>Ga0335074_10011297_pt1 | contig 12484 bp, 11 predicted proteins | sample Lox_Sample_23_FD_206715 | JGI IMG/M metagenome (GOLD analysis project Ga0335074, IMG submission 206715) | Soil microbial communities from Loxahatchee National Wildlife Refuge, Florida, United States - Lox_Sample_2.3 | ecosystem: Environmental > Terrestrial > Soil > Wetlands | place: USA...
CAAACGGTGTCACTCATTCAGATGGACGTGGCCGTGAAGGACCCGCGCGCGCCCACCAAGTGGGTGTTCGGAACGTTCGCCTATAACGGGAAGCTGCTGAATTCGAACCTCTGGAAAAACCTGGTTCCAGTGGGATTGATGTGGGGCAACGATCCGGAAGTGAACGGCGATCAATACACCAATCCCGCGCCGTCGGCCACGCAGATTAATCCGGAATTGCGGGAGAGCATGATCAACACGCATCGGGTGCACGGAGCGCTGGAGCTGCCGCCCATGCATTTGGGATGGAACGGCAGGCTGGACGGGCCGGTGGACAACCCCAACAGCAGCTGCATGAGCTGCCACATGACGGCGGAGTACCCGCAGGTATCGCAGATGAATCCGACGTTTTATAGCCAACCGCCGGCGCGGGGCGGGAAGGATTGGATGCGTTGGTTCCAGAACGAACAGTGCAATACGCCGTTTGATCCGGACGACGCGAAGTCGGCCGATTTCAGTATGCAGTTGGCGGGCGCGCTGCAGAACTTCGCAACATGGAAAGAGAATCAGGACGGCGCGCGGGCTGAGCCGCCGCCGGCTCCGGTGTTGGTGGGCGTAGGCGGAGGGAACGGAGGTCCGCCACCACCCCCGCCGCCTCCCCCCAAGACGAAAAAGAAGGTTTATCCCGTGGTTCGCGACGAGCGCTAAGCCCGGCTATCGGCCAGTGATTTGGTTCTGGGCTGATTTGGTTCTGGGCTGATTTGGTTCTGGGCTGATTTGGTTCTGGGCTGATTTGGTTCTAGGCTTGACCTGGTTCAACCGGTCGGGTAAAGTGCTAGGCAGCTACGACTGAGCGCTGACGTCGCTGCACTCGGACACCAGGAGGCCTCGCGATGAGCTCGAAACCAGCAGTTTTGTTAGCGGGTGTGATGTTGCTGCTCGTGCCTGCGACAGTGCTCGCGCACCATGCGTTGCAGACGCAGTTTGACATGAACCGAACGATTGCTCTGACCGGTGAAGTGGAAAAGATCGACTGGAGCAATCCCCATGTGCGCCTCTATCTCGAAGTCAAAGGCAAAGATAAGAGCAAGACCGTGACTTGGGAACTGTACATGGCGAGTCCGAACCAGCAAATGTTGAACGGCTGGAAGATCGACACCTACAAGCTCGGTGATCACGTGAAGGTGGACGCCTATCCAGCCCGGGATGGATCGAGCGTGGGATTTGCAAAAAAAGTGGTCGCTGTTTCCGGACAAACCTTCTGAGAGAATCGCTTCGCCCGGTAGAGGTGCCCGATAGCGGGCAGGTACCTCAATCGCCTGCGCTACACTCTTGACTTAATGCCTCGACTGTCCTGGCTTGAGTCGGCGCTGTTCGTCGTTTTGCTGGCGGGCTCCATCTTCGGATTCTGGTGGAGGTTTCGCAGGGTGTGGAGGATAGTCCGCGAGTCGAAGCCGGATGCCGATTTCAAGCTCGCGCCGGTGGGCCGCCGCGCGGGCGCATTCCTATGGGAAGTGATGCTGCAGGGCAAGGTGATGTCCCAGCGGCCGCTACCGGGCCTGGCGCACGCGCTGGTGTTCTGGGGATTTTGCGTCTTCGCGCTGGTGACGGTGAATCATTTCGCCGAAGGCCTGCGATTGGGTTTTCTCGACCGGGACGGGGCCTTCGGAGCGGTGTATTTCGATTTGGCGGCAGTTTTCGCTATTGCCGTGGCGGTTTCGATCGCGGGGCTCGCGTTCCGGAGATTCGTGATTCGTCCGCAATGGCTGGGGCCGTTATCGCCGGAATCGGGAGTGATTGCGCTGCTGATTTTCCTGTTGATGGCGACGTATCTCGCGACGTTTGTGCCGGGATGGGAATCGAGCCGGTGGCTGTGGTGGGCGCACACGTTGACCATTCTGGTGTTCCTGCCGCTGATTCCGCACACCAAGCATCTGCACCTGGCGCTCAGCCCGGCGACGGTTTTTTTGAAGCGCGACGGGTTCAGCAGGATTCCGCCGCTCGAGGGCGACGAGGACTTTGGGCTGGATACCGGCAAGGATATAACCAAGCTGATTTCGCTGCAGGCCTTCACGTGCGTGGAGTGCGGGCGCTGCTCGGAGCATTGTCCGGCGACAAATACCGGAAAGCTATTAAATCCCAAGGAAATCGCTTTGGGATTTCGCGGATATCTGAACGAATTCTCGCCACAAAGCGAAGCGCCGCTGCTGGGCGTGCATTTGTCGCAGGAGGCGGTTTTTCAATGCACCACCTGCGGGTCGTGCGAGTTTCAATGTCCGGTGGGCGTGCAGCACATGCCGATGATTATCGGGCTGAGGCGCGGCGCGGTGAACACCGGCAAATGGGAGGACGATTACGGGACCAAGCTTTTCCTGAACCTGGAGCGCAACGGCAATGCGCTGGGTTTCGCCTCGAGCGAGCGCGACAAGTTCATCCAGAAGCAGGCACTGCCGATTTTCGACGGCAGCCAGGACTATTGCCTGTGGCTGGGCTGCATGGGCGCGTACGATCCGCAGGGCAGGGAAATCATCGCGTCGCTGGTGCGGGTGCTGCGCGGGTTGAACGCGAGCTTCGGAGTGCTGCGCAAGGAGAAGTGCACGGGCGATCCGGCCCGGCGCTTAGGCAACGACCTGGCTTTCAGCCAGCTCGCCGAGAGCAACCTGGAGACGCTGAAGACGGCCAATGTGAAGCGCATCATTTCGATTTGCCCGCATTGCGTGCGGACCATCGGGACGGATTGGGGCGAGTATGCAGGCGAGTTTGGGGCGGCGCCGCCGATCGAACATCACAGCGAGTTCCTGGCGCGGCACCTGGACCAGTTGCCCGAGCGGACCGGGGCGGGCGAGAAGATCGTGTATCACGATCCTTGTTATCTGGGCCGGTACCGGAATGTGTACGATGCGCCGCGCGAGGTGGCCGGCAGATTCGGAACCGTGGTGGATCCGGAGCGCGCGCGAGAACGGTCGTTTTGCTGCGGCGCGGGCGGCGGGCTGGCGTTTCTGGGCGAAGAGAAAGGCAAACGCGTGAGCGTGGAGCGCGCGGGGCAACTGGCGGCTACCGGGGCGAGCGTGGTGGCGGCGGCCTGCCCGTTCTGCAACACCATGTTTCGCGACGCGCTGGCCGGAATTTCTCCGACGCCGCCGAAATTGCTGGATATCGCGCAGATTGCGGCCGCGGCGTTTCCGCCGGATTCGAGCGCTACTTAGCGTGTTCGGCGATCCAGCCCGCGACGAGCGCGGCGATGGCCAGGTTGTTTTTCTCAATCATGACCATGTGGCCGTTGCCGTGAATGCCTTTTTCTTCCAGGCGCCAATGCGTGTTGGGCACGCCGGCCTGGGTGAGGAATCTTGCGGTGCACTGGTCGTAGGGCGCGTGGTAGGACGCCTCGGCGGTGACGATCAGCACGGGAATGCCCTGGAGATTCACGAGGCGGCGCGCGGGCGCGGCCTGCTCCCAACAGCGCACCAGATCCGGCGCGTCCGATTTGGGCTCTTGCGCGATTGCGAGCTCGCTGGGATTTTTGGCGGGCGGCGCGTAGGTGATCGGGATATCGGTGAGTCCCCAGGCGCGGTTCTTGTTTTCGTCGAAAACGGCGTCGTGGAAGGGCGGCCCGGAGGGCTCCATCGCAACGATGGCCTTCACGGCTTTCGGGCGCGCATCCGCCAGCAGCCAGCCGAACGGCCCGGATTGCGAATGCGTGACTAGAATCGCAGGGCCGATTTTGTCCAACAGGGCCGCGCCGGCGGCTTTGATCAAAGTTTGCGTTTCGACGTTACTCTCCAGCCCTTCCACTTGCGATGCGTAGAAGGCGTCGAACACCGGGTCGCCCTTCCGGCCGCTTCCCGGCCACTGGGTGTGTTTGCGGGCCTGCGGCCAGATGTGCGCGATTTCCGGGGCGGTGAAGCGCTCCTCTACCCAAGAGGGCGGCCGCATCTGCAAAGGGCCGTTCACGGATGGATGCCAGGGCGATCTGCCGCGCGCGGGCTGGTCGATGAGATAGACAACGTAGCCTTGCTTCAGAAAATAATCCGCCCAACCAGGGCGGCCATCCGGGGTTCCCATCCAGTTGGTCGCGGTTTGTCCGGCGCCGTGAAAAAACACCAGCGGATACTTTTGTTTGGCGGCTTGCGGGTGAAGGACCTCGACGTACATTTGGCCTGCCATGACCTCGTGGCCCGGCTGGCCGGCGTACTTGCCGCCGACGTAGAAGTATTCGCGAGTGGAAAGGGCCTGCTGGGCGCGGGCGGGCAGTAGGCACGCGGTCAGGGTCAGGAAGAAAGCGAAGGGCCGAAACATGGATCACATGATATATGAGGTTCGGCGAGGTGATCCGGGATAGGATAGCGGAATGAATCGGGTTCAGGCGGTGATTCTCGACTGGGCGGGCACCACCGTGGATCATGGGAGCCTGGCGCCGATCCGGGTTCTTCAGAAAGTGTTTTCCGATCGCGGGATCGAAATCAGCGAAGCGGAAGCTCGCCGGGATATGGGCGTGCTCAAGAAAGATCACATCCGTGCGCTGCTTCGAGATCCCCGCATCGCGGCTGCCTGGGAACAGAGGTATCGCGAGACGCCGGGCGAGGAAGAAGTGGAGAGCTTGTTCGCCGATTTTGTTCCGCTGCAGATCGAATGTTTAGTCGAGTGCTCGGCCGTGATTTCGGGCGTGCCCGGCGTGGTGGAACGGCTGCGCGAGCGCGGGCTGAAGATCGGGAGCACCACGGGATACACGCGCGCCATGATGGACATTCTGCTGCCACACGCCGCCCGTCAAGGCTACGCGCCGGATTGCACGGTGTGCCCCGACGACGTCGGCGCGGGACGCCCGTTTCCCCGGATGATTTACGAAAATGCCGTTCGCATGCGAGTGGCGCCGCTCAACGCGATGGTGAAAATCGGAGACACGATCAGCGATATCGAAGAAGCGCTGAATGCCGGGACATGGGCCATCGGTGTGGCGCAGACGGGAAACATGATTGGTTTATCGGAGGAGCAATGGAGCGCGTTGCCAGAAGGCGAACGGGCGGCGCGATTGCAGGCCGCGCATGCGAAGCTGCTGGATGCGGGCGCGCACTACGTGATCGACACCTTGCCTGAAATCTTCCCGATCCTGGACCGGATTGAGGCCCGTTTGGGGCCTTGTCCGCGTTAAAGTTATATACATTATGTCGCGCTCGAAATGGCTCGTCCCAGTTATGCTGCTTCCGGCAGTATTCCTCCTCGCTACGGACAACACTTACCGCGAGCCGCCGGACGCGGTGCGCGACGCGCTTCGAGCGCTGCCGACGCCCGCCGTTTCGGTGAGTCCCCAGCATGGCTATGCGATCTTCGTGCAGCCGGTCCGGTATCCGCCGATTGCCGAGGTTGCGCAGCCCATGCTGCGGCTGGCCGGTATCCGGATCGATACGAACACAAACGGGAGGCACCTGGCGCCCTATTACACCTCCTTCACTCTGATGCGGCTTTCGGGTGGACAGGAGATCAAGCTGGCATTGCCCGCGGACGCCAAGCTGGGCGCGCCGGTGTGGAGCCCGGACGGCAGCAAGTTCGCATACACGAATACGCTGGCGCACGGCGTAGAATTATGGCTGGGCGATGCCGCCAGCGGCACGACGCGGCGCGTGGATGGAGTGAAAATTAACGGCGTTATGCTGGGCGATCCGCGCGAGGGCGACGCAGCCGTGTCGTGGCTGGGAGACAATCGCACATTGCTGGTCCGCATGATTCCGGCCGGACGAGGCGCGCCGCCCGCAGATGAAGCCGTACCGCAGGGGCCGGACGTGCAGGAAAGCCTCGGACATGCCGGCCCGGCGCCAACCTACGAGGATCTGCTCGCGACTCCTCACGAGGAGGATCTGTTTGACTACTATTCGCGCGCGCAACTCGCTTATGTCGATGCGGCGAGCGGCAAAATTACACCGTTCGGGAAGCCCGGCATTTTCACTGCGGTGCGCGTTTCGCCCGATCAGAAGCACGTCCTGGTGGGGTACCTCCACAAACCTTATTCCTATCAGCTTCCGTACGAATTTTTTCCGGAAGACGTCGAGGTCTGGGACCGCGGCGCGAACGTCGAATGCAAGATGGCCTCGCTTCCGCTGGCCGAGCGAGTGCCGCTGGCGGGGGTTCGCACCGGCCCGCGCGCGATCCAATGGCTGCCGGATTCAGCGGCGACGTTGACGTGGGCCGAAGCGCTCGATCACGGCGATCCCAAGGCCGTAGCGCCGTATCGAGACAAGATCCTGGTCTCGGCATCGCCGTTTCACGACGCGCCCCGCGAGGTATTCAAAACGCCGGAGCGTTTTCGCGAACTTTGGCCGCTCGCCGGCGGCAAGGCGCTGGTGGAGGACTACGAACGCAAAGAGCGCGTGGTGCGCACGTTCGAGATCGATTGGGAACATCCCAGCGTCGAAGCGCGGGTGATTTTCAACCGCAATGAGCGCGACGAATATCACGACCCCGGCAATCCGTGGTTTAAGACGATGGCGGACGGGCGGCGGATGGTGATGCAATCCGGCGATGACATTTACCTCGCTGGTTTGGGCGCATCGCCGTCGGGCGAGCACCCTTTCCTCGATCGTTTCAACCTGGCGAGCGGGAAAGCCGAGCGGGTGTTTCAGACCAAGGATGCGTATGAGGCAATCGTCGCCGTACTGGATGATACCGGCTCGCGGTTGCTGACCCGGCAAGAAAGCCCGACGCAACCGCCCAACTATTTCCTCCGCGATCAGGGCGCGGCGAAGCCGTTGACCCACTACCCGAATCCGATGCCGCAAGCCGCGGGGATCGAGAAAAAGCTCGTGACCTACAAACGCGCGGACGGGGTTCCGCTATCGTTCACGTTGTATCTTCCGCCGAACTACACGCCGGGCAAGCGGCTCCCGACGATCATCTGGGCGTATCCGTATGAGTACACCAACGCCGATACCGCGGGACAAGTGACCGGCCACGCGGCGCAGGCGTTTCCGGAACTGAACTATCATCAGCTGGTCACGCTGGGCGGGTACGCGCTGCTCGATAACGCCGCCATGCCGATTGTGGGCGACGCCGACACGGTGAACAACACTTACGTCGAGCAACTGAAGATGGACGCGCAGGCGGCGATCGATAAGGCGGTGGAAATGGGAGTGGCGGATCGCGACCGGATCGGAGTTTTCGGCCACAGCTATGGCGCTTTCATGACGGCCAATCTGCTGGCGCACACCAACCTGTTCCGCGCGGCGGTGGCGGAGAGCGGTGCGTATAACCGGTCGCTCACGCCGTTCGGATTTCAGACCGAGCGGCGGACTTTCTGGGAGGCGCCGGAAGTGTACACGAAAATGTCGCCCTTCTGGTTCGCGGATAAAATCAAAACGCCGGTGCTGCTGATTCACGGCGAGGCGGACGATAACACCGGCACGTATCCGATTCAGTCCGAGCGCATGTACGCGGCGATCCGCGGAAACGGCGGGACAGTACGCCTGGTGATGTTGCCGGCCGAGGCGCACGGGTATCGCGCGATCGAAACCATGGAGCACGTGCTGTATGAGGAGCTGACGTGGTTCAACAAGTACCTGCAGTAGGCGGGCCGCGCAGTGCTACAATCGAAAAGTTGGCGGCGAGCGAATCTCGCGCGGCGCTACAATCTGGTTTGATTCCGAAGATGGGCGCGTAGCTCAACTGGCAGAGCAACTGACTCTTAATCAGTAGGTTGTAGGTTCGATTCCTACCGCGCTCACCACCCTGTCTTTTAGGCTCTCCAGTCCGGGAGCAATCCAGCCGAAATACAAATCAATGCCTGTTACTCAACGCTTCATCTGCGTTGCGTTTTTATTCGCAACCATTTCGCTCCAGGGCGCCGATCAACCAGCGTGGCACGGTACGTGGGCGGCCAACATCGCGGGCGGCGCCGCGTTCGCGGGTACCTGGAGCGCCACGCCGGGCCCGGCTCCGGATACGGTCGGAGGAACCTGGGCGTTGCTCGATCAAAATGGTACGGAGCTGGCCACGGGCACCTGGGCCGCCGGGAAAGACGGCAAAGTGTGGAAAGGGACGTGGCAGGCACGCCGTCCCTCGGGGCAGGTTTACGACGGCACGTGGCGGGCGCAGAATGAACTTCCAGCGGCCGGACACTTGTCTGCCCTGTTTGAGGCGGCGATGGTCAGCGCGGCGAGCGGGAGCTGGCGCATGGGCAGTTTCACCGGCGCCTGGACTATTCGCGCCTACGGGAACAAATAAGCGTTTAGCATTCCGCGACGATCTGCGCGCGCCGCAGGTCCTGGCGGAAAATCATCAGGTCTCGCCCCCTCCACACCACCGTCATCATTCGCTGATCGGGCGGCGTCCGGTTGCCAACCGTGATGACTTCTCCCTCCGGGATCATGACTGCCTGGGTGCTGCCTAAGTCCACCGACAGCGTCGTCTTACTGAGCCGATACATCATTCCTCCGAGCGCTTCCATTCACTCATGACGTGTTGAGGTGGTCATTTGGATTCCGGCGCGCCGATGAATCTTCTTCAATCTTGTTATGACGATTTAATGTGAGGACGCGTAGCCTGGCGAGTAACTTTCATTTCGGCGCTGGGTTTCCAAGTGCGGTGGCACAAACTCGTGCCGCCTGGACGGATGATCGTCCAAAACGTACGATAATAGAAATGTTTGGGCTGGAAAGGCCCTGAACGGGGAAAAGGAGCAACGTTGATGCTGAAGAAGGCACTGATTGGAATTGTGTTCGCGGGCGCCATGACCTTGAGCGCCGTGGGACAGGAAGTGGTGGTGCGGGTTGCGCCGCCGCGTCCGCTGGTCGAAAAGCGCGTTGTCGCGCCGGGACCCGGCTTTGTCTGGATCGCCGGTTACCATCGCTGGGACGGCGCCGCGTATGTCTGGGTGCCCGGACGCTGGGAGCGCCCGCCGCGCCCGCACGCACATTGGGTGGCCCATCGCTGGGTTCACCGGCATGGGGGATATGTGCTGGTGGAAGGCCACTGGCGCTAGGCCGCGAAGCTACATCGGCCAGATGGTGAAATCGCGGAACGCCAGGCGCACCGGCGTTTTCATGTGCGCCAGGGCGTCGTTCAACTCGAGCAGCTCGCCGCGGCCCAGGTCGAGCGAGTGCTCGTCCGGCTGGTATTTTGTTCCGATTTTGTAATCCAGATAGGGCGTGCGGGACTGCTCGATGTGGCACCCGACGATGTGGGTGACAATCTTTCCTTCGGTGAACCGCACCATGCGTTCGGTGCTGGCGACGAACGCCGGGAAATCGTGTACGTACAGGCGGCCGGGGTAGAGGCTGTCCCCCGCATCCAGGATTCCGGTCTGGCGGTCATAATAAGCGACGCTCAGCACGTCGTGTCCCGGGATCGGGAACACGTCGAGAATGCGGCCGCCGAGGTCGATCTTCCCGAAGCCGTCGGGCCAGCGCGGGATATCGAACATCTTCATGGTGGCTTCCTGGGTGAGCGGGACGACGGTGGTGTTTGGGCGGGCGCGAAGCTGCGCGTCGCCGGCGATATGATCGTCGTGCGAATGCGAATGGCCGACGATGAGCGGAGGCGCCGCTCGATGATTGCGCGCGGCCCATTCATCGATGACGCCGGAGACCGCGGAGGCGACGTGCGTCTGGCCGGCGCCGGTGTCGATCAGCAGCGCCTTCTCGCTGCCGAAAAACAAGTACAGAAACGGCTTCTCGTAGTTGACGCAGCCGTTCTCGCGCAGGATGTATAAATCGGGATTGTAGGCGTGAATCTCCCATTCGGGAGCGTCGCCACACGTGGGTCCGCCGGTGCGCCAGGATTTCGGAAGCTCGCCGGTGCGCACGCCGCCGCCGTCGGGCTGCGGAGCCTGGGCCGAAAGCGCTACGCACAAAACCGACACGCCCAAAACAATTGGTGTGAGCCGAGTGGTCATCAGTGGGTGTGCGAGTGCACGTGCGCCGGACGGCCGCGCAGGTCTTCCGTGGTCACAACGTGGCGCCGCGCATCGGCGGGCTGGCTCAACTTTTCTTGGACCCAGGCCTTCAGCTCGGCCACGCCTTCGCCGCCGCGAAGATTGGTGAACAGAAACGGCCGGTCGCCGCGCATTTTGCGTGCGTCGCGATCCATCACCTCGAGCGACGCTCCCACATGCGGCGCAAGATCGATCTTGTTGATCACCAGCAGGTCCGAGCGCATGATGCCCGGGCCGCCTTTGCGCGGAATTTTGTCGCCGCCCGCGACGTCGATGACGTAGATGGCGACGTCCACGAGTTCCGGGCTGAAAGCCGCCGCGAGATTATCGCCGCCGCTTTCGATAAAGACCAGCTCCAGGCCGTGGTGGGCGCGCTCGAGCGCCTCAATTGCCTCGATATTCATCGACGCGTCTTCTCGAATCGCGGAATGCGGGCAGCCGCCTGTTTCGACACCGGTGACGCGCTCCGCCGGCAGGACGCCCTGGCGGATCAGAAACTCGGCGTCCTCGCGGGTGTAAATGTCGTTGGTGACGACGGCCAGATTCACATCGGGCCAAAGGCTCTGGCTCAGGACGTGAACGAGCGCGGTCTTGCCGCTGCCCACGGGCCCGGCGACGCCGATGCGAAAGGCGCGATGCGTGTGATTGTGATGATGGTGGGGCATAGATCAAAAATGGATCAAAACAAAAAATATCGCTGCGCGAGCGGCAGAACGCTAGCCGGTTCGCAGGTGAGAAGCTCGCCATCGCCGCGAACTTCGTAGGTTTCGGGGTCCACTTCGATGCGCGGCGTGGCCGAATTATGGATCATGTCGGCCTTGCCGATCTTGCGGCAGTTACGCACCGGCACCAGGCGCTTTCCGAGGCCCAGCGTTTGCACGCGGTCGAGAGAGGCGAGCGAAATGAACGTGACGCCCGTGGATTGAGGCGCGCCGCCGAACGATCCGAACATGGGCCGATAAATCACCGGCTGCGGGGTGGGAATTGAAGCGTTGGCGTCGCCCATGACGCTCCAGGCGATGAATCCGCTCTTGAGCACCATCTCGGGCTTTACGCCGAAAAAGGCCGGGCTCCAGAGCACCAGGTCGGCCAGCTTGCCGGGCTCGATGGATCCCACTTCGTGCGCGATGCCGTGCGCGATGGCCGGGTTGATGGTGTATTTCGAAACGTAGCGCTTGATGCGCTGGTTGTCGTTGCGGGATGAATCGGCCGCAAGAGGACCGCGCTGCACTTTCATCTTGTGCGCCGTCTGCCAGGTGCGCGTGGTCACCTCGCCGATGCGGCCCATGGCCTGCGAATCGCTGGACATCATGCTGATGACGCCCAGATCGTGGAGGATGTCTTCGGCCGCGATGGTCTCCTGACGGATGCGGCTTTCGGCGAACGCCACGTCCTCGGGCACCTGCGGGTTCAGATGATGGCAGACCATCAACATGTCCAGATGCTCGGCGATGGTGTTCACCGTGAGCGGCCGCGTGGGATTGGTGGAGGACGGAAGGATGTTGGGGAGCCCCGCGATCTTGATGATGTCCGGCGCATGGCCGCCGCCTGCGCCTTCGGTGTGATAGGTGTGAATGGTACGCCCGGCGATGGCCGCGATGGTGTCGTCGACGAACCCCGCTTCATTCAGCGTGTCGGTGTGGATGGCCACCTGGACGTCGAATTCGTCGGCGACGCGCAGGCAGGAATCGATGGCGGCCGGCGTGGTGCCCCAATCCTCATGCAGCTTCAGGCCGCAGACTCCCGCGAGAATCTGCTCGGCCAGCGGTTCTCGCGCCGAGGCGTTTCCCTTGCCGAGGAATCCGAAGTTCACCGGCCACGCTTCGGCCGCGCGAAACATCTGTTCCAGGTTCCATCGGCCGGGCACACAGGTGGTGGCGTTGGTGCCGGTAGCCGGGCCGGTGCCGCCGCCGAGCATAGTGGTGGTGCCGTTCGACAGCGCTTCGTAAACCTGCTGCGGCGAGATGAAATGAATGTGGCTGTCGATGCCGCCGGCGGTCAAGATTTTGCCTTCGCCCGCGATCACCTCGGTGGATGCGCCGACCACGAGACCGGGATCGACGCCGGCCTGCGTGTCGGGATTGCCCGCTTTTCCGACTTTGACGATGCGGCCATTGCGCACGCCGACGTCGGCTTTCACGATGCCCCAATGATCGATGATCAGCGCGTTGGTGATCACCAGGTCGAGCGCGCCGTGCTCGGAATCGCGCGTGGCGGTGGAGCTTTGGCCCATGCCGTCGCGAATCACTTTGCCGCCGCCGAAGGTGACCTCGTCGCCGTAGACGGCGTAATCCTGTTCCACTTCCGCGATCAGCTCGGTATCGGCCAGGCGCACGCGATCGCCGCGCGTGGGCCCGTAGAGATCGGCGTAAGTGCGGCGGGGGATCTTGACGCTCATTTTTGCAGGACCCCGTTCACTTTGCCGTTGTGGCCATGGATGACGCGCGCGCCGGCGAATGCCACCAGCGAGACTTCCTTCTCTTCGCCCGGCTCGAAGCGGATGGCAGTGCCGGCGGGGATGTCGAGACGCATGCCGTACGCGGCGGCGCGATTGAAATCGAGCGCCGAATTGGCCTCGAAAAAATG
>Ga0335074_10011299_pt1 | contig 12483 bp, 12 predicted proteins | sample Lox_Sample_23_FD_206715 | JGI IMG/M metagenome (GOLD analysis project Ga0335074, IMG submission 206715) | Soil microbial communities from Loxahatchee National Wildlife Refuge, Florida, United States - Lox_Sample_2.3 | ecosystem: Environmental > Terrestrial > Soil > Wetlands | place: USA...
CGCGTCGTTGCCGGTGAGCTTGCCGGAGATCGCGAAGTGGCTGGACGAGAGCGCGTCGTTCAGCATGCCGGTGAGCGGCGACTTCGCGACCACGGCGAACTTGGCGCTGGTGGTCAGTGGCGTGCCGACGAGCGGGGAAAACACGAACGCGAGCGGGGCCTCGGGGGCCAGCGGATCGGCCCCCGGCGGCGCGAGGCGGTGCATCAGCCAGGCTCCAAGGCCGGCGCCGCCGACGTAGGCGCGCAGCACGTCGTCGCTCAGCGGCAGCACGGTAGCCGCCGCGGTGCCCGCGTCGACGACGAGGGCCCGCCCGAAGTAGCCGCCGGCCGTCATCCGGGTCACCCTCCGGCGTCAGCTGAGAGGAAGAACACCGTGTCGCCGGCGGCGAGCGGCACCTCGCCGTCCCTGGTTATCTGATCGCCGTTCAGCGCGGCCACCACGTGCCTGTCCAGCGCGAGCCCGGCGGCGGCCGCGGCGCCGGCCACGGTGGCCGCCCGCACCATCCGCGGGCCGCGGCGACCGTCGGCGAGCGCGCCGAACCGCTGAATGGTCACCTCCGGCTCCGGGCGCGCGCGTGCCGCCTCGTAGTCGGCCGGCTCGTTCACGTTCAGGACCGAGTCGAGATCGGGATCGAGCGCCGCCAGGATCGGGTCGGCGCGCAGCGCGGCGTCATCGAGCCGCGCGACCGTGCACTCGTCGAACAGGAACGCTGGCCGCAGCCGCTGCTCGCGCACCAGCCGCTCGGCGACCGGCGCCAGCGCGGTGCGGTAGGCGGCGGCGAGCGGCTGCGGGTAGCCGCGCGCCACGGGCAGGCCCACGTCGGCACCAGCCGCTGCTTGCAGCACCCGGCGCGCGAACGCGGGGTGCAGGAACGGCAGGTCGGTGGAGCAGACGAAGGCGATCTCGGCCCGGCCGGCCACCGCAGCCAGGCCCGCGGCCAGGCCCTGAACGGGGCCGAGGCCCTCGCGTGGGTCGTCGACGACCTCGATGGCCGGCGGCAGCCCGGGCAGGGGCTGCCCTGGTGCCCGGACCACCACAACCGGCCCGTCGGCCACCCGCGCCAGAATGCCGACGGTCCGGCGCAGCAGCGTCGAGCCATGCCACTCCAGGTCCGCCTTGGGCGTGCCCATCCGGGATGACCGGCCGCCGGCAAGCACGATACCGGCGCTGTCCGACATGCTTCGATCCTACGGTCTCGGTCCCGCGCCGGCTCCCGCGCGCGACGTCCGGCCCCCGGGCGGGCGCTGCGCCGCAGCCCACTGGTGCTGGGTGCCCCGATGGATTGCCGCGTAGATGCGGTCGCGCAGCGAGTTGGCCTCCTCGTCGGTCAGCGTCCGCTCTAGGTGCCGGAGCACCACGCGCACGAGCAGATTGCGCTGGCCCGGCAGGGCCCCGAGCCGGGCGGCAGCCGGACCGGGCAGGTCCGCCCGCGCCGTCGAGGACAGGATCGCCACGTCTTCGACGGCGTCGGCGTCCGGGCCGAGCGCGTCCCGGATCCGGTCACCCAGGATCTCGTCGTCGGTTTCCGCGTCCACGGCAACGGACAGGTCCCTGCGCACCGCCGGCATCGCCGAGACCCGGCCGGTACGGCGCCAGGTCCAGCATCTGCCCGGCCACCCGGGCGTCGGCCGACCGCAGCAGCCGGATGTCCGGGATTCCCTTGAGGAGCATCAGCAGCCGGTCCAGGCCCATGCCGAGCGCCAGGCCGCTGTGGTGGGCCAGGCCGGCTCTGGCCAGGACCCCGCGGTCGGCGAGGCCGCACTCCCAGACCTCCACCCAGCCTCCGGCGTGCGCGACGTCGATCTGCCGTCCCGCGGTCGTGTACGGGTGGTCGCGGGGATGCTGCACGCTGTCCCGGCCCGGCGCCAGCGCGCCGAGCAGCACGGTGATCATCTCGCTCAGGTCGGCCTCGCCGAGCGGCTTGCGCCCGATCCGCCACAGGTCGAGCTGGTGCGGAGTGGGCGAGTGCTGCCAGTCGATCGCGTCGCGCCGGTACACGATGCCCGGGCAGGCGAGGAGCACGTCATCGGGCGGGTCCGCGTCCGCGGCGAGCAGCCGCAGCGCGGGCGGCACCATCGCGCTGCTGTGGCTGCGCAGCACGCGCCGGTCATCGACGTAGCGGGTATACCGGGCCGCGCGCGTGACGGCCGACCCGAGGTAGCCCAGGTTGTCGTAGTTGTCGGCGACGGTCACCACCCTCGGGCCGCGGCACCAGCGGGCCGGACAGCCCCACGCTCTGGTCAGCGCCGATACGGCCAGCCCGGCAACCATCTGGATGGCGTGCGGCGGCCCGGCGGCATCCTCGGCCGGATCGGACAGGTCGGTGATCGCAAGGTCACGCGCGAGCTGCGCGCTGGTGAGCACGGCGGGCATATGGACTCCCTGGATTCGACGGCGGGATGGGAGATCACCTCCCGGCCCGGCCATCGGATCGGAGTCACTCGCTAGCGCGCGCCGACGCCTCCCGACGGCCCATAACGGGCCGGGAGGCGGGCAAATCGCCGTGTCGCGCTCATGCTCAGAGGTTAACCCGGGACGCGTCCGCTTGGGCACACCATTAACGGGCTACTGCCGCGTCCAGCAGGCCCCGGCGCCTGCGGATCGCGAGGTCGACCTTGGTGAACAGCGTGTCGACGGCGATCCCGATGACGAGGATCACGATGATCATCGAGCTCGCGCCGGCGAAGTCGAGGTTCTGCTGGTCCACGCTGAGCTGCTGGCCGATCGAGATCTGGCCGATGATCGCCACGAAGAGTTCGGCCGCCATCAGGCTGCGCCACGCGAACGCCCACCCCTGCTTCATGCCGGCCACGTACGCGGGCAGCGAGGCGGGCAGCACCAGGAAACGGTACAGCGCGAAGCCGCGCAGGCCCATGGTCCGCCCGGCGCGCAGCAGCAGCGGCGGGGTGTAGTCCACGCCCGTGATGAGCCCGTTGGCGATGGACGGGGCGGCGCCGAGGATGACCACGAAGAGGATGGCCGACTCGTTCTCGCCGAACAGGATGATCCCGAACGGCGCCCACGCCACCGACGGCATGGCCTGCAGGCCCGTGATGATCGAGCCGACGGCCGCACGCAGCGGCGGAATCCGCGCCACGAGCAGCCCGGCGACCGACCCGACGATCAGCGCGGCCAGATAGCCGATCGCCGCGCTGCGCAGCGTCCATCCGATGGTCTGCCAGAGCATCGCGTGCTGCATCTGGCCCCAGAGGTCGGAAAGGACCGGCCCCGGCCCCTTCAGCACGAGGTGCTTCCACCCGCTGAGCGTGATCAGCTCCCAGATGGCCAGGACGAGGGCTACCGCCAGCAGCTTCGGCCACACGGCGGCCCAGGCCTTCCGGGCGATCCGTCCGGGGTCGGCCGCCGGCTGCGCGGGCTCGAGTTCCAGCTGGTCAAGGCCGTGCAGTGCCTGGTCAGTTGCCATGCCGGCTCATCTCCTCGCGCAGCCGTTCGGTGATGGTGCTGGCCAGGGCCGCGTTTGCTGGGGTGTTGATCCCGCGCGGCCCGTCATCGGGGACCAGGTACTCGTCGATGACCCGGCCCGGGCGGCTGCTCAGCACGACGACGCGGTCGCCGAGCCGGACGGCCTCGCGGACGTTATGGGTCACGAACAAGACCGTGAGGGTCTGCTCGGCGCAGATCCGTTCCAGCTCGTCGTGCAGCAGGTCTCGGGTCATCGCGTCGAGCGCGCCGAACGGCTCGTCCATCAGCAGCACGTCGGCGTCCTGGGCGAGGGCCCTGGCCAGCGCGACACGCTGCCGCATCCCGCCGGAGAGCTCGTGCGGCCGTTTGGCACCGAACCCGTCAAGCTGGACCAGCCTGAGCAGCTCGGCCGTGCGCCTTCGCCGGTCCGCCTTGGGGACGTTCGCCGCCCGGAGCGCGAGCTCGACGTTGCTGGCGGCCGTCAGCCAGGGGAACAGACCTGGCTCCTGGAACATCATCGCCACCCGGCCGGCGACGGTCACCTGGCCCGACGAGGCCGAGTCCAGCCCGGCCACGAGGGACAGCAGCGTGCTCTTCCCGCAGCCGGACGCGCCGATCAGGCACACAAACTCGCCCCGGGCCACGGTGAGCGACACCTGGTCCAGGGCGAGTACGCTGCGCGGGCCGGTTCCGTAGCGCTTGGAGACGCCGGTCAGCCCGACCGCCGCCCGGCGCCCGGCCGATCCCGGCCGGGCGCTCGTGCCGCCAGCGGCAGCCGCCCCCGGGGCGATCCCCGGGGGCGCTGCCTGGCGGTTGCCGATGCTCACGAGCTCACCTGAGACTGGCCGTCGGCGGCGAGCAGCTTGTTGAGCGGCCCGAGGTCGTAGATTCCGCTCAGGTCGGACACGGGCTTGAGCAGGCCGAGCGTGACCGCGTGCTGCGCGTCGGTGATCAGCGACGACGCGATCGGGTCGTTCGTGAACGTGACCTGCGCGAACGACGCGGCCAGGATGCTCGGCTTGAGCGACTTGCCGCTGATCGCGGCGAGCTCGGCGTTGGCCGCGGTCTCCGCCGCGGACTTGTCGCTGTTGATGAAGCCGTTGGCCTGGATCTGGCCCTTGAGCAGCCCGCTGATCACCGTCGGGTACTTGGAGATGAACGACTGCGTCGCCACCAGCTCGGTGGTGACGAACTGGCCGTTCGGCCACAGGCTTGCCTCGTTGACCAGCACGTGACCCCCGTCCGCCAGCATCTCGGCGTCGTAGGGGGCAGGCTCCCAGCCGCCCGCGATCGACCCGGACGCGAACGCGAGCACCGCGTCGGAGTTGGGCGTGATCGGCGTGATCGGCACGTCGCCGCCGCCGGTCGGCGTGGTGGTCATGCCGTGCGTCTTGAGCCAGTAGCGCATCGACACGTCCTGGGTGTTGCCGAGCGACGGGGACGCGAGCTTCTGCCCCTTGAGCTGCGCCGCCGACGTGATGCTCTTCTTCACCACCAGCTCGGCGCCGCCCGACGCCGCGCCGGAGATCACCCTGATCAGCTTGTCGCCGGTCTGCCAGGCCTTTATGGCCGGGTTCGGGCCCACGTAGGCGGCGTCGAGCTGGCCGGCCAGCAGGGCGGTGGCCTCCTCGGTGCCGGTGCTGAACGGATAGAGCTTCAGCGTGACGTTCTTGCCGAGGTCCTTGGTGAAGTAGCCCTCCTTGATCCCGACCAGCGCGCTGGAGTGGGTGATGTTCTCGAGGAACCCGAGCCGGAGGGTGACCGGTGCCGAGGACCCCGAGTTCGCAGAGGTCGGCGTGCCGGAGCTGCTGGATGAACTGCATCCGGCAGCAGCCAGCATGATCGCGGCGCCCACCCCCGCGGCGATAAGCGTTCTTCTCATCGTCCGCCTGTTCTCTTCGCTCTTTTTCGATCAAAATTATCGACTTAGTAGGCAACCTTTTATACCACAGACCCCTCGTGGCCGCACTCGCGTCATGGTCTGGGCGCGGCCGCGTCATGGTCTGGGCACGGCCGCGTCATGGTCTGGGCGCGGCCGCGTCAGCTCATGGACGCACCCGCGGTGTTTTGCCGCCCGCCGCTCGTGTCAGCTGCCGGAGTCGCCCGAGTCCTCGGGATCCATCCCGGCCACGGACGGGAACCGCTGCAGGCACTGCTGCAGCTGCGCCAGGTTGGCGTCGGTGGCGTTGTTCGTCTGGTACGTGACCGCGCCGTTCATGGTGACGACGTTCTTCTTGCGCGGCAGCGCCTCGGGCACCACGTTCGGGATGTGGGAGCAGGCCTCGCGCACCTTGAGCATGGTCGCGACCGACGCCTTCGGCTGGAAGTCCACCGTCACCCACTGCTGGCCCAGCGCGGCGTCGAACTTGGAGCATCCGGTCAGCCCGCCGGCCAGGCCGGCCGCTGCCGCCACGACTCCCGTGGCAGCGAGAACGCGGCGGAGCGCCCGGCTAGACTCTGGCACGCCAGTCAGCTTAGTGCGCTCCGGGATATCACTGTCTTCCGGCCGGGCACGTCGGCGTCCACCGACAGTGGAGGGATCATGGCCGCGCTCATCGAGGACTACGCGCTCATCGGGGACATGCACACCGCCGCCCTGGTGAGCCGCGACGGCTCGATCGACTGGCTGTGCGTTCCCCGGTTCGACTCGGCCGCCTGCCTGGCCGCCCTGCTCGGCGACGCGAACAACGGCCAGTGGCGCGTCAGCCCGACGGCTGCCGAAGGCCCGCAGGAACGGCGCGGCCAGGTCACCAGGCGGTACCAGGACTCCACGCTGATCCTGGAGACCGAGTGGCAGACGGTCGGCGGCACCGTGCGGGTCATCGACTTCATGCCGCCACGCGACGACGAGCCGCCGGTCCTGGTCCGGATCGTGGAGGGCGTTGAGGGCGCGGTCGAGATGGAGTGCGTGTGGCGGCTGCGGTTTGACTATGGCAAGGTTTTGCCCTGGGTTCGCCGCATCGACCACGCGATCGTGGCTGTCGCCGGACCGGACTCCGTCTGGCTGCGCACGCCGGTGAAGCTGGTCGGCCACGACATGGCGCACGAGGCGAGCTTCACGGTGCGGGCCGGCGAGCGGGTCCCGTTCGTCTTCTCCTGGACGCCGTCGCACCTGGGGGCGCCTCCCGAGATCAACGCCTTTGAGGCGCTGGAGGCCACCAGGAAGTTCTGGTCCGACTGGGTGGCCAAGTGCACGTACCAGGGGCGGTACGCCGAGGCCGTGGTCCGGTCGCTGATCACGCTCAAGGCGCTGACCTACGCGCCGACCGGCGGGATCGTCGCGGCGCCGACGACGTCGCTGCCCGAGGACCTGGGCGGCGTGCGGAACTGGGACTACCGGTACTGCTGGCTCCGCGACGCGACGATCACCCTGGAGGCCCTGCTGCGCACGGGCTACACCGGCGAGGCGTCGGCGTGGCGGGAGTGGCTCGGGCGCACGATCGCCGGGGATCCGCGGGACGTGCAGATCATGTACGGCGTGGCCGGCGAGCGCAGGCTCGAGGAGTGGCAGGCCGAATGGCTGCCCGGGTATGAGAACTCGGCACCGGTGCGCATCGGCAACGCCGCCGTCAGCCAGCTGCAGCTGGACGTGTACGGCGAGGTCATCGACGCGATCACGCTCGGCAGCCAGGCGGGGCTGTCGTTCGACGGCCACACCTGGAGCCTGGTGCGGGCCCTGCTCCGGTTCCTCGAGAAGAACTGGGATCAGCCCGACGAGGGCATCTGGGAGGTGCGCGGGCCCCGGCGGAACTTCGTGCATTCCAAGGTCATGGCGTGGGTTGCCTTCGACCGGGCGGTCAAGGTGGCCGAGCTGGGCAGGCCGGGGGCCGAGGCCCGCTGGCGCCAGATCCGTGACCAGATCCACGCCGAGGTGTGCGACAAGGGCTACGACGCCAAGCGCGGCACGTTCACCCAGTACTACGGCAGCACCGAACTGGACGCGGCGGTGCTGCTGATCCCCGAGGTCGGCTTCCTGCCGCCGGACGACCCGCGCGTGGTTTCCACCGTGGAGACCATCCACAAGGAGCTCACCAGCGGCGGCCTGGTGCTCAGGTACACCCAGCCGACCGCTCAGGACAGTAACGTCGACGGGCTCACCGGCTCCGAGGGCGCGTTCCTGGCCTGCAGCTTCTGGCTGGTGAACGCGCTGCACATGATCGGCCGGGATGACGATGCACTGGAGCTGTTCGAGCGGCTGCTGGCCATGCGCAACGACGTCGGCCTGCTCAGCGAGGAGTACGACCCGCGCTACAACCGGCAGGTCGGCAACTTCCCGCAGGCGTTCAGCCACATGCCGCTGATCCAGTCGGCGCTCAATCTGGAGCAGCACGCCCGCCACCACAACCGCCGCGCTGCCGCGCCTACATCGCAGGGCGGTTGATGCCACACTTGTGGCTTAGTCATGGCACCGCGTCCCCACATCCTGGTCGTCAACGGCCGTAAGGTCCGCCAGCCGGTCTTCGTCATCGGCGCCCCGCACTCGGGAGCGGACCTTTTGGCGCGCGCGCTCAAGCACTCCGCCGGATTCCACATCACCGTCGGCCAGCGGAGCGTGATGAGCGTGGTGTACGCGTTCGCGCGCAGCCCGTCCATCCAGCGCGGCCGCGGGGAGGCGGCGGCGACCGTGCTGCGCGACGCGTTCGCCCAGGCCTGGCAGGTCACCCCGCACGGCTGCATGGCCTGCTCCCAGGCGTGCCGGGACGCGGGCGAGCGCAGCGGGCCGGGAACCTGCATCGCCGAGAGCGATATCCGCAGGTACGGTGACGCCAGCCCGGACCTCATGTACTGCGCCGAGGGGCTGGTCGACGCGTTCCCGGACGCGCGGATCGTGCAGATCGTGAGGGATGGCAGGGACGTGGTGGCCGCGATGCTCGCCGACGCCGAGTCGCTGGCGTGGTTCAAGCCCGGCGTGGCCAACGTGGACAGCGAGTTCCCGAACCCGTTCTTCGGCATCGAGACCGCGTCGGACCTGGCGGCGTGGCCGGGTCTGTCGCTGGCGGGCAAGTGCGCGATGCGCTGGCGGGGATCGGTGCGCACGATGGCCAGGCTGCGCAGCAGCATGCGCGCGGAGCAGCTGACCACCCTGCGCTATGAGCAGCTGATCCGGCAGCCCGCGGCCGCGACGCGCGCCGTGTCTGGTTTCATCGACGCCGACCTGGCCGCGATCGGGGCGCGGTCGCGCGGCCGCGCGGACCCAACGGCCATCCAGTCTGGTGGCTGGCGGCGCACGCTGACCCCGCAGCAGGTGACGGACGTCGAGCAGGTGGCCGGCATCGACCTGCGCCGGGTCGGCTATGGCGCCTGATCCTCGCCGGGGCGCCGCTCGCCCCACGTTTCCGCTTCGCCAGCCGGCAGCGGCACCGTGAACGCGTTCAGCAGGAACGAGACGAGCGTGTAATAGCCGCACAGCGATACGAGCTCAACGACGCCATCGTCCCCGAGCAGGCGCCGGGCCGCGGCGAAGGCATCCTGGTCGAGCTGGCCGTCGGCGGTGAGCTGACGTGCCACCGTGTAGACCACCCGCTCGTCATCGGTCTCGAACGGCGGATCCGTTCCGCGGGCGATGGCGTCCACGACCCCGGCGGGCACGCCGTGCTCCCTGGCCATGCGGGCGTGCGCCCACCACTCGAACTCTGCCTTCCACCGGGCGCCCACGGTGATGATCGCGACCTCGCTCAGCCTGCGCTCGATCGACGTCTCGAACCGCAGGACCCGCCCGAGCGAGCTCAGGCGCCGGCCGACGCCCGGGGCGTGGACGAACGCGTTGAACGGGCCGATCAGGCCGCCCTCGGGGCCTACCAGGCCGCCACCGCGCGAGCCGACCACCCCGTCCCAGACCGCCCGGCCATCGGCGTCGAGCTCGTCATAACGCAGGTAAGGAAGACGGCTGTCCACAGCAGAACAATAGTGTTCGATCCATCACATGGATCTTGGTTTGCGCGGCCGGGGCTGTGGAGTCACCGATCAGGCGAGCGCAGCGGGCTCCTGGCTGGCGAACTGGGTGCGGTAGAGCTCGGCGTACAGGCCGCCGGCGGCCAGCAGTTCCTCGTGCGTGCCGCGCTGGCGGATCTGGCCGTCGTCGATGACCAGGATCTGATCGGCCTCCCTGATCGTGGAGAGCCGGTGGGCGATGACCAGCGAGGTGCGGCCGGCCAGCGCGGTCTTCAGCGCCCGCTGCACGGCGGCCTCTGACTCCGAATCCAGGTGGGCGGTGGCCTCGTCGAGGACCACCACGGCGGGTGCCTTCAGCAGCAGCCTGGCCAGGGCAACCCGCTGCTTCTCCCCGCCGGACAGCCGGTAACCCCGGTCGCCGACGACCGTGTCGAGACCGTCGGGCAGCACCGAGATCAGGTCCCAGATCTGCGCCGCGCGGCAGGCGTCGGCGAGTTCCTGCTCCGTCGCCCCGGGCCGGGCGTAGGCCAGGTTGACCCTGATCGTGTCGTGGAACAGGTGCGCATCCTGGGTGACCACACCGACGACGTCGTGCAGCGAGTCCTGGGTGACGTCCCGGATGTCGTGGCCGCCGATGCGCACGCTGCCGTCATCGGGGTCATAGAGCCGCGACACCAGGCTGGTGATCGTGGTCTTGCCGGCGCCGGACGGCCCGACCAGCGCGGTGAGCTGCTTGGCCGGGGCGGTGAAGCTCACGTCGTGCAGCACGCCCAGGCTCGCGTCGGTGCGCTCAGGTTGCGGCAGCGCGATCGACTCCAGCGACGCCAGCGAGACCTCGGACGGGGACGGGTAGCGGAACGAGACGTGGTCGAAGACGATATCCGCGGGCGGCCCGCCGGGACCCGATCCGTTGGCCTCACCGGCCACCACCAGCGCTGCTGCGCCCGGCTTGTCCTCGATCAGGGGCTTCAAGTCCAGCACCTCGAACACCCGGTCGAAGCTGACCAGCGCGGTCATGACGTTGACCTGAACGTTGGACAGCGCGGTGATCGGCCCGTACATCCGCTGCAGCAGGCCTGCCATCGCCACGAGCGCGCCTACCTGGAACGCCCCGTCGATGACGAGCTTTCCGCCCACCCCGTAGACGACGGCCGTGGACAGCGACGCGAGCAGGCTCAGCGAGATGAACAGCGCGCTGCCGTACATGGTCTGCACCACGCCGATGTCCCTGACCTTCGCGGCGCGTCCCGCGAACACCTGGCTCTCGCTGTTCGGCTTGCCGAACAGCTTGACCAGCATCGCCCCGGCGACGTTGAAGCGCTCGGTCATCGTCGACCCCATCGCGGCGTCGAGCTGCATCCCCTCCCTGGTCAGCCGCTGCAGCCTGCGCCCCACCAGCCGCGCGGGGATCAGGAACATCGGCACCAGCACCAGCGCGATGACCGTGACCAGCCAGGAGTAGTAGAACATGGCGATCAGCACCAGGATCAGCTGCAGCACGCTGGACACCACCGACGACAGCGTCGAGGTGAGCGCCTGCTGGGCGCCGATCACGTCGCTGTTCAGCCGGCTGACCAGCGAGCCGGTCTGCGCCCTGGTGAAGAACGCGATCGGCTGCCGCTGCACGTGGCTGAATACCTCGGTCCGCAGGTCGTAGATCAGACCCTCGCCGACCCTCGCGGTGAAGTACCGCTGAACCAGGTTGAGGAAGGCGTCGAACAGCGCGAGGCCGACGACGACACCGGCCAGGGCCAGAACGACCCCGGTGCGCTTCGGCAGGATGCCCTTGTCGATGATCACGCCGAGCAGCACCGGATACGACACGGTGATCACCGCGTCCAGCGCGGCCGCGAGGATGAAGATCGCAAGATCCAGCCGGTAGGGGCGCGCGTACCCGGCGATCCGGCGGACCGTGCCCGGCTTCAGCCGCTGCTTCGTCACGGACGGGTCGCGGGAGAACCCGCGCATCGCTTGCCACTGGCTGGCGTACATGAGGCGGAAAACCCCCTGGTCGTGCTCGTTCTTCCCGCGTCAGCTAAGGGCGAACTCACCCGCGGGGGGCACCCACCCGCGGGGGGACACCCCCCGCGGACCCCCCGAAGTCAAGACCAGCCGGCCGCTGGGGTTAGAGCAAAAGCTAAAAAGCTACGAGCGCGCCAGGCGCGCTCGCAGAAGAGCGGCTTGCGCCGCGCGCTCCGCCGCCGCCTGCTGCTCAAGCGTGTTCGCTCCGGCCTGAAGCAGCAGCCGCTTGGTCGCCCGGGCGGTTTCGGCGTCGATCGCCAGCAGCGCCGCGGTCAGATCCGCCACCGCACCGTCCAGCTCGGCCGGCGGGACCAGGAGCTCGGCAAGGCCCAGCGAGCCGGCTTCGGCCGCCGACAGCGTGCGCGCGGTGAGGCACAGCTCGATCGCCCGGGGCAGCCCAACGATGTCGACGAGCGGCTTGGTCCCGGTAAGGTCGGGAACCAGCCCGAGGGCGGGTTCCTTCATGCACAGCTTCGCGTCGTCGGCCAGGATGCGCAGATCACAGGCCAGGGCGAGCTGGAACCCCGCGCCGATGGCGTGCCCCTGCACCGCGGCGATCGAGACGATGCCTGGATCGCGCAGCCACAGGTAGCCCTCCTGGCAGCTGGCAACCCATGACTCGAAGCCGGGGTCGGCGGCGCTGGGCGGTGAGTCCTCGCCCGCAACACCGTCGCCCGAGAACATGCGCAGGTCGATTCCCGAGCAGAACGACGGCCCGGCACCGCGGACCACGACCACGCGGACCCCGGCTGGCAGATCGGCGCCGATCGCCGCGAGGCCGTGCCAGACCCGCGGAGTCATCGCGTTGCGGCGCTCCGGCCTGCTCAGGGTGATGGTGGCGACCGCGTCGGCGATGTCAAGGCGCAGGCCGCTCGCCGCGAGCTCGGCAGAGGTTATCGCCACGGCGTGCTCCCGGTGCGGCCGGCGCGATGCCGACGAGATGGGCGCGGCAGAGAGGAGGACGGGCCGACTGCCGCCGTGGCCGGAGGAAGTGACAGCGGGGATGAACAGATGCGCTTGTTCAGCGCTTGGCCTTACCCCGGGTTGCGCCGCCGCGGCCGCGCAGGGACACCCCGGTCTCGGTCAGGATCCGGTGTACGAAGCCATATGACCTGCCCGTCGAGCCGGCCAGGGATCGGATGCTCA
>Ga0335074_10011300_pt1 | contig 12483 bp, 9 predicted proteins | sample Lox_Sample_23_FD_206715 | JGI IMG/M metagenome (GOLD analysis project Ga0335074, IMG submission 206715) | Soil microbial communities from Loxahatchee National Wildlife Refuge, Florida, United States - Lox_Sample_2.3 | ecosystem: Environmental > Terrestrial > Soil > Wetlands | place: USA: Florida...
CCTGGAGCCGGGCGAGCACGTGGCGTTAGTGGGCGAAAACGGGCAGGGCAAAACCACGCTGGTGAAGCTGCTGGCGCGGCTCTACGATCCCACGAGCGGCGCCATTTACCTGGACGGTACGGACCTGCGCGAGTATAGCGTGGAGGAGCTGCACAAAGAGATCGGCGTCATCTTCCAGGATTTTGTTCGCTACGACATGCCCGCGCGCATGAATATCGGGGTGGGCCGCATCGAGAACGTAAACGACGATGAAGCGCTGTGGATCGCGGCCGAGAAGAGCCGGGCCGATCGCCTGCTGACGCGCTTTTCAGGCGGACTGGATCAGATGCTGGGCCGGCGTTTTGAGGGCGGCGTCGATCTCTCGGGCGGCGAATGGCAAAAGTTCGCGCTGGCCCGCGCTTACTTGCGCGACGCGCAGGTCCTGATCCTGGACGAACCCACCGCCGCTCTCGATGCCGTGGCCGAAGCGGAAGTGTTCGCGCGCTTCGACGATTTGTCGCGCGACAAGATGGCTTTGCTGATCTCGCACCGTTTCTCGACCGTTCGAAAGTCGGACCGCATCGTGGTGCTGGAAGGCGGCCAGATCTACGAGGAAGGGACGCACGATCAGCTCGTTGCCCATGGCGGACGTTACGCCAGCCTGTTTGAATTGCAAGCCGCGAGCTACCGGTGAGTAATTAATGAGTTCGCCTTCGCAAATCATGGAAAATGCTCCGGCCCTGCCGCCGCCCGAGTCCGAGGGCGGATTCCAGGTGGCCGAGCGCTTGCGGAACTGCGCGGCCAGGCTGCGCGAACACCTGCGGGAACCGGCCGTTTCGCATTGGCTCAAAGAGAACCACTCGATCCTGCAGTCCCACATCGCCGATCTTCGCCACACGCTGCGGCCGTCGTTCCTCGATAAGCTTCGCCGCGACGGACAGGGCGAGCCGCGCATTTATCGGATCGTGAGCGGTTGGCTGGCCACCGTTCCCGGGGTGATCGATAACGACGTTCTGTTGCCGTTCGCCCAGACTCTTCGAGAGACTGAGCCGCTCGACATCGGCGAGCTGTGGGCTTTCCCCGCCATGCTCAAGTTCGCCATCGTCGAACGGCTGTGCGCGAATCTGGAGAACGAACGGATTGTCACCAGTTGCGTGCGCACATTGTGGGCGCTCGAAGCCATCTCCTGGAAGACCTTCGTCGAGACCGCATCGCGCACCGAAGCCGCTCTGAAACGCGACCCGGCCGGCGTGTACTCGCACATGGATCTTCCCACGCGGGACCGCTATCGTCTGGAGTTGAGCAAGCTCGCGTCGCAGGCCAGTCTCACCGAGGAAGAGGTGGCGAGCCGGCTGCTGACTCGCGCCGAAGAGGCTCGCGCGGCCACCGGGGACGATCCGCGTACCTCGCACGTCGGCTTTTATCTGATTGGTCCGGGCGCCAGGGATTTCCGCTCCGATCTCGGTTGCAGACGTTCTTTCGCCGCCACGGTGTCGGATCTGGCCGAGGGGCACCCCAACTTCTGCTATGCCGCGGGCGCGGTGATCTTAATGGCGCTGCTGATGGCCGGGTTCGCATGGACCGCCGGGTTGGCTTCCGGCCGGCCGATGTTTTGGTGGATGATGGCGCTGCTGGCGGCGCCGGCCAGCCAGGCCGCGCTCGAAATCACCAACGGGCTGTTCAGCCGCCTGCTGCAGCCGCGCTTCATTCCGAGCATGAATTTCGCCGCCGGCATTCCGGAGGACTGCGTAACCATGGTGGTGGTCCCGACGCTGCTTCTTTCAGAATCGAATTGCGCCAAGCTGCTGCGGGATCTCGAGATTCGATACCTGGCCAATCGCGATCCGAACCTGTTCTTCGCGCTGCTTACCGATTTCGCCGACGCCGATGCTCCCGAAACCTCCGGCGATTCGGTTCTGCACTCCTGCGCCGCGGGCATCCGCCAGTTGAACGAGCGCTATGGAGCGCGCGATCGCGGGCCGTTTTATCTGTTGCATCGCGCCCGCCGCTGGAACCCGCAAGAGCGTAAATGGATGGGCTACGAACGCAAGCGCGGCAAGCTGAACGATCTGAACAAGCTGCTGCTGGGCCATGGCAACTGGTTCGACACCATTGTCGGCGATATGGGCCGTTTGCTCGAAATCCGCTACGTCATCACGCTGGATACGGACACGCAGCTCCCGCGCGACACGGCGGCCAAAATGGCGGCCGCGATGGCGCATCCGTTGAACCGCCCGGTTCTCGATCCGGAAACCAACTTGGTCATCGAGGGCCACGCCCTGCTGCGTCCCCGGGTAGCCGTCAGCGTCGATTCGGCGCAGCGCTCCTGGATCGCGCGCATCTTCAGCGGCCAGCCCGGTTTTGACCCGTATTCGTCCTCGGTCTCCGATCTTTATCACGACTTGCACGGAGTTGCCAGCTTTACCGGTAAAGGCATCTACGACGTCGCCGCTTTCGATGCGTCGGTGGGCGGGCGTTTCCCCGAAAACGCCATCCTGAGCCACGATCTGATCGAGGGCGAGCACGCGCGCACCGGTCTGATTCCGGTGGAACTGGTCGAGGATTACCCGGGCACGTATGGCGCTTTCTCCAAACGCAAGCATCGCTGGGCGCGCGGCGATTGGCAGTTGCTTCCCTGGCTGTTCCCGCATCCGCCCACTGCGGCCGGACGGGCGCGGAAGAATCCGCTCTCGGCGCTGTCGCGCTGGAAGATCGTCGATAATCTGCGGCGCAGCCTGCTCGAAATCACGCTGCTTTTGTTGATTGTGGCCGGTTGGCTGGCCACCGCGCACGCCGTCCGCTGGACCATCGCGGTGCTGTTGCTGCTGCAGATCCCCGTTTACACGGACATGCTCCTCAGCATCGCCGGCGCGCCCGAGCGCCGTTTATGGAAAGGTTTCGGCAGGCTGCTCGGCGAGCGCTTCGTCCAAAGCCATCGCGACACGCTGCTGAACCTGGTTTTTGTTCCGCATCAAGCCTGCCTGATGGCGGACGCCATCGTGCGCACGTTGTGGCGCCGTTATGTCAGCCAGGCCCATCTGCTCGAATGGGAGACCATGGCGCAATCCGAAATTGCGGCGGCCCCGCGCTTCGGCGTCTTCGACCGGTACCTCTACGCCTCCTCTCTTGTGTGGCTGCCGTTCTTGTTTCTGGCCGGACCGTTTCCCGTCCTGGTCGCTTTCGTCTGCGCGTTCTGGGTGACCGCTCCTTTGATCGCCTCCTGGCTGAATGAGCCGTTGCCGGCGCCCGAAGCGATTTCTGCCAAAGATCGCGATTTTCTGCGCTCCACCGCGCTTCGCACCTGGCGCTACTTCGCCGACCACTCCTGGGAGGAGCATCACTGGCTGGTCCCCGATAACGTGCAGGAAAACCCCTCCATCGTCACGCATCACATTTCGCCCACCAACCTGGGCCTGTCGCTGACAGCGCGGCTGGCGGCGCACGATTTCGGATACCTGAACTTGTCCCAGCTCGCCCAATCCGTCCAGCGCATCCTGCACTCGCTCGAGGAAATGCCGCGCTATCGCGGACATTTCTTCAACTGGTATCACACCGGCACGCGCAGCCCGCTCTCCCCGCAGTACGTTTCCAGCGTCGACAGCGGCAACCTGGCGGCGTCGCTGGCGGCCCTGCGCCAAGGCTGTTTGCTTTTGCTCCAGCAGCCGATTTTCGAACAAGGCGTTTTGGACGGCCTGCGCGACCACGTGCTGCGCTTGCGCGACGAAGTCCCCTACGATTCGCGAACGTTCTCCATCATGCGGCTGTTCAGCAGCCTGCTGCGTCAGCTGGAATGCCGGCCCGCGGAGCTGTTCTATTGGGAGGCCGTGCTCACCGAATCGCGCGATCTGATCGAGCGGCTCCACGGGGCTCTGGTTCCGGTGCATGCCCGAACCCATTCCGCCGAGCTGCGCTATTGGGAGGGCCTGCTCGCCGAGCGCATGGACGCCGCGCTCGAGCAACTGTACCAGTTGGCGCCCTGGCTGCGCCCGGCCTTCGAGCCCGAGCTTCGTGTGAACATGAGCGATGCCACGCTCACGCCCTTGATCGCGGAATTAAGCCAGGTGCCCGCGCTGGGCGAGCTCCCGCGCGCCTACGAACGTGTCCGCGAACGTATTCGCGAACGTCTGGCCAGCCCCCGGCCGCTCTATCCCATGCTGCGCGATGCGCTGGAGCAGCTGCTCGCCGAGCTTCCGCCGGCCCGTTCCGCCGCCCTGGAATTAGCCAATCGTTTCCAGGCCGTCGCCTCGCTCGCGCAGCGCTATTTCGAGGACATGGATTTCGGGTTCCTGTTCGATAACGACCGCCAGCTGCTGCGCATCGGCTATAACGTGGAAACCGAGAAAGGCGACCAATCCTATTACGATCTGCTTGCGTCGGAAGCCCGCACGGCCGTTTTCCTGGCCATCGCTAAAGGCGACATCCCGCGGGAAACCTGGCTGCGGCTGGGCCGCAAGCTCACCGCCTATCGCGACCAGGTAACGCTGCTCGCCTGGAGCGGCACGATGTTTGAGTATCTGATGCCGCAGCTTCACCTGCGTTCCTACGCCGGAACGCTGCTCGATCGCGCGCTGCGCGCCGCGGTCCGCATCCAGGCGGCATATGGCGAACAGCTCGGCGTGCCGTGGGGGATCTCCGAAGCCGCTTATGCCGATCGCGATCCCCAGGGCCGCTATCAATATCGCGCGTTTGGAGTGCCGCCCCTGGCCGCGAGCGGTGAAGAACCCAGCCGGCTGGTGATCGCGCCCTACGCCAGCCTGCTGGCCGTGATGCTGGACCCGGCCCGCGCCGTCCCGAATCTGCGCGCCCTGGCGGCCCGCGGATGGTGCACGCGGCACGGCTTCTTCGAATCCATCGATTTTACAGACCGTTTCGGCGCTCCCGAAGTGGTGCACTGCTTCATGGCGCACCACCAGGGGATGGCGCTGCTGGCCATCGACAATGCGCTCTTAGGCAACCGGATGCAGGAGCGCTTCCACCACGATCCGCTGGTGCAATCCACCGAATTCCTGCTCGAAGAGCGCATGCCCGCGCTGGTGGATGTTACACCTGTGCCCGAGGCGGCGTAGTTTTCGCCGGCCGCTTGACCCGCGCTTTCTTCTTCAGAGGCGTCTTGACCTCTTTCACCGGAAGGTTCTTGCCCGGAGGTTCGCTGAAGCCGATCAGGTCGAGTGCATGCTCGGGCGCATCGTTCGCCATGAACCAGCGCCATACGTTGCCGGTGAGCAGGTTTTCCGCGCTCAGCAGCGTGATGCCCACGTCGATGCCCACCACATCGGTGTCGAACCAGTTCAACGTCGGATTATAGCCGTCCACAAACCCGTAGCGGCCGAACACGCGATTGCCGAAACGCGCCTGGATCGCCTTGAGCGCCGGAATGGAAATGTCGGGCGTGAACATCAGCGATCCGCCCGCTGCCGCCGGGGCTACGGTGCCATCCACGGGATCGAAGGCCTTGATCTCTCCATAAATTCGATACCCCTTGGGGCCGTCCGACGCGGTGATCCCCCAGATGCTGTTGCCGAACGTATTGGGAAGATTCAGATTGAAACAATACTGCTGATTGGAACGCGTGGCGTTGACGGAGTTCAAGAAGAAGTCCACGAAACCGCGGTCGCGCCGGTTCCGGAAATCGATCCAGGCCTGGGAATATTGATGCGTGAACAGCGGACCGCCGCTGACAAAATCATATTTTCCGTATTCATAGAACGGGCGCTGCCAGGCATACCAGGATTCCGCCGAAATGGGATGCGTGGGCGAACCAATCGCCAGCACGTACAGCATCCCCAGTTCGGAGTAGGTATCCCAGCGGTTCTTGATAAAGCCCTTGCCTTTGCGCCAGCCGTGGGAGAGCAGCATAGGGTCGCCGTTCAGCATCCACTGGAAATCCACCCGGCCGTAAATCTCATCCGCCAGTTTGGGGATCTCGGGATCGCTCGAAAAGTATTCTCTGGCCGTGAGGACTCCAGCCAAAAGCAGCGCCGTGTCGATGGACGAGGTTTCGCTATCCCAGGTGCGGTTACCCGTCGAGACGTCCATCCAGTGGTAGAACCAGCCGTGTTCCTGATTGGCCCGGTCGGTGAAGAAATGCAACGTGGTGCGGACGCGGTCCGCGGCGTCTTTCTTGCTGATCCATCCGCGCTCGGCGCCGATACAGATGGCCGTGAGGCCGAATCCGGTGGCGGCGATGCTGGCGATGTCGCGGCTCGGCCCTCTGGCGCGCCCGCCGTCCACACGCGCGCGATCCAGCACCAGGCCCGTGCCATGATCGGTCTGCTCCCAGAAATACTCGAAGCTGCGATGCTCCAGATCCTCCACGAACGTGCGATCGGCGCGCGATACCGCCGCTACGCGATCCGGATCCGGCCGGTCGGCGGTGGCGGATAGAATCGGAAAAACAACCAGCAGCGCGGTAAGGGGGATTGCCGTGGCGCGACGAAGCATAGGTTCAGCGGGGCGACACTTCTACCAAAGCTAGTCCTTGAGACGGGAGCATCAAACTGGACGTACCATCCAGGGTCTGGGTTACGGTGGCGGCCTGTTTCAGCTGTTCATATTGTTTCGGGGTGGGGCTGACCGGACTGCCCATCGCCCGCCACGCCGTCAGGGCCGAACCATGCTCGCGATCCATGATCTCGATATGATAGCGCGGAGTGCTGCCCAGGCCCTCCACGGCGATATGGATTTGGCGCGCCAGGCCCGTGACGCCGGGGGCCGAGTAGTTCCACACGGCGATGGCGAGCGTCCCGTCGGCTCGTTTCGTGACTAGCGCGTTCTGAAGATCCGGATGCGTACGCTGCTCGCCGAGGCGATGCAGCAGGGCGAAGGCGTTAAACGCGGCCTTCGGTACATCGCCCTCCGCAATCAATCCGTATCCTCCGTAGAATGGCGTCCTGATCACTCCCTGCTCTTCGAATACGTCTGAAAACGTCCAGTACGACATCATGGCGGTCAGCCCATCGCACAGCCGGATATTGTTCGCCAGCCACGGGCCCATGAAGGGCGAATCCGTGACATCGATTTCGTTCTTGTAGCTGGCATTGTACTCGCTCCAGATGATCGGAAGATCGGGCCGCGCCGAGGATTTCACCTGGTCCGAAACCTTCTTCGCCGCCCGCCCCACCATCACCTCGCGGCTAATGCTTTCATCGGTCCCGAAAACGTCCTTCGATAGGTCGTTGCCGTAGACATGCGTGGATACGAAATCGAGCGGGACGCCGGATTTCACCGCATGCTCGATCATGGCCGGAATCCACGCCGCCTGCGCCGTCGCCGGGCCGCCCACGCGCAAACGGGAATCGGCGCGTTTGATGGCGCGCGCCGCATGATCGTAAAGCTCAAAATACGTGGCCTGCTTGGGCTGGCCGGTCCAAAAGTCGATATTCGGCTCGTTCCAGACCTCGAAATACCATTGCGACACTTCATCCACGCCATAGCGGTCCACCAGGTGTTTCGCGAAGTTGTAAACCAGATCCCCCCATTTCTTGTAATCCTTGGGCGGCGAAGGCAGAGGATGGTACCAGAACACGTGCGGCTGATCGGACGCGGCAAGGGCCCGTGGCATGAAGCTCATCTCGACGAAAGGCCGAACGCCGGCTTGGAGCAGCCCATCGTAGATCTGATCCACATACGACCAGTTATAGATCGGCTGCCCGTTTTCGTCTTCGCTATACGCGCCCACTTCATGATCGAAGATCGCATGGAAGCGCACGTATCGGATGCCGGTCGACGATTTCATCAGGCGCAGATCCCGCCGGTAACTATCGCGTAACGACAGAATGGCTCGCCCCGATCCGAACATTTGCTCCCAAAAGTGCGGGAACGGCCGGGTAGGCCCACGGGCGTCAATCGTGATTTCTTCGGTGGCCGGCGTTTGCTGGCTGGATACCTGGGTAGGTAAAAGGGCCGCGACGCCTATCAGGCAGCCCAAGAGCCTTACTTGACGGATCACTTGACATACCTCGGCTTGCCGTTGCTCCAAGGCTTGTATGTCTCGGCGAACTTGAGGCGATCTGCCGTCGAAGGATGAGAAAACAACCAGAATTCAATGAAAGCATTCGGGTTCGGCTCATCCAGCCCGATCTCGCCCATTACTTGAAAGGACTCCGCCGCCGCAGCCGAAGAATCCGGCACAATTCCATGCGTGATTTCCAGGCCGTAAACATCGGCCTGATGCTCCTGCCATCGGCTGTAACTGTTTGTCACGGGCTCGGCCAGAAAACTAAATGCTGCAGCAATCAGAAGCAACAGCGGAAGCGACGCCCAGTCCGCTGTCTGACGGATGCGCCACCGGGTTCCCCAGCACGCTATCATCCATCGCGCGAGCCACGCTCCCACGAACAGCAAAATCAACAATGCCAGCGCCAGCATGATCAGCGAATTGCGGATGTGGCCCAGAACATAATGCCCCATCTCATGGCCGAAGACAAACAGGATCTCGGGCGTGGTGAGCTTTTCGAGCGTCGTATCCCAAACCACGACGCGCTTCGATGCTCCGAATCCGCTGACGTAGGCGTTCAGCGAATTGAGTTTTTCGCTGGCCTTCATTTCAAACATCCGGTCCGGCGGAATCGACAGCCCGCTCCGTGCCACCAGTTTCTCCAGCTGATCCACCAGTTGAGGATGCGTCCGGGCGAGCGGTTCGAAGCGATAGAACATCGGTTCGATTACCATCGGCTCCAGATACATCACGCCGGCGATGATCGGCAGCGTGGCCAGCCAAAAATACAACCACCAGCGGCGCGGGCTGCGGCGAATCACGGCGTATAAGAGCAGCGCCAGTGGGACCGCGCAGACCAGCTCGATCAGTTCGGTTTTCGACCAATCCCAGAACCATGACGGCCAGCTTTGGATGGATTGATCGAACTTCAGTTCCAGATGCTGCCCGTAGAGATTGGCGGGCAAATATAGCAGATCGTTGGTCAGCAGAATCAGCGGGACAAAAATGAAGGCCTGAATCCAGCGCCGCGTGGACGCCGCTTCCGCCCAGTCGCGAAACTTCCCCCCGAGCCCCGATCCGATGATCGCAGCCAGAATCAGGATGGCCCAAAGCTCGCTCGAAAAGTGCAGCCAATAGCCGGCATGCGCGTATTCGATGGCGCGCCGCAGCTTGTCCGGGGGCAGGGAATAGGATGGCGGCGCGTGAGCCACGAAGAACAGGAACGCGATCGGAGGGTGAAGCACCTGACGCCCGCGATTATAGCGCGGCGCGGGACGGCCATAAAGAGAACGCCCGGAACAAACACCTTTTCAGGCTGCCCCGGGCGAGAAAACTCGTAATTATTTGTGGTGCTTGATTACTTATATACGGCTACTTGGATGTGGTGGTCTTGGCAGCCGACTTCTTGCTCTTATGCTTCTTCATGGTCTTCTTGGAAGCGGTTTTGGTCGAGGATGCCGGGGCCTGGGCGGCAAGCGGCGTTTGGGCGACGATCATCGCGCCCGCGGCGACGAGAGAGGCGAAAATAAGTTTCTTCACGTTGATTCTCCTTTGCGAGGGGGGTTCGTTTATTTCCGCCTCGCAATACTATCTTGGGGCTGGACCCGGAAATCAACGATAGCCTGCATACGGGACTTCCAGGCACCAAAATGCGGGGGTGCACCCGCCTGGATGTTAATGAACGAACACTCATTTCGGGCGCCGGTCCGCGCTCTGGCTAGGGATCTTTGGGTCTCCAACTAGCCCGCCCAGGCGATTCAATAATCCCCGGATGTGCGCGATGCTAGAGTTGGCGTGTATTCCGATCCGGTCACTTATCGCACTATCCTGCGCGTCCTGGTGGGCGGCTTCTCGGCCGTCATCGTCCTGCTCATGGCGGCGGGCTTCATCGGCTTGAAGAGCGCGCAGTTGATACAGGAGAACTCGGCCGAAATCGTCCACAACGGCCTGGTAACCACCCGGCTGATCGACGAACTGCAGCGCGAACAGGACACCCTGAACGCCACGTTTACCAAACTTTCCCAAGGCACCGAGCTTTCCGAGCGCGAGCGGCTGTTGGCCCAGCTGGACGATGCCGATCAAGCGGTGGACCGTATCGTGAACGAAGCCGCCGGCACGCCGCAGGCCGAGTTGTGGCGCCAGCTCAGCGCTTCCGTCCAGGCCTTTGCGAGCGAAGCGCGCCGTCTGCTGGTCCGCAAAAACGTCCCCACCTACGCCTCGCGCGACTTGCTCCAGCACCACGAAGAAGTCACAGCCATCGTCGCGAAAATGATCGCCAATAACTCCAGCCGCACGCTGGCCGGCCAGACACGGATCGACCAGCGGTCCGCCCAACTGGTCCGCGAATCGCTGGGGCTTCTGGGCGGATGCCTTTTGCTGGCGCTGGTCTGCTCCATCCTCACTGTTCGCATCACCACCCAGCTTTTCCGGCGGATGCAGGAGCAATCGTCGGATCTGGCGCGCGTCACCTGGCATATGCTGGAAAACCAGGAGACTGCGGCGCGCCGCCTTTCGCATGAATTGCACGATGAGCTCGGCCAATCGCTCACGGCCATCAAGGCCAATGTCACCGCGCTCGATCCGGCTACTCCGCCCGATCCGGCGCGCCTGGAAGACTGCCGGCGCCTGATCGACGAGGCCATCCAGAACGTCCGCGAGCTTTCGCACCTGTTGCGGCCCACCATCCTCGACGACTTCGGGCTGGACGCCGGCATCCGCTGGCTGGCCGAGCGCTTTGGCGAGCGCACGGGGATTGAAGTCGACTTCAAGTCCAGCTTCGGCGGACGCCTGGCCGACGAAACCGAGACGCATTTGTTTCGCATCGTCCAGGAAGCGCTCACCAACGTCGCGCGGCATTCGAAGGCCACGCGCGTCGCCATTGAGCTGGCTCGCAACGGAACGCGCGTGCATCTTACGATCAAGGACAATGGGCACGGATTCCACGGCAACGGCGGCTCGGGGCTGGGACTGGTCGGCATGCGGGCGCGCGCCCAAAGCCTCGGTGGGGAGTTGCGAATCTCTTCGCGCGACGGCGTCGCCATTGACCTGTGGGCTCCCATCGCCCACTCGAAATCCGAACTGCCTGTAGCCAATTGACCATGCTGCGAATTCTCTTAGCCGACGATCATGCCATGGTGCGCAAAGGCTTTCGCCTGATCCTGGAAACGCAGCCCGATATGCAGATTGTGGGCGAAGCGGGCACCGGCCACGAAGCCGTCGATTTAGCCGAACGCCTGCATCCGGACGTCGTCGTGATGGACGTCGCGATGCCCGAGCTGAACGGCATCGAAGCCACGCGGCGTCTGGTTATCTCCGCGCCGCGCACCCGCGTCCTCGCCCTCAGCATGCATAAGGATTCAGTTTACGTGCGCGAGATCCTGCGCGCCGGCGCCCGCGGTTATCTGCTGAAGGACTCGATCGACAGCGATCTGGTGAGTGCCGTGCGAGCCGTTGCCAAAGGCGAAGGCTACCTGAGTCCCGGTGTGTCCGATGCCGTGCTGAGCGATTACCGCAAGCACGTCACCGATCCGCTGGACCTGCTCACCAGCCGCGAGCGCGAGGTGCTGCAAATGATCGCCGAGGGCAAAACCAATAAAGAAATCGCCGCCCGTTTGAACTTGAGCGTTTACACTGTCGATGCCCATCGCGGCAAAATCATGGAGAAGCTGAATCTGCACTCCTCAGGCGAACTGGTGCGGTTCGCCGTTCGCAACGGGCTGATTGATTGATATGGGTCAGGGCAGGCGCCCTCTGGGCGTGACTATTTTGGCCTGCGTCTATATCGCGGTGGGCGCGGTCGGTTTCGTGGGGCATTTCGGCGAATCGATGGCCTCTCCGCGCGGCGGCGTTTGGATCGAGCTACTCGAGCTGCTGGCGCTGCTCTCCGGCTTGTTCATGCTGCGAGGACAGAACTGGGCGCGATGGTTGGCGCTCGCCTGGATCGCATTCCACGTGATTCTGAGTTTCTGGGACCCGGTGCAGAAGCTCATCGCCCACTGCGTCTTCCTGGCCCTGGTTGCCTGGGTTCTTTTCCAACCGGGCGCCGCGCGCTATTTTCGCCGATTTCAGGCGGTGGCGTAAGCCGTCAAAACTGGGTCAGGCTCAAAATATTCCCGTCCGGGTCCTTGAACCACGCGATCATCGTATTGCTTCCTGGCGGAGTCCAAATACCCCGCTCGTCCACACCCGGGAATTTATAGCGCTCGAACTTCACTCCTGCTTTCGCCAACTCCTCCACCTTCGCCTCGATATCCGGCACTTGCCAGCCGAGGGTTGTATATTGCGCCTCGCGCATTTCTTTCACTTTTTGTACGCGCAGCATGGTTCCACCGGCGTCGAACACCAGTGCGAACGGGCTGTCTTCCACCAGCCTCAACCCCAGCCGGTCGCGATAAAACTCCTTGGCGCGTTCACTATCCGTGGTCGCGCTAAACGCCATGATGGAAGCCGATTCGAGAAGCGACATAAGGGAAGGTTACGACATCCGATGTTACAATACGAGTTCCTCAAATGGACCAATTGAAATCGCTGATCCGCGAAGTCCCCGATTTTCCCAAGCCCGGCATCAA
>Ga0335074_10011301_pt1 | contig 12483 bp, 10 predicted proteins | sample Lox_Sample_23_FD_206715 | JGI IMG/M metagenome (GOLD analysis project Ga0335074, IMG submission 206715) | Soil microbial communities from Loxahatchee National Wildlife Refuge, Florida, United States - Lox_Sample_2.3 | ecosystem: Environmental > Terrestrial > Soil > Wetlands | place: USA...
TCAATGGTGAGCTGCCAGCGGCCGGCGTTGGCGGGCACCTGCCGGTCGGCGACCTCGAGCGGAACTGACAGGGCCGAGCCGGGCGGGAAGCCACGGCCCGCGATGGCGGCCGGCGCGTCCACGAGGCGGAGCATCCACCGGCAGCGTGCCCTGAGGGTGGCATCCGCCTCCCTGGTCAGCCAGGTCACCGGGTCGTCCGGGGCGAGACACGTGCGGACGCGCTCGGCCATGGACGCGTGCGAGGCGAGGATCTGCCAGAACGCGCGTGCGGTCGGTGCCGAGCCAGCCACAAACCAGCGGACGTCGAGCTCGTTGTGCCCCCGCGACCAGCCGTAGTTGAGGAATCCGTCGTCGGCGAGGTAGGAGAACTCGTCCTCGTCGTCTAGCCAGCCGTCGAGCTCGGCGGCGTCGCGGGTGCTAGGGCCGCACTGCCCGAGCGCCGCGTGCACGCGGCCGATGACGTTGACGACCGATGCCTCGTCGCCGGCCTCAGCCCGCCGCGGGCCACCGTCCCGGGCGGCCTGGCTGTCCGGAAACAGAAGCGGGTCTGGCCGCACAAGCTGGGCCAGCGACCGGGCGGGCAGATAGGTCTCGTACCGGCCGCCGGCCAGCTCCCAGCCCATCGACCGGTACAGCGGCACTGTGCTCGGATACAGCACCGACACCGGATAGTCCCGCCGGGAAATCTCGGCCAGCAGAGCGGACATCATGGCCGTCCCGGTGCCACGGCCGCGGTACTCCGGCGCCACTTTCACCCCGGCCACGCCTGCCATCGGCAGGGACCGCCCCCGCCACCACTGCCGCATCGGGTGGTAGCGCGCGCTCGCGACCAGCCGCTTCCCGTCAAAGGCGCCGATCAGCGCCTCTGCCCTGATGCTGGCCTGGACGGCGTCGATCCAGTCGGGGCGTGCCGTCGCGCTAATCGGACCGAAGGCACGGCGGCGCAGGTCGAGTTCGGCATCCACGTCGTCTGCCTCGGTGAGCAGGCGAATCTCGACCCCGCTCATCGCATGCCCGCCAGGGGCACCATCGTGACAGCAGCCATCGTGACAGCAGCGATCATGAGCGTGCCCGGGTCGCCGGGGTCCGGCTCACCCTAGCTTCTCCATAATGTCGTCGGACACGTTGTAGTTGGCGTAGACGTCCTGCACGTCGTCGGAGTCCTCGAGCGCGTCGACCAGCCGGAACACCTTCCTGGCGTTCTCCTCGTCGAGGTCCACCTCGACGGAAGGCAGGAACGGCCGCTCGGCTGACTCGTAGTCCAGTCCGGCCTCCTGCAGCGCGGTCCGGACGGTGACCAGATCGCCTGGCTCGCTGATCACCTCGAACGACTCGCCCAGGTCGTTGACCTCCTCGGCGCCCGCGTCGAGCACGGCGGTCAGGACGTCGTCCTCCGTCACGCCGCCGGCCTTGGGGACGATGACGACGCCGCGGCGGCTGAACAGGTAGGACACCGACCCGGGGTCAGCCATCGACCCGCCGTTGCGGGTGAAGGCGACGCGGACGTCAGAGGCTGCGCGGTTCCGGTTGTCGGTGAGGCACTCGACCAGCACCGCCACACCGCCTGGCGCGTATCCCTCGTACGTGATCGACTCGTACGAGGCGCCGCCAGCCTCGAGGCCGCCGCCGCGCCGGATTGCCCGGTCGATGTTGTCGTTCGGTACCGAGCTCTTCTTTGCCTTCTGCACGGCGTCGTAGAGCGTGGGGTTGCCCGCCGGGTCAGGTCCGCCGCTGCGCGCCGCCACCTCCACGTTCTTGATCAGCTTGGCAAACAGCTTGCCTCGCTTGGCGTCGACCACCGCCTTCTTGTGCTTGGTGGTCGCCCACTTGGAGTGGCCGCTCATGCCTGTTCCCTCACCATGTCGACGAACATCTCGTGAATTCGCCAGTCTGGAGTGAGCTCGGGGTGGAATGAGGTAGCGAGCGCCCGGCCCTGGCGAACGGCGACGATCCTACTAGTGCCGGGGTCAGCGGCGAGAATCTCGACACCGGGCCCGACCTCTTCCACCCACGGGGCCCGGATGAAGACCGCCCGGTACTTCGGCTCGCCGAGTCCGGCGACGTCGAGATCGCGCTCGAACGAGTCGACCTGCCGCCCGAAGGCGTTGCGCCGGACCGTCATGTCGATGCCGCCGAGCGTTTCCTGGCCCGAGGCGGGGTCGGGCAGCCGGTCGGCCAGCATGATCATCCCGGCGCAGGAACCGAACACCGGCATCCCGTCGCCGATCCGCTTCCGCAGTGGCTCGGCCAGGCCGAAGGTGTCGATGAGCTTCCAGATCGTGGTGGACTCCCCGCCGGGGATGATGAGTCCGTCGACGCGGTCCAGCTCCTCCGCCCGCCGCACCGTGGCGGACTCGGCGCCGGATGCGCGCAGCGCGCGCATGTGCTCGGCAACGTCACCCTGCAGCGCCAGGACTCCTACCAGCGGCCTGCCCGTGAGCCCAGTCCCCGTGAGCCCAGTCCCCGATGGCCCACTCCCCGATGGCACACTGCCGCCGACGGGTGGCATCACCATCCGCGGCCGGCGTAGCGCTGCTCCGGCGACAGCGTGTCCAGGTTGATGCCAACCATGGGCTCGCCCAGGCCGCGCGAGACCTTCGCGATCACGTCCGGGTCGTCGTAGAAGGTGGTGGCCTTCACGATGGCCGCCGCCCTGGCCGCGGGGTCGCCCGACTTGAAGATCCCGGACCCGACGAACACGCCCTCAGCGCCGAGCTGCATCATCATCGCGGCGTCGGCCGGCGTCGCCAGCCCGCCGGCCGTGAACAGCACGACCGGCAGCCTTCCCGCGGCTGCCACCTCGGCGACCAGCTCGTACGGCGCCTGCAGGTCCTTGGCCGCGGAGTACAGCTCGTCCGGGGACAGCGTCGTCAGCTTGCGGATCCCGGCCCGGATCGAGCGCATGTGCGTCGTGGCCTCGATGACGTTGCCGGTCCCGGCCTCGCCCTTGGACCTGATCATCGCGGCGCCCTCGGTGATGCGGCGCAGCGCCTCGCCAAGGTTCGTGGCGCCGCAGACGAACGGCACCGTGAAGTCCCACTTGTTCACGTGGTAGGCCTCGTCGGCCGGGGTCAGCACCTCGGACTCGTCGATGTAGTCCACGCCGATGGCCTGCAGCACCTGCGCCTCGACGAAGTGCCCGATCCGGCACTTAGCCATCACCGGGATCGAGACGGCGCTGATGATGCCATCGATCATGTCCGGGTCGCTCATCCTGGCGACGCCGCCCTGCACACGGATGTCAGCTGGCACTCGCTCGAGGGCCATGACGGCGACAGCACCAGCGTCCTCGGCGATCTTCGCCTGCTCGGGCGTGACGACGTCCATGATCACGCCGCCCTTGAGCATGTCAGCCATGCCGCGCTTGACCCGGCTCGTGCCCTTCTCGGCTGCATTCTGCTCTGCCACGGCGAACCTCACTCCTATCCGTAACCATCCGGGCAAGGTAACGCTTCTACTGATGGCGGAGAAGCGCTATCGCTAGTCCCTACACTTAACGATAGCAATAGACCTCGTGCGCGGCTACGTGGTGAGGTGCGGGAGGTCGGCCGCGGGCCCGGCGTCGCTGCTCGGCGCGAGCGAGTCGTCGATCTCGAAGAACTCCGGGTTCGGCGCGCTTCCGGCCAGCCCCAGCGCCCTCGCCAGCGGCCGCTGCCGGGCGACTTGAGTCGCGGCCACGGCATCGTTGTAGAACGTCCGGGCCAGGAACACCTGGTGCGCCGCGCTTTCTAGCTCGCCGAGCAGTTCCTCCGCGCCGTCCTTCCCGGCGAGCAGGGCACGGAAGTCCGGCTGGCTGAAGACCGCACGAAGTGCCCTGGTCAGGTCGCTCTCTGCGAGCTCCCGCGTGTCCTGCGCAGACCTCGCGTCGTGCGCCGCCCCGGCCAGGAGCACGCTTGTGGCCGGATCAAGCAGGCCAGAGGCGGCTAGCTCCAGGGCGGTCGAACTGCGCCGCAGCAGCGCGGCGTCCAGCGCGAACCTGGCGCCATCCACCCGGGCGTGCAGCCGGTCCAGACGACCAGCCCGCCACGAGACGTAGACGCCAAGGACCGCCAGCACGACGACAACGATGATGGCGATCATCAGTGTCATCACGCCACGGCCACCCGCCCTCCGGCGGGCACCACCGCCTGGTAGACCCGCACCACGTCACGTGCCACTACTGACCAGTCGAACTCCCGGACTGCGACGGAGGCGGCCGCCGCCACCGATGCGCGGCGTGCCGGGTCGTCGAGCAGCCGGCCGACCGCGGCAGCGAGGTCAGGCGGGCTGCCGACGCTGAACAGCTCTCCGGCCGCGCCGCCGCGCAGCACCCGTCGGAAGGCGTCGATATCGCTGGCCACGATCGGCGCGCCGGCCGCCATCGCCTCGACCAGCACGTAGCCGAAGCTCTCGCCGCCTGTGTTGGGTGCGCAGAACACGTCCACCGAATGCAGCATCCGGACCCGGTCGGCATCGCTGACCTGGCCGAGCAGTACGACCCTGTCCCGGTAGCGTGCGGGCACCTGGGCCAGCACCTCGGCCGCGTCGCCGCGACCGGCGATCAGCAGCCGCAGCTCAGCGCGCTCGGCCGCCAGCAGCGAGAAGGCGGCCAGGAGCACGTCCAGGCCCTTGCGCGGCTCGTCCATCCGGCCGAGGAACCCGAGCGTGCCGCCGTCACCGGGGAAGCCTGGCAGCGGCTCGGCCTTCTCAAACCGCCGCACGTGCAGGCCGTTCGGAATGAGCACGGCATCGCCGCCCAGGTGCTCCACCAGGGTGTTCCGCGCCGCCTCGGCCACCGCGATGCGGCCGGTGATCTTCTCCAGCGCGGAAGCGAGGATCGGCTGCGCCGCGTGCAGCACGCGAGAGCGCGGCATCGCGGCATGCATCGTCGCCACGATCGGGCCCTCGGCGGCCCAGCAGGCCAGCAGTGACAGGCTCGGCGCTGCGGGCTCGTGTACGTGCAGGACGTCGAAGTCCCCGTCCTTCAGCCAGCGGCGAACCCGGCTGGCCGACACGAATCCGAAGGCGAGGCGGGCAACCGACCCGTTGTACGGCACTGGCATGGCGCGGCCAGCCGGTACGACGTAGGGGGGCAGGACCGCGTCCTCGTCTGCCGGTGCGATCACCGACACTTCATGTCCAAGCTCGATCAGCGCCTCGGCCAGGCCGCTGACATGCTCGCGGACGCCGCCGGGCACTTCCCAGGCGTACGGGCAGACGATGCCAATCCTCACGGCACTTCCTGACCTGTCAGCTGTTCAGAGTCGAGTCCCGCCTGGGACCCGATGCGAGCGGCACGCTCCCTCGCGGCAGCCCGCCTGGCCGGGTCGAGGTCGGACACGAAGACGGGCTGCAGCATGTGCCAGTCCTGCGGGTGCTCGCGGATCCCGTCTTCAAAAAACCGCGCGACCTCTTGCATCATGGCGGCAGTTTGCTCACGGCGCGAGCCAACTGCAGGAACCGTTATCTCCTCGCCGATCCGCGCGCCCCAGCCGCCTTCTTCAAACCAGAGTACGGCCGGCCTGAGGGCGGCGCCCGTCTGCCGGGCGAGGGCAGCTGCGCCTGGCTGCATCATGCACTTCTCGCCAAAGAAATCGACCTCAATCCCGGTACCGGTGACGTCGCGGTCGGCGATCAGGACCACCACATGGCCGGCCCGCAGCCGCTGCGCCAGGATCCCGAATGGCCGCGCGCCGCCACTAGCAGGCAGGACTTCCATGCCGAGGCTCTCGCGGAAGGCAAAGAACTTTTCGTAGACCGATTCAGGCTTAAGCCGTTCCATGACGGTGGCGATCGAACCCGCGCCTTTGGCGACGAGCCACGCTCCGGCCTGATCCCAGTTTCCCATATGCGGCAGCGCAAATATGATGCCCCGGCCGCGCGCCAGCTCGGCAAACGCGGTCTCGAACGGGCCCTCCGTCCGCATTCCGTCCACCAGCCTGTCCACTGGCATGACTGGCAGGCGGAAAACTTCGAGCCAGTACCGCGCGTAGGAGCGCATCGACTCGCGCGACAGCGCTCGGAGCGCCTTACCGTCCACGTCCGGCCCGAGCACCCGCACCAGGTTAGTTTCGAGGGTGCGGACCGACGGTCCCTCCCGGCGCCAGGCGAGGTCCGCGAAGAACCGGAACAGCTCGTCTGCCCAGGACTCGGGGAGCTTGCAGACCAGCTTCCAGCCGAGCGTGTAGCCGACTGCCTCCAGTCGCTCCTTGAGTCCAGGCATCGCTACTCTCCCGGCCGCCAGTCTCGCTCCGCAGCGGCACGCACCGGGCGATCGGTCCGGTCCGGCCGATCAGGCTGATGAGGCCGCTCTTGCACGCGGGCTGTAGCGCCGTTGGCGGCTGGCGCCTCGGCGGCCCCGGACTCCATCCCGGACTCCATCCCGGCGCCGGACCCGGCCTCCATCCCGGCAGCCTCGGCTGATCCGCCTTCGCCGGCCGCCTGCTCGCCGGCCGCCTGCTCGCCGGCCGCCTGCTCGCCGGCCGCCTGCTCGGCGGCCGACCTGCGGGCAGCGAGCACACGCTGGCCGAACGTGAAGGCGCTGGCGGCAGCGAGCAGCCACAGCCCGATGGGCAGGACGTACGGGACACCGAGACCGGAAAGGCCGATCGCCACGAGGCCGATGAGCAGCCGTTCGGTCCGCTCCGCAAAGCCGACGTCGCAGCGCAGGCCGAGGCTCTCAGCCCGCGCCTTGGCGTACGACACGAGCGATCCGGCCACCAGGCAGAAGATGGAGACGCCGGCCAGCAGCTTGTCGTGGCCGCCGAGCACGAACCACGCCGCGATCCCGGCGAACACGGCCGCATCGGCAACCCGGTCCAGCGTCGAGTCGAGGAAGGCGCCGAACTTGCCCGTCGTTCCCTTGATCCTGGCCAGGGTGCCATCCAGCATGTCGGTCAGGACGAAACCGGTGCAGACCATCACGCCGGCGAACAAGTGGCCGGTTGGGAACAGCCAGAGCGCACCCGCCGACATTCCGATGGTGCCCACGATCGTCAGCGCGTTCGGGGTGATCGGAGTGCGCGCCAGGGCCTGACCAATGGGTGTCAGGACGCGGGCGATAGCGGGCCGCAGAACTTTCAGCATGGCGGCTTGATCCTACTGGTGCGCCCGCCCCCCGGTTGCCCCCTCGGGTAAGGGTTCGGGGGAGGCCTGCGGCTGCCGCGCCACGGCGCGCGGCACAGCCGGCCGCGCCGCGCGATCCGGCACAGCCAGGTACCCGGCCAGGGCGGCTAGCAGCACCAGTCCGGCGAGTACGTAGAGATCGCCGGTGACCCACTGCAGGCCGTGCCAGGTCCGCCAGGCATCCTGCGGCGCATAGGGCGCAGTCCAGATGATCCCCATCGGGACCCACGGGTTCCCTGGCGGCCGGAGCGGATAGGAGAAAAACAGCGCGTCCACCGCCACGGCCAGGCCGAAGGTCAGCCACGAGCGGTAGCGCAGCGCGAGGTCGGCCAGGGCGACCACGACCACCGCGATCCAGACCCAGTGGTGGGACCACGACACTGGTGAGACCAGCAGGCCGGTGACCGCGGTCGCGGCGACTGCCAGCAGCCGGAGCTGGCGGCGGTGTGCCCAGGTGGCGAGGGTCAGCCCAGCCACTGCCACGGTAAGGCCGACGGGCAGCCAGACCCGCCACAGGCCCGGCCCGCTCAGCCGCAGCACCCGGCTGAGTGCGCCGTACAGCGACTGGTTGGCCAGGTAACTGACGTTCCCAAGCCGGCTCGTATCGGCGAACAGGCCGCCTAGCCAGTACTGGTGCGCAGCGGCGGGCATGGCCAGGAACCCGTAGCCGACAGTTGCCGCGAACGTTGCGGCGGCGACCACCGCCGCCCGCCACTGCCGGGTCAGCACCAGGTACCCGATGAAGATGGCCGGCGTCAGCTTGAAGCCGGCTGCCAGCCCGACCCCGATCCCCTTCAGCCAGCAGCGCTCCGGCAGCGCGAGGTCAGCCAGCACCACCACCATCAGCACAGCGTTGACCTGGCCGAACGCCAGCGTCTGCTGCACTGGCTCGAGCCAGAGGACGATCGCGCCGAGCAGCAGCGCCAGGCCCAGCCGGCCGGTCGTGCGCCGCTGGCCGGCGATGCCGAGTGCCAGCCATGCGGACAGGCCCATGGCAGCGACCGTTGCGATCGTGAGCACCCAGCGTGCCGCGGCGATCGACAGGAACGACGCGGCACGGCAGATCGTCAGCGCGAACGGCGTGTAGGTGAAGGAGAGCAGGCCGTCGTATCTGAGCCGGTACACGTCCGGACTGGTCCTAGCCGCCTGACCAGCCCAGAGATAAACCCGCAAGTCGATCATCTGCCAGAGGTTGCCCCGGTCTGCGTAGATGACCAGGACGAGGGCGGTCAGCGAGATGGCGGCAGCCACCGCACCGAGCGGCAGCCACCTGCGACTGGGACTGGCAGCGGCGACCGACCTCACAGTGCACCGATTCCCGCCCCGGGTCTTGTGATCCCGGACCGTCAGGTAAAGGCTGGGCGTGCAGCAGCGAAACACGCGGCGGCGGGTAGTAACTCAGTGCCTCAGGAGGCGATGCGGATGGCGGACAAATCTCACGCAGCGGGAGCCGCCGGCCGGACATCAGCGGCCGGCCAGCCCGAAAGCGTGCGCAACGTGGTGCTGGTCGGCCACTCGGGAGCAGGAAAAACGACCCTGGCCGAGGCCCTTCTCGTCGCGACCGGGACGATCCAGCGCGAGGGCCGGGTCGAGGACGGCAGCACCGTCAGCGACTTCGACGAGGTAGAGATCCGGCAGGGGCGCTCAGTTAACCTCACGCTGCTGCCGTTCATGCACGAGGGCGTCAAGATCAATCTGCTGGACACACCCGGCTACGCCGACTTCACCGGCGACCTCCGGGCCGGGCTGCGCGCAGCCGACGCCGCGCTGTTTACCGTCTCGGCTGCGGACGGCGTCGACGGCCTGACCCAGATGCTCTGGGAGGAGTGCGCCGCCGCCGGAACGCCGCGCGCCGTGGTGATCACGAAGATCGACCACCAGCGGGGGGACTTCGACGAGGCACTGGCCGCCTGCCGTGCGGCGTTCGGAGACTCGGTGGCGCCGCTGTACCTGCCGGTCACTGACGAGCAGGGCGGCGTGCAGGGGCTGATCGGCTTGCTCTCCCAGCGCTTCTACGACTACTCCGGCGGCAGCCGGAAGGACTCGGATCTGCCGGCCGGCGATGCCGACCGCGTCGAGGAGGCACGCGGATCGCTGATCGAGGCGATCATCCAGGAGAGCGAAGACGAGACCCTGATGGACTCGTACCTCTCCGGCGCCGAACTGGACGTCAAGGGCCTGATCGAAGACCTGGAGAAGGCAGTCGCCCGGGGCAGCTTCTATCCGGTGCTGGCCACAGCCGCGCCGCACCACATCGGCATGGCGGAACTGCTCGAGGTGATCACGCAGGCGTTCCCCGCCCCGGAAGAGCACCCGATGCCGGCCGTGACGACGATCGACGGCAAGCCTGTCCACGGCCTGAAGCCTGACCCGAACGGCCCGCTGCTCGCCGAGGTGGTCAAGACGACATCCGACCCGTACGTGGGGCGCGTCAGCTTGGTCCGGGTCTTCTCCGGCACGCTGCGCCCAGACGCAACCGTGCACGTCTCTGGCCACGGCCGGGAAGCCAGCGGGCACGCTGACCACGACGTGGACGAGCGGATCGGCGCACTGACCTCGCCACTCGGCAAGCAGCAGCACACCGTGGGGAACTGCCCGGCTGGCGACATCTGCGCCGTGGCCAAGCTGGCCACCGCGGAGACCGGTGACACCCTCTCCGACAAGGAGAAGCCGCTGCTGATGGAGTCATGGACGGTGCCGGAGCCGCTGCTGCCGGTGGCCATTCAGGCCAAGTCCAAGGCCGACGAGGACAAGATGTCGCAGGCACTGGCACGGCTTGTGGCCGAGGACCCGACGCTCCGGCTGGAGAACAACGCCGAGACCCACCAGCTAGTGCTGTGGTGCATGGGTGAGGCCCACGCCGACCTCGCGCTGGACCGGCTGTCCAGCCGTTTCGGGGTCGCGGTGGAGACGGTCGAGCTGCGGGTGCCGCTGCGCGAGACCGTCGCAGCCAAGGCTTCTGGCCTGGGCCGCAACGTCAAGCAGTCCGGCGGCCACGGCGAGTACGGGATTTGCAGCATCGAGATCGAGCCGCTCGGCTCCGGCGGCGGCTTCGAGTTCGTCGACAAGATCGTCGGCGGCGTGGTGCCGCGTCAGTTCATCCCCTCGGTTGAGAAGGGCGTCCGCACCCAGATGGAGCAGGGCGTGCTGGCGGGTTACCCGATGGTCGACATCAGGGCCACCTTGTTCGACGGCAAGGCGCACTCGGTCGACTCGTCCGACATGGCCTTCCAGAAGGCGGGCCGCGCTGCGCTCAGAGACGCTGCCACGAAAGCCCACGTCCAGTTGCTCGAGCCGGTCGACGACGTCTCGGTTCTCATCCCGGACGAGTATGTGGGCGCCGTGATGTCGGATATGTCGTCCCGGCGCGGCCGCGTCCTCGGCACCGAGCCGGTCCCCGGCGGTCGCACCCTGGTCAAGGCCGAGGTGCCCGAGCTCGAGATCATCCGGTACGCGATCGACCTGCGCTCGATGTCCCATGGCACTGGCTCGTTCACGCGCAGCTACCTCCGCTACGAACCGCTCCCCAGCCACCTGGCCGACAAGGTAGCGGCATCTGACAAAACCACTTAAAGACGACGGGAACGGGGCCGCTGGCGCCGGTCCCGCTCGCCGGCTCGCCACTTTTCATTCGATTGGTGGTCACGAACCGGGGTAAACCGGGCAGCGGAGGCCACCGATCGAATGAAAAGTGAGACAGCGCGCGCAGTGATGCCCATTTGCCCGATCCGGCGTTCGTTGGCGAACGGCCGCGCGCGTGCGAACAGGCCCGTTGGTGAACCGCCGCGCGCGTGCGAAGCAGTCGTGGGACAGCTCAGGCGTTCCTGGGACTCCACCGTCCCCATCTCAGCGCGGCCATCGTGGCCTGGCCCCTTCACTAAAGGTGTAGCTGTGTGGGACGCGGGCATCGGCGGCGGCCCGAAACCGCCACGTTCCCGTTGGTTAAAGGGTTTTAGACACCGGCCACGCACCAGCCAGCACGGTGCGAGTATCGGCGAGGAGCTGCGGCAGGACCTTTGTCCGTGCCACCACCGGCATGAAGTTCGCGTCGCCGCCCCAGCGTGGTACGACGTGCTGGTGCAGGTGCCCGGCGATACCCGCGCCGGCTACCGCGCCCATGTTCATGCCGATGTTGAAGCCCTGCGCCTGCGAGGCGTCGCGGAGGGCGGTCATCGCGCGCTTGGTGAAGTCCGAGAGCTCCGCGGTCTCGTCCGGCGTGATCTCGGTGTAGTCGGCCACGTGCCGGTACGGGACCACCATGAGATGACCGCTGTTGTACGGATACAGGTTCAGCACCGCGTACACCTCGGTGCCGCGGGCCACGATCAGCCCGTCCTCGTCGCTCAGCTTCGGGATCTCGCAGAACGGGCAGGCCTCCGCACCGCCGTGCGCGGTGCGGTTCTCGCCCTTGATGTAGGCGAGCCGGTGCGGCATCCAGAGCCGCTGCAGCCCGTCCGGCGCGATCTCGTCGGCCAGTTCCATCGCGCCGTCCTGCCGTGCGGACGAGTCGCCCTGAGCCGGGTCGAGCTCATCCGGAGCGGGCACGCGATCGGGCACCGGGTCAGACCTGGATCCGGCTCGCCACGGCTCCGGTGATCTCCGCGATGGCGTCGACGACGGGCACGCCGTTCTTCTGCTCGCCGCTGCGGTAGCGGAACGACACCGCCCCGGCGGCCACGTCGTCGTCGCCGGCGAGCAGCATGTACGGCACCTTCTGGCGCTGAGCTGTGCGGATCTTCTTCTGCATCCGGTCGTCGCTGTCGTCGACCTCCACCCTGATGCCGTGCTCACGCAGGCGGGTGGCGACTTCCTGCAGGTAGCCGACGTGGGCGTCGGAGATCGGGATCCCCACCACCTGTACCGGTGCGAGCCAGGGCGGGAACGCGCCGGCGTAATGCTCGGTCAGGATCCCGAAGAAGCGCTCGATCGACCCGAACAAGGCCCGGTGGATCATGTACGGCCGCTGCCGGCTGCCATCGGGCGCCTGGTACTCGATGCCGAACCGGCCGGGCTCCTGGAAGTCGACCTGGAGCGTGGACAGCTGCCAGCGACGGCCGATCGCGTCCTTCACGTGCACGTCGATCTTCGGGGCGTAGAACGCGCCTTCGCCCTCGGCGATCACATACGTCAGCCCGGACTTGTCCAGCGCGTGCTTGAGGGCGGCCTCGGCTCTGTCCCATTCGGCGATCTCGCCGACGAACTTCTCCGGCCGGGTGGACAGCTCGGCCTCGAACTCCGTCAGCCCGTAGTCACGCAGCAGGCCGACCACGAAGTCGAGCAGGCTGGCCAGCTCGTCCTGGAGCTGATCGGGCGTGCAGAAGATGTGCGAGTCATCCTGGGTGAAGCCCCGCGCCCGGGTCAGGCCGTGCACCACGCCGG
>Ga0335074_10011303_pt1 | contig 12480 bp, 10 predicted proteins | sample Lox_Sample_23_FD_206715 | JGI IMG/M metagenome (GOLD analysis project Ga0335074, IMG submission 206715) | Soil microbial communities from Loxahatchee National Wildlife Refuge, Florida, United States - Lox_Sample_2.3 | ecosystem: Environmental > Terrestrial > Soil > Wetlands | place: USA...
TTCCAGTTGGGCATCAGCGGGTCGGCGTTCGGCCGGAAGAGCCGGCCCAGGTTGGCGGCGTGATGCTCCGACGCGTAGAAGTCGACGTAGTCCGCGATCTCGAACGGCAGCCGCAGTTCCACGTCCCGCACCGGACGGACCGCCCCCGCGGGCAGGTCCCCCGCCGTGATCAGTTCGGTGATCCGCGCCCGTGCCGCCGCCCACCGCGCCGGGCCCTCCGCCATGAACGGGTTGAGCGCTGGCGCGGCGAACACCTCGTCGCGCAGTGCCACCGCGAGGTCGATCACGCTGTCGGCCACGCGGACCCCGGCCCGCGGTGCCGCTCCCCCGGCTGCGAACACGCCGTAGGGCAAGTTGTCCAGCCCGAACAGCGACTCCTCAGGGATCTCAATCGCGCTCACCGCGGCGCCCCCTCTCAGCGAGAACGCCCGCCACTATCCCATGGGCGGCGACGAGAGTCGAGCACGCCCTGCCGCCATTCGGCGCGCCGCGCCGGCGGCCTCTCGCCATGCCAGGCGCCAGGATCTCGTTCCCGGGCCCAGAGCCACGATCTCTTTACCCGGGCCGGGAGCACGGAGACCGCGGAGGCAGCCGGGAACCGGCCTCATCCCGGTCCGCCGGCTGGCGGTCCGGTCAGTCGGCTAGCTCCGGTGCGGTCTGGTCGGCAGAAAGCGCCTCCAGTTCGACGATCTGCGCACGGGTGCCCCGCCCCAGCCACCAGAACAGCACGCCGATCACGATGAACGCGAGCACCGGGATCAGTTCGGTGAGCAGGTACGCCGAGCGCTCGCCGTAATCCCACCCGGACGGGGCGAACGCGCTGCTGAACCAGTGGTAGCCGGCGCCCGGGGCGATGAGCTGGACGGTGGCGACCGCGACCAGGATCACGAGCAGCACGGTCAGCGGCTTCATCCACGGCATCCGGAACGGGCGCGCGACATCCGGGTAGGAGGAGCGCAGCTTCCAGACCGCGGGGTAGATCAGCAGGTAGCTGATCAACGTGGTGGAGATCGCGATGCCGAGCACGGCGTCGAAGTACTTCGCGGCGTTGCCCTGGGTGATCAGCTCGCCAAGGACCACCACCACCGAGGAGAGGATGCCGCTGAAGACGTTCACCCGGACCGGGGTGCCGAACCTGGCGCTGATCACGCCGAGGAAGCGCGGGCCCGCGCCGTCGTAGCAGGACACGGCCAGCGCGCGGTCGGAGCCCATGATCCAGGTCGCGCCCGAGGTGACGAGGCAGATGATGAACAGGATGGCCGCCAGGTCGCCGAGCACGAGGCCGCCACCGGTGAGCGAGGCGCCGCCGCTGGTGACCGAGCCGCCGTACACCGTGAAGACGTCCTGGATTGCGGTGGCGAACCCGCTGAAGTTGGAGATCGCGGACGGCGGCAGCGCGATCAGGATCCCGGCCACCGGCAGGCAGTAGAGGATCACAGAACCGACCGCGGACCGCGCGATGGCGAACGGCACGTCGCGCTGCGGGTTGACCATTTCCTCCCCGGCGCTGTTAGGCAGCTCGAAGCCGACGTAGTTGAACAGCAGCAGGCCGATGAGCAGGACGAAGCCGGTCATGCTCGGCTTGTAATCGCTCACGTGGGACAGGCCCTGCGCGCCGTGCTTCACGCCGTAGAGGATCACGGAGATGGTGAACAGGCCGAGCAGCAGAAACCGGGCGAACGCGCCGGCGGTCGGTACCCACTTGCCGACGCGGAACGAGGCGATCGCGGTGAGGATGGTGATCCAGACGAAGACGAGCGACACGACGTACATCATCGGCGTAGACAGGCTGTCGTTGCCGGTAAAGAACAGCGCGACCGCGCCGACGCAGGAGCCCGCCAGGGAGCCGCCGATCCAGACCGGGTTCGTCACCCAGTACAGGAAGTTGTTCACCGCGCCCGCGAGACGGCCGAACGCGAGCCTGGTCCAGAGATAGGGGCCGCCCTCCTGCGGGAAAGCGGTGCCGAGTTCGGCGAACAGCAGGGCCTGCGGCACGAAGAAGATCACCGCGTAGATCAGCGTCCAGGTAAACGCCTCACCGCCGGCCCCCGCGATCGAGGCGATGGTGTCCACGCCGACAATCGTGCAGACCAGGAAGAAGAGAATGTCGAAGCGGCCGAAGTGCCGCTGGAGCTTGGCGCTCTCGGTGGCGGCGGCCGTCGTCGTCTCAGTCAGGGCCATCGGGCGAACTCCCAGGGGGGCTTGCGAACCTTCTGGTCCTGCCCTCCGCGAAACCCCGGCCCGGTGCGCGTGATCAGGATGAATAAGGTTCAGTCAACAGTCGCCACAGTCTCCCCGACACGCGTTTCTTAAGCGTTACTTAGTATTTCTCTCGCATCACACTCTGATTCGATGCCTGCACCTGTGATACGTCTGGCGCGTCCACGCGCTGGCCGGGCACAGATCCGGACGAGACCAGGCTGGCCCGGGCCTCGGCGTCCTTGATGACGCGCTCCGCCTCGACGCGGTCCATCCAGCCCCGGACATCGGTGGACTTGCCTGGCTCAAGCTCCTTGTAGATGTCGAAGAAGTGGCCGATCTCGTTGAGCAGGTAGCGGGGCACGTCGGACAGTTCCCTGACGCCGCTCTTGCGAACGTCGTTGGCGGGAACCCCGAGAAGCTTGGCGTCCGGGCCGCTCTCGTCCGTCATCCAGAAGACCGCGATCGGGCGCACGGTTACCAGGCAACCGGGGAAGGTCGGCTCCTCCAGCCAGACCAGCATGTCCACCGGGTCCCCGTCCTCGGCGAGCGTGCCGATCACCTCGCCGTAGTCAAGGGGGTAGACCGTCGAGGTGAAGAGCATCCGGTCGAGACGGATGCGCCCGCTCTTGTGGTCCATCTTGTACTTGTTACGCGACCCCTGCGGGGTTTCGACAATGACCTCAACGTCCATAAACCGGCTCCTTAGTCAGGTGCCGCCCGGCCCTCTGCTCTCGGTCCAGGCTCGGCTCTCAGGTCCGTCTCAGGTCTACCCCGCAACATGCCGCTCATACAAGAGACATCTGCCGTTAAAGAACCTCACTTCTCGCTTGCGATCAAAGAAGCGGGGCCATTGTGACTGGTGATGCTAGCTGGACGAAGTTAGCCCCGGAAGACGCGGCTGACCATCATCCGGCGTTGCGCCATCATCCTGGCCGGGCTCACAGCGAGCGCGCCCCCGGCCGGCAGGGTAGTCGGGTCCACGCCGACGCCGAGCAGCGTGCGGGTCACCCCCTGGGCGGAGTCGAGCAGGTCGTCGAGCGCGCGGGCCACGTGCACGCCGGTGACCGCCGGCAGCGGACGCCCAGCCGGCTCCGCCGGGTCGCCGGGGAGTGCCCGCTCTGGCGCCGGGGCGGTGCCGTCGCTTGCCGGCCGGCTGCCAGATCCGTAAGTGTCATGCAGTGATTCCAGGACGCTGCGCCGGATGAGTTCCTTGAGGAAGGACGCGGTCGTGTCCTGGGTGCGCTCGACCGCCGCCGCGATGTCCTCGGGGGTCAGGGCCAGGGGCACGCCACGGCCGTAGAGTGCGAGCAGACGCTCGCGGGCGGCGGCATCGGGCAGTTCAATCTCCACCGCGATGTCGACGCGGCCGGGGCGCGCGGCCAGGGCCGGCTCCAGCAGGTCGGCGCGGTTGGTAGTCAGCAGGAACAGCAGGTCCGCGTCGGGGGCCGCGCCGTCCATGGCGTCGAGCAGGTCGAACAGGACCGGGCTCGACGCCGGGCCCATCGAGCGGTCCTCGGCGACCAGGTCGACGTCTTCGAGGACCACGACGGCGGGCTGCAGTTCGCGGGCCATCTCGGTGACCGCGCCGACGCCGACAAGCGCGCGGCCGGTAAGGATCAGCCGGGTATAGCCGGTCATCTGGCCGAGCAGGTAGCGGGTGGTGTGCGTCTTGCCGGTGCCGGGCGGGCCGTAAAGCAGCAGGCCGCGTTTGAGGTGCTGGCCGGCGGCGAGCAGCGCGTCCCGGTACGCGGCGACGCCCAGGGCGTGCCGCTCCACCCGGGACAGCACCGCCTCCGGCAGCACCACGTCACCCCGGCCCAGGCCCGGCGGGACCGCGAAGGCGAGGATGACGCCGCCCATGGGGTTGAGTGTCACGTCGAGCAGGTGGCCGCGGTACACGTTGAGTTCAGAGCGGAGCCGGTCAAGCTCGGCCAGGACGACCTGGGCCTCAGCGACCGGCAGGCCGGCGATCTCTACCTCGAGGCCCTGGTGGTGCTCTCCCTGCGACTGGACCATAACGACGTAGCGCCCGCGCGCGTCGGTGACGAGCAGCAGCGCCAGCTTGAGGCAGCCAAGGGTCGAATCTGGACCGTTCGGCAGGTCCACGAGCGCGGGCGGGATCAGCCGCAGCCTGTTCGGCAGACCTTCGGCGCCGACGATCTGCTGGAGCTGCAGGCTGTAGTGCGGCGGCAGCAGGATCCCGTGGATCTCGACGCTACGCCCGGGCAGCACCGACCACGCGTCGACCGCGGTCTGCAGGTTGACGTGCTCAAATACCGGCAGTACGCGGCTGACCACGGAGTGCGCGGTGCCGTCAGCGCCAAGAAAGTCCTGGACAAGGAGCGCGACCTCGTTACGCCGGTCCTCATTGACGGCCTGTCCCACCCAGTCAAGGAACCTGCGGAAGGCCGCCGCGAACTCGCGTGCCTCCGCCTCCGACGCGTGTTCCGGCATAAGGTAAGGCTAGCAACTGACTGTAACGCGCTAATAGCGATTTTCCTGGGGATAACGGAACGCGGTCAAGGCGAAAATCAGCAGCACTCAGAACGCGCTCGCCCGTCCCCTATGCCGGGCTGCGCTGGCATGCTTGTTGCTGTTATTTGTCGCGGAACTCGCGGATTATGACCTCGCGCTTGATCCGGTTGGTGCGGCTCGCACGGCGTGCGGCGTTCTCGACCCAATCGTGACCCGGGGTGGTTCCGCACCATTCCCCGGCCCGGCGCGCACGCTCGGCCATGCCGGAGTCCTCGCTGTCGTTGCCGGCGAACAGGTCAAGCAGCCCGCCATCGTCGTCACCGAAGAGCAGCTTCGCGATGTCCCTCACCTGCGGCACCCCCTCGTCCTCGCCGTCCTGTACAAACACGATATAACGCAAGCGGCGTCTCGCGCTACCCGTCCGGCGGCCGATCACGGGCGACGGTCTCTCGTGACCGCCCCAGAGACGAGCGTCTAACTCAAGACGCTCGTGCTTCACCGAAGGGTTATCCGCCGACCACTTACCGTCCAGGTTGCGGTTATGCGCGCTCGTCATCATGATTTGTCGCCCAGGCCGGCGTGGCGCGCCGCCCGGCGTCGTCACCTTATGGATGCCGAACCCCGGGACGGCGTGTCATGTCGCAGGCGAAGAACAAGAAAAAGAGCGGGAAGTTCCCGCGGTCGGGCGCGTCGCCGCGTCCGTGCGGGTGGCTGATTGCCGCGCCCGCGGCGACGCCGGCCGTGCCGGCGCCGCTGACGCGACATGCCTCGGCGCCGCCGGGGTGGTCGGCGGGAAGGCCTGGTACGGGGCCGTGGATCAGCGGCGCAAGTGGGACGGCGGGCGGGCGAGGGGCGCGGGGACCGGGGCGGCGGACGGGGCCGCTACAATCGATCCGACCAGATGACGCCCTGGGGTGGAGGCGCAGGCTTCCCGAACCGCCGCTGCCGCGGCTGATGGCTTCTGGATCCAATCCGCGTGATTGAGGAGTCTTTTCGCGTGCCCGAGCCAGCCGCCCGTTCCGTTTCCGCTCCGAGTCTGGCGGCCCGCGGCAGGCCGGCCGATCCCGGGCGGTCGGGCCGGTCCAGGATCGTGCTGCCGCGGGCGGACGGACGGACAATCGCGGCGATCTTCGCGGGCGGAGCACTCGGTACCCTCGCCCGCGCCGCGCTCGCCGAGGCGTTCCCGCACTCCGCCACGACATGGCCGTGGCCGACGTTCGGTGTGAACATCGTGGCGGCGTTCCTGCTCGGCTACTTCGTCACGCGGCTCACCGAGCGGCTGCCGCTGTCCAGCTACCGGCGGCCGCTGCTCGGCACCGGGATATGCGGCGGGCTGTCGACCTTCTCCACGATGCAGGTGGAGATCCTGAAGATGATCAGCGCGGGTGCCTGGGGGCTAGCCGTCGGCTACGCCGCGGCCAGCATCGCCGCGGGGTACGCGGCGATCCATCTGGCGACCGCGCTGGTGCGGAGGGTGCGGGTGCGGCGATGAGCGTCTTCGTCTGGGTCGCGGTCGTGCTGATCGGCGGGGCGGGCTCGGTGCTGCGGTTCTACGTCGACGGCCTCGTGTCGTCGGCCTCGGGGCGCGGCTTCCCGTACGGCACTCTCGCCGTCAACCTTTCCGGCGCGACGATCCTCGGCCTGCTGACCGGGCTGGCGCTGGCCGGCGACGCCGCGCTGCTCGCCGGGACCGCGGCCGTCGGCTCGTACACGACGTTCTCCACCTGGATGCTCGAGACGCAGCGGCTGACGGAGGAACGCCAGTACCGCAAGGCGGCGCTGAACATCGTGGTGAGCCTGGTGCTCGGCGTCGCCGCCGCGGCGCTCGGCCGGCTGATCGGAGCGCACCTGTGAACGAGGACGCCGTCAAGCTCACCAGCTACTTCGGCGAACGACAGCGGACCGCCGGGCGGTTCGCCGCCGACGCGCTGCTCGACCTGTACGGGCGGCACGAGCTTGCCACCAGCATCTTGATGCGCGGCGCCGAGGGCTTCGGCGCCAAGGGGCATCCGCGCACCGACATGTCGCTGACGCTGTCCGAAGACCTGCCGCTTGTCGCGGTGGCGGTGGACAGCAGGTCACGGATCGAGCCGCTGGTCGAGCCCACCGCGCGGATCACCGGCACCGGGCTCGTCACCTTGGAGCGGGCGCTGCTGCTCAGCGGGGACATCGGGCCCGGTGACCTCGAGGCGGACGCGCTGCGGGACAGGGTGCACGAGGAGACCAAGCTGACCATCTACCTGGGCCGGCAGGAGCGCGTGTACCGGATGCCCGCCTTCATGGCGGTCTGTGATCTGCTGCACCGGCGCGGTGTGGCCGGGGCCACCGTGGTGCTCGGCGTCGACGGGACCGCGCACGGGCACCGCGAGCGGGCCTCCTTCTTCAGCCGCAACACCGGGACGCCGATGATGGTCATCGCGGTGGGTTCGGGAAAGGACATCGGCCGGGTGCTGCCCGAGCTCGGCGGCCTGCTGCGGCGGCCGCTGCTCACCCTGGAGCGGGTCAGGATCTGCAAGCGGGACGGGAAGCTGCTCTGCGTGCCGTCGGTGCTGCCGGGCACGGACGACAGCGGGATGCCGGTGCTGCACAAGCTGATGATCTACACGTCCGAGGCGGCGCTGCACGACGGCCAGCCGGTGCACCGGGCGATTGTCCGGCAACTGCGCAGGACCGGGATCGGCGGCGCCACGACCCTGCGCGGCGTCTGGGGCTTCCACGGCGACCACGGGCCGCACGGTGACCGCCTTTTTCAGCTCGGCAGGCAGGTCCCGGTCGTCACGGTCGTGATCGACTCGCCCGAACGGATCGCTGCCGCGTTCGAGGTCATCGACGAGCTGACCACCGAGCAGGGCCTGGTCACCAGCGAGACGGTACCGGCGATGCGGGCCGGCGGCCGCGGCCGGGACCGGTCAGCCCTGCAGGGATAACCCCGGCGTCAGAGGCACTCCTGGGCACCAGGTTCGAGTGTCAGTTCGTCGTCGTCGCTGTCGTAGTCGTACACCTCCGCGTACCGGCCCCAGTCGATGGCGGTGTCAAGCTGGCTGCGGGCCTCTTGCGGGGAAAAGCCGCGGCGGAGCACGTCAAGGAAGAACCCGGAGCGCAGGGTGTGGTCCTGGGTGGCGGCGAGCGCCTGGATGATGGCACGAACCAGCGGGGCGTGGCGGGCCGCGAGCCGGGCGAACAACTGCTTGCTTGTGAGGATGTCGGCGGCGGCGAATTCCTTGCCCTCGGGGGTGAGCTCGATGTCCGAGCCGTCGATGCGGGCCATGTGCAGCATGACGGCGGCGTCGGTCAGCGGCAGCAGGTCGTCGATCTCGAAGCTGAGGTCGTCGGCGATCTCCGCCAGGCCGTCCCTGCCGCCGCGGGCGTCGAGGATTTCCAGCAGGCCGGCCAGGCCGCCGGGGCTGACGTCGGGCAGCGGCGCGCTGGTGAGGGTGTGGGCGGGCTGCTTGGAGGTAACGGTATCTGTGACCTTCGCGGGTGCGCCTTCGGCCTCGATGACATCGACGGCGGCCTGCTCACGGCCGGTGAGAATGCCGTAGATGGTGTCGACCAGGGCCTCGAAGCGGGGCGCGTGCCGGTCGCGGGGCCGGGGCAGTTCGACGGTGAGCTCGGCCCTGATCCGGCCCGGGTTGGAGGACAGCACGAGCACCCGGTCGGCGAGCAGGACTGCCTCCTCGATGTTGTGGGTGACGATCAGGATGGACTTGACCGGCGCGCCGTGCCCCTCCCACAGCTTGACTAGCTCGCCGCGAAGGTTCTCCGCCGTCAGCACGTCAAGGGCGGAGAACGGCTCGTCCATCAGGAGCGCGTCGGGCTCGGTGACGATGGCACGGGCGAAGCCGACCCGCTGCCGCATGCCACCGGACAGTTCCTTCGGGTAGGCGGACTCGAAGCCGTCAAGGCCGATCAGGTCAATCGCGTTAATCGCCCGTTCGGCCCGCGCGGCCTGGGGAACGGAGCGGGCCTCGAGACCAAGCTCGACGTTCTGCTGGACGGTGAGCCAGGGCAGCAGGGCGAAGGTCTGGAAGACCATGGAGACCCCCGGGTTAGCCCCCGTGAGCGGAGTTCCCCGGTAGGAGACCGTGCCGGACGACGGGGCGATCAGCCCGGCGACGCAGCGGAGCAGGGTGGACTTGCCCGAGCCTGACTTACCGAGCAGGGCGACGATCTCACCCTCGGCGAGGGTGAAGCTCACGCCGTCAAGCACGGGCAGGGCGCGGCCGTCGGGTGCGGTGAACGCCTTGGTGACCGACTCGACGGTGATGATCACCTCGCCGGTTCTTGTCATGGTTGCGGTGGTCACGGTCCGGTCCTCCTAGCGGGGTCGGGGGGCGCGGCGGGCTGGCAGGCGCGTTGTCTTGCGGCGTGCCTGGCCGCGAGGGCGGGCGGTGCTCACAGCGAGTACCGCCGCTCGGCGAGCGCGTACAGGCGGCGCCACCACAGCCGGTTGAGTACGACCACGTAGACGCTCATCACGGAGATGCCTACCAGGACCTGCGGGAAGTCCCCGACGCTGGTGGCCTTGAAGATGTAGGCGCCGAGGCCGGTGGCCGTCAGATGGTGGTTGCCGTAGGAGACGACCTCGGCGACGATGGCGGCGTTCCAGGCGCCGCCGGCGGCCGTGATCCCGCCGGTGACGTAGGACGAGAAGATGGCCGGCAGGATGAACTTCTTCCACCGCAGCCAGCCGCTCACCCCCAGGTTCGTCATCGCCTCGCGCAGGTCGGAGGGGATCGCGGAGGCGCCGGCGATGACGTTGAACAGGATGTACCACTGCGCGCCGAGCGCCATGAGCAGGATGGCGCCCACATCAAGCGGAATGTGCCAGGCCACGAACACGAGGGTGGCGAGCGGGAACAGGAGGTTGGCGGGGAAGCTGGCGAGAACCTGGACCACCGGCTGGGCGTACCTGGTGACCCTCGGGTTCATGCCGATCCATACCCCGATCGGCACCCAGACCACGGTGGCGACGGCGATCAGCACGACCACGCGGGCGAAGGTGGCGGCGCCCAGCGCGAAGGCGTAGCCGAATTCCCCGAGACCAGTGGTGTCGTGCACGTACCTCAGGGCCTGATACGCCCCGTAGGCGACCACGGCGGCGAGCACCCCGCCGAAGAACACATCCCCGGTGCGCTCCTTCGTCTGGGAGACCGCCAGCGGATGCTCGGCCAGCCCGAACGGGCGGGTACCCCGGTCAAGCAGGCGGCCCACTGGCTTCAGCGGCCGGCCCAGCATTTCTGGAATTTCGGAGCGGCGGAGCACGTCGAGCACGAGGCTGCGGGGCTTCTCCGCCGCCTCCGACTCCTCGACACGGAACCGCTCGGCCCACGCGGTCACCGGCCGCCAGAACAGGAAGTTCACTCCGATGACGAGCACGATCATGACGAGGATGGCGAGCCCCACCTCGCCCAGGTTCCCGTTCTCGATCGCGGTGGCGGCGTAAGAGCCGATCCCGGGGAGTGCGTAGTGGTGGTTCAGGACGGCGATGGACTCCGAGGCGGCCAGGAAGAACCACGCGCCGCCGAAGCTCATCATCCCGTTCCACACCAGCGGGATCATCCCGGACGGCACGTCGAGCTTCCAGAACCGCTCCCACTTGGTCAGCCGCAGCACCCGGGCCGCCTCGTCCAGGTCCCTCGGCTGTGAGACGAGCGAGTAGTAGAACGCGAACGTCATGTTCCAGGCCATCGACGTGAAGATGGCAAAAATCGACGCGGCTTCCAGGCCAAGCTCCGAACCGGGGAACAGGTCAATGAACGCGGTCACCGTCACCGCCAGGAACCCGAGCACCGGCACCGACTGCAGAATGTCGAGGATCGGAAGCAGCACCTTCTCCAGGCGCCGCAGCCGCGCCGCCGCCGTCGCGTAGACGAAGGTGAACAGCAGGGACACGATGAGGGCGATGAACATCCGCAGCAGCGACCTGACCGCGTAATACGGCAGGTTCGCCGGGTCGGTGGAGATCTGGGACGGCGCGGTCTTCGGCAGGAACGGCGCGTTCAGCGCCGGTGCCAGCCGCAGGAGCCCGAACAGCAGCGCCAGCAGGGCCGCCGCGACCACTACGTCGGGCCAGCGCAACGCCGGCCGGCGCCAGAGCCCGCGCGCGGGAAAAGCACCGGGAACCGACATGACTTCCTCCCTCCCCCGGTCCTTGTATCCACCAGAGGTTAACGTGACCACACTTGAGGCAAACCGGGATGGGCTATCAGGTATCCGCACGGTTAACATCTTCGATCATCGAGGAGTAAGCGCAGGCCAGCTACGGTGGCAGGACTCGTAGCGCCGGCGAGCGACTGCGGCCGGTCACGGTCGCCCACGCGGTGCGGTGGCCGCCCGCCGACGCCGCCGGCAACGACCGCCTCAGGCGCCCGCCGGCCGTTGCCGGAGGCACCTCCCGGGGCTGGCATGCCCGCCTCCCTTCGCGCGTATACGTGACAAGGCGGCCCGGGTTGGCGGCGGCCAGCACCGCAGCGTCGTCGACGGCATGCGAGTGCACGGCGCGGATGCCCGGTTCTAGGGACAGCCGGGCCACCAGCCGTTCCAGCCGGATGGCCGCGTCCCGTTGAGCAGGAGGCGGACGGCGAGCCTGGTCTCGCTGCCGGCGTCGGCGCCGGTGGCCTCGAAGCCGCGCAGGGTGATGTCGCAGTGGCCGGTTGGATCAGTGGCCTGTGTCCGTGGAGACTGGACGGCCCTGTCAAACCGGGTCAGGCCAGGGCCGCGGTGGTTCCGCATGCTCCGTGGCGAATACCTGGTGGTAGAGGTCCTCGCCGTAGCTGGTCGGCAGGGGCGGGGCCGCCGGCAGCCGGTAGGTCCTGCTGCCGTCGGGTTCCCGCTGCGCCCGCAGGAACAAGACCCGGTCGCCGCCGCGGACGTGGATGCTTTCCGCCAGGTCGTACAGGTGGGTCACGTACACGATCCGGACACCTGCCTCGGTCATCGCCCGGATGATCTCGCGGGCGATCTGCGAGCCTTCCCGCTCGTTGGTCGAGGCGAAGGACTCGTTGCACAGCAGCAGGCCACCTGGCCTGATCAGGTCGGTGACAGTGCTCATCCGGTCAAGCTCCTCATCCAGCTTGCCGCGTTCCATCGTGGCGTCTTCCTCGCGCTTGTAGTGCGTGAACACGCCCGTGCAGAGGCTGCAGGACAGCTGCTTCGCAGGCACGAACATGCCCGCCTGGAGCATCAGCTGCGCTTGGCCGACGGAGCGCAGGAAGGTGGACTTGCCGCCCTGGTTCGCGCCGGTGATCATGATCAGCTGCCTGCCGTCGGCGGCCACATCGTTCCCGGTGACCGGGTGGTCCAGGGTAAGCGCGAGGCTGGCGTCGTACAGGCCGCTCGCCTCGAACCGCTGCGTATCCTCGGCGGGGACCGGGTAGCACACCGGCTGGCCTTGGGCGGTGAGCCGGTCCCGCAGGCTCAGGCAGCCGAGGTAGAAGCCGAGCTCGGTGCGGAGCAGCTGGAAGAAGCCTTTGACGTGGTCGGCGGACTGGGCGACGGAGTTGGCGGTTTCGTTGACCGCCCGGCTGGCCAGCTCCGACAGTGCGCGTGCCCCGGCCTCGTCCCGCTCCGGGATCGTGAAGCTGTATGAGGCCTTGCTCTTGCCGGTCAGCCGGTCGCGCCAGCTCCGGACCGGCGGGTGGCGGCGGAGCACGTAGCCGGCTCCCTTGCCGCCCGCACCGAGCCTGCCGCTCATCAGCGTGCCGCGCTTGAACTCGAGCTCGGCCAGGCGAGACTCCATCTCGGTGAAGTAGTCGTCGGTGAGCTCGGTTGCGATGATCTCGAAGAACCGGGTGAAGCCCG
>Ga0335074_10011304_pt1 | contig 12480 bp, 9 predicted proteins | sample Lox_Sample_23_FD_206715 | JGI IMG/M metagenome (GOLD analysis project Ga0335074, IMG submission 206715) | Soil microbial communities from Loxahatchee National Wildlife Refuge, Florida, United States - Lox_Sample_2.3 | ecosystem: Environmental > Terrestrial > Soil > Wetlands | place: USA: Florida...
GGTGGGGCGAACGGGCGATCTGGTGATCGCCCTGACCAGGGCCGGCCCGGCCGGTTCCCGCCGGGTGCTTGGCTGGGCGACCGGCCGTTCGATCGCGCCCAACTCGATCACGGCCATCTCGCTGCTCTTCGCGCTCTGCGCGTCCGCCTGGCTGAGCGGCGGTACGCAGGCGGACTACCTGCGCGGACTCGCTGCGCTGTGCGCCTGGGCGGCCGGCCGCGTGTGCTCTCGGGGGCTGAACGCCATCGTCCCGCCGAGGACCAGGGAGTCGGCACCTGGTCGTACCGACTGGCTGGTGCTGCCGGGATTCGACTGGCCTGGCGCTGGCCGGCCGAGATCTCCTGGCACGGTTCCCTTGACCAAGCCGAGGGCAGGCGAACGCGATTTCGGCTGGCTGTACGAGGTAACGACGGTGGCAGCCGAGTGCGCCGTCTATGGCGGCATCACCGCGGGGGGCGAGGCCGCAGGATGGACGGGGACCTGGCCGCTCGCGGTCGTCACGATCGTGGTAGTGTCCGTCGCCGAGATCGCCGGGACCTGCGCGCGTGCGCGCTCGGAGCCGGCCGGGCAGGCCAGGCGGCCACCCGGGATGTGGAGCACGCTAGGCCTGATGCTCCCGCCCCCTGTGGCGGTCCGGGTGCTTACCGCCACACTGGTCATGATCAGGTACGGGCCGAGGATCGCGCTGTTCACCGTGCTCGTGATCGAATCGGTCACGCTGGCTCGCGCCCTGGTCAAGCTCGTCGAATCCAGGCCGGCCAGCGACGAAGGCCCGGCCGCCGGCCCGACGCTGACGGCCGCTTCGCAAGGGCAGCATGTCTTGCTGGCCTGCAGGGACGACGGGCCGCTTGCCCGCCTGGCTGGCCGGATCGTGCAAGGCAACATAGGGCCGCTGCCGCCCGCTTTTCTCGGACTCGTGGCCATCGTGGTGCTCGGCGTGCTCGGCCTGCGCCAGATGCCGGGAATCATCGCGCTGACCCCGGCCGTGGTCCTGCTGCTTGCCGCACCTGGGTCCAGCCACCCGCATGACGGCAGGTTCGACTGGCTGGTGCCCGTGCTGCTCTGCCTGGCACAGTACAGTTACCTGGTCGCGCTGGGCTTTGCCAGGTCAGTGCCTGGACCCGCGATCTTCTCTGCCGTTTCGATGATCGCGGTCTGGTACGCGAGCCTGGCCGCCAGCCCGAGAGCCAGGGCTCAGGTGAACAGCAAGGTGCTCTCCAGCCGGCCTGAGCGAATTAGCAAGATCATCAGGCGCCGTGCCGACGGCCCCGGCTGGGAGGCGCGGGTCTGGCTTGTCGGCCTGGCCGGAATGTTCGGCGTCGCGGTGTTCGGGTACGTTGGGCTGGCCGCGTACCTGGCCGCGCTGATGGGCAGGAAGGCGGCGATCGGCTACCTGCTTTCGCCTGATGAGCAACCCGCTCAAGGCAGCACTCGCAGTACTCGCAGAAAGGACCGGCGTCAGTGATCGGATTGGTGCTGGCCGCCGGAGCCGGGCGCCGGCTGCGGCCAGATACTGACGAGCTTCCTAAGGCGCTGCTGGCTGTCGATGGCGAGAGCACGATCTTGGACATCGCGCTGCGCAACCTGGCGAGCACAGGGATCACGGAGGTCGTGATCGTTGTCGGCTACGCCGCAGGAGCGATCGCCGACCGGGTGCCAGAACTTGAACGCGCCTTCGGCATCCAGATCACTCTTGTCCACAACGACCGGGCCGAGGACTGGAACAACGCGTACTCCCTCTGGCTCGCACGCGAGTATTTCGGCCGGGGCGTTCTCCTGGTCAACGGCGACACCGTGCATCCCAGGTCGGTCGAGCAGGCGGTGCTGGCGCGTGGCAACGGGAGGGCGGTGCCGCCGCTCGGCCGGATCATCATCGCCATTGACGACGTCAAGCGGCTTGCCGATGAGGAAATGAAGGTCACGCTCGACGCGGCCGGGCTGATGACGCGGATCACCAAGCTGATGGACCCGGCTTCCGCGCACGGCGAGTACATGGGCGTGACCCTGATCGAGCCCTCGGCGGCGGTCGGGCTCGCCGATGCGCTAGAGACAACCTGGCGGCGCGACCCAGGCCTGTACTACGAAGACGGCTTCGCCGAGTTCGCGCGGCGAAGCGGCGCGGTGCTTGCCGCGCCGATCGGCGTCGTTGACTGGGTAGAGGTCGACAATCACGCCGACCTTCAGCGTGCCAGGTCAATCGCCGGTCGCTGCTAGTCTCGCTGGCAAGCTGCCGCGGTCAAAGGAGAGAAATGCCGCTGCTGGCGCGCATGCTCGCGGCGCCGCTGGTCATCGAGGTCTCTGCCGGGGCCATCGGCGGCCTCGGCACGCTGCTCGCCGACCGGCGGATAGCGAACGAGGGCAGGGTCGCGGTCGCGGTCGGGCCCGGCCAGGGCGAGTCGATCGCCGCCGAGCTGAGCATGACCGGTGCCGAGTTCTTCCGCCTGCCTGACGGCAGACACGACACCGCGGTCGCGCTGGGGAAGAACCTGCGCGCGGGCGTCTATGAGGCTGTCGCGGGGATCGGCGGCGGCAGGACGATCGACGTCACCAAGTTCGCCGCCCACATGGCGGGGATCCCGATGGTCTCGGTACCCACCAGCCTCGCCCATGACGGCCTCGCTTCACCGGTGAGCACGCTGGCCCACGAATCGGGCAACGGCTCCTACGGCGTCGTGCCGCCTGTCGCCGTCGTGGTCGATCTCGACAGGGTCAGGCGCGCTCCCGACGGCCTGACGACGGCCGGGGTCGGCGACGTGGTCAGCAATCTGTCGGCGATCGCTGACTGGGAACTGAGCGCGGACGATACCGGCGAGCCCGTCGACGGGCTGGCGGTGGCAATGGCGCGGACGGCCGCCCAGGCTGTGCTGCATCACGCCAGTCCTGTGCTGTCCGATGATTTCCTGACCGTGCTCGCCGAGGCGCTGATCCTGTCGGGCATGGCGATGGCAGTCGCCGGTTCCAGCCGTCCGGCCAGCGGCGGCGATCACGAGATCATGCACGCCATTAACGAGCTATATCCCGGCACCGCCAGTCACGGAGAACTGGCGGGCCTTGGTGCGCTTTTCTGCGCCTACCTGCGAGAAGACAAACTGCAGTTCGCCGCGATCTCGGCTTGCCTGCGACGGCACGGCCTGCCAAGGCATCCTATGCAGATAGGGCTGTCGGCCGGGCAGTTCGCCAGCGCGGTCTTGCGTGCGCCGGCGACCCGGCCAGGCCGGTACACGATACTTGAGCGACTCGCGATGACGCCCGCGCAGGCCGCAGGAGCAGTGGAGGACTATGTCCGGGCCGTCGCTGGCTGAGCTGCGGGAGAAGGGCCAGCCGTCGTGGGTGCTTGACCGTGTCAACGACGAGCACTGGCTGGGCCGCCTGTACGGGCGCAAGCTGTCGCCGTATGCGACCTGGGTGTTCGCCAGGATGGGCTGGTCGCCGAACGCGGTCACGCTGGCCTTCATCGCCTGCGGGATCGCGGCCGGGGTGGTGATCGCTTTCGGCGGGCTGGCGACGGCCATCATCGGTGCCGTGCTCGTTCAGCTCTACCTGATCTTCGACTGCTCGGACGGCGAACTGGCCCGCTGGTCGGGCCGCAAGTCAGCGTCCGGCGTCTACCTTGACCTCATCGGGCACTACCTGGGCGAGAGCGCGCTCCTCGTCGGCCTCGGATTCCGTGCCCAGGGTCACCTGACCGCCGGCGGTGACTACGTCACCGCCGGCCTCGCAGCGGCCCTGCTCGCGATGCTGGTCAAGGCCGAGACCGACAACGTCGTCGTGGCGAGGGTCAAGTCAGGGCTGTCCGCCGGGCACGACAACGAGGCGCTGGCTCCCACCAGCGGACGCCTGGCCCTGGCAAGGAAGCTGGCCAGCGTGCTGCGCGTGCACAGGATCACGCAGGCGGTCGAGCTGTCGATCCTGATCCTGCTCGCGGCGATCGTCGACTCTGTGCGGGGCGGACTGACCGCGACCCGCGTGCTGCTGCTCGCATGCTTGCTGGTCGCCGCCCTGATGGTGCTGGCACACCTCGTCGCGATCGTGGCCTCGAGGAGGCTGCGGTGAAGCTGTCGATCGTGATCTTGACGATGGGCAACCGGCCAGAGGAGGTCGCCAGGGCCATCGAGTCCACTGGGGCGCTCCGCGCGGCCGGGGCTGAGCTCGTCGTGGTCGGGAACGGTGCTGACCCGCCGCCCGTGCCAGACGGCGTGATCACGCTGCGGCTGGCAGAAAACGCCGGCGTCGCGGGCGGCCGCAACGCAGGCGTCCGCGAGTGCAACGGCGATGTAGTGCTTTTCCTTGACGACGACGGCTGGTATCCCGAGCCAGGTGCGCTCGGCGAGCACGTGTCAGCCAGGTTCGGTGCCGATCAGAAGCTGGCCGTGCTCTCGTTCCGCGTGCTCGATCCCGAGGGCGGTGCCGGTGCCCGCTGGCACGTGCCAAGGCTGCGGGTCGGCGATCCTGCTCAGAGTTCGGTCGTCACCACGTTCGCCGGCGGAGCGTGCGCGATCAGGCGGTCGGCGTTCCTCGAGGCGGGCGGGCTGCCCGACGCGTTCTTCTTCGGTCACGAGGAGACCGATCTGTCCTGGCGGCTGATCGACCTCGGCTACGTGATCGAGTACGACGGCGAAGCCGTCATGTGTCACCCGCCGGTCAAGAACGCCAGGCACGCCACCTGGTACCGCAACGAGGCACGCAACCGCGTCTGGCTGGCCCGCAGGAACCTGCCCTGGCCCGTCGCGCTCTGGTATCTCGCGGACTGGGTGGCGCTCACGGTGCTGCGCGAGCGCTCAGTTCCCGCGCTCCGTGCCTGGTTCTCCGGCTTCTCTGACGGCTGGCGGCTCAGCCCAGGCCCGCGCCGCCCGCTCTCGCTGCGGGCGATGTGGCAGCTCACCAGGGCAGGACGTCCCCCCGTGATCTAGCGCCGGCGTCAGTGGCCGCCTAGGGGGCCGGTGAAGGCGGACTGGTCGCGGCAGACGTTGGCATGTCCGTTGATGCCGCCGTAGGTCTTCGTGAGGTGCCTGAAGCCGGGGCTCGGCGAGGCTGACGGCTGGCTGACCGTGGGGGTTGCGGTCTTGTGTGCCTGCTTGTGCTTTTGCTGGTGCCTTGGGACCTTCCTGTCGTGGGCGATGGCGGTGAACAGGGCCTTCGATGACGGCGCCCAGACCACCCAGTTCTTGTTCTGCGGATAAGGCAGGACAGGTACCTGGATGAAATGGACATTGGACAGCTTCATGCTGTGCAGGCTCTCGGCCAGCGAGAGGAGCGTGCCCTGATTGAGCCCGCTGTCCGTGGTCAGCGAGGAGGCTATGTCGGAGACGATCTTGATGAGCCGTGCGGGATCGTCGAACAAGTCGGTGTGCTTGATCTTCTGTGCCAGCGAGGCCATCAGGTACTGGTCTCGCTGAATCCGCTCGAGGTCCGAGCCCATGCCGATGTACCTGACTCGCCAGTAGGCGAGGGCCTCGGCGCCCCAGACGTGGTGCAGGCCGGCGGACAGGCGCAGCTTCGAGCGCGGGTCCTTGATGGAATAGGGCAGGCAGATGTCGACACCGCCGAGGTCGTTGATGACGTGCTCGAACCCGGTGAAGTTGAGTTCCATGAAGTGATCGAGCCGCAGGTGCGTCGTGTGTTCGACGGTCTTCCACAAGCAGCCAGGCCCGCCGAGCGCGAACGTCGCGTTGATCTGCTCGACCTGGCCGGGCTGGGCAGGCTGACCGGGAGCGCCGGGGGCCCGCGGGCAGTTGAGTACCGGGACGACCGAGTCGCGGGGGATGCTCAGCACGACCGCGTGCTTCAGTCCTGGCGACAGGTGCAGCACCATGATCGTGTCCGAGCGCTGGCCAGAGATGCCCGCCCCGAACCTGGCGTTCTTGCCTTTGCGGCTGTCCGAGCCGATCACCAGGATATTGAGCGAGTTGTTGAACTTGGGCGGTCGCTTGCCCAGGCCGGTGATTTCCACGCGGTGGATCTTGTCGAACAGTTCGCGGTAAGCCGCATACCCGGTCAGCGCGACGGCGACCAGCAGCAGCGACATCGCCACGATCGTCCAGCCGACGAGGCGGGAAGCGCGCCGACCTCGCGGGCGCTCTTCCTGTCGCTGCTGATCTCCCCCGTCACCCATGGCTCGGAGGGTTCCTAACCGGCCATGAGCTGGCGTAATCCGCTAGATCCTGTCCGGGTGACCAACCTTTACCCTGGCGTGAGGACCGGGCGTCAGCTACTGGCGAATGCCGTGCCGTAGCCCTTGCAGACGTTCGTGGTGCCCGTATACCCGTTGTACTGGCTGGCGAGGTTGCCTGGCGACGTCGACTGCGACTTGCCAGATTTGCCGTTCGCGAGCGCGGTGAAGTCTGAGCCGAGAATCAGGTTTACCGTGCCAGTGGTGACCGACGGGTCAAGCTGAAGCGTCACGTTCGTGAGCTGCGCAGCGACCGTGCGAGCGGCAGCCAGGTCGGCGGCCGAGCCGTACTGCACGACAGACTGCACGTAAGTGAAGTTCGGGCTGCCTTCCGCCGTCATCGCCGACGAAGCACCAAGTACGTGGAAACCGCGGTCGGTCAGCGCGTCTGCGGTGGATCCGGCAATGCCGGTCACGCCCGAGCCATTGAGCACCTCGACGTTGACCTTGGAGGCGCTGATCAGCTTCGGGGCCTTGGAGTCGGCCTGAACCTTGCCGCCCTTGCCGCTCTTGCTGCCCTTGCCGCCTGAGGTCTTCTGACCGCCCTTATGACTCTTCTTCGGCTTATGCAGCTTCGGCAGCTTCACGTCATGGGCGACCGCGCTGAACAGCTTGGGTGCTTGCTCAGAATCGAACTCGACCCAGTTAGGGTTCGCCGGGTACTCGACGGTCGGGACCTCGATGAACTGGACGTCCTTGCGCGAGATGCCTGCCATGCTCTCGCCGATGCCGAGAAGCTTTTGCGCGGTCAGGCCGTTGTCGGTGGTGAGCGCGTGGGCACGGACAATAGCCGAGACGATTGAGTACGTCTTCCTGGGACTGTGAAGCACGCCGGTCTTGAGTATCCGCTGCACGAGCCCGACCATGAGAAGCTGGTCGCGCTGAATGCGCTGCAGGTCAGAGCCGAGCCCGAAGTCCTCGCGCAAGCGCCAGAAATCGAGCGCCTTCTCGCCGTAAAGGAAGTGCCGCCCCGCGGTCAGGCTCAGGTGATCATAAGGGGACGGGTGGATCGCGGTCGGCAGGCAGACCTCGACCCCGCCGAGCGCGTTGATCACGCTGATGAACCCGGTGAAGTTCAGCTCGACGAAGTCGTCGATCCTGATGCCTGTCGTGTGCTCGAGCGTCTTCCACAAGCAGGAAGGCCCGCCGTAGGCGAACGTGGAGTTAAGCTGCTCGAGCTGCCCTGGCTGCGCGAGTTGCCCGGTGGCGAAGCCGTCGCCAGGGTCCTTGGCGCACTGATAGATGGGCACGACCGAGTCTCGCGGAAAGCTCAGCACGTAAATGCGCTTACGGCCGGGGGAGATGTGCACGATCATGACCGTGTCAGAGCGCTGACCTGAGATGCCACGCCGGCCACCGATCGCGCCGTTCTTGCCTGACCTGCTGTCCGAGCCGATCAGCAGCAGGTTAAGCGCGTCGTTGTACTTCGGCGGGCGCTTGCCCAGGTCGGTCACCGCGATGTGCTTGATGCCGTCGAGCAGGTCACGGAACTTGACGTAGCCGAACAGCGTCCCTGCCACGAGCACGAACGTGAGCCCGATGCAGGCCCAGCCGGTAACCAGGGTACGGCGCGGATACTGGCCCACGCCTGCCAGTTCAAGCAGGTGGTGCCGGAAGCCAGGCCTGGCGCCGTTCAGGCGCAAGCGTGACATCGAAAAAATCCTCCGGGCAATCCACATCCACTGGCATGTCAGGCGGCTGCCGCCACCAGGTGCGGTCGAGTCGCGCCCCATGCTACGCGGTCCGCGAGCGAAATTAGGCCGGTAACGCATGGCTCACGTCGGTAACCGAAGGATACTGAATTCACTTGCTAGCTAACTGGCGGACACAGTTGAGGTGGCTGGCGTCATTTGCGTGAGGTCTGTATCCACTTACAGTGGAGGCCGTGACCTCGTCCCCGTCGCCCCCCTCCGGGCCCTCCGGCACGCCGCCTGCGGCTAGACAGGAAGAGACTGGACAGGAAAAGACTGGGCAGTCGGGTGCCGTGGCGGGGAAAACGGCGCCTGAGAAGGCACCAGAGAAGAAGCCAGGGCCGGCTAAGGCAGCCCTGGCCGGGCCGGCAGTGACTCGGGCTACGGCGGTTCTGACCGTAGCGGGCAAGGTCGCGAAGAAGACGGCCCGCGCTGGATCAAAGATCGGCTTTCCCGCCAGGATGAACGACGCGCTCGGGCGCGCGTTTGGCCGGCTGACGGTGCTTCCCGTGATCTGCGTGGTCGCGTGGCTGTTTACCGGGCTGCCGCTGCTCCTGGCAGGCAAGTTCCTTCCTGTGCCCGTGCTGCTGATCTCGGCTCCGCTGGCCACCGCGATCGCGGTCAACGTCTTGCAGCGCACGCCAGGGTGGTGGCCGGCCGAACTGCCTGGCCAGGGGAGGGACCGTGGCTGGATGCCCGGGTTCGGGTTGCTCGGCTCGGGATTCGTGGCCGGCGGGTTCGTCGGATGGCAGCTAGCCAAGAACTCGCCCTCGATCATCGCGACGAGGACGCCAGGCGCGTATTTCCAGGCCGGCTACTGGATCGCGCAGCACGGATCGCTGCCGATCCCCGGATCCCTTTCCGCGTTCGGCGGCGCGCATCAAGGACTGCACCTTTCCAGCATCGGATTCTTCTCAGCCGGCCACTCCGTCGTGCCGGCGGTCAGCGCCGGGCTTCCGATGCTCCTCGCCGGCGGGTTCTGGACCAGCGGCGTAGGCGGTGGCACCCTTGTCGCGCCGGTGCTCGGAGGGCTGGCCGTCTTTACCTTCGGCGGGCTGGCTGGCCGCCTTGCCGGGCGGCAGTGGGCACCTGCCGGGGCACTCGTGCTCGCCGTTACGGCACCCGAGCTTTACACAAGCAGAGACTCCTTCAGCGAGCCCGCAGTCCAGGTGCTGCTTTTTGGCGGCCTATGTCTGGTACTTGACGCGCTGACGGCGAGCAGCGGGCGAAGCGCGGCGGAACTCGTGAAGGCCGCGGTCACGCCGAGAAAGCCGGCCGGCGACGATCAGGTGGCGCAGACGCTGCGCCTGGCCGAATCCGTGATCGGCGGGAAAGATCAAGATCAGGCCGCCGAGCCTGCGGCGCAGGCGGTGAACGGGGCGGCCGTCGCAGGCAACGGGTCGATCTGGACCAGAGGGGTCAGGAAAAAGGCGGCGGCCGGGAGCGAGCTTGCCGACGGCGAGCGGACGACGCCGATGCCGGTGGTGAGCAGCGGGCCTGGTCAAGCGGGGGATTCGGGCCGCGTCAGGGAACTGGCCGGGCGGCTGTACGGGCGGGCGCGCGGGATTTCCTGGCGCGAGTTGTCTGACAGCGTCGTAGCTAATGTGGCAGGCGAGCCTTTGCCTGCCGCGATTGGCGGGCTGGCGCTCGGGCTGACCTCGCTGCTCACGCTCGGGTCGCTGGCGTACCTGATCCCTGTCATCGCGATCGCGGGAATACTCGTCGCTGTCCGGCGCCGTATCGGCGCGGCCTTCTGCGCAGGGCTGCTGCTCGGATGCGGTTACGGCCTGATCGCCGGCTACGTGCTCGCGCGGCCGTTCGCTGACTCGTTGTCGTCGATCCTGCGGGTCATCGCGCTCGACGCGGGAGGGGTCGCGGTCGCGACGATCATCGTGATGCTGTGGCTGCGAATCGGCAGCGTGCGCAAGGTGGTGCGCGGCCTGCTGGCCAGGCGGCCGCTGCGCTGGCTGCCAGGCCTGGCTGGCCTCATCGTGGTCGCCGCCCTGATCGCGGCCGTCGCGCGGCCATATTTCCAGAAGGTGCGCGGCGCCTTCAGCCACGCCGAGGCCGACTACGTCGCTTACCTGCAGCACCTGGCGCACCTGAAGGTCGACCCGACCAGGCTGTACTCAGAAGACACGCTCTACTGGGTGATCTGGTACGCAGGCCTGGCGACCGTCATACTCGGCGGATTCGGTGCCGCGCTCATGGTAAGGCGTTGCCTGCGCGTGCTCTTCACCTGGCAGGACACGACCGGAGCCACGCTGAACTGGGCACTGCCTGTGGCGATCGTGCTCGGGGGATCGGCCGCGATCTTGTGGCAGCCGTTTACCGTGCCAGACCAGCCATGGGCAAGCCGGCGACTGGTGCCCGTCGTACTTCCCGGCCTGATCCTGCTCGCGACCTGGGCGGCAGCCTGGCTGAGCCGCCGTGCGAAGGCCCGCGGCGCAGGGGGCCTCACCGTGGCATTCGTGAGCTTCCTTTGCGTGGCGGCCATGGCCGTGCCCGCCGTCGCGACCTCCTTCGGACTCGGCCTCACCCACTCTGGCACCGGCGGCGGCCTGCGGCCAAGCGCGGGCGGCCTGGCGCAGCACGCGGTCGGAACAGGTGAAACCGCGGCGGTCCGCGACCTTTGCGGCGCGCTAGGGAGGTCGTCGTCCGTGGTGATTCTCGACCGGCATGTGGCCGCCGACTTTACGCAGGTGATCAGGGGAATGTGCGGGCTGCCGACCGCCTGGATGCCGCAAGACAGCCATGCTTCAGCGGTCGACGCCGTGCTCTCTGGCATAGCCAAAGCAGGGCGGCGGCCCGTCGTGCTCGGGGCCAGGTCTTCCGAGGTCAGTGGGTACGGCGGAACACCGGCTCTGATCATGAACCTGGAGACCACCCAAGATCCGCACGAGCTGACGCAAGCTCCCGGAGCACCGTGGCGGGTCAGGTACACGATCTGGATGGCCGTGGACGACTCACCTGCGGTGGGGATCTGAGCTTGTGCGGGGTGGGGGTTGCTTGCGGGGTTGCGGGTGCTTGATTTGCCTGAGGTTCACCGGGCACGTATCATTAAGACACCGACGCGGGGTGGAGCAGCTCGGTAGCTCGCTGGGCTCATAACCCAGAGGTCGTAGGTTCAAATCCTACCCCCGCTACCAAGGTCAGGGGCCGAATCCGAACGTGGGTTCGGCCCCTATTCTGTTAGTTGTGCACGGATTTGTGCACGGGACTCGCAGGAGCCACGCTCACGCGCGCCAAAGTCATCCTTGCGTTTCCTCGGTTGACGTTCTCAGCTTGTAGAAGGCTCCGAGCGCGAAGCCGCCGCGGCGAACCTGGAAGACGAGCGTTCTGTCGTGGGCGCGGAGGTATTCGCGGAGCTTCGGCACGGACGGGCGGACCGAGTCGTCCAGCAGCTCCGCGAGCTGTTGCGCGGACAGCGAGGACTCCGACAGCGCCAACTCCCGGAGGATGGCAGACTCTGGGCTATGCCGGAGCACCGCCAGCACGGCCCGCTCCACCGCTTCGGAGCGCACCGCGCCCAGACCGCGAAGCTGCGCCACCAGGCCCGCCCGCAGTTCCGCGGGCTGCGCCGGCATCACCGTTTCAGTCACTCCGATATTCCCCTTCTGAATCACCGCGGGTGGCTTCTCTTCGCAGGATCACAAACCACAGGCTCGGCGTCGTTCCCAGGGAAGGGAATGTTCGGCCTGTGCCGGCTTCCGCCGCAGGTCGGTGCCTAGAGCGCGTGCCAGGAGGAGGTGGTGTCTCCGGATCGCAGGTCATCGAGCCGCTGCCGCAGGACATGGCGGTGCGGCTCTGATTCCCTGGCTCGGCGGATCGGCCCGCTCAGCTGCACCAGGTCCCGCATGGCCATCATGACCGCGAAGCCATCCCACCGCGCGAGATCGTAGCCGTACCGCCCGGCGAAATCGCTGACCCACGTGGCTGACCGGCCGTAACGGACAGCGGCGGTCATGGGTTCCTGCCTTTACGCGGTTCACGAGAATGGCACCTGACGGTCCCAGAGTGACCGCCACGGACGTGCGCATCACTCCCCGCGCTGGGAACAAGTAGTTCCCAGGTCCGCTACGCTGCCGGCCCGGCCTCCAGCAGGGATAGCTGGTCCCGGAGGACTGTCCAGGGGAACAACTCGTTTCCTGGTTCGCCTTGATTGGGGCTGGGCAAGGGGAACCGGTCCGGGTCGTAGACGAGGTGCACGCCCCACGATCGCAGGGCCGCGATGCTCGCCTGGAAGACTGGATGCCGGGAGAGCATCTGGTTCGGGAACGGGACGGCGATGATCGGCAGGCCCGTTCCGATGGCCTCGTTGAGCAAGCCAAGTGCGAGGGTGTCGGAGATGCCGGCTGCGAGCTTGTTGATCGTGTTGAAGGTCGCAGGTGCCACCACGAAGGCATCCGGCGGCGGGAGGACGTCGGGCTCCTCGGGGCGCTTGTAGTCGCTGCGTACCGGGTGGCCGGTCAAGCTGGCCAAAGCTTCCGCGTCCAGGAACTTCACGCCCGATGGCGTCGCGATCACGCAGACATCCCATCCGCGATCCTGGGCGTGACGGACGAACTGGGGTAGGTCGCTCGCCGGCCGACCACCGCAGCCCACGACGTAGAGAACTCC
>Ga0335074_10011305_pt1 | contig 12480 bp, 12 predicted proteins | sample Lox_Sample_23_FD_206715 | JGI IMG/M metagenome (GOLD analysis project Ga0335074, IMG submission 206715) | Soil microbial communities from Loxahatchee National Wildlife Refuge, Florida, United States - Lox_Sample_2.3 | ecosystem: Environmental > Terrestrial > Soil > Wetlands | place: USA...
CGCGCACAAAGACGTTCAGGCTAAGCCGCCCCTTGTGCGCGAGGATCGGCTTCATGCCGGAAGGCTCGCCGACCACGCAAAGGGTGGGTTTCAGCGTCGAGGTGTCCAGGTCGTCGATCAGCCGCTCGACGCCGTCGAAATTGGTCTCCTCGTCATAGGTGATGCAGAGATGCAGCGGGCGTTGCAGCGGCCTGGCCTGGAAGTCCGGCACCGCAGCGAGAAACGACGCGACGAAGCCTTTCATGTCGCAGGTGCCTCGGCCGTACAGCTTTCCGTCATCGCGGCGCAGCGTAAAGGGATCGGCACTCCAGGCCTGGCCTTCCACCGGCACGGTATCGACATGGCCGGCCAGCGCGAGGCCGCCCGCCGCCTGCGGTCCAATGATCGCATGGATGTTCGCCTTCTCTCCGGCGGCGCTGGTGCTGATGCGATAAGGGACGCCGAACCCATCCAGATAGTTCCGCACGAAGCCGATCAGTTTCAGGTTCGAATTGCGGCTGGTGGTGTCGAAGGCAACCAGGCGGGCGAGCATCTCCGCTGTCGTCAGCCGCTGCGGCGCGTGCTGTCCGGCGGTTGCGGTGCGGGCGCGTGATGAGTCCATGTGCGGCAGTGTATACCGCCCCGCGCAGGCGGCAACCGCGGGCGGCCCCTGCTGCAGGTAGCCCGTGCGCACGTTCACGATGGCAGCGTCACCAATTCATCGGCAGACGAGCGCGGTGACGGTGAGCCTGGTTCGATGCGTGACGGCAGCCGCCGTTGGTATCGTCGAAGCCCGCTCCGGGACGGCGATCCGAAATTGGAATTCGGCCGCCGATCCGGACGAATGCTATCGGAACCGCATCGGATCCACCGCCGCAACGATCCGGGCCGGCACGCCCGGATCGCGCCGCGCAATCAAATCCGCCACGAGCATTCCCGCCGCCGGAGACGTTTGAATCCCGTAGCCGCCCTGGCCCACGTTCCAGAAAAAACCCTCGGCGTCGCGATCCCAGCCCAACGCGAGGCTGCGGTCGGGCGTGAAGGTGCGCAGACCGGCCCAGCGCCGCTCGACCCGCCGCACCGGGATGTCCAGCGCCTGCTGCATCCGGTCGATGCCGATCGCCACGTCCAGCTCCTCCGCCTGCACGTCGTGCGCATCCATTGGCGTTTCGTCGGCGGGCGAGACCATCAGCCGCGTCCGCGCCTCCGGCCGCAAGTACCAGCTATGGGCTACGTCGTTCAGCAGCGGCCAGTGCGCCACGTCATGCGGTGCCGGATCGATGATTGCTGCCGTGCGCCGGCATGGTGTCAGGCCGATCGGGGCGACGCCGGCAATGGCCGCCACCGTGTCGCCCCAGGCGCCGGCGGCATTCACCACCACGGGGGCGTGGAAAACCGTGCCGGCGCTGGTCTCCACCTCCCAGACTCCCAACCGGCGCACGATCCGCCCCGCGCGATGACGCAGCGCCAGCGCGCCACCGCGGGCACGAAGCTGGTTCAGGAAGCCTTGATGCAACGCGGCCACGTCGATGTCGAACGCGTCTTCCTCGATCGCCGCCGCGACTGCGTAGTCCGGACGCAGGGCCGGGACGCGGCGGCACAAATCCGCGATTGCGATCGGCCGCAGGCCCTGGCCTTCCGCCAGCATGGCGGCCAATGCGGCATGCTGCGACGCCGGTGCCAGGAACACCACCGCACGCCGCGACATCAGCGGAACGTCGGCGAATCCCGGCGGGGGCGATTCGAAGAACAGCCGCGACAGGCCGGTCAGCGCGCGTACGTCGGGCGGGCCGTAGTTCAGAATCCACAGCGCCGCGGAGCGTCCGGTGGCGTGGTAGCCGGCGGACTCCTCCATTTCGAGCAACGCCACCCGTCGGTCGGCGGCGAGCGCCGCCGCTGCGGTGGCCCCGGCAATGCCTGCCCCAATCACCGTGACATCAACGTCATGCTTTTCCATCGCCGCAGCATCGAATGCCGGCTTGAAGGATGCAAACGGCGACGACGCCGCAACCGTTTTGCAAACCACCCTGTGCCAGGGTGCATGCCAAGGAGGTCCGGGCAATGACCAACATCACGGGGTGGCGCAAATTCGCTACCTATGCAGCGATCGATATCCTGCTGGTGGTCGCCGCGGGGTCGGCGGCGGTGGCGGCCCCCATCACACATGCGCCAGCAGCCATGTCACCGGCCATGCCGACGTTGCTGCTGCTCGGCGTCGGACTGTGCGGCCTGCCGCGGCGCTGGCGGACCGGCGACTGACCGGCTGACGCCACCCGCTCACGCAACAGTGGCGCCAGGGATGGCCGGTGTGCAAAACTTTCCCGACTGAAACCATCGGGGGAGACGCGCCGCCATGCAGTCCCGCATCACCGGAACAACTTTGCCGGTCCTGGAGATCGGCCTGGAACCGGGCGACGTGATCGTGGCGCCGCCCGGCGAACTGTCCTGGATGACGCCGGGCGTGCAACTGCGCACCACCACCAACACCGCGGGCTCTCGCGGCCTGTGGGGCGCCATCACCCGTGCCGTCTCCGGCGGCGGATTGTTCATGACCGAGTTTTCCAGCCCCGGCGGCCTTTCCGCCGTCGCCTTTGCGGCCAAGGTACCGGGACAGATCATGGAAGTGCAGGTGCAGCCTGGCCGGGGCTACCTGGTGCACCGCTACGGTTTCCTGTGCGGCACGCTGGGCGTGGAGGTGAACGCGGCCCTGCAACGTTCCCTGGGTGCCGGCATCTTCGGCGGCGAGGGTTTCGTGTTGCAGCGTCTGTCGGGCACAGCCACGGCGTGGATCGAACTGGGCGGCGAGATCGTCAGCCATGAACTGACCGCCGGCGAGTCACTGCTGGTGCATCCCGGCCATGTCGGCATGTTCGAAGAATCGGTGTCCTTCGACATCAGCACGATCCGCGGCATCTCCAACGCACTGTTCGGCGGTGACGGCTTATTTCTGGTACAGCTTACCGGGCCGGGGCGAATCTGGCTGCAAACGCTGACCATGCCCAACCTGGCGCATGCGCTGTCGCCTTACCTGGGGGCGCAACGCGAGGTTCCCCCGGCCCAGGCCGCGGAAGCGGGCGCGGCCGGCGCAATCCTGGGCAGCATTTTCGGGACCCAGCGATAGCTGGAGTAACTTGCGGGTACTGTGCGGCTGCGGGGTGCTGCCGGGCGGCGGCCCGCGCGGTTCTATGGGCGGGTTCGTGCTAGCCCGATTGGGCGACATTCCGATCGCGGCCGGCTTTTGGCCAATCACATCGCAACGGTTCGGCGTTTTGGCAGGCTCGGATCAGGAATTCGTTGCCGAATTTACGAAGCGTGCCGCTCAGGGGTACGGGGCTGGCCTTTTGCGCATCATCGCCTGCCGGCGGCAGATCGCCACCATTTCGCCGCGCTGGTTCCAGCACGTGTGCTCGAAATCGACGATGCCGACATCCGGCCGCGAGCGGCTTTCGCGCATCGCCACCACCTTGGTGCGCGCCTTCAGCGTGTCGCCATGGAACACCGGCTTCGGGAAGCGCATGTCCGTGAAGCCGAGGTTGCCGACGGTGGTGCCAACGGTCGTGTCGTTCACGCTCATGCCGACCATCAGCCCGGCGGTGAACATCGAGTTCACAAGACGCTGACCGTATTCGGTCTTTGCCGCGAAGTCGGCGTCGAGATGCAGCGGCTGCACGTTCAGCGTCAGGGCCGAGAACAACGTGTTGTCCATTTCCGTGACCGTTCGCGACCAGGGATGGTCGAATTCCTGGCCGACAAAGAATTCCTCGTAATAGAGCCCCGCCATGACGGCCGCCTCCCGTTCCTTTGTGCGAGCCACCCTATGGGGCGTCCCGGCGCCTGGCAACCGTTGCTCAACAGGCAGTGAAACGGTGCTGTTCCAACCGACATCCGCGTGAACACGCGGTCCCGTGCCGTTGCCCGCCGCGTTACTGCCACAGACGTCACCCATAGTCCGCGATCGGATCGAGGCGTGTTTGAAACTGCCAGGGGAGTAGACTGCATTGTACACAATCCTGATCGTGATCCTGATCCTGCTGTTGCTTGGTGCCTTGCCAACCTGGCCGTACAGCGGCGGCTGGGGGTACTACCCGAGCGGGGGGTTAGGACTGGTGCTGCTGATCGTGGTGATTCTGCTGCTGGTCGGGCGAATATAATCAGGCGCCGCCCGCCAGCGGCGGTGCTGAGCCGCGAAGCGGACCAATGCGAGGCGCGCAGCGCCTGGTGCAAGTGTGACCGGAACGGTCGTCGATTATAGTTTGCCGAGCCGGTCACCCGCACCCGGCGTTCACGCGCCGACCTCTCCCGCGCCCAGCGCGGGAGAGGTTTCCCGCAAGACGTCCTTCACGTCCCGAAACGCGATCTCCGGCGCTTGCTCCTCGGCACGCCGCATCATGAACGCGGATGTCGCGAGGAACACCGGATCGCCATCCACGTCATCCGCCATCGCGCTGCGGTTCGCCGCAACGAACCGCGCCAGCGCGGGCTTGTCGGGCGACGACACCCAGCGTGCCAGCGCATAGGGGCTGGTTTCGAAGCCGATCGCCACGCCGTATTCAGCCGCAAGCCGCGACTGCAGCACGTCGAGCTGCAACGTGCCGACAACGCCCACAAGCGGCGGTGCGCCGTCCTGCGGGCGGAACAACTGCACCACGCCTTCTTCCGCCAGCTCCGCCAGCGCCTGGCGGAGCTTCTTCGCCTTCATCGCATCGTCAAGGCGGACACGGCGCAATATTTCCGGGGCGAAATACGGGACGCCGAGGAAGTTCACGTCCTCGCCTTCCGTCAGCGTATCGCCGATGCGCAGCGTGCCGTGGTTGGGGATGCCGACCACGTCGCCGGCGAACGCCTCGTCGGCGATCTCGCGTTCGCGGGCGAAAAAGAATTGCGGCGCGTGCAGGGGAATCTGTTTGCCGGTGCGTACCTGCTTCAGCCGCATGCCTCGGGTCAGGCGGCCAGAGCATACGCGGGCGAAGGCGATGCGGTCGCGGTGATTGGGGTCCATGTTCGCCTGGATCTTGAACACCAGCGCGGTGAGGCCTTCTTCCGTTGCCTCCACCGTGCGCGTGTCGGCGTGTTGCGCGCGCGGCGGCGGTCCGTACTCCGCCAGGCCATCGAGCAAGTCGGTGACGCCGATGCCCTTGATGGCGCTGCCGAAATAGACCGGGGTGAGGTGGCCGGCGTTGAAGCTTTCGGGTTCGAACTCGGGCAGCGCGGCGCGCACCAGGTCCACTTCGTCGCCAAGATCGGCGAGCCGCGAATCGGATTGCGGCAGCGGCGCGGTGAGGTGCAGGTCGCGGGCGCGCAGATCGTAGGTGCCCGCGAAGGTGGCGGCGCGGCCCACCGGCCAGGTCACCGGCGCGGTGTCCAGCGCCAGCGTGGCAGCGATTTCGTCCAGCAGTTCCAGCGGATCGCGCGCCTCGCGGTCCATCTTGTTGATGAAGGTGACGATCGGGATGTCGCGCAGCCGGCAGATCTCGAACAATTTGCGGGTGCGGGCCTCGATGCCCTTGGCGGCGTCGATCACCATGACGGCGGAATCGACCGCGGTGAGCGTGCGATAGGTGTCCTCGGAAAAATCCTCGTGGCCGGGCGTGTCGAGCAGGTTGAAGACCTTGCCGTTGTGTTCGAACGTCATGACGGAGGTGACGACAGAGATGCCGCGGTCACGCTCGATGCCCATCCAGTCGGAACGGGTGCGGCGGCGCTCGCCCTTGGCGCGCACCGAACCGGCGAGCTGGATGGCGCCACCGGCGCGCAGCAAGTGCTCGGTCAGCGTGGTCTTGCCGGCGTCGGGGTGGGAGATGATCGCGAAGGTACGGCGGCGGGCGATCTCGGTGGCGGGGTCGGCGTGGGCGCGGTCGGGCATACGGGCCTCGGGACAGGAAAAGCGCCCGGGCGGAGGACCGCCGGGCGCTGATCCGCTAGATATGGGGTGGAGTGGGAGAAATCCAGGCCGTGCGCCGCCGATCGGTAATCAATCCTGATCTCGTCAACCGCGTTCTGCCCGCATGGCGGCGATTGGCAATGCGGCTCAGAGCATGAGCCCTGGCCGGTTTGCACAGGGGCGCCAGTACCGGCGCGCGGGACCGCTGGTGCGCCGGCCCGATCGGTCATCCCACCGCCTCAGGCCGGGCTGGTGTCGGCTTCAGCGGGGGCAGGGGACGGCATTGACGGCCAGTCCGGGACAGAGGGCGGAAGCGGCCATCGGTCATCCGGAAAGAAATCCTGGTTAGGCCTTCGTCGCGGCAGCGCCTGGGTGAAGTGCGCGTACTTGCCGCCGTGGCGATCGATGGCGTCCAGCAGCTCCCACCACAGAGGTTTGTTGTAGCCGATGCCAATGTCACGGCAGATGTCGGCAAGGACCGAACCAATGGGCCGTCCGTGAACGCGGGCAGCAATCTCCTCCGACGTCGGCCAATGGGTCAGCAGTGCATCAATGTCTTCTGGGGCGTTGTTGACGGATGAAGGGACAGGCTTGTCCGACATCATCCGCGCCCGCCGGGACTCCGGCGTCGACATCGCAGCGGTCTCAGGCGCGGGCGCCGGATTGGATGCCCGCTTCGGCATGCGCATCCGGCGGAGACTGGCGCGGCAGTCGACAATGCGATCCTCCAACTCCGTGGCGATTCGCAGCCCGCGGACGATGCGCGCCATGATCACGTCGATGTCGTGGGTGCCGAAGTCCTTGGCGATGCCATAGAGCTGATCCAACGGCGGCCGCTCCCGCACGATGGCGAGCTGGCGTTCGCCATGGTCGATCAGTTCGCGGAGCAGCAGCAGCAGACGGCCCCGACGGCGCGGCACGGTGCGGCCGGCCGCGAGCTTTGGCCGGGGGCCAAGGCGGCTGGTTCGAGAGTCGGGAGAGGGATTACATGCTTTGAACATAACAGGAACATACGATAGTTTTGATAACTCGGTCAAGAATTTTTTCAGGGCATGCGCAAATTTTTTTGACTAACGCCCGACGCTGGCGGTTCGGCCCCATTCCAGCGTGGCGATTTGCGCCGCTTGCCGCCGGTTAGCACGGCCAACGAGGCCGTAGCCTGGCTGTTTTCCGCCTTCCGGCTGCTTGCGGCTGGCCGGGCAATTCCCCCAGCGGGGTGGCAGAGGTGTGCCCGCTGGCCGGGCCGGCCGCCGATCCGCATCAGCTTTTCGGCCCGGATTGCTGTGCGCGGACGTCCGCGGAAGCCGAGGCCCAGTTTCTTGCCGCCCTGCCCCACCGCGCTCATATTCCGCCCATGCAGACCGTCATCACCGTTACGCTGAATGGCGAATCCCGCTCTCTGGACGGGCCGGTTTCGGTGTCCGGCCTGCTGCAATCGCTCGGCTTCGAGGGCCGCAAGGTCGCGGTGGAACGCAACGAGGCGATCGTGCCGCGTTCGCGCTATGCCGAAACCTGGCTCGCGAGCGGCGATGCGCTGGAGATCGTGCATTTCATCGGTGGAGGCTGAGATGGATGGAACGCTGCTGGGCGAGGACACCTGGACGGTTGCCGGCCGCCGCTTCCGCTCGCGCCTGATCGTCGGCACCGGGAAATACAAGGATTTGGAGGAAACCGCCGCCGCCATCGAAGCCAGCGGCGCGGAGATCGTCACTGTCGCGGTGCGCCGCGTGAACCTGTCCGATCCGAAGGCACCGATGCTGCAGGATTACGTCGATCCGAAGAAATATACCTACCTGCCGAACACCGCCGGCTGCCATACCGCGAACGAAGCGGTGCGCACGCTGCGTCTGGCGCGCGAGGCGGGCGGCTGGAACCTGGTGAAGCTGGAAGTGCTGGGGCCGGCGCCGCTGCTGTATCCCGACATGCGCGGCACGTTCGAAGCCGCCGAAGCACTGATCAAGGACGGCTTCGAAGTGATGGTGTACTGCGCCGACGACCCGCTGGCGGCGAAGCGGCTGGAGGAGATGGGCTGCGTCGCGATCATGCCGCTGGGCGCGCCGATCGGGTCCGGGCTGGGCGTGCAGAACCCGGCCATGATCTGCATGATGATGGAGCATATTACGGTACCCTTCCTGGTGGATGCCGGCGTGGGAACGGCTTCCGACGCGGCAATCGCGATGGAGCTGGGGTGCGATGCGGTGCTGCTGAACTCGGCGATCGCGTTGGCGAAGGACCCGATCCGCATGGCGCGGGCGATGAAGCTGGCGGTGGAGGCGGGGCGCCTGGCGCACCTGGCCGGGCGGATGCCGCGCCGGATGGGGGCTGATCCGTCAAGTCCGCTGACAGGGTTGATCCGGTAACGGCAGACTTATATCGGCGGAACTTTATCCGGGAGACAGGCGATACGTCCCTCTAAGACCCTTGAACGGCATCGCAACGGCCTGCACGCGCTGGCTGTGCGCCACGGGCTGCGCAACGTGCGCGTGTCCGGATCCGCCGCGCGCGAGTGAGACCCCTACTGCAGTGACCTCGATCTGCTCGTCGCCCCGACACCGGAATCCGCGACTTTGTTTGACATCGTCTGGCGGCGATGGCCGAATAGTGGGCGACGTGCGCGCATCGGCGGATCAGGGGGTTGTTAACCTGCGTGTGGGACGATCCGTATCCCGCACGGAGTTTGACGCCAATGCCTGATACGCCGGTTGCAGGGCCGCACGGCCCTTACTACGATCCTCTCATGGAAGCACGCGTGTCCCGGCTGGAGGAGGAAATGCGGGAAGAGAGAGCCGCACGCGCCCGGCTGGAAGCGGCCGTGCTGGAGGTCAAGACCATCCTGACGACGGTGCTGCCGCATCTGGCGACCAAGGCGGACATTGCGGAGTTGCGCACTGAACTTCGCACCGAACTCGCAGAAAAGCCCAGCAAGACCTACATGTGGGGCGTGCTGGCCGTGTTGCTGACCGCCTATGCCTGCGGTCTGGCGGCGCTTGCCATCCTGAAATAGCGGAGTTTTAGGCTCGCGCTACGTGACAGCGTCATGTACGCCGCGCGAAATCAGCGTCCAACCCTGCTTCGTCCGGTGCGTCAAGCATCACACCGCGGCTACGCCCGCATCTCACGCCCCGTGTCCCGCATCAGAATCTGCGAGAACCCCTCCGTCACCGCCGCATGATGCGCCAGCGCCGCCGGCGAACAATCGGCATCCGGCCGCTGCTCTTCTCCGAAATGTCCGTAGCGATCGGTCCCGCGCACCAGCGTTGCGGTATCCCGCGTTCCCGCCACCTGACGGACGTAGGTCGGGATGTAACGGATAGCGAACCCGATGCGCCGAGTACCGGACGGATTTGGTTCCGATCCATGGATCAGGCGCACGTGGTGCAGTGACATCTCGCCCGCCGCCAGTTCCAGCGAAACCGCCTGCGCTGCGTCCACATCAACCATGATCTCCTGCCCGCGCGACAGCAGATTGTCGGGCGCGAACGTGTCGCGGTGAGGCGCCTGGTCGTGGAGATGGCTGCCGGGGATCACACGCATCGCGCCGTTCTCCACCGTGCTGTCCGAGAACGCGACCCAGGCGGTGACGATATCCGGCGGTTCCAATCCCCAATAGGTGGAATCCTGATGCCACGACACGTAGGCGGCGTTGCGCGGCTCCTTGATGAAGAAGCTGCTGCCCCAGCACAGGATGTCCGGCCCGATCAGGTCTTCCACGGCGTCCAGGATGCGCGGATGGCGGACCAGGTCATGCAGCCAGGTGAGCAGGAGATGGGATTTGTGGCGGAGCTTGCCGGCCATGGGGCCAGCGCCGCCTTCGAACGCTTCCAGCCGGGCGCGCAGATCGTTCGCTTCGGCCGTCGATAACACGCGCAGCGGGGCATAGTAGCCCTGGACCTGATACTGCCGTACCGCGTCTTCCGCCAGGAATCGCATGCCACCCCTCCAAAATCCTTTGGGTCCGGGCACTGCCCGAGATACGCTCAGCCTACCGCACCTCCCCCGCCAGAAGGGAGAGGGGGCAGGGCCTCACGGGAGACAGAGAACATGCGACGACGGGCTTTCCTGGCGGCGTCTGCCGCCATGCTTGCGCTTCCAGCCGTGGCGCGGGCGCAGAAGCAGCGCCTGCTGAAATTCATCCCGCAATCGGATCTCGCCATCGTCGATCCGGTCTGGACCACCGCCTATGTCACGCGCAACCACGGCTACATGGTGTTCGACACGTTGTACGGCCAGACCGGAAAGAGCAGTGGCTTCAGGATCACGCCGCAGATGGTCGCCGGCCATGTGGTGGAGGACGACGGCAAGACCTGGAAACTCACGCTGCGCGATGGCCTGATGTTCCACAACAAGGAGAAGGTGCTGGCGCGCGATTGCGCCGCCTCCATCAAGCGCTGGGGCGCGCGCGATGCGTTCGGCCAGGCGCTGATGCAGCGCACCGACGAGATCTCGGCGCCGGATGACAAGACCATCCTGATCCGGCTGAAGCAGCCGTTCTCGCTGCTGCCCACGGCGTTGGGGCATGCCGCGGCCAACATGTGCGCGATGATGCCACAGCATGTCGCCGAAACCGATCCGTTCAAGCCGATCACCGAGACGATCGGCAGCGGCCCATACCGCTTCAAGGCGGATGAGCGGGTGCAAGGTTCCCTGTTCGTTTACGAACGCTTCGAAGGCTACAAGCCGCGCGCCGACGGCGAAGTCAGCTTCACTGCCGGCCCCAAGATCGTGCATTTCGACCGCGTGGAATGGCACGTAGAGCCAGACCCGGCGACCAAGGCGGCGTCGCTGCAAGCCGGCGAGATGGACTGGTGGGAAAACCCCACGGCTGACCTGCTGCCGCTGATGCGGCGGCATCATATCGAGACTCCGGTCACCGATCACACCGGCACGCCGTTTATGATCAGGCCGAACCATCTGTATCCGCCGTTCGACAAGCCGGCGGTGCGGCGCGCGTTGCTGGGCGCGATCGATCAGAAGGAATTCATGATCGCGATGCAGGGCGAGGATACCTCGCTGTGGTCGGTTCCGTGTGGTTTCTTCCCGCCGACCTCACCGCTGGCGAGCAATGCGGGCATGTCGGTGCTGACCGGCAAGCGCGACTACGGCGCGGTGAAGAAGGCGCTGGTGCAGGCGGGCTACCAGGGCGAGAAAATTGTGTTCATGGTGCCGAGCGACCAGCCGCAGAACAAGGCGCTGTCCGACGTCGCTGTTGACATGCTGAAACGCGTGGGCATGAGCGTGGATTATCAATCGACCGATTGGGGCATGGTGGTGCAACGGCGCGCCCTGACCAAGCCGCCTGCCGACGGCGGCTGGAACATGTTCGTCACCGGATTCTCGGGTCTCGATTTCTTCACGCCCGCCAGCCATCTGCCGTTGCGCGCCAACGGCAAGGGCGCATGGTTCGGCTGGCCCGACGATCCGAAGATCGAGGAGTTGCGCACCGCCTGGTTCAACGCTCCTGATCTGGCGGCGCAGAAGAAGATCGGCGTCGAAATCCAGGCCGAGGCGTTCCGGTCGGTGCCGTACTATCCGTTGGGCGTCGCGCAACTGCCGACGGCGTTCCGCGACGACATTGCAGGCGTGCCTGAAGGGTTCCCGATCTTCTGGGGCGTGCACCGGACGTAGGGGCGGCTTTTGAAGTCGGGAGCGGTGGAAGCCGCAGGCGGCCGCCTGGATTTCTGACAGGAATTTCATGCCTTCCGCGCCACAACCCGGCTGGCCCCATGTGCCGCCTGAGTTACGTTCCGTCCGGCCCATCCCGCACCCGCGGCGACACATGCCATCGAAGACTGGGAGACACACAATATGCGACGTCGGACATTCCTGGCGGCTGGGGCCGCCTCACTTGCGCTGCCTGCAACAGGGCGTGCCGCGGACAAGCGGGTTCTGAAATTCATCCCGCAATCGGACCTGGCGGTGCTCGATCCGATCTGGACCACGGCCTATGTCACGCGCAATCACGGCTTCATGATCTTCGACACATTGTACGGCCAGGCCGGAAAGAAATACGGCTTCAAGGCGACGCCGCAGATGGTCGCGGGCCACGCCACGGAAGACGGCGGCAAGACGTGGAAGCTGACGCTGCGCGACGGGCTGATGTTCCACGACGGCAGCAAGGTGCTGGCGCGCGACTGCGTCGCTTCCATCAAACGCTGGGCTGCGCGGGACGCGTTCGGTCAGGCGCTGATGCAGCGTACCGACGAGGTCTCGGCCCCCGACGACCGGACCATTCTGTTCCGCCTGAAGCATCCCTTCGCATTGCTCCCTGACGCGCTGGGCCATGCGGCATCGAACATGTGCGCAATCATGCCGGAGCGGTTGGCCAACACCGATCCGTATAAGCAGGTCACGGAAATGGTCGGCAGCGGCCCGTATCGCTTCAATGCGAAGGAACGGGTGTCGGGCTCGCTGTATGTCTATGAACGCTTCGAGAAATACCGGCCGCTGACCAGCGGCGAGGCCAGCTTCACGTCGGGGCCCAAGATCGTGCATTTCGACCGCGTCGAATGGCACGTGACGCCGGACCCCTCTACCGCCGCCGGCGCACTGCAATCGGGCGAAATGGACTGGTGGGAAAATCCCACCGCTGACCTGCTGCCGTTGCTGAAGCGCTTCCACAT
>Ga0335074_10011306_pt1 | contig 12479 bp, 8 predicted proteins | sample Lox_Sample_23_FD_206715 | JGI IMG/M metagenome (GOLD analysis project Ga0335074, IMG submission 206715) | Soil microbial communities from Loxahatchee National Wildlife Refuge, Florida, United States - Lox_Sample_2.3 | ecosystem: Environmental > Terrestrial > Soil > Wetlands | place: USA: Florida...
ACTCCTGCGCGGAGTAGTAACCAAGATTGCGGGCAGCCGTTGGGCCTGACTGCATACGGTAGGTGCCGACGATGCGGCCCGATTCCTTCTCTTGAACCACCAGGTGCTCGCAGACGGAATCGAACAGATCGGTGTCGAGACCGGTTTCGTATGAGATATCCAGCCCCTCGCCGAGTTCGAGGTTGAAGACGCGGAAACGCAGACGGCAGGCGGCCTCGCGATCTTCGCGGGTGCGCGCGGTGCGCAGGCAATATGGGCCCACCTGGGCATGAATATCAAGTTCGGCGGGGATGTGAAACGGAGACGAAGAAGATGCAGCCGGTGGAATTTGAGTGAACGAGGCTTCGTGCAGATCCAGATTCAACCTGCTTTCAAGATGAGCGCTGGAGATCATCCTAGCAGTATTGGCGGAGAGCGATGAAAGGACGGTCAATCTGCCGCGAATACGGTGCAAATATTTCAGCGGGAATTTAACTGGGTAATTACAAGAGTGGTCGGAGGGGGTTGATGACTGGGGAATTGTGAGGGTGCTCACAAATCAAAAAAACGAACGGCCGGGAGCGCAGCGCTATCGCTTTCGCTCGCGCCCCAGCCGTTCGAGGAGGTCCACCATGCTGTTTGTATTCGCCTTAAGAACACTGTGACACAAACGGGAATAATTCCATGCAAAAGCGAAGAAGAATATTTTGAGGCCGTCCCATTTCTGAATTGGGGTGGGTGAATTCTTGGGTCGGGTTGGGACAAATTCCCTGAGAGCGGGAACTTATGTCACGCTTTCGACGGCTCGTAGTTCAGGTTCGGGCCTAGCCAGCGCTCAACTTCGGCGATGCTCATCTGTTTGCGCGCGGCGTAGTCGGCCACCTGGTCGCGATCGATTTTGCCGATGGAGAAGTAGCGCGACTGGGGATGAGCGAAGTAGAGTCCGCTGACACTGGAGCCGGGCCACATGGCGAAAGACTCAGTGAGAGTGATGCCTGTTCTTGCTTCAACATCGAGCAGACGCCATAGCGTGCCTTTCTCAGTGTGATCGGGACAGGCGGGATAGCCGGCGGCAGGGCGAATGCCGCGATATTTCTCGTGGATGAGCTCGTCGGTGGTGAGCTTCTCGCAGCAGCCGTAGCCCCACTCCTGGCGCACGCGCTGGTGCAGGCACTCGGCAAAAGCTTCGGCGAGGCGATCGGCGAGAGCTTCAGCCATGATGGCGTTGTAATCATCGTGCTTTGCGCGGAAGCTGTCGCACAACTCTTTGAGGCCGATGCCGCTGGTGACGGCGAATGCGCCGATGTGGTCGCGGCCCTCCGGGCCTTGACCCTCTGGAGAGATGAAATCGGACAACGAGCGGCACGGCTCGTTTGCGCCCTTATCGAGCTGCTGGCGCAGGAAATGGAAGCGCGTGAGAACGGCTGAACGTGATGCGTCAGTGTAGAGATCAACGTCGTCGCCGACCGCATTGGCGGGGAAAAATCCGTAGACGCCGCGCGCGGTAATCAGATTCTTCTCAATGATTGTGTCGAGCAGCGTGTTGGCTTCAGTAAAGAGTTGCCTGGCCTGCTCGCCCTGTCGAGGGTCGTCGAGAATGCGCGGGTAGACCCCCTTCAGTTCCCAGGTGTGGAAGAATGGCGACCAGTCAATGAACTCGCGCAGAGTGGCGAGGGGAAAGTTGTGGAGCGCGCGGACGCCGGTGAAGGCAGGCGTGGGAATGTCTTCAGCGCGCCACTCGATGGGCGTGCGGCGGGAACGGGCGACTTCGAGGGACACAAGCGGCTGGCGCGGAGTGGCGATGGTCTTGCGTAACGCTTCGTACTCGGCGCGATGTTTCGCAACGAAGGCCGGCTTCGATTCCTCGCTGAGCAGGCTGGTGGTAACGGGCACGGCGCGGCTGGCGTCGAGCACGTGCACCACAGGCTCGGAATAATGAGGAGCGATTTTGACGGCGGTATGCGCGCGACTCGTGGTTGCGCCGCCGATGAGCAACGGAAGTTTAAACTCTAGCCGCTCCATCTCGCGGGCAACGTGAACCATCTCGTCGAGCGAGGGAGTGATGAGGCCGCTCAGTCCGATCACGTCGGCATTCTCAGTGCGGGCGCGGTCGAGAATTCTGTCCGCTGGCACCATGACGCCGAGATCGATGACCTCGTAGTTGTTGCAGGCCAGCACGACACCCACGATGTTCTTGCCGATATCGTGCACGTCGCCTTTGACCGTGGCGAGAATGATCTTGCCCTGGGTTCTGACGGCCTGGCCGGCCGCGGCCATCTCGGCCTTCTCTGCTTCCATGAACGGCGTAAGGTAGGCCACGGCTTTCTTCATCACGCGAGCCGATTTGACCACCTGCGGCAGAAACATTTTGCCTGCGCCGAAGAGATCGCCGACGACGCCCATGCCGTCCATCAACGGCCCTTCGATAACGGAAAGCGGGCGGCCAAGCTTGGCGCGGGCTTCTTCAGTGTCGGCTTCGATGTATTGATCGATTCCCTTCACCAGCGCGTGCGAGAGGCGCTCTTCGACCGGGGCATTGCGCCACTCTTCGGTCTTCTGCTCCGCCTCAGAACTAGCTCCGCCCGCGGCCTTGATCTTTTCGCCGTACTCCACCAAGCGCTCAGTAGCGTCGGGGCGGCGATTGAGTAAAACATCTTCAACCAGGTCGCGGAGTTCGGGCTCGATCTCCTCATACACCTCGAGCATACCGGGATTCACAATGCCCATGTCCATGCCTGCGGCGATGGCGTGATAGAGAAAGGCGGAGTGCATGGCTTCGCGGACCTTGTTGTTGCCGCGGAAGCTGAACGAGATGTTGGAGACGCCGCCGGAGATCTTTGCGTAAGGCAGGTTCTGCTTGATCCAGCGAGTGGCGCGGATGAAGTCGACCGCGTAGTTGTTGTGCTCCTCCATCCCCGTGGCTATGGTAAGAATGTTGGGATCGAAGATGATGTCTTCAGGCGGAAAGCCGACCTGGTCGACGAGGATGCGATAGGCGCGCTCGCAGACGCGAATCCGGTCTGCATAGGTGGCGGCCTGGCCCTGCTCGTCGAAGGCCATCACCACAACCGCGGCCCCGTAGCGGAGAACTGTTTCGGCGTGATTGCGGAAAACCTCTTCGCCCTCCTTGAGCGAGATGGAGTTGACAATGCCTTTACCCTGGAGGCATTTGAGCCCATTCTCGATCACTTCCCATTTTGAGGAGTCGACCATGAAAGGGACCTTGGCCACCTCCGGCTCGCTGGCCAGCAGGTGCAGGAAGCGCGACATGGCGGCGACGCCGTCGATCATGCCCTCGTCCATGCAGATATCGATGACATTGGCGCCGTTTTCAACCTGTTGCCGCGCGATCGAAACGGCCTCTTCAAATTTGCCGTCCTTGATGAGCTTGGCGAACTTCGGCGAGCCGGCCACGTTGGTGCGCTCGCCGATCATGATGAAGACGCCCTGCTGCTGCGCGAAAGGCTGCGAGCCGGACAGATGGAGCGGCCTGAACGATGAATTGCTCACGCAGCTTCTCCGATTTCTTCTACCGCAGGAATGGCGCGCGGAGGCAGCCCTTCAAGCGCTTTGGCGATGGCCGCGATGTGCTCAGGCGTGTTGCCGCAGCAGCCACCGGCGATATTGATGAGCCCGGCGCGCGCAAATTCGCTTAAGTAGCGGGCCATGTCGGCGGGACCGAGGTCGAAGCCGGTCTCAGAGAGCGGATTGGGCAGTCCGGCATTCGGATATGCAGAGACAGCAACGTCAGCTTTGGTCGAGAGTTCTTCGAGGAACGGATACATGAGGTCGGGACCCAGCGAGCAATTGAGCCCCACCGAAAATGGCTTGACGTGGCGCACCGCGTACCAGAAGGCGGCAATGGTTTGCGCCGAGATCATGGTCTCTCCGCCGCGGCCTACTGCGGCCGAGATCATGATGGGCAACTTTTTGCCGGTCTGGGCGAAGACCTCTTGAATGGCAACCAGCGCGGCCTTGGCGTTGAGCGAGTCGAAGATGGTTTCAACCAGCAGGAGGTCGACGCCGCCGGCGATGAGCGCGCGCACCTGATCGGCGTAGGCAGCCTTAACCTGGTCGAAGGTGACCACACGAAAGCCGGGATCGTCGGCATCGGGTGAGTTTGAAAGCGAGACGGTAAGCGGCCCGATGGAACCGGCGACAAAGCGCTGGCGGCCGGTTTCGCTGGCAACGCGGTCGGCCCATTCACGACATTGCCGCGCCGATTCAAGATTGATCTCGGCGGCAAGATTCTTCAGTTCCGGGGTCTCGATGATCTTCTGGTAGAACTCGGGATCTTTGCGGCCGCCGTGCTCGCGGGGGTCGTCGACAAAGAACTCACTTTGCGAAATGCTGGTAGCGCCGAAGGTGTTGGTCTCGATGATGTCGGCGCCGGCCTCAAGAAAGCGGTGGTGAATGTCGCCGACCATGGCCGGTTGCGTGAGCGAGAAGAGATCGCCGTTGTTCAACAGGTCTTTCTTCGCGTCCTTGAAGCGTTCGCCGCGAATGTCGTTCTCCTTCATTCCGTAGGTGCGCAGGGTTGTGCCCATAGCGCCGTCGATGATGGCAATGCGCGATTCAAGAATCCGGGAAAGCGGATGAGGATCAGGGGGAATCATAGGGGTGTCCTGGGCCAAAAACTTCTTTGATTCAAGAATATCGAACTCGTCAACCTGCCGGGATGGATTCTCAGCAGACGTGGGCTGACCTGCGCTGGACTGCTGTATCGACCAGTTGAATGGGGCTGAATCGTCCGTCAGCCGCGCTTTCCGGAGTTTTGATCGCGACTGGATGGCATAGGGCAAGCTGCCCGATCCACTATCCTTGAAAGTGAATATGTCGTTTACTACTTTATTTGGCAGCCTTCAGGAACCGGATAAACCGGAACCGGACGAGCAGGGCGAGAAAAAGGGCGGCTTTTTCAGCCGCATGCGCCAGGCTGTAACGCGGACGCGCGAGTCATTCTCAGCGAAGATTGCCGATCTGGCGGCGATGACGCGCGTCGTTGACGAAGCTGCGCTCGACGAGCTTGAGACGGCGCTGCTGACCAGCGACATCGGCGTGCCAACGACGACGGCGATTCTGGATGCGTTGCGGGATCGCGCGCGACACGAAGCGATTGAGGGCGGGGCCGAGCTCCGCGAACTGCTCAAGGAGCAGCTTGTGGCAATTCTGGAGGCCCCCATACATGCCATCTCCGCACCTGAAACACCTCCCAAAGTGACATTTCTGGTGGGCGTGAACGGGACGGGCAAGACCACGTCGAGCGGGAAACTTGCCGCCTGGAGCAAGTCGCAGGGGCGCAGCGCATTGTTGTGCGCGGCAGATACTTTTCGAGCCGCGGCCATCGAACAGCTTGAGGTGTGGGCCTCGCGCTCGGGGGTCGAGATCATCAAGACGCGGCAGGGCGGCGATCCGTCGGCGGTACTCTATGACTCGGTCACGGCGGCCAAGGCGCGACAGATAGACGATCTTTATGTCGACACGGCCGGCCGGCTGCATACCAAGAGCGGGCTGATGGACGAGCTCGACAAGATGCGCCGTACCGCTGCGCGGCTGGTTCCCGGCGCTCCGCATGAGGTATTGCTGGTGATGGATGCAACCACTGGCCAGAACGGCCTGGAACAGGCGCGGCAGTTCACGGGAGCCGCGGGTGTAACGGGTATCGTGCTCACCAAGCTCGATGGCACGGCCAAGGGCGGCATTGCCGTGGCCATTGCCCGCGAGCTGAGCCTGCCGGTGCGGTTCGTGGGCGTGGGCGAAAAAATGGGTGACCTATTGGAGTTTTCCGCAGTCGAATTTGTAGATTCGCTGCTGGAGTAGGCCATTATGCGCAGCCCGTTGCGCGTTCGCGTCGCATCTTGCATGACACTTGCGGCAGGGTCGTGCGGTCCGGGCACGATTTCGGGGCCCGGGGTAGCGCCCCGTCGGCGCATTCAAGTTCGCGAGTAGTCCATGCCGTCCAGGTCGGCGATCAGGCCCGGGCCGGTTGGTTTCCAGTTCAGCTTCTGCTGAGTGATCGCGCTGGAGGAAGGCATATCGTGCCCAGCGAAGCGGGCAAGCCATCCGAAGTGTGCCTCGGCCTCTTCCGGCTTGATGCTGATTACCGGAACCTTCAGCCCTCGGCCCAGTGCCTCGGCGATGGACTTCATCGTTACGCCCTCTTCGTCAACCGCGTGGTAGATCGCACCGGGCTCCGCCTTCTCAAACGCCAGGCGGTACAGCCGCGCCGTATCGGAGACATGCGTCGCCGGCCAGCGATTGCCGCCATCGCCGATGTACGCTGAGACACGTTTCTCTCGTGCCACAGCGTGAACGTAGGGGACGAGGCCCTGTTTGCGGGTGTCATGTATCTGCGCCAGCCGTACCACGGAGGTGTTCACTCCGCGCGCAGTCAACGCATTCACCGCCGCTTCAGAAGCTGCACGCGGATTCCACGCAGCGGTCGGGCCGTCCTCCGTCGATGGCTTGCCGTCCACATTGGCTGCGATCGCCGTACCCGAGGTCACGACGAACGGCCGGTTCGAGCCCAGCAGCACCTCGCACATCGCGTCAATCGCGATTCGATCGTCCTCGCAGTTCTTCTGGAACCGCGAGAAGTCATGGTTGAAGGCGAGATGGATGACGCCGTCTGTCCTGCTCGCTCCGTCGCGCAGGCTGTCGAGGTCTTCAATGTTGCCATGCTTCACCTCGGCGCCTGCTTTACGCAGTGCTTCGGCGCCGGCTTCCGATCGTGTCAGCCCCAGCACCTGATGTCCTGCCTGAATCAATTCCCGAACCAGCGCGGAACCGATAAAGCCCGTAGCTCCAGTAACAAAAATACGCATATTAGAATCTCCTTTTTACGTCAATGAATTTAATGAAGAATTGAATCGAGAGTGGCAAGCATTTGGGCGGGAATCTCGAGTTTTGCAGCTTGAAGATTCTCGCGTAAATGAGTAAGTGAAGATGTACCTGGGATGACCAGGATGTTAGGCGAGCGATGCAAAAGCCATGCCAGGGCAACCTGCATCGGCGTGGCATCGAGTTGCGCAGCCACATCCGATAGAGTGGCCGAATGGAGCGGCGTGAACCCTCCCAGAGGAAAGAACGGCACGTAAGCGACGCCGTCTCGGGCAAGATCGGCGACGAGCGCATCATCGCTCCGATGCACCAGGTTGTATTGATTCTGCACGCAGACGATTGGCGCGATCCGCCGGGCTTCGGCAACCTGCGCCGGTGTTACGTTGCTGAGCCCGATGTGACGCACCAGGCCTTTCTGCTGCAGCTCGGCCAGGACGGTGACCTGCTCTTCAATCGAGCCCTCCGCGGGCCCATGCACGCCAAACATGCTGCGCAGGTTGACCACGTCGAGAACGTCCAGACCCAGATTGCGGAGATTGTCATGAACCGCGGCAATCAGATCTTCGCGCGAGAAGGCCGGAATCCACGAACCGTCTGCGCCGCGCCGTGCGCCGATCTTGGTGACGATCACTAAGTCGACGGGATAAGGGGAGAGCGCTTTGCGAATGATCTGGTTGGTGATGTGGGGGCCATAATAATCGGATGTGTCGATATGGTTCACACCGCTCGCCACCACCTCTCGGAGCAGACCGATTGCACCGTCGACATCCCGGGGAGGCCCCCAGACCAGCTTGTCGCCTTCGCGCCCAGCAAGCTGCATCGCGCCATAGCCCATCCGGTTCACGGTCATCGAAGTGCCCGGAAACGTGAAGCTGCCGGCGAGGTTCATTTCTTGAAGCATTCCCTTCCTCCTCTTTGGTTCGGTTGTCAGTCTGTGTTCCATTCTTGCTACACTCATTCGATGAAGGATTCTTCAGTTTCGCAGTTCGCATTATGCCCGCACCCACTCTAACAGCGTTTGAGCCAAGAAAGACGCCCGTTCAGGCGCGGGCGGCCACCACCGTCGAGGCCATTTTCGAGGCGACTATTCAGGTTTTGCTCAGCCTGGGGGCCGACCGGCTGACCACGACGCGCGTGGCCGACCGTGCCGGCGTGTCGGTGGGAACGCTTTACCAGTATTTCCCCAATAAGCAGGCACTGCTTTATGCGGTCTTCGAAGCACACATGGAAAAAGTGACAGGGAGAGTCGAAGCAGCCTGCGCAGACGCCCGCCGCAAACCGCTTGCAGAGATGATCAGGGAGGTGGTGGAGGCCTTTGTCGACGCCAAAATGGAGCGGGCCGACATCTCCACGGCGCTTTACCACGTAGCCGCGGACGTGGGCGGGGCCGCAGTTGTAAAGAGGTCGATGCAGCGCTCAAGCAAGGCGATTGAGGCAGCGCTTGAGACAGCGCCGGAAGTGAACTCATTGCCAGATAAGTACGCTATCGATTTGATGCAGGCCGCAATCTCAGGCGTGATGCGCTCGGCTCTCGAGTCAGGAGGCTCGTCAGCGATGGTGCGCAAAATTAGAGAGCACCTGGTGCTGCTTTGCCAGTCGTACATGGCGGCCGCATTGACCCGGTCACATTAGGGCCTGTTAACACTACTGAGATGGCGGCGACGGGAGCCAGTTTTTTCGAGTTCTAGGAGAGAGGAGCGACGCATACCGGGTGTCTGCTAGCGACGAACGACAACGAAATCGGAAAAACTGGCCCCGTCCCTTCGGGTTGCGGCGCAAATTCGGTCATACTTTGTTCTCGCCCTCGACCTTGGAGCCACCAAAGTCTTCGGGCTCGGCCTCGTCTGACCGTATTTGCGCTCGCAACGCCGTCCATCTCAGTAGTGTTAACAGGCCCTAAATCGCGAGATCGCACGCGTCCCAACCTTTCGCGCCCTTACGAAATCGTAATGCCTACCCCAACAACCCGATTTACACTTGATTGTTCCCAATGGGCGTGGTCATGAACGATCAATCCAATCGCGATATCTACTGGATGCGGCGCGCGCTGGAGCTGGCGCAGCGCGGCATCGGGCTTTGTTCGCCGAATCCGGTTGTGGGGTGCGTGGTGCTGGACCGCGCAGGACAGGTGGTCGGCGAGGGGTGGCATGAGTACGACCTGGTGGATCACGCCGAAGTTGTGGCCCTGCGCGAGGCCCGGGAACATGCCGGCGAGCGAATTCAGGGCGGCACAGCGTACGTGACGCTAGAGCCGTGCAATCACCAGGGGCGGACGCCTCCCTGCACGGCAGCGTTTATCGAGGCCGGTCTGAAGCGCGTGGTGGCCGCGACCATCGATCCCAACCCGAATGTGGCCGGCCACGGCGCCGAAGCATTGCATGCAGCGGGCCTTTGGACAACTGTCGGGGTGTGCGAACGCGAGGCGCGGCGGCTCAACGACGGCTTTGCGCGCTGGAGCCAGCATAAGCGGCCGTTTGTGCTGATGAAAGTGGCCATGTCGCTCGATGGGCGCATCGCGCCGCCTCCGGGGCACCAAAGCGGACCTGCGGCGCCTTACTGGATTACCAGCGAAGTTGCCCGCGCAGCCGTGCAACCGCTGCGCTGGCAGGCCGATGCGGCGATGGTGGGCGTTGACACTGTAGTTGCTGACGATCCGTGGCTCACCGACCGGAGCGGATTGCGCCGGCGGAGACCGTTATTGCGCATTGTGCTCGATTCAGCGCTTCGCATGCCGCTCGACGCAAAGATGGTGGCGACCGCACAGAATGACGTGGTGATCTTTACCGTCTCGAACGACCAGGCCCGAGCCGATGAACTGCGCAAGCGCGGCGTTCGGGTCGAGGTGCTGCCGGCGGAAGGCGGGCGCGTTCCGCTCGGCAGGGTGCTGGATATGCTCGGCGAGGAAGGCATCCTGACGCTGTTGACCGAGACCGGCACCCGGTTGAATACAGCGCTGCTGGCCGGCGGGCTGGTCGATCGCATCCATCTCTTCGTTTCGCCGCAGATCATGGGCTCCGACGCGGTTCCAGCATTCCGCGGCATGGCACGATTTGTGCACATGGAGGCCGTTGAGGTTGAACGCTATGGCAACGATCTGGGATTATGCTCGCTGCTCAAGGATCCCTGGCCGAAAGAAAGTGAAGGAGTGACGGAGTGAATTGGTGCGAAGCCGGTCGAGCGGCGCCTGACCCAAACAAAAAAGGAGGACGCACCGTAGGTCGATGCGCCCTCAAGTCGCCATTGGTTGGGGGAGCCTTGGGGACTCCGAAGAGTCCGGATCTGCCGTTATTTGCCCAGAACGATCTCGTTGGAACGACCCTCATCAAGGAGCGCCTTCTTGTCGATACGGGAAGTGGTGAGCGGTCCGTACTTGATGGTGCTCAGCGCATGTGACGAGCCGATTTCGTCGAACTTGAGCACTACGCGAGAGTCGGTGGGAGCACCATCGCCGGGGTGGATGCCCCAGGTGAAGCTCTGGTCTGCACCGATCAGCTTGACTGAGGCGCCGTTAATATCGCGCACGACCAGGTAGTGGCCAGCGGGGCAGGTCTGATTGCCGACGGTGAAAGCGAAGGGAACGTTGAGGGTGGTGGCCGCCATCGCGGTCGGAACGGTGAAGGCTGCTGTCGCCAAAACGGCTGACGCCAGGACGAGGGAGCGAAGGGTGTTCTTCATTGGGGTGGACCTCCTGACTGCCAACCACCTTAGCCACTCTCAATAAAGAAAGTCGTCAAGTTCCCGTCCAGAAATTGTCAAGTTTTTTGAAGGTGCTCTGGACGGCAAACCGACACACGAACATAACGCACCGCGAGTGAGGTGCCTCATTCGAGCTCCGCTTGATCGTGGGAGCGCTACGTCCGCGCTTCGATTCGTGCGGCGCGATCGTTCAGTTCTGCGGCCTCAAAATGCGAGTTGCGTTTGGCGGCATGTGCGGCGGCCGCGCGAAGAGCCTGAGCCGCGCGGTTCAATTCGCCCGCAGCCTCGAAGTGCATGGCCATCTCGCGAGCCACATCGGCTTCGCGGCCTTTGAAGAGTTCAGCCAGCCGTTCGGCGATGCGCACGTGCCGCTGGGCGCGGCGGGAGGCAGATTGCGTTTGATAGAGGACCTCGCGATAGATCTCGTGCGCGAAGACGTAGAATGCGGAGCGCGCGCCGCCGGGGAGTTCATCTTCGCCTGCGCGCTCGACAAAGTGAAGGCTGCGGGCCATGGCATTACAGCGCTCTTCGGCGTCGGCCGCATCGCAGCCGATGGCAGCGGCCACGGCCCAGGCCGGGAAGGCGATGTTGAGCAGGCTGCCGGCCTCAAGCAATTCCCTGACATCGGGCGCGAGGCGTTCGATCTCGAGTTCCACCATCTCGGCAAGCTTGCCGGGGACTTCGGTGTCGATACTGTTGAGGGGCGAGCGGATCTCATATTGAGCGGCGCCGTTTTGCCCCGCGTTCACCAGGATTTGCTGGGCGATGAGGTGCTCGACAATGGCGATGGCGAATAGCGGGTTACCCTCGGAGTGGTGATGGACGAATTCGCTCAGCCCCGGCGGCAGCGTGGACTGATGCAACTCTTCTTTGATGAGGCCGGCGACGGCCGCTTTGGGGAATGGTTCAAGCGCAGCTTCGGTGCATAGTTTGTGGACGAGCAGGTCGTGCTTGAGCGCGCGCAGCGGATGGCCGGACGCGATGCTGCGCGGGCGGAATGTGACGAGCACAAGAAGATTGGCCGGAGCGCGCCGGCGAGCGAGTGCGGCCAGCAGGTTCAGGGTGGCGGCATCGGCCCAGTGCAGATCCTCGAAGACAAGAACCAAGGGCATTGCACGGGAGATTTCTTCGAAGGCGGCGCACAGGTCGCCGGGCATGCGGGCCGGGGTTGGTGGCCGGGCTGCCGGGGGTTCAGGAGGTTGGAGCTGGTGGCCGATATGGGCAAGCCAGGCCGGGGCCATGCGCGCCAGGATGCGGCACACCTCCTCCGCGACTCCGGAGTTGCACAAATGACCCAGCACCTCGTTCACCGGATAATACTCTTCCCTTGCCCCAACGCCGGGAACGCACTCGCCGCGGGCAATAAGCGTGCCGGGCGGGAGCCGCCGGGAAAAGAAATCGACCAAAGCGGTCTTGCCGATGCCGGCCTCACCTGTGATGAAGACGATGCGGCGGTTGCCTTGGGCGATGCGTTCGAACTCGGAGCCGAGCAACGTCAGCTCTTTGGTGCGGTTTACGAAGCCCGAGTAGCCCGCATTCGCGGCCGGCGCGGAGAAGTGGTTAGTCAGGGTCACTGAAGCAGAGGCGGGTTGCTGCCGATCGGTCACCACAGCAACGAAGCGATAGCCGCGTTTGGGCAGGGTCTGGATGAACCTGGGATTGCCGGCCTCGTCGCCGAGGATCTTGCGCAGTTCGAGAACGTAGGTGCGCAGCACCTGGGGCTGAACGAATGTCTCGGGCCAAAGCTTGTCGAGGAGCTCGTCGTGGGTGATGAGCCGGCCGGGGTTCTCTACCAGGAAGTTCAGGATGGCAAAGGGCTTGGGGGGCAGATCGATCTGTTCCCCGTCGCGCCACAGGCAGCCGTTGTCCGAGTCGAGCCGGAAAGCTTCAAAGTGCTTCATCGCATCCGATAAGCGGGGGAAGATACCGCTCCTCTTCTCTTGTATCAGGTGAGCCTTACGATC
>Ga0335074_10011308_pt1 | contig 12477 bp, 10 predicted proteins | sample Lox_Sample_23_FD_206715 | JGI IMG/M metagenome (GOLD analysis project Ga0335074, IMG submission 206715) | Soil microbial communities from Loxahatchee National Wildlife Refuge, Florida, United States - Lox_Sample_2.3 | ecosystem: Environmental > Terrestrial > Soil > Wetlands | place: USA...
CTTCCGGCGCGACATTTCAGGGCATCGTTCGCGCCGATGGGCGCGTCGCCACGCGCAACTATCTCGGCGTGCTGACCACGGTCAACTGCTCGGCCAGCGCCGCTCGCTTTATCGCCGAGCAATTCCGCGGCGGCGCCCTCTCCGAGTTCGCCAATGTCGATGGGGTGATCGCGCTCGGGCACGGCACCGGCTGCGGGATGGGGGTCGAGGGCGAGCCGATGGCCCTCCTGCGCCGCACGATCGCCGGCTATGCGCGGCATCCGAATTTTGCCGGCGTGCTGGTGCTGGGGCTCGGCTGCGAAGCGAACCAGATCGCCGGACTGATGCGCGCCGAAGGGCTCGAGGAAGGCCCGATGCTGACGACGATGACGATCCAGGACGCCGGCGGTACGACAAAGACCGTCAGGGAAGGCGTCGCGCGCCTCAAGGCGATGCTCCCCGCGGCGAACGACGTGCGGCGCGAGACCGTGCCGGCGAGCCATCTGACCTTGGCGCTGCAATGCGGCGGGTCGGACGGATATTCCGGGATCACCGCCAACCCGGCGCTCGGCGCCTGCGTCGATCTGCTGGTGCGGCACGGCGGCACGGCGGTGCTGTCGGAAACGCCGGAGATTTACGGCGCCGAGCATCTGCTGACCCGGCGCGCGCAAAGCCGTGAGGTCGGCGAGAAGCTCGTCGAGCGCATCCGCTGGTGGGAGGACTACACCGCACGGACCGGCGGCGAGATGAACAACAACCCGTCGCCCGGCAACAAGGCGGGCGGGCTGACCACGATCCTCGAAAAATCATTGGGCGCGGTCGCCAAGGGCGGCAGCACCAACCTTGTCGACGTCTACCGCTACGCCGAGCCGATCACCCAGAAAGGCTTCGTGTTCATGGACACGCCGGGCTACGACCCGGTCTCGGCGACCGGCCAGGTCGCCGGCGGCGCCAACATCATCTGCTTCACCACGGGCCGCGGCTCGGTTTTCGGCTGCAAGCCCGCACCGTCGCTGAAGCTCGCCACCAACACGCCGCTTTTTCGCCGCATGGAAGACGACATGGACATCGATTGCGGCCCGATCGCCGATGGCGCGGCCACGGTCGCTGAGATGGGCGAGCGCATCTTCAAGCTGGTGCTCGACACCGCCTCGGGCAAACAGACCAAGAGCGAGATCCTCGGGTTTGGCGAGGACGAGTTCACGCCCTGGGTGCTTGGGGCCGTGATGTAGCGGGCGCCGTCGCCGAGGCCGCGCCGAGGATGCGGCCGTCCGGCGCCTGAACCAGCACCGCGATCCCTTCGTTGTCGCTCGGAGGCTCGACGGTGAAGGTGGCCGCCTTGCCATCCCAACGGCCGAGCGTCGTCAATGCGGTGACGCCGTTGACGTCGGTTGCCGTCCGCCCGGCATTCTCACCGCCCTTGACCTGCGTCGAACGGCTCAACGCATAGCGGACGAGCAGCACGATCGTGTTCCCTGACGCACTCTCCGGCCCATTTCCACCGCCGATCGCCACCGATCTGCGGTCGCCCGCGAAGGCGACGGGGGCGATCGCGACAGGCTGCGCCTTGGCGAGCGCGGCCTGCACCTCCGCGCGGTCGGAGCCGACTGCGTCTTGGGTGCCGTCGATAACCATTTGCGGCGTATAGACCTGGCCACCGGTCAGGCGCTGATCATACGTGCGCTGCCGTTCGGTCGCCGCTCGCAGCGACAGCGGGTCGCGCCATTGCGCGCCGTCCCAATAGGTGATGTGAAAGCCGAGCGCGACGACATCCGCGCGCTTGGCTAGCTCGCCGAGAAACGCGTCGGCCGGCGGGCATGACGAGCAGCCCTGCGAGGTGAACAGCTCGACGACGAAGGGCCGCGTCTCGGCCGCGGATGCGGCCGATGACGCCAGCAGCGCAAGAATAACGAAAATTGCTTTCATCGGCGTCCGCCTACGGCTTAACTGCGCGCGCGAAATATACATCGCCAAAATACACCGGGTGCCGGCCGCCGCGAGGTCACAGCTTCGGCATCGGGAAATAGGGGAGGAAGTCATGGATCGCCGCTCGTTCACCGTGCTTGGCGCCGCCACCGTTCTCGGCGTCGCCGCCAGCCCGCTTTTGCCCCGCGGCTTGCGGGCGGCGGACCCGCTGCGTATCGGCCTCGGCATGGCGCAGACCGGGCCGCTCGCCGCCAACGGCAAGTCGGCGCTGATCGCGATGGATATCTGGAAGGATGGCGTCAACGCCAGGGGCGGGCTGATCGGCCGTCCAGTCGAATTCGTCATCTATGACGACCAGTCGAACCCGGCGACCGTGCCGGGCATCTATACCAAGCTGCTCGATGTCGACAAGGTCGATCTCGTCGTCTCCGGTTACGGCACCAATGTCATCGCGCCGGCGATGCCGGTCATCATCCAGCACAACAAGACCTTCCTGTCGCTATTCGGCCTCGCGGTGAACGCACAGTTTCACTACCCGAAATACTTCACGATCACCCCGACCGGACCCGACCCCACGGTGTCGTCGACGGTCGGTTTCTTCGAGGTCGGCGCGGCGCAGAACCCGGCGCCCAAGACCCTGGCGATCGTCGCCGCCGATGCCGAATACCCGCGCGCCTCAGCCGAAGGCGTGCGCACCAACGCCAAGAAGTTCGGCTGGGATATCGTCTACGACAAGAGCTACCCGCCGAACACCACCGATTTCAGCCCGATCGTTCGCGCGGTGCAGGCGACCAATCCCGATGCTGTGTTTGTCGCGTCGTACCCGCTCGACAGCGTCGGCATGGTGCGCGCCGCCAACGAGGTCGGGCTGAAGACCAAGTTGTTTGGCGGCGGCATGGTCGGCTTGCAGACCACCTCGGTCAAGGAGCAGCTCGGGCCATTGATGAACGGCATCGTCAATTACGATTTCTGGCTCCCCGCCAAGACGATGCAGTTCCCCGGCGTGCTCGATTTCCTCAAGAAGTACCAGGCAAAAGCGGCGAACTCGGGGGTCGATCCGCTCGGCTATTACCTGGCGCCCTGGGCCTACACCTACATGCAGGTGCTGGCGGACACGGTCGAAGCGGTCAAAGGCACCGACCAGGACAAGATGGCAGACTACATGCGCGCCACCACCTTTAAGACAGTGATGGGCGATATCGCTTTTGGCGAGGACGGCGAGCTCAGCGTGTCGCACTCGCTGATGGTGCAATTCCAGCACGTCACGGGCAACGGCATCGACCAGTTCAATACCGGCGGCCAGCCGGTGATCCTGTGGCCGGCGAAATATAAGGATGGCGACGCGCTCTACCCCTACGATTCCGCGCGGACGTAACAACGCTCGCCTGCGCGGGTTGAGGCCCCTCGGGTCAAGCCCGGCCACGGCGATGAAAAGCACAAGGCGGGTGTCGGCTAGAGCTGCGTCGTCAGCGGCTTCGGGTAGCAAGTGCCGAAGAAGATGCCGCCCAAATTCGGCCGCTGGCTGAACGTGCCATCGACCCGGTTGAGGTGGTAGGCGACCTTGTAGCCTTCGTACTGCACCTCGAACGACAGCTCGAGCGGGGTCACTGACAGGACACGTGCCGGCGATCCGCCGTCCGTCGGCTGGACCGCCGGAACCGTCCACCAGACGGCGAAATGCAGCTCCATGGGCCGCGCGACCATAAAGCCGTTGGCGAACTGTGCAAAATCGCCATGGCAGGTGAGCAGCGCCGGCCAATCCGCCTGCAGCTCCGGCTGAATCTGTTGCCGTAACTGCTGGACATAGACGCACCCGCTCAGCGCCAGCACGAGCATCCCCGCCGCCAGGCGTGCGAACCTACCCATCCCGCGATGAAACCCCCAACCCCGAGAGCACCCGGAGTATCCGCCGCTCGCGGCTTCTCCGCAATGCCAGGCGGTTCCTTGCGATTTGCTGTTGCCGATTGCAACCACGTTAGATTCATACGACAGTTTTATGCGAAAGAGCGTCAAAGTCAGTTGTCCGCCGGCTAACGGTGGCGGTTCGTTTACGGACTAGTACCAGGGGAGGTTAAGCAAAATGCCTGATATGCCGGCTATTTCCGTTCTGGGGCGTAAGCTCGACAGCATTCCGTTCAGCCCCTACCACGTCGCGGTGATCTTGGTGCTGGGTCTTGTCGGTTTCACCGACGGTTACGACCTGGCGTTGACCGGATCGCTGCTGGTTCTGGCCAAGGGCCCGCTCCACATCACGCCCGATCAGATTCGCTGGCTGACCGTCGCCGCGACGATGTTCGTCGTCGTCGGCGGGTTCATCTCGGCGGCGATCTCCGACCATGTCAGCCGCAAGACGATCATCCAGATCGGCGTTGTCGGCATGACCTTCTTCACGCTGATGATCCCGTTTGTGCAGACCGCCGAGCAGCTTATCGTCGTGCGCTTGTTGACCGGCATCGGGCTCGGTTTCGCGATCACCGCGCCATTCCCGGTGGCGGCCGAGTTGATGCCGGCGCAGCATCGGCGAACTTATGGCGCGATCTACGAAATCTGTCTGGCGAGCGCTTTCGCGCTATTGCCGCTGGTCGCCGGTCTGCTAGCCGGCAGTGCGAACGGCTTCCGCTGGGTGGCGCTGCCGGGCGGGCTGGCGCTGTTTGTGGTGCCGGTTCTCGTGCATCTGGTGATCCCGCAAAGCGCGCGCTGGCAGCTGCGTCACGGGCGGACGCAGGAAGCGGTCGATACTGTGAACCATTACATCCGCCGCTGCGGCGACAAAGTGCCCTACCTGACGGTCGAGGAACTCGGTACCAACCTGGCCGAAGCCCGCGCGCGATTGCCCAAGTTCAGTGCCTTGTTCGCTCCCGGCCAGCTGCGCTGGACGGTGGTCGGCATCGTCACCGCGATGTCCGCCGGCACGGCTTATTACCTGATCGCGATCCTGCTGCCGAAGGCGCTGATCGAGCAGGGCTCGGCGGTGTCGACCGGGTTCGCGATCACGACGATCGTGTTCTTGTCGACGATCCCCGGTAAGGCGTTCAACGCGCTCCTGATGGAGCGCTGGGGCCGACGCTGGACGATTGCCTTTGCGCTCTCGGGAGCATTCCCGGGCCTCATCCTGATGGCGACGGCGCATCTGGCGGGGGAATACGCAGGTCTCATGATGACCGCCGGCGCGGTTGTTCTCGGTTTCACCGCGCTGTCGTCGTTCACCGCGACGAGAGTCTATTTGTCGGAACAGTTCCCGACAGCGCTGCGCGGCCGCGGCAATATTTTCGGGGAGGCCTTCGGCCGGATTTTCGCCGGCGTGCTGGCGCCGTTCCTGATGGAGCCGCATGTCGGCGAGCCATTCACCTTCTTCGGCACGATCACAATTGTCGTGCTGTGCGGCGCCTTCATCCCGGTGCTGTTCGGTAAGGAGACGGTGGGTCAGCTCGAAACAGTCGCCGGCGATCTCGCGCTTGAGGCTGCGGAGTAGGTGCTAGCCCGCCAACGCCTGCTGCATCGCGAGGTCGTCCTCGATAAAGAACCTGACGGCCTCGTCGATGCCGGCATCGGGCTGGAAGCCGAGCGCCTCGGCGCGCGGCGCCTGTAGCTCGCGCGGCCAGCTTCCGACAATCGCCTGGATCGTCGCGTCGGGTTGCCAGGCGATGCGCTTATAGACGTTGTCGCCGCCGGCTCGCCGTAGCGCCTCGGCCATCTCGCCGACCGACACGGAGTAGCCCGGCAGCTGCAAAGTGCGGTGCTGCCCGATCGCGTCGCTCGCAATGTCGAGGGCGTGGGCGAGCGACGCCACCACGCGGCGGGGAGAGGCGAGCGCCATGACCGTGTCGGGCGACACCGGACAGACCGCGTCCTTGCCGGTCAGCGGCTCACGGATGATCGATGAGGCAAAGGTCGAGGCGGCGCGGTTCGGCAAGCCCGGCCGCACCACCACGGTCGGCAGCCGCAGCGCCCGGCCGTCGACAAATCCCTTACGACTGTAATCGTTGACCAAAAGCTCGCCGATCGCCTTCTGCGTGCCGTAGGAACTTTGCGGGGTCAGCGCGGTGTCGTCGCCGACCGCCGGCGGCAGCGCCCCGCCATAGACCGCCAGCGAGCTGGCGAAGATTACCTTGGGCACGCTACCCAGCGCGCGGCAGGCGTCGAGCACCGCCCGCGTGCCGTCGAGATTGACCCGATACCCGAGGTCGGTGTCCGCTTCGGCCTGGCCGCTGACGATCGCCGCGAGGTGAAAGACCGCATCGATGCCGGGGGAGATGAGTTTCGCCACCGTCGCGCGGTCGGCGATATCGCCGGTGACGACCGAGACGCGCTTGTCGTCGGGCAGCGGCAGCGCCGAGGGCGCGTTGTCGAATAGCACCAACTCTTCGACCGGCCCATGCGCGGTGCCTTTCTCAAGCAGCAACAGCGCCAGCCGCCGGCCAAGAAACCCGCACCCTCCCGTAATCACGATCCGCATTTCCGGGACCTTTAATCCATTCGCCTCCCCCGGGCTTGACCCGGGGGTCCACGAATACTCTCATGCTATTCATGGGTGGTCGGGTCAAGCCCGGCCAAGGCGGTTGTGAGGCTGGCAGATATGGGACCGCTCGAAGGCGTCAAGATCATCGAACTCGCCGGCATCGGGCCGGCGCCGTTCTGCGCGATGCTGTTCGCCGATATGGGCGCCGAGGTGGTGCGGATCGACCGCGCCGGCAATGTCGGCGCCGACACCGACCGCGACGGCAACGACGCGCGCTTCAACCTCCTGTTGCGCGGTCGGCGCAATATCGCGGTCGACCTCAAGAACAAGACCGGGCAGGACGCCGTGCTTCGCCTTATCGACCAGGCCGACGCACTGATCGAGGGGTTCCGGCCCGGCGTCATGGAGCGGCTCGGCCTCGGCCCCGATATCTGTCTTGGGCGCAACAAGCGGCTGGTCTACGGCCGGATGACCGGCTGGGGTCAGGATGGGCCAATCGCCCACATCGCCGGGCACGACATCAACTACATCGCGCTCTCCGGAGCGCTCGCGACGATCGGCGAGCGGGACGGGCCGCCAGTGCCCCCGTTGAATTTGGTCGGCGATTTCGGCGGCGGCGCGCTGTATCTGGCGATGGGCGTGCTGGCCGGCGTCTTGAGCGCCAAGGCGACCGGCAAGGGGCAGGTCATCGACTGCTCGATGGTCGAGGGCGCGGCGTCGCTGATGACGATGATGTACGGCGCGCTCGCTTCGGGTGCGTGGGTCGAAAAACGCGGGCATAACCGCACCGATGGCGGCTCGCATTTCTATCATGTCTATGAGACCAAGGACGGCGAGTTCATCTCGGTCGGCTCGATCGAGCCGCAATTCTACAAGCTCTTGCTGACCCATACCGGGCTCGAAGGCGCCGATCTGCCGACGCAATCCGACCGCGCGCAATGGCCGGCGATGCAGGAGCGCTTCGCCAAGATTTTCAAGCAGAAGACGCGCGCCGAATGGGTCGCGATCATGCAGCAGACCGACATCTGCTTCGCGCCGGTGCTGACCATGTCGGAGGCGATCGAGCACGAGCACAACCGGCACCGCGGCAGCTTTGTCGAGGTCGATGGGGTCGCCCAGCCCGGACCTGCGCCACGCTTCCTCGGCACGCCGGCACGGGTGGAGAGCCGGCCGGCCTATTGCGGCGAGCACACCGACGAGGTGCTGCAAGACTGGGGCTTCTCGGTCGCGGAGGTCGCCGCGTTGCATGCCGGCGGCGCGGTGAAGTCGGCGGGGTAGGGGGATAGCATTGCGGCCCGGCGGTCCGGGAAATATGCTCCATTCAGCGCCAGGGAGGATACCGATGGATACACTCGAAGCCAGACCGCGGACCGAAGTGAAATTGCTCGATGAATTGCCCCTGCGGCTGCACCACAACGCCTATGTGGTGAAGGATCACGAGGCTAACCGGCACTTCCTCGAGGACATTCTCGGCATTCCGCTGGTCGCGACCTGGTGCGAGCGAACCTATCGCGCCGATCTCGGCCGCGAGGTCGATTTCTGCCACACGTTTTTCGGGCTGAAGGATGGCGGCGCGCTGGCGTTCTTCCAGTTCGCCGATCCCGAAATGTACGAGCTGACCCAGGCGAAGCAGCCGCCAAAGGTCGACAGCCATTTCCACATCGCCTTGAAGGCCAGCGACCAGACCTACGACGAGCTCAAGGCGCGCCTCAACGCCGTCGGCGAGCCGTTCCGCGAGACCGACCACGGCTATTGCAAGTCGATCTACACGCGCTCGCCCGACGGGATGATCCTCGAATTCACCTGCGATCCGCCCGATGTGGCTGAGATCGACGCGTTGCGCCGCGCTGACGCGCACAGCGAGCTCCGGCGCTGGCTCGGCGGCGATCGCCAGGTCAACAATCAGCTGCGGCACCGCGAGGGATAATTCGTCATTGCGAGACGCGCGTCAGCGCGACGCCGCGCAATCTCGCTAAATCGAGGCTAGATCGGCGCGAGATTGCTTCGCCGCGCTCGCAATGACGGGACATCGAGTGGAGGAAAGAGCATGAAGGTCGGGTTTATCGGGCTCGGGATGATGGGCAAGGGCATGGCGGCCAATCTGCAAAAGGCCGGGCACCAGCTCGTCGTCCATGACCTGCGCCGGGCCGCGGCCGAGCCTTATATCGCCAATGGCGCGACCTGGGCCGACAGCCCGAAGGCGGTGGGCGAGCAAAGCGAGGTCGTGTTCACCTCGCTGCCAGTGCCGGCCGATGTCGAGGCAGTGGCGATCGGACCCAATGGGCTCATCGAGGGCATGAAACCCGACACTGCGTTTTTCGACATGTCGACCAATTCCGTGTCGGTGGTGCGCAAGCTCAACGCGGTCTTCGCCGAAAAGAATATCGCCATGCTCGATTCGCCGGTGAGCGGCGGGCCGGGCGGCGCCGCCAGCGGCAAGATGGCGATCTGGGTCGGTGGCGACGAGCAGCAGTTCAACCGCTACCAGGCGGTGCTCGGCGCGATGGGCGATCAGGCCGCTTACATCGGCCCGAGCGGCGCCGGCACCATCGCCAAGCTCGTGCATAACTGCACCAGCGCGGTGATGAATGTCGCACTCGCCGAGGTGTTCACGATGGGCATCAAGGCCGGCGTGCCGCCGCTCGATCTGTGGCAGGCGGTGCGTCAGGGCGCGACCGGCCGGCCGCGCACCTTCGACCGGCTCGGCAAGTTCCTCGCCGGCCACTACGACCCGGCCGATTTCGCGCTGCGCCTGCTGCACAAGGACGTGTCGCTGGCGGTGGGGCTTGGCAAGGAAGTCGGCGTGCCGATGCGCCTCGCCAACCTCGCGCTCGAAGAGCTGACCGAGGCGATGACTCGCGGCTGGGGCACGCGCGACAGCCGCGTCGGCATGTTGCTGCAGGTCGAGCGCTCGGGGATCGAACAGCCCAAGGAAGACATCGACGCTATAAACGCGATCATCGCCGACAAGACGAAATGAGGGTGTAGGGACGGAACGGTCTTGCATCCTCATACCGGCGACAGCCGGCATCCATCTGGAGATACGCGATGAGCGCGTTCAGCTATTCGGTGCGGGCCTTCAACACGGCCAAAGCCTCCGAAAACAAAATTCATGATGATGAAGTCGCCAAGAAATTCGGGTTCGGCGGCGGCCTGGTGCCGGGTGCGATCGTCTATGCCTATATGACGCACCTGCCGCTGGAGCGCTGGGGCCGCGCTTGGCTCAAGCGCGGAACGGCGGAATGCCGGTTCGCAAAACCGGTCTACGACGGCGACGAGGTCTCGGTGACCGCGACCGAATGCGACGGCGCGCTCGACATCCGTGTCGAATGCCGCGGCGTCGTCTGCGCCAGCGGCACTGCGGCGCTGCCGGCCGCGGCGCCGCCGCCGCCACTCGCCGATTTTCGCGACGTGCCGCAGTGGTCGAGCCGCCCGCCGGCGGATGAAGCATCCCTGGCGGTCGGGACCTGGCTCGGGATAGACCCGTTTCCGGTGACCTCCGAGCTCGTCGCGCAATATGTCGGCGACGTGGGCGAAAGCTCGCCGCTTTACGTTGCCGAGGGCTTACTGCACCCGGTGCTGGTGCCGCATATCGGCAATTTTGCGCTTAACCGCAATGTGACGCTTGGGCCATGGATGCATGTCGGCAGCAAGATCCAGCATTTCGCCGCGGCTCGGCTCGGCGATTCGCTGAGCGTGCGGGCGCGTGTGGTGGCCAATTACGAGCATAAGGGCCATCTTTTTGTCGATCTCGACGCGCTCATTGTCGCCAACAACAGCACGCCGCTCGCCCGCACCGGTCATCTTTCGATCTACCGGCCGCGCCAGCTCGCAGCGGCGTGAGCGCGGTCAGGCGCGTCAAGCTTTCATCTGGCTGGGTAGGTTTTTTGGGAACAGGAAACGGGGGTGGTGCGTTGGCATGGCATCATCTTGGTAACAAGAAAAGGTGAGGCTATGAAAACGATACTGGGCGCTCTGGCCGTGGTGGCGCTGCTTGGCGCGGCGACTGCGCCGGCGCAAGCGGCTTGCTGGGACACGCCATGGGGCATACATTGTTCCCATCCGTGGGGTTGGCACCATCATTGGGACCATTGGCACCATCCCTGGTAGCCCATGGCGAGGTAAGATCGGCGGCGTGGGCTTCCCTGCGCCGCCGTTTTCGCGTCGCGGCTTTCGCTAAAAAATTTCCGTCATAAGGGAACTATGAAACGCTTCCGGTGCGTATCTGATGGCGTCAGGCTTTACGCAAGACCGAAGGTGATGCCATGAAACTCCTGCTCAGCACCCTGGCCGCGATCGTCCTCGTCGGCGCTTTTACGGTGCATCCGGCTGATGCGGCCTGCTGGTGGAACGGTTGGGGCTGGCAGTGCTATCACCCCTATTGGTGGCACGCTTATTACGGCCATCCTTGGGGCTGGGGCTGGCACCCATATTGGCACCATTATGGATACTGGCGCCGCTGGTAGTCGCTGAGGCCAATCGGCGGCGGATGGGCCACACCGCCCCTCCCCGCCGACCCTCAGCTTTTGAACCATTTCTCCCAGAAGGGGCCTTCGTCGGGTGCCTGGGTTGCCGGCAGGGTCGGCGCCGAGGTCGGCGAGCCAGGCACCAGAGCGTGCGGGTCGGGCTCCGGACCGGGCGCTGAGGGCGGCGTGTCCCACCAGCCGCTGCCAAGCGCGACGAGAAGCTGCGCGGTGTCGGCGAGCCGTTGCGTCCGGGCGCGCACCAGGCCTAGCACCGCCTGCTCGCGCTGCCGCTCGGGATCGAGCAGCTGCAGCAGGGTCGAATTGCCGGCCTGGTAGCTGAGCCGGGCGAGCTTCAGCGCCTGATTTGCCGAAGCCAGCGCGGCGAGCTGGGACTTTACCGCCTCGTCGTCATGCGCCAACGCCTGCAGCTCGTCGGCGACCTGGCCGAAAGCTTGGATCACGGTCTGCCGGTATGCCGCCCAGGAAGCGTCGAGCGCGTCTTTCGCCGCGCGCTGCTGCGCCTGCAATGTGCCGCCGTGGAAGATCGGCGCGGCCATGGTGGCGAAAGCGCTCCAGGCGGAAAAAGCACCGGTGAAATTGCTCACATCGGTGGCGGTCTGCGCAAAGCCCGCAGTCAGCGTGAATTTCGGATAGAGGTTGGCGGTGGCGATGCCGAGCTGCGCCGCCGCGACATGCAGCTGCGCCTCCGCGGCAAGGATGTCGGGCCGTTGGCGCACCAGCTCCGAAGGCAGGCTCACCGGCACGACCGGCGGCAGGACCAGCGAATCGAGGGCGAAGTCCGGCGGTGACCAGTCGGCCGGCGTCTTGCCGGCATAGACGGTCACCGCATCGCGCGCCACGCTCAGCTGCTGGCGCAACGGCGGGAGCAGGGTGCGGTCGTTGTTGAGCTGGGTCTGCGCCGTGGTCACATCGACCATCGTCGCGGTGCCGCCGGCCTGCGCGGTTTTGACGAGGTCGAGGTTTTTCTGGTCGTCGCCGAGGATATCGCCCACGGTTTTGATCTGCGCGCGCAGCCCGGCGATGGCGATCGCCTGGTTGGTGATGTTGCCGCTCAGCGCGAGATAGGTCGCCGCGAGCTGGTAGTCGCTGACATCGGCCTGGGCCGATTGCGCCTCGACGGTTCGCTGCAGCGCGCCGAACACGTCCATCGTATAGCTGACCGTCGGTCCGACGCCGAGGATCGGGACCGTCACCGGCGGACGGTTGACGCCGCTGATCTGCACATTCACCGCTTGCCCGCCGGCTTGCGCGCCAAGATCGACCTGCGGCAGCAATCCGCCCGCCGCGGCAACGGTCAGCTCCCGTCCCTGGGCGAGCGTCGCGGTGGCCTGTTGGATCGTCGGGCTGCCGGCGAGCGCCTCGCGCATCACCCCGTCGAGCGGCTGCGAGTGGAACAGCGTCCACCAATCGCTTTTGACCTTGGCGCCTATTGCGACGCGCTGCGCGGCCTTGGTCTTGACGCCGGGCACATCGGCCGGCGGCACCGCCGCGTCAGGCCTCGTGTAGCTTTTTTCCGCCGGCGGCTGCGGCGAAAAGAGATTCGGGCCCTGCTTGCATCCGGCAAGCAGCAGCGCCACCCCCGCGAGCGCTGCCAGCGAGCCCGCCGTTCCCCCCCTCGATGGCATT
>Ga0335074_10011311_pt1 | contig 12476 bp, 6 predicted proteins | sample Lox_Sample_23_FD_206715 | JGI IMG/M metagenome (GOLD analysis project Ga0335074, IMG submission 206715) | Soil microbial communities from Loxahatchee National Wildlife Refuge, Florida, United States - Lox_Sample_2.3 | ecosystem: Environmental > Terrestrial > Soil > Wetlands | place: USA: Florida...
AGGCCCAGGATGCGGGCCGGGGTGGTGCTCGCGGCGGCGGCCACGTCGGGGACCGGCAGGCCCGCGGCTATGGCGTGCCGGACCACGCTGGCCAGGGTGGCGGTGGAGCCGGCGATCGCGCCGGGGCCGGCGACCGCGCCGGGGCCGGCGATCGCGCCGGGGACGGTGACCGCGCCGGCCGGACCGGGTTCGCCGGAGTCTTCCAGCAGGCGGGCTACTCCCCCGGCTACGGTCACTCGCATCGAACCGAGCTGGTAGCGGCCGTCCGGCATCCCAGCGGCGGCCATGGCGTCGCTGACCAGGACCAGCCGGCCGGGGCCCGCGGCGCGGGCGGTCAGGCGGACCACGATGTCGTCCAGGTGCACGCCGTCGGCGATCACCTCGCAGCTGACCTCGGCCCGGTCCAGCAGGGCGCCGACGGCGCCCGGCTCGCGGTGATGCGGGGGCCGCATGCCGTTGAACAGGTGGGTGGCGTGCGTCGCGCCGGCGTCGATGGCGGCCAGGGTGACGTCGGCGGTGGCGTCGGTGTGCCCGACGGCGACGGTCACCCCGGCTCGCGTGGCCGCCTCGATCACCGCGAACGCGCCGGGCAGTTCGGGAGCCAGGGTGATGATCCGCAGGTGGCCGCGGGCCGCGGCGTGCAGGCGCGCGAAGACGGCCAGGTCGGGCGCGATCATGTACCGGGGGTCCTGGGCGCCGCACCGGGCCGGGGACAGGAACGGGCCCTCCAGGTGCAGGCCGTCGACCAGGCCCTCGTCGGCCAGGCCGGCCAGCATGGCGGCCCGGGCCTCCAGTTCGGCGAGCGGCGCGGTGACCAGGCTGGCCAGCAGGCTGGTGCTGCCCTGGCCGCGGTGGAACGCCGCGGCCTTCCTGGCCTCGCCGCCGCTGCCCTCGGTGAACGACGCGCCGCCGCCGCCGTGCACATGCAGGTCGACGAACCCGGGCAGGACCCACTGTCCGCGCAGGTCGATGGCCGGCTGTTCGCCGGTGTCGCCGGACCCGACGGCGTCGATCACGGGACCGGCCAGGCGGATCCAGCCCGGGCTGAGCACGCCGTCTGGCGTTACTATCCGGCCGCCCGCCAGCAGGAGCATCAGGCCAGGATGACAGATCGTGACAAGGCGCGAGGCTGGTCCGGGTCGATGCCGCGGCGCTCGGCGAGCTCGGCGGCCAGCCGCTGCGCTCCGGTCAGCCCGACCAGCGGGTCGGCGTCGGAGGCGATGACCGTGGCTCCGGTACGGCGGGCGTCGGCCAGCAGGCTGAGCGGCACCTGGCCCAGGGCCCAGACCACCGTGTTCTCGTCGCTGACGCTGATCGGGCCGTGCCGGTACTCCAGGGCCGGGTAGGACTCGGCCCAGGTCCGCGAGGCCTCGCGCAGCTTCAGCGCCGCCTCGTCGGCCACCGCGGCGGCCCAGCCGCGGCCGAGGAAGGTGAACTCGGATCGTTCGGCCAGCCCGGGTGGCAGCGGCCGGGCCAGTTCGCGCGCGGCGGCGCCGGGCAGCGCGCGCAGATCCGTGCCCAGGTGGGCGCGGAGCAGGACTATCGCGCTGGTGATGAAGCGGCTGGAGACCACGGAACGTTCGCCGGCGAAGTCGAGCAGCACGGCGGCGCGGGTCTGGAGCACCAGCGGCGAACCCGGGTCGGCGGCGATCGCCGTGGTCCTGACGTCCCGGGGAGCGCATCGCAGCGCGTCGAGCACTTCGGTCGTGGTGCCGGTGCGGGAGACGTACACCAGGTGGTCGTAGCTCCTGGTGGCCGGCGCTTCCGAGGCCGGGAACGCGTCCGTCTCGCCCTGGCCGGCCGCCTCACGCAGCGCCGCGTAGCAGCGGGCCACGTTGAGCGAGGAGCCGCAGCCGATCGCCGCGACCCGCGCGCCGGGTGCGGGCAGCGCCGGTCCGGCCGAGGCCGCCAGCTCCATCGCCTTGGCCCAGCATTCGGGCTGGCTGACGATCTCGTCCATCAGATGGCTCATCGCCGGGCCTCGCGATCACTCATGTTGCAGCATTTTGCACTCTAAAAGCTCTTTTCAATCATTATAGATCATTCGAGATGGATGATAAAGCGATCGAGTTCCGGCGTTGGTGGCCGCCCTGATCAGGCGGTAACGACCTGGATGCCGCGTTCGGTGAACGCGGCCAGCGCGGCGGGCGCGGCCTCGGTGTCGGTGACGATCACGTCGATCTCGTCCACCGTGCACACGCGGGCGAACGCGCGCTGGCCCAGCTTGGAGCCGTCGGCGACGATCATCACCTGCGCCGCACGGGTGGCCATCAGGTGGTTGATGCTGGCCTCGCCCTCGTGATGAGCGGTGGCACCCGCCACCGGGTCCAGAGCGTCGACGCCGAGGATGGCCCAGTCCAGAGCGAGCTGATCCAGGACCAGCGTGGCGAACGGCCCGATCAGCTCGTAGGACTGGCTGCGGGTGACCCCGCCGGTGACCACGATCTTGACGTGCTGGCGGACGGCCAGCTCGTTGGCGATGTTCATGGCGTTCGTCACCACGGTGACGGCCGGGGCGCCGGCACCGTCCTGCAGGTCCGGGCGGACGGCCAGGGCCCGCGCGACCTCGCTGGTGGTGGTGCCGCCGTTCAGCGCCACCGCCGTGCCCGCCGCGACCAGGGAGGCGGCCGCGCGGCCGATGCGCTGTTTCTCCGGCGCGTGCCGGACGGTCTTGTACCGCAGCGGCAGGTCATAGGAGACGTGCCCGGCGATCACGCCGCCGCGGGTCCGCGTCACCAGCTGCTGGCGGGCCAGCTGATCCATGTCGCGGCGAATGGTGGCCTGCGAGACGCCCAGCGTCCGGGCGGCCTCGGCCACGGTGAGCTGCCCGTCGCCGGGCAGCAGGTCGAGCAGATCGTTCCACCGCTGATACCGGGACACGTGGCCGCCTTCCTGCTGCGGGCAACGCGGCTATGCGCGATTATGCGCATTTTACCGCCTTGCACGCACACGCCATGCGCGATACTGCGCGCGGCGGCCGACTACGGCCGTACCGCGCCCTCGAACACGCGCCAGCGGTTCCCACCGGCCCGTTTGGCCTCGTACATGGCCAGGTCGGCCCGGGCCAGCAGGCTCGGCAGGTCGCGGCAGCCGATGGATTCCGCCACCCCGATGCTGACCGTGAAGGGCACGGGCGTACCGTCGCCGGAGGTGACGCGGGTCGGCGTCCCGGTCAGCCGGGCCGCCACTTGGGCGGCCCGCAGGCTGGTCGTGCCCGAGATCATGATGATGAACTCATCGCCGCCGTAGCGGCCCGCGATATCGTCCGGCCGGATGTGCTCCCGGCACGACTGGGCCAAGTCGGCGAGCACCCGGTCTCCAACGGCATGGCCGTGCACGTCGTTGATCTGCTTGAAGTGGTCAACGTCGATCATCAGCGCGACCAGCGGCTGACCGAACCAGTGCGCATGCGCGAAGGCGCCTTCCGCCTCTTCCATGAAGTGGCGCCTGTTGTACAGGCCGGTCATTCCGTCGATCGAGGCCAGTTCCCGGTACCGGGCGGCGAGCCGGTTGTTGTCGCGCAGGGCGGCGAACTGGCGCGCGCTGACCAGGACCGTCAGCACCACCGCGCCGAGCAGTACGCCGCCCAGGGGGTTGAATCTGATGTTCTTCAGGCCAACGATCGTGAGCAGCAGGTAACTGGCCGCGACCGCGAGGAAGGGCAGGACGCTGGGACGCGTCACCGGCACCCGGGCCGGGAGGGCGAACTCCCCGGTCGGGGGGACGCGCAGCTGATATCCGGCCGCGACGAACAGGATGATCAGCGCCGTGAACCACAGCGTGTCGACGGGGTCGCCGCCGAGGTAGGTCGAGGTGACCGTGATGTAGTCGTAGGCGACGTCGGCCGCGATGAACACCAGCAGGCCGGCCGAGAAGATCCGCAGCGACGCGACGCTCAGCCGCGGTACTCCTCGCCACAGCAGCGACAGCACGCCGAACAGGAGCAGCAGGTCACCGACTGGATAGGCGAAGGTCACCAGGTCGGGCAGGTCGAAGCCGTGCGCCGACGCGACGGCCGGCCCGAGCGCCACGTACCAGATGAGCGTGACCCCGCCGACGAAGACCGTCCCCATGTCGAGCAGGAGCCGGAATCGTTCCCGCCGCGTCCGCCGCCGGGACGGGAAGGACAGGATGCCAGCCAGGGCGACCAGGTAGAAGCTCAGGTAAGCAGCATCGGCCCAGGTCGGATACGCCCTCTTATGCAGCACGACCTCGTAGATGAGCTGCAGCATGTCGCCGAGCAGAAACAGCCATAGCGCGACGGACAGCAGCAGCCAGGCCCGGCAGGTGGGCACGCCGAGATCCTTGCGCAACGAAACCCGCCAGGCCCACACGGCCGCGGCTCCGTTCACCGGGAAGAAGGCCAGGTCTCCGATCAGGGCCTGGTGCTCACGGCCGCCCCAGCGGAACACCTGCCACAGTCCGTAGGCGACGAACATGGCGATCGCCGCGGCGAGGGTAAGACCTCCCACCCGGTTCGCGGCGCTCCGGACTGCGCCCGCCAGTCGCCAGAACAGGCCGCCCGCCGGCACGCTGGCGGACTCCGCTGCGTCGGCCGCCGGCGCCACCGCCTGGTTTCTGGGCGGGAGCCACTTGTGCACGAGCCGGCCCGGGTGCTGCAACCAGGCCAGGAAGGCTTCGGCTGACATGGGCCGGCCGAGGAGATAGCCCTGGGCGAAGTCGCACCCGAGGACCTGCAGCTCGGACCGGACGGCTTCGGACTCGACGCCCTCGGCCACGACCTTGATCCCGAGTTGATGGGCGAGGTCGATGGTGGTGCTGACGATCGCCCGGAAACTCGAGTTGCTTACTATCGGCCGCACCAGAGAGATATCGAGTTTGAGCTCGTCGATCGGCCAGTTGCCCAGGGTCTCCAGCGAGGCGAAGCCGGTGCCGAAGTCGTCGAGGCAGATGTGCACCCCGAACTCGGTCAGCTGAGCGAAGAAGCTCGAGCTCACGCCCGAGGTGCCCGTCTGCTCACTCACCTCGAGGCCGAGCATGTGACCGCGCACCTGCTCACTCCGCAGCAGCCCGCCGACGATGGCCGGGAACTCCGGGTCGGCGGCGCCGTCGGGCCCGACATTGACCGAGACCCGGAGATGCCACCCGCTGGCGGCCCAGATCCGCTGCTGCGCGAGCGACAGCCTCAGCATCAGGCGGGTTAGCTCGCTGGTCAGCCCGAGTTGCTCGGCGATCGGGACGAATGCGTCGGGTGACAGGGTGCCGAGTTCGGGATGCTCCCATCGCGCGAGCGCCTCCGCCGCCACCACCCGGCCGGACGACAGGTCGACCTCGGGCTGGAAGTAGGCCACCAGCTGCCCGTCCCTGAGCGCGTCCGGGAACTCGCCCGCCAGCCTCGCCGTCATGTCCTGGGCTTCGACCGCCAACGCCGCCACTTCCCCCCGATGATCACTGACCATCTTTGCCACATGCCGTTATCAGCGGCTTTTGCTAGGAATATCACGTTCTGTTTACGATGATGTACACAAAGTAAGGATAGGCAGGCCTCGGACCAGCGAGTGCCGCGGGGCGCCCGGGGAAGGGGTTTACGCGGTCACGTCCGGCCGCCCCCGATGCCGCCAGGCCAGCACGGCTACCGCGATGGCCAGCGGGGGCGCGCCGGCCAGCATCGGAGCACGGATCCCGGCGGTGACGGCCAGGACGCCGCCGGCGATCGCGCCCAGGGCCTCGGCGCCGCGGGTGACCAAGCCGAACAGGCTGCTGACCCGGCCCAGGAGCGCGGCCGGAACCTGGCGCTGGCGCATGGTGACCGCGGTGATGTTGAACAGGGCCCACGCGCCGCTGCTGACGAACAGCATGGCCGCGGCGACGATGACGTTACCGGTCAGGCCCAGTCCCGCCTGGCTGGCGGCCATGGCCAGCCCGCCCAGCAGCAGCGACCGCCAGGGGCCCAGCCGCCGGGTCAGGACGGCGCCGGCGCCTCCGGTCGCGACCCCGCCCAGCGCTCCGATGGCCAGCAGCAGTCCGTAAGAACCCGGCTGCTGGTGCAGGTCCCGCACGACGAACAGCACCAGCACGGCGAACCAGGCCGCGTCCAGCGCGCTGACCAGGCCGGCCACGGTCGTGACGTCTCTCATGTCGGGGTGCCGCCAGAGCCAGCGCAGGCCTTCGGCAAAGTCGTGCCACAGCGATGACCGGGCGGGCTGCTCCCCGGCCGGCTCCCGGGGCGCGGGGCCGAACACGCCCGGGAGCGTGAGCAGCAGCAGGACCGCGACGCCCAGCGTGCCCGCGTTGACCGCGAACGGCAGCACCGCGGCCAGGCCGAACAGCCAGCCGCCCGCGGCCGGGCCGGCCAGTTCGTTGCCCACGATCTGCCCGGCGATCAGCCGGGCGTTGGCCTGGTCCAGCCGGTCCGGCTCGACCAGGCGCGGCACGCAGGTCACGGCGGCGGTGTCGCGCAGCGCCGAGCCGGCGCCGGTCACGAACGCGGTCAGGTAGATCAGCCACAGCCCGGCGTGACCGGCCAGGATCGCCGCCGCCAGGGCCGCGATGACCGCAGCCCTGGTCACGTCCACCGTTATCATCAGGCGGCGCCGGTCGGTGCGGTCGACCAGGACGCCCAGGCCGCCGCCGAGCAGCAGCCACGGCAGGCCCTGAACGGCGGTCACGGCCGCCACCGCGGCCGGAGCGCGCGTCAGCTGGGCGGCGAGCAGCGGAAACGCCGCGAGCCGGACACCGTCGCCGAAGTCGGCCAGGAACCCCGACAGCCAGTACCGGGCGAACGGCGCCCGCAGGCCGGTAGCGAACGTGGCCACCCCAGCATCATGCCGGATCGGGGCGCGGGAGAGACTCGTAGCCGACGGCGGCCCGAGGCGAAGCAGGACTCGCAGCCGGCGGCGGCCCGAGGCGAAGCAGGACTCGCAGCCGGCGGCAGCCCGAGGCGAAGCAGGACTCGTAGCCGACGGCGGCCCGAGGCGAATAGAGAAGTAAGAGAAGAGGCGGTAAGGCGATGGCCGACTGGACCGAGACAGAAATCACCACGAAGGTCAGCCCCAGATCGGTCACCGAGACCGTTTCGCGCTTCACCGGAATCCTGGCGGCGAAGGGCCTGAAGGTCTTCGCCGTGATCGACCAGAGCGCCGCGGCGAGCGCGGTCGGGATGGAGTTGCGCGAGACCACGCTGGTGCTGTTCGGCAATCCGGCGGCGGGCACGCCGGTGATGGTGGCGGCCCCCATGTCCGCCCTGGATCTGCCGCTCAAGGTGCTGATCTGGGACGACGCAGGGCAGACGAAGGTCACCTACTACGGTCCGGCCGCACTGGCCGCGCGCTATTCCCTCAGCCCCGACCTGGCGGCCAAGCTGGCCGCTATCGATCCGCTGACCGATGCGCTGGTCGCCCCGTAGGGGTCGCGTGCAGGTGGGCGCTGCGGCGTGAACCACGCTCCGTTAGGTCAAAAAAGGACGCTGACGCGCCACTACCTGGCCTTTTCCGCGACCAGACCGATGTTCCGCGGCAGGACGACGCCGGTGCTGGCGAACTCCCGGACGTCGCCGATCCGCAGCCCGGAGGCCGCGATGGCGCCGAGGAAGGCGCCGAGCGTCTTGTGGTGGAAGCCGACCCGGCCGCCCAGGCCGGTGCCGTCGCCGGATGCGCGGTTGGCCCAGCCGACGCGGCCGTAGCCGGGCAGGAACTGGAGCCGGTCCTCGTCGGCCTCGCTGACCCGGTTGACGAACGGGCCGATGAAGCAGGGGTGCAGGCCGGCGTAGATGAACCGTCCTCCCGGGCGCAGGCACCGGGCCACCTGCCGCGCCACGGCGGCGAAGTCCTCCAGGTCGGTGTGGAAGAACATGCCGACCACGACGGGCACGGACTCGTCCCGGACCGGGAGCGAGCACACGTCGGCACGGGCCACCGCGGTATGCCTGCGCCGGGCGAAGCGGAGTTGGTCGGCGGAGATGTCGAAGCCCGCGGCCCGGTATCCGGCGGCCGCGATGGGCTGGGCCCACAGGCCGGTGCCGCGAGCCTCCGGCGCGGCCGTGCCCGTGGCGACGGCCGAGAATGTCAGTGGGGCAAGGCAATATGGGAGTATGCATGACGAGTCCCCGCTGACCGGTACCGCGGACGCGCTGGACGGGTTCTCCCCGGCCACGCGGGCCTGGTTCGACGGGGCGTTCGCCGAGCCGACGAAGGCCCAGCAGGGAGCCTGGCGGGCCATCGGCCAGGGCGAGGACACGCTGGTCGTCGCGCCGACCGGATCGGGCAAGACGCTGGCCGCGTTCCTGTGGGCGATCGACCGGCTGGCCGCGGTGCCGGCGCCGCAGGATCCCAAGCTCCGCACCCGCGTGCTCTACGTCTCCCCGCTCAAGGCGCTGGCCGTGGATATCGAGCGGAACCTGCGGGCGCCGCTGACCGGGATCGGGCACGCCGCGCGCCGGCTGGGACTGGCCGAGCCGGACATCCGGGTCGCGGTCCGCACCGGCGACACCGCCGCCGAGGACCGCAGGAAGCTGGTCAGCAAGCCACCGGACATCCTCATCACCACGCCGGAGTCGCTGTTCCTGCTGCTCACCTCCCAGGCGCGGGAGACCCTGCGCGGGGTGGAGACGGTCATTGTGGACGAGGTGCACGCGGTGGCCGGGAACAAGCGCGGCGCGCACCTGGCGCTGTCGCTGGAACGGCTGGACGCGCTGCGCTTGTCGGCCGACGGCCCGCGGCCAGGCCCCGCCGGGGAGGTCTGGGGGGGTCGTCCCCCCGGGCCGGCCCAGCGGGTGGGGCTGTCCGCGACGGTACGGCCGGTGGCCGAGGTGGCCACGTTCCTGGGCGGGTCCCGGCCGGTGACCGTGGTGCAGCCGCCCAGCCCCAAGCGCATCGAGCTGACCGTGGTGGTCCCGGTCGAGGACATGACCGAGCTGGACACCGCGCCGCGTGGTTCCGATGATTCCGAGGGCGGCCCGGCGCCGACGCGATCCATCTGGCCGCACGTCGAGGAGCGGGTGCTCGACCTGATCGAGCAGCACAAGTCCACGATCGTGTTCGCGAACTCGCGGCGGCTCGCGGAGCGGCTGTGCGGACGGCTGAACGAGCTGGCCGCGGAGCGGGCCGAGGCGGCCTTGGAGGCAGGCGTCGTGGCGGCGGGGGCCGGCGGCCGGATGCCGGCCGAGATCATGGGCCAGGCCGGGACCTCGGCCGGCCTGCCCGCGGAGGTGGCCCGGGCGCACCACGGGTCGGTGTCGCGGCAGGAGCGAGCCGAGATCGAGGAAGCGCTCAAGGCCGGCCGCCTGCCCGCGGTGGTGGCCACGTCCAGCCTGGAGCTGGGCATCGACATGGGCGCGGTGGACCTGGTGGTGCAGGTGGAGGCGCCGCCTTCGGTGGCCAGCGGCCTGCAGCGGGTGGGCCGCGCCGGGCACAACGTGGGCGACGTCTCCCGCGGCATCATCTTCCCCAAGTACCAGGGCGACCTGGTTCAGGCGGCGGTGGTGGCCGAACGGATGCGGGACGGCCAGATCGAGGAGCTGAAGATCCCGCACAACCCGCTGGACGTGCTGGCCCAGCAGGTCGTGGCGATGACCGCGGTGGACGACTGGCCGGTAGACGAGCTGGAGCTCCTGGTGCGCCGGGCGGCACCGTTCGGCGGGCTGACCAGGCCGATCCTGGAGGCGGTGCTTGACATGCTGTCCGGGCGCTACCCGAGCGAGGACTTCGCCGGGCTGCGGCCGCGGATCATCTGGGACCGGGTGGCCGGGATCATCCGGGCCCGGCCGGGCGCGCAGCGGCTGGCGGTGACCAGCGGCGGGACGATCCCGGACCGGGGACTGTTCGGCGTGTTCCTGGCCACGGACTCCAGTCGGCAGCCGCGCCGGGTCGGGGAGCTCGACGAGGAGATGGTGTACGAGTCGCGGGTCGGCGACGTGTTCGTGCTCGGCGCCAGCTCGTGGCGGATCGAGGACATCACCCCGGACCGGGTGCTGGTCACGCCCGCGCCCGGCCAGCCGGGGCGGCTGCCGTTCTGGCACGGCGACACCCCGGGGCGGCCCGCCGAGCTCGGCCGGGCCATCGGGGCGGCGGTCCGGTCGCTGTCGTCTGCCGCGCCCGCGGAGGCGGCGGCTTCGCTGGAGCGGGCGGGTCTTGACGAGCTGGCGGCGCGGAACCTGCTGCGCTACCTGGCCGACCAGCGTGCCGCCACCGGGCACGTGCCGGATGACCGGACGCTGGTGGTGGAGCGGTTCCGCGACGAGCTGGGCGACTGGCGGGTGGTGCTGCACAGCCCGTACGGCGACCGGGTGCACGCGCCGTGGGCGCTGGCCATCGCGGCCCGGCTGCGCGAGCGGTACGGCGGCATGGACGTGCAGGCACTGCACACCGACGACGGGATCCTGATCCGGGTGCCGGACTCCGACGAGCCGCCGCCGAGCGGGCTCGCGCTGCTGGATCCGGACGAGATCGGCGACCTGGTCACCGCCGAGGTCGGGGCGAGCGCGCTGTTCGCGTCGCGGTTCCGGGAGTGCGCGGGCCGGGCGCTGCTGCTGCCGCGCCGTCAGCCGGGCCGGCGCACGCCGCTGTGGCAGCAGCGGCAACGCTCCGCGCAGCTGCTCGAGATCGCCAGCCGGTACCCGGCGTTCCCGATCGTGCTGGAGACCGTCCGCGAGATCCTGCGGGACGTATACGACGTCCCGGCCCTGACCGAGCTGCTGCGCGACATCGCCGCCCGCCGGATCCGGGTGGTGGAGGTGGAGACGGCGACACCGAGCCCGTTCGGCAAGTCGCTGCTGTTCCGCTACGTCGGGGCGTTCATGTACGAGGGCGACGCCCCGCTGGCCGAGCGGCGCGCGCAAGCCCTGTCGCTGGACCCGGCCCTGCTGGCCGAACTGCTCGGCCAGGACGGGCTGCGCGAGCTGCTCGATCCCGCGGTGGTCCTCGAGACAGAGCGCGATCTGCAGCACCTGTCTGCGGGCCGGCAGTGCCGGGACGCCGAGGGTGTGTTTGACCTGCTGCGCACGGCCGGGCCTTTTACTTCTGCCGAGGTCTCTGCGCGGTGCGTGGCCGATGGTCTGCCTGGCCCCTGGCTGGCGGAGCTGGCCGCGGCGCGGCGGGTCATCGAGGTGCGGATCGCCGGGCAGCCGATGTGGGCCGCGATCGAGGACGCGGGCCGGCTGCGGGACGCGCTCGGGGTACCGCTGCCGCTGGGCGTGCCCGAGGCGTTCACCGAACCGGTCGCCGACCCGCTCGGCGACCTGGTGGCCCGGTACGCGCGGACGCACGGCCCGTTCGCCACCTTGGCCGTGGCTAACCGGTACGGGCTGGGCGCCGCGGTGGTGACGATGACACTGCGCCGGCTGGCGGCCGGCGGCCGCGTGGTCGAGGGCGAGTTCCTGCCCACCGGCACCGAGTTGTCCGGTGCTTTGGCGGCCGGCGCGGCGGGCGGGACCGAGTGGTGTGACGCCGAGGTGCTGCGCCTGCTGCGCCGCCGCTGCCTGGCCCGGCTGCGCAAGGAGGTGGAGCCGGTCCCGCCGCAGGTGCTGGCCAGGTTCCTGCCCGCCTGGCACGGGATCGGCGGGCTCCCGGCGGCCGGTCCGGTGGCCGTGGCCGACGGTCCCGGGGGTTCCGGGGGTTCCGGGGGTTCTGGGGTTCCCGGCGGCGGGCGGCGGCCTCGGCGGGCCGACGCGGGAGCGGTCCTGGAGGTGGTGGAGCGGCTGGCCGGGGCACCGGTGCCCGCGTCCGCGCTGGAGACGCTGGTCCTGCCCGGGCGGGTACCCGGCTACTCCCCCGCCCTGCTCGACGAGCTCACCTCGGCGGGCGAGGTGGTCTGGTCCGGCGCGGGCGCGCTGCCCGGCGGTGACGGCTGGCTGGTCCTGGCGCCCGCCGACGGTGCCCCGGGGATGCTGCCCGAACCCGGGGAGATCAGCATGACCCCGCTGCACGAGGCGGTGCTCGAGGTGCTCAGCGGCGGCGGCGCGCTGTTCTTCCGGATGCTCAGCGACCGGGTGGCCGGGGTGCTCGGCGGCTCGGTGCCGGACGACAACGAGGTGGCGGCGGCGGTCTGGGATCTGGTCTGGGCCGGGCTGCTCACCAACGACACGCTCGCCCCACTGCGGGTCTCGCTCACCGGCCCGCAGCGGCGGGCGGCCGCACCCACCCGGGTGCCCGTACCCCGGTCGACTGGTCTGCGGCCCGGGGGTGCTGGCCGGCGGTACGGCTTCGGCCGCCCGCCCATGCCGACGCGCAGCGGGCCGCCGACCGTCAGTGGCCGGTGGTCGCTGCTGCCCGGGCGGCTTCAGCCGTCCGGGTCTTCCGAGGGTGCTCAGACGGTCCGGGCGCACGCGCTGGCCCTGACGCTGCTGGAACGGCACGGCGTGCTGACCAGGGGCGCGGTCGCCTCCGAGCGGATCGCCGGCGGCTTCGCCGCGGTGTACCCGGTGCTGCGGGCCATGGAGGAGGCCGGCCAGTGCCGGCGCGGGTACTTCGTCGAGGGGCTGGGCGCCGCGCAGTTCGCCCTGCCCGGCGCCGTGGACCGGA
>Ga0335074_10011313_pt1 | contig 12475 bp, 11 predicted proteins | sample Lox_Sample_23_FD_206715 | JGI IMG/M metagenome (GOLD analysis project Ga0335074, IMG submission 206715) | Soil microbial communities from Loxahatchee National Wildlife Refuge, Florida, United States - Lox_Sample_2.3 | ecosystem: Environmental > Terrestrial > Soil > Wetlands | place: USA...
GGATCGACGCGGTCAGCCTCGACACGGCGATGCCGCCAGCCTTTGCCCGTGATCGATTGCAGTCTCGCGTCACGGTGCAGGGAAATCTCGATCCTGTGCTGCTGCTGACCGGCGGCGCCGAGATGCATCGGGCGGTGGACGAGATGCGTACGACGCTTGGCAATGGGCCGTATATTTTCAATCTCGGGCACGGGATCCTGCCGGAAACTCCGCCCGAGCATGTTGCCGAGCTAGCGAATCTGCTGGCCGAACCGTTGCGTTAGCAGATGGCGCGCGTCGCGGTCGTGTTGATGAACCTCGGCGGCCCCGACTCGCCCCAGGCCGTGCGGCCATTTCTCGTTAATCTGTTTAGCGATCCGGCGATCATTGGATTGCCGCAGCCGTTGCGCTGGTTGCTGGCACGGCTGATTGCATCGCGGCGGCTGACGGCCGCGCGCGACATCTATAATTACCTCGGTGGCGGATCACCGCTTTTGGCGAATACAGGGGCGCAGGCCGAGGCTCTCGAAAGCGAGCTCGGCGCAGACTGTCGTTGTTTCATCGCAATGCGGTACTGGCACCCGATGACGGACGAGACGGTCGCTGCGGTCAAAGCCTGGCAGCCCGATAAAGTCGTTTGCCTGCCGCTGTACCCGCAGTTTTCAACGACGACGACAGCATCATCCCTGGCCAAGTGGCGAGACGAAGCGGGGCGGCAGGGCCTTATCTGCAAGACGGGGGTCGTGCAGCCCTACCCGACCGCGACGGGGTTTGTTGCAGCGCTCGCCGGGTTGATAAAACCGGTGCTGCAAAAGGCGATGGAATCGCACCGCACAAGGCTGCTGCTGAGCGCGCACGGGTTGCCGCTGAAGATTGTCAAGGCTGGTGATCCGTATCCTGGGGAGGTCGAACAAACGGCTTGCGCGGTAGTAGCGGCTCTTGATTGCCCTGATCTCGACTGGGCAGTGTGCTACCAGAGCCGGGTTGGCCCGTTAGCTTGGCTCGGTCCGGCGACCGATGACGAGATTCGCCGCGCGGCACGTGATGGGGTAGCTGTTGTGGTCGCGCCAATCTCGTTCGTCTCCGAGCATTCCGAAACGCTCGTCGAGCTCGATCGCGACTATCGCCGGCTGGCGGAATTCAGTGGAGTGCCCGGATATTATCGGGTGCCGACGGTCGGCGCCGACCCGCGCTTTATAGCCGCTCTCGCGGAGTTGGTGCGGGATGCGGCATGACCGACTTCCTCCTAGCCGCCTACCCCTGGATAAAGGCGCTGCACATCGTCAGCGTCGTTGCCTGGATGGCGGGACTGCTCTACCTGCCGCGACTTTTTGTCTACCACGCCAACGCGGCGGTGGGCTCCGACAAGGCGGAAACCTTCAAGATCATGGAGCGACGACTGTTGTATGGCATCATGAACCCGGCGCTTGCGGCGGTCATTATTTTGGGCGCGCTGCTGGCAGCGACCCCGGGTGTCGTCGACTGGCAGCAAGGCTGGATCTGGGCCAAATTGGTTCTGGTGGCGGGGCTTTTTGGCTTCCATAACGGGTTGGCGCGCTGGCGCAAACAATTCGCCGCGGACAGGTGTCCTCACACGGCCCGCTTCTTTCGCGCCGTCAATGAATTGCCGATGCTGGCGCTGATCGCTATCGTCATTCTCGTGGTCGTCAGGCCGTTTTGAAGAAAAAATTGAGCAATAGCGGCACTTTGCCCTTGCAAAGGTGTTTGACTCGCATATCTCCATTGGGTAAGGGATGAATTGAGTCGGCCACCGGCTTTTCTTCACACTTCCCCCTAATACTCAGGCAACTATCCGCCCGGCCCACGTCGCGCCGGGCTCCCGCAGACGGGACAGACCTGTCCAAACCGCCCGACCACCATCGCCCTTGGGCCCCATCGTGACGAAAGCTCCATGAACCTCGACGAACTGAAGCGGAAAACACCCGCGGAACTCCTAGCCTTTGCCGAAGAACTCCAGATCGAAAACGCATCATCTCTGCGCAAGCAAGAGCTGATGTTCGCGATCCTAAAGCAGCTCGCGGAAAACGATGTGCCGATCTCCGGCAACGGTGTGCTGGAAGTCCTTTCAGACGGCTTTGGTTTCTTGCGTTCGCCCGAAGCTAACTATCTAGCCGGGCCCGACGACATCTATGTCAGTCCGAACCAGGTGCGTCGGTTCGGCTTGCGCACCGGCGATACGGTCGAAGGCCAGATCCGCAGTCCGCGCGACGGCGAGCGCTATTTTGCCCTCGTCAAGGTCGAGCGGATCAACTTCGAGGAACCCGACCGGTTGCGGCACCGGATCAATTTCGACAACCTCACCCCGCTCTACCCCGAAGAGAAAATCCAGCTCGAGCTGGAGGACCCGACTCGCAAGGACCTGACGACACGGGTTATCGACCTCATCACCCCGCTCGGCAAAGGCCAGCGGGCGTTGATCGTGTCCCCGCCGCGCGCCGGCAAGACAGTGCTGATGCAGAACATCGCGCATGCGCTGGCGGCGAACCATCCCGAGGTTTATCTGATCGTCCTCTTGATCGATGAGCGGCCCGAGGAAGTTACTGATATGGCGCGCACGGTGCGCGGGGAGGTGGTCAGCTCGACGTTCGACGAGCCGGCGGTTCGGCACGTCCAGGTTGCCGAGATGGTGATCGAAAAAGCAAAGCGCCTTGTCGAACACAAGCGCGACGTCGTGATTCTCCTGGATTCGATTACCCGCCTCGCACGTGCCTACAACACCGTCGTGCCGTCCTCCGGCAAGGTGCTGACGGGCGGTGTCGACGCCAACGCGTTGCAGCGGCCCAAGCGCTTTTTCGGTGCTGCCCGCAACATCGAGGAAGGCGGCTCGCTGACGATCATCTCGACGGCGCTGATCGATACCGGATCGCGCATGGACGAGGTGATTTTCGAGGAGTTCAAGGGCACCGGCAATTCGGAAATCGTGCTCGACCGCAAGGTCGCCGACAAGCGGACCTTTCCCGCCCTCGACATCACCAAATCCGGCACCCGCAAGGAGGAGCTGCTGGTCGAACGCGGCGTGCTGGCAAAGATGTGGGTACTGCGCCGCGTGCTGATGCCGATGGGTACGGTCGATGGGCTTGAGTTCCTGATCAACAAACTTAAGGAATCGAAGAGCAATTCCGAATTTTTCGATCAAATGAACACATAGCCGAGCCGAAGACTCACCGGGAGCACTCTGCGACCTACACTGCGCAGGTTGTCCCGCCTGCGACGTCACATTTCTGCTTCGCTGCCTCCCCGGCCGCATCCTTTGTCTTACCGAGGCCCCAAAAGCCGTCGGGCGCGTCGCTCGCCGCGACCGCACCGCATTGGTTCTTGTACCAGACGATCGATTCGCAATCGTCGCATTCTGTCGAGATTATACGGTAAACACCGTCTGACCCGTCGTCTTGCGCGCTTCGAGGTCGCGATGCGCCTGCGCCGCGTCGCGCAGCGGATAGGTCTGGTTGACCATGATCTTCACCGCGCCGCTTTTCACGACCGAGAACAGATCGTTGGCTGCGGTCAGCAAATCCTCTCGCGTCGCGGTGTAATTGCCGAGCGTCGGCCGGGTCACGTAGAGCGAGCCTTTGCCGGCAAGAATGCCGAGGTCGACGGGCGGTACCGCGCCCGAGGATTGGCCGAACAGGGCCATCAATCCCAGCGGTGCCAGGCAATCCAGCGATTTGTAGAACGTGTCCCTACCCACCGAGTCATAGACGACCGGGAGCTTCTTGCCGCCGGTGATCTCGTTGACTCGTGCGACGAAGTCCTCGCTCCGGTAGAGGATCGGATGGTCGCAGCCATGGGCCTTGGCGGTCGCCGCCTTCTCCTCGCTGCCAACCGTGCCGATTACCGTCGCGCCGAGCGATTTCGCCCACTGGCAGGCGATTAGCCCGACCCCGCCGGCGGCGGCATGGACGAGGATCGTCTCTCCCGCCTTCACCACGTGGGTGCGGCGGATCAGATACCAGGCGGTCATGCCCTTCAGCATCATCGCCGCGGCTTCCTGGTCACTGATGCCGTCCGGCACTGGCACCAGACGGTCGGCCGGGAAGACGCGCTCCTCGCTATAGGCGCCGAGCGGCCCGCCGGCATAGGCAACGCGGTCGCCGATCTTAAGACCGCTGACGTCAGGGCCGACCTCTTCGACCACGCCACATCCCTCGCCGCCGAGTCCGCTCGGCAGCGGCACCGCGTAGAGCCCGCTGCGCTGGTAGGTGTCGATGTAATTGAGTCCGACAGCCTTGTGTCTGAGCTGCACCTGGCCAGGCCCCGGTTTGTCGACACTGATCTGCTGCCAGGTCAAGACTTCCGGACCGCCGGTCTTCTCGAAACGGATCGCCTGCACCATGTCTGTCTCCCTCGATTCCCTAGGGAGGCGTTTTAGAGGTGAGAAGCGGAAAAGCGAAGCGTCTTCCACTGATTTGGCTAGACGAGCGACGGCTGCGCCGTTAGCGCTCCTTCGACTCCGAGCAGAGCCTGTTTCGTCTTGAGCCCGCCCTCGCCGCTATACCCGCCCATCCAGCCTTTGCCCAGCACCCGGTGGCAAGGGATCACGATGGGAATCGGGTTTCGCCCACAAGCGCGGCCGACCGCGCGCGGCGCCGAGCGGGTCGCTGCGGCAAGATCGCCATAGTTGCGGGTCTCGCCATAGGGGATGTCACGCATCGCCGCCCATACCCGCTGCTCGAAATCCGAGCCGGCGGGGCGCAGCGGCAAATCAAAATCCCGCAGCCGTCCCGCAAAATACGCGTCGAGCTGCTGCGCCGCCTCGGCCAAAAGCGGGCTGCTATTACCAGCCGGATCGTTACCCCAGCGGATAGAGACGATAGCCCCTGCGGCTTCCTCGCACACCAGATTGCCGACTGGGCTTGCTATCAATAACGACGCCATTGCAGCGCCTCTTGCGCGAACATTTGCGGAACGCTAGCGCAAATCGGCGAGCGCGTCGACCAGTTCTTGAAACGCTACGATCGGCAGCGAACAGACCGCGCCTTCGCAGACATACGCGGTCGCCTTGCCGCCGACCATCGTCTTGCCGCGCGCCGGATGCGCTGGTGGCAGCGCCTCGTTCGGTGCGAGAATCTGGACGACACGTCGCGGCAGCGACGCCGCATAGACGGCGCGCCGCAAGGCGGCCAAGCCGGGATCGCCCGCCGCGCCGACCAGTACGATCTGCACCGGCTTTGCTGCCAGCTCGGCATTGTTGATGAAGGTGGCGAGGGGGAAAAAGTTTCGGCCCACCTCGCCGGCGAAGGCGCGGATGATCTCCGCGGCGCGTTCGCGATACGTCTCGTTGCCGGTCAGGATCGCCAAACGAGTCAGCACGCCGACCAGTGTGCCGTTACCGGCCGGCACCGCGGCGTCGGCAGCCGTTTTGGCGCGAGCGATGAGACCTGGCGTATCGTCCGCGGCAAAAAAATACCCGCCCCCCGCACCATCCCGGTAATGCCGGTCGAGCACCGCGACCCAGCCTTCAGCGGCGCTGAGATAGCGCTGGCTTTGCGTCGCCTCGAACAGCGCCAGCGCCGCGCGGCAGAGATTGGCGTAATCGTCGACGCTCGCCGGATGGCGCGCTTGGCCGCCGCGCCAACTGTGGAACAGCCGGCCGCCTGGCGCGGTCATGTCGCGCTCGACAAAAGCGAAGGCGCGCTCGGCGCGCGCCAGCCAATCCGGCCGCTCGAATACCGTTCCCGCCTGCGCGAGGGCCGCGATCATGAGGCCGTTCCAATCGGCGAGCACCTTGTCGTCGAGGGCCGGCCGTACGCGCGGCGCGCGCACCGCGAAGAGCTTCGCGCGGCACCGCGCCAATAGCGCTTCCGTCTCCTCGTCAAGCAGCGCCGGGTGATGCAGACGATTGAGGATGGTGTGGCCTTCCCAATTGCCGCCTGGGGTCACGTCGTAGGTTTCCTTGAAAACCGCCGCGTCATCACCCAGCGCCGCGTCGATCACGGCGGCCGACCAGACATAGAATTTGCCTTCTTCGTGCTCACTGTCGGCATCGAGACTGGAGGCGAACCCGCCGCCTTCGGTCACCATCTCGCGCTCGAGCCAGCCGATCGTCTCGGCGACCCGCTGGGCGTAGAGCGGGTCGCGCACTTCCTGCCACACCGTCGTCAGCAGATCGACCAGTTCGGCATTGTCGTAGAGCATCTTTTCGAAATGCGGGGCAAGCCAGCGCGCATCGACCGAATAGCGGGCAAATCCTCCGCCAAGATGGTCGTAGATGCCGCCCTGGCAGATCGTCGTCAGCGTGCGCAGCGCAGCGTCGCGAAACGGGCCCTGGCGGGTGCGCTTCCAGCCGCGCCACAGGAGCTCGAAGATGCCGCATTGGGGAAACTTGGGCGCGGTGCCGATGCCGCCGTTGAGTGGATCGACCTCGCGCAATAGACGCTCGGCGATACGGTCGAACAGCGCCGGGTCGAATCCCTCGCCTGCTTCGGGTTGTCCGAGTCGCGCCAGCGCCTCGCGCAGGATAGTGACGTTCTTTGCCACCTTCTCGGGCTCGCTGCGGTAGGTCGCGGCGATGCCCTGAAGCACCTGGGCAAAGCCGGGCCGGCCCCAGCGCGGCTCGGGCGGGAAATAGGTGCCGCCCCAAAACGGCTCACCGTCGGGAGAAAGAAACATCGTCAGCGGCCAACCGCCCTGCTCGCCGAGCAGCGCCAGCGCATGCTGATAGATCGCGTCGAGGTCGGGGCGCTCCTCACGGTCAACCTTGATATTGATATAGAGATCATTCATCAGCCCGGCAATGGCGGGATTCTCGAAGCTTTCATGCGCCATTACATGGCACCAATGGCAGGCGGCATAGCCGATCGACAAAAGGATCGGCTTGTCCTCCGCCTTCGCAGCGGCGAGCGATGCCTTGCCCCAAGCCTGCCAGTGGACGGGATTGTCCTTGTGCTGCAGCAAATAGGGGCTGGTTTCATCGCCGAGGCGGTTGCGGTCCATGGGCTGCTCCTGGAGGCCTTGCGACGCGCGGCAGCGTTGCCGCGCCGTGACTTCACGGGGTAAGGTATCGCTCGTATCTTAAACGCAGTTTGGCGGATCGCCTCCGCCATTTACCGCTGAGACCCACGCCCGAGGGCAATCCGGAGATTCGAATGGCAGACGATCCGCGGCTTTTCTACGATCGCCACATTTTCATGTGCAACAACGTGCGTCCCGAAGGCCATCCTCGCGGCTGCTGCATGGCGCGCGCGGAAGCCGCCGGCGGCTTTGATAAACTGCGCGGCTATGCGCGCGAGAAAGCGCGGCAGATGGGCATCCAGAATGTGCGCTTCAACGCTGCTGGTTGCCTCGATCGCTGTGAGTTTGGCCCCAACATGGTGATCTATCCGGAAGGCGTCTGGTATACGTTCAAGTCGCAGGCCGACATCGACGAAATTCTTGAGACGCACCTCAAGAACGACGGTCGCGTTGAGCGGCTGATGCTGCAGCCCGATCAGCTGCCCCCGAAGCACTGAGCGAGGGTTCCGCGCCGCCCGTCCCCACGCCGCCCGCCTTTGCGGAGACGATCTTCGCTCCGGCGACCGCGCCGGGGCGCGCGGCGATCGCGATCGTTCGCATCAGCGGGCCCGCAGCTGGGCAAGCGCTGATTGCGCTGATTGGGACCCTGCCGCAGCCACGCCGGGCGCGGCACGCGCGGCTTTGCGATCCCGGCAGTGGAGCACCGATCGACGACGGCATCGCCCTGTGGTTCCCGGCGCCGCACAGTGTCACTGGCGAGGACATCGCCGAACTGCAGATCCACGGCAGCCGCGCGGTCATTGCCGCGTTGACCGATGTGCTGCGGCGACTGGGACTGCGCCTCGCCGAACCTGGCGAATTCACCCGCCGCGCGTTTTTCAACCACAAGCTTGACCTCGTGCAGGCCGAGGCAATCGCCGATCTCACCGCCGCCGAGACCGAGGTCCAGCGTCGCCAGGCGCTGCGCCAGCTCGATGGCGAGCTCGGCACGATCTACCATGGTTGGTCGGCGCGGCTGCTTCATGTGCTGGCGCATCTCGAGGCGGCGATCGATTTCCCCGACGAGGACCTGCCGCTGGCGATCGACGCTGAGGTAGGAGCGGAGACCGCCGCGCTCGTGGCTGAAATCGATACGCATCTTGTCGATGGCCGCCGCGGCGAGCGGCTGCGCGAAGGTATCACGATCGCTATCGTCGGCCCACCTAATGCAGGAAAATCGAGCTTGCTCAATGCGCTGTCTCAGAGAGAAGCGGCAATCACCTCGCCGATCGCCGGTACGACGCGCGATGTGATCGAAGTTGCGATCGATCTCGCCGGGTTTCCGGTGGTGCTCGCCGATACGGCCGGGCTGCGGGAGAGCGCCGACATTGTCGAGCAGGAGGGGTTGCGCCGTGCAGTCGCTCGCGCCGAGACCGCGGAGATGCGGCTCTTTGTGTTTGACGCCCGCCGGCCTGAGGATGCAGTCGGCGCGAGCGCATGGCCTGGTCGTGACACGCTGCTTGTCGCCAACAAGATCGATCTTGCAAACGACCCTGCCCTGCCGCACGGCGCGCTTCCGGTATCGGCATTAACCGGTGTAGGATTCGGCGATCTCGTCGCAACTCTCGCCGGACGGGTCGCTGCGGATTACGACACCGCCGCCCCGCTCCTCACGCGCGCACGACATCGCGCATCGCTCGAAGACACGCGCGAAGCGCTGGGTCGTTCTCTTGCGGCATCGGATCCCGAGTTGCGCGCCGAGGATCTACGGATCGCGTGGCGCAGCCTCGGCCGAATCACCGGCTCGGTCGATGTCGAGGATTTGCTCGATGTGATCTTTGCCGATTTCTGTATCGGCAAGTGATGTTTCACGTGAAACATGGACACCGCCGGGCGCGCTTCTTACATTCCGCCGCCATGAGCGAAACGCGGACGAGATATGACGTCGTCGTGGTCGGCGGCGGACACGCCGGCTGCGAGGCGGCTGCGGCTGCAGCGCGGGTTGGCGCTCGCACCGCGCTTGTCACACACCGCCGCGATACGATCGGCGAAATGTCGTGCAACCCGGCGATCGGCGGCCTCGCCAAGGGGCATCTCGTCCGCGAGATCGACGCGCTCGACGGGCTTATGGGCCGAGCAATCGATCGGGCCGGGATCCAATTCCGGCTTCTGAACCGCAGCAAAGGTCCGGCGGTGCGCGGGCCGCGCGCCCAGGCCGATCGCAAGCTTTACCGCGGTGCAATGGCGGATTTGCTGGCCGAAACTCCCCGCCTCGACATTATCGAAGGGGCTGTCGAGGATTTGACGCTCGATCGGAGCGGGCGCGTTGCGGGCCTTGTTTTCGGCGATGGCCGGAAAATTCGCGCCGGCCGCATTGTGCTGACGACGGGGACGTTTCTCGGTGGGCTTATCCATGTCGGCGCGGAGAAAATCCCGGCGGGGCGCGTCGGCGAAGCGCCGTCGCTCGGTCTGTCGCTGACGCTGCGCCGTGCCGGCTTCGCTCTCGGCCGGTTGAAGACCGGGACGCCGCCGCGGCTTGACGGCAGCACGATCGATTGGGCCGGGCTCGATATCCAGCATGGCGACGACCCGCCGCTGCCCTTTTCGTTTATGACCGAGCGCATTACCACACCGCAAATCGCCTGCCATATCACCGAAACCACTCCGGCGACGCATGCTGTCATTCGCGATAATCTCGGCCGATCTCCACTTTATGCGGGCGATATTACCGGCGTCGGTCCGCGGTATTGCCCCTCGATCGAAGACAAGGTGGTACGGTTCGCGGCACGCGAACGGCATCAGATCTTTCTCGAACCCGAGGGGCTGGACGACGATACGATCTACCCCAATGGGGTGTCGACATCGTTACCGCGTGATGTCCAGGCTGCATTCATTGCGACGATCCCGGGACTTGAGCGCGCGGTGATGCGGCGGCCGGGCTATGCGATCGAGTATGATTACGTCGATCCCCGCGAGCTGCACCCGAGCCTGGAAACACACCGCCTGCCCGGCCTCTACCTTGCTGGTCAAATCAATGGCACAACGGGCTACGAAGAGGCGGCGGCGCAAGGGCTCATCGCCGGGATCAATGCAGCGCTGGCCCCTGGGGGCTCGCCGCCGCTCATTCTCGACCGCGCGGACGCTTATATCGGCGTGCTGATCGACGATCTGGTGACGCGCGGCACCAGCGAGCCTTATCGCATGTTCACCTCGCGCGCCGAATACCGCCTGATTTTGCGGGCCGACAACGCCGATCAGCGGCTGACGCCGATCGGCGAGCGGGTCGGTGCCGTCAGCGTGGCGCGGGCGGCATCGTTCGGGCGAAAGCGTGCGGCATTGCAAGACGCGCGCGACCTCGCACGGGACTTGCGTGCTAGCCCCTCGGCGTTGGCGCGGCAAGGGCTGACGGTCAATGCTGATGGGGTGTCTCGTTCGGCCGCAGAGCTATTGGCGCACCCTGACATCGATGTCTCGCGACTTGCCGCGATCTGGCCGCAGCTCGCGACTATTTCTACGGATATAGCCGAACAGTTGGAGATTGACGCCCGTTACGCCGGCTATCTCGAACGGCAGGAGCGAGACATCGCGGCTTTCCGCCGAGACGAGGCGCTGGCGCTGCCCGATACGCTCGATTATGCCCAGATTGGTGGATTGTCGGCAGAGGTGCGCGGAAAGTTGTCAGCGGCGCGGCCAGCGACGCTCGGCGCTGCGGTGCGCATTTCGGGCGTAACCCCGGCGGCGCTGGCGGCGCTGCTGCAATATGTGAAGCGGCGCCCGGAAGCGGCATGAGCGGAACCGAGCCGCTCGGTGCCGATGGATTTGCCGCGGCGGCCGGTGTTTCACGTGAAACAATGGAGCGGCTCGAAGCGTATGCCGCCCTGCTTCTGACTTGGTCCGCGCGCATCAATCTCGTCGGCCGCGCAACGCTCGACGATTTGTGGCGCCGCCATTTTCTTGATTCGGCGCAGCTTCTGCCGCTGATTCCCGCGGGCTCCAAAAGCCTGATCGATCTTGGTAGCGGCGCTGGGTTTCCTGGCTTGGTGCTGGCGATCCTCGGGATGCGAGGAGTGGAGCTTGTCGAAGCCGACAGTCGCAAAGCGGCGTTCCTTCGCGAGGCTGCGCGAGTGACCGGCGCATCGGTCAGCATTCGGGGATGCCGAATCGAGGCTGTGGCGCCGCATGCGGCCGATGTCTTGACGGCGCGAGGTTGCGCGCCCCTCTCCCGGCTTTTGAAACTTGGCGAGCGGTTTATCGGGCCACGGACGATCTGCCTTTTCCCGAAGGGCACGCGCGCCGAGGAGGAATTGACCGAAGCCGGCAACGCCTGGACAATGACCGCGGCGCGTCATCCGAGCCGCGCCGACCTAGGCGGAAGCATCCTTCTGTTGCAAGAGGTGGCCTCCCGTGAGCTACGCCGAAACTGAGCCGGCAGCCCGCGCTGTGCCGCGCGCGCCGGCCCGCATTGTCGCCGTCGCCAACCAGAAGGGTGGCGTCGGCAAGACCACGACGGCGGTCAATCTGGCGACAGCCTACACGGGGCAGGGGCGACGGGTGCTGGTCGTCGACCTCGATCCGCAGGCGAATGCGACCACGGGTCTGGGTGTCGAGGAGGGGTTATCCGCGACGAGCTACGAGCTGCTGCTCGGCGAAATCGGTCTCGGCGACGCGGTTGTCCCGAGCGCGGTTCCAGAACTGGCGGTGGTGCCGGCATCGCCCGACCTGGCCGCGGCGGAGATCGAGCTCGGTGCGCGTCCGCGCCGGGAATTCCTGTTGGCGCAGGCGCTGCGGAGCGGCGTCGCCGACTACGATGACGTGTTGATCGATTGCCCACCGTCTCTGAACCTATTGACAATTAATGCATTAGTGGCGGCCGATAGCATCCTTGTGCCACTACAGTGCGAATTTTATGCGCTGGCAGGGCTCGCCCAACTGATGGGCACGATCAACCGCGTGCAACGCTCGCTGAACCCGCGTCTGGTGCTGCAGGGCGTGGTGCTGACGATGTACGACCGCCGCAACAATCTTTGCGAACAGGTCGCCGCGGATGTCCGCGGCCATTTTGGCGACAAGGTCTACAAGACGGTGATTCCTCGCAATATTCGCGTGTCGGAGGCGCCGTCGCACGGCGTACCGGTGCTGGTTTACGATCAGCGCTGTATGGGTGCGCAGGCCTACATCCAGCTTGCCGCGGAAATCCGCGCTCATGAATAGCGTGCGGCGGCAACCGCTCGGCCGCGGCTTGGCGGCACTGTTCGGCGAAGCCGGTGGCGTCGCCACCGATGCCAGTGGCGCAGTACGCGAGGTCGCGATCGAGTTGATCCGCCCGGGCGCCTTTCAGCCGCGCCGCCATTTTGCCGAGGACGAACTGGAGGCGCTAGCCCAATCGGTGCGCGAGAAGGGGGTATTGCAGCCGCTTCTGGTGCGCCCTGTGGGCGAGGCGGCATTCGAGCTGATTGCCGGTGAACGGCGCTGGCGCGCCGCCCAGCGGGCCGGACTGCACCGGGTACCCGTTCTGGTACGGGCGCTCGGCGACGCCGAGGCGCTG
>Ga0335074_10011314_pt1 | contig 12474 bp, 11 predicted proteins | sample Lox_Sample_23_FD_206715 | JGI IMG/M metagenome (GOLD analysis project Ga0335074, IMG submission 206715) | Soil microbial communities from Loxahatchee National Wildlife Refuge, Florida, United States - Lox_Sample_2.3 | ecosystem: Environmental > Terrestrial > Soil > Wetlands | place: USA...
TGACATTTTTACCGTCATACCAGAGCGTCAGATCGGAGGTATCCGAGATCACTTGCAGACGCATTTTATCGGGCCGCTGCACCTGGACGGTAACGTCATGGAAAAAATCCAGCATCTGCCCGTTGGTGCCAGGTTCTTCGCGCATGATGCGCGCCTTGAAGGAAAAACTGGTGGCTCGCTGAAGCTGCGCGCTCATGCTTTTAAGGGCGTGCATGGCAACAGGATCGAAGTTCGTGGAATTAACGTTGGTTTTTACCGGCGTGTTCTGGGCCGGCAATAGAAGCGGTCCCGCCAGCAGTAAAGCGGCGGATAAAGCAATATGTGACGATACGGATCGCGGCATCTCTGCCCACCTCCCGGGGAATATGTGCAGTTCTCCTGCCACCAGGTCGCAAACTCCCAAACTTTTTTCCGGGTCGAATCCGTTCTTTCTTCCGGTGCGCTCCGCATTCGCCAACCCGCATCATGAAGGCAAGAGGATTTCTCAAAATGCAAAACAGTCTGATTCAATTTTCCGGCGAACTCGCCGCAATCGTCGAGCGAGCCGGCCAATCCGTCGTCGCCGTTTACGGCGGCGGACGATTTCCGTCAAGCGGCGTTCACTGGCAGCCCGGCGTCCTCGTCACCACCGAACATTCGCTGCGGCGCGATGAAGATATCAAGGTCGGCCTGCCCGATGGACGCGCCGTCCCCGCGGAACTGGCCGGCCGCGACCCGGGCAGTGATCTGGCCGTGCTCAAATTCGACGCCGGATCCATGCCCGCAATCGCCAGCGGAGCCGCCGCGCGAACCGGCGATCTGGTGCTCGCCGTCGGCCGTCATCGCGACATTGGAGTGTGCGCCTCGTTGGGAATTGTCAGCGTCGTCGGACCGGCCTGGAACACCTGGCGCGGCGCGCGCATCGATCCCTTCATCCGCCTCGATCTGAACCTTTATCCCGGCTGCTCCGGCGCGGCCATCATGAATGGCAATGGAGAAACCATCGGCCTCGCTACCTCGCTGCTTTCCCGCATCGCGCCGGTGGCCGTGCCGCGCGCCACCGTCGATCAGGTTTTGGGCGAACTGCTGCGCCGCGGTTACATGGCGCGCGGCTATCTCGGCGTCGGATTGCAGAGCGTGCGCCTGCCTGAAGATTTCGGCGAAGGCGGGCTGATCGTTTTGAGCGTCGAAAAAGACAGCCCCGCGGCGCAGGCCGGTCTGGTGGTCGGCGATATTCTGATCGCGCTCGACGGCCATCCGGTGCGCGATACCCGCGACGTGCAAAATGTTTTATCCGGCGGGAACATCGGAAAAGCCGTCAGCGCGTCCATTCTGCGCGGCGGAGCGCGCAGCGATGTGAAGCTGACGGTCGGCGAGAAAGGAAAATAAATGCCCGCCGATCTGGGAACGGTGGCCGACGAGCTTCGCCGGCTCACCGTGCATGTGCGCGACGGCGGCGCGGGCGTGATCTGGCGCTCCGACGGACTCATCATCACCAACGCTCACGTCGCGCGAAGTAATCGCCAGCGCGTTGAACTATTCGATGGCCGCGTGGTCGACGCGACCGTCACCAGGCGCGACGTGCGCCGCGATCTGGCGCTGCTTCGCGCCGATTTCAGCAATGCCTCCGCCGTTCGCATCCGCGATTCGAATGAGCTCAGAAGCGGCGAACTCGCCATCGCCATCGGCCATCCCTTGGGATTTCGCGGCGCGCTTTCGACCGGCGTAATTCACGGCCATGGTCCCATCGCCGGATGGGACCATCTCCCGTGGGTGCAGGCCGATATTCGCCTGGCGCCCGGAAATTCCGGCGGACCGCTGGCCGACGCCGAAGGACGCGTGGTGGGAATCAACACCATGATCGCCGGACGGCTGGGGCTCGCCGTGCCGAGCAACGCGGTGCGTGCTTTCGTCGCTCGAGAAACGCAGCGCGCCGCGCTCGGCGTGACCATCCGGCCCGTGCAAGCCGGTCTACTGGTGCTCGAAGTCCAGCCGGATTCGCCCGCCGCGCGCGCGTCGCTGCTTCCCGGCGATCTTTTGACCGGACTGTCGATCGCCGAATTGTACGACGCCATTCAAGCGGGTGGCATCATGACGCTGCGTTTTGCAAGAGGCGGCCGGCGCGTGCGCGAAGTCGCCGTGCGGCTGGCCGCATGATCCGTGCGCTGGTGGTGACCAATTCCGCGCTGCTGCGCGCGGGCCTCGAATCGCTGGTGGAAGTGGCCGGCTCGACCGCATCGCTCGAAGAAGCGATTACGCTCGCGGCCGACCGCAATCCCGACCTGATCATCGTCGAAGCGAGCTCAGACTGGGACAGCGCGCAGGAACTGCTGGAGCTGGCCGCGCAATCGATTCCGGTGCTGGTGCTGACGCCCGGTCCGCAGCCGGCGTGGATCAGCGAAGCCTTGCGCGGCGGCGTCCGCGGAGTGATTCCGCGCGACCTGGCGGCGGCGGAAATCGACGCGGCCATTCGCGCCGCGGCAGCGGGATTGGTGGTGATGCATCCGCAGACGCTTGAGACCGCCAGCCTGCGCAGCGCGCCATCCGATTCGGGCGACCCGCTGAGCCGCCGCGAAATCGAAGTGCTGCGGCTGATGGCGGAAGGATCCAGCAACAAAGCCATCGCCTGGCAGCTTCACATCTCCGAGCACACCGTGAAATTTCACGTCAACTCGATTTTGCAAAAACTCGATGCCGAGAGCCGCACCGAAGCGGTGATGCTCGGTTTGCGCCGTGGTTTGATTCCGCTATAGTGTCGAAGATACCCCCGCCCTCACTGGCGGGGCTTGCACACGTCGAAGCGTCGTGATTCGTCAGTGGCGTAAGCCGCCAGGCTTGCGCTCGGCGCGTCTCGATTTATTGTCCGCGAGCCGCACCCAGCCTGGCTTATGCCACGTCGGCGAACACAAAACCGTCGCGCTCGACGATCTCGCCGTCGCGCACTTCGATCGGCGCGGTGAACGCCGGCGAGTCGAAAACGAAAGTGTGGAACTCGCCATTTTCCCCGCACGGATCGACGCCCGGCGGCAGGCTTTTGAGAAGCGGAAGATCGAATTCGCGTCCGGCGAAACTCCGGTCGAGCTTCCGGGGATCGACACAAGTGATCTTCGCCCGGACACCGGCGCCGATCATATCGAGAGCCAGTTGCCGCGTCGGAAGCCCCCACAGCGGAAACAGCGGAACGAGACCCGTGCCGCTCAGCTGGCGCTCGCGATAGGCGCGCACGTCTTCAAGAAACAAATCGCCGAAGGCCACGGCTTCAATTCCCTGGTCCACCGCGCGACGGCAGACATCGGCCATCAGGTCTTCGTATTCCTGATTGGAACACGGCCACGGCAGCTCGACGGACCACAGTGGCAGCCCGGTTCGCGCGGCCTGCGCCTCCACCAGCGACCGGCGGACGGCATGCATCGCCACGCGATCAGCAGCGCGGTTGAACGTGGTCAGCAAGCCGGCGACGTCAACATCGGCGCGGCCGCGCAGAAGGTGCAACGCCCAGGCGCTGTCCTTGCCGCTGCTCCACGACAGCAGGACCCTCATTGCCCCGCGATCCAGGCCGCGATTTTTTCCGCCGTCCGCGCATACGCCTGCACGGCGAGCCGCAGGTGCTCTTCCTTGGTGTCCTCGATTTTGTTGTGGCTGATGCCGCCGAGCGATTGCACGAACATCATCACCGTGGGAATGCCGCTGCGCGACATCTCCGCGGCGTCGTGCAGCGGACCCGAGGGCAGGCGATGCGCCACGCCGGCCGTTTCGCGAATCGCCTGTTCGCACAATTCGATCAGCGCGGGCGAGAACGGCACCGGCTCGATCGACCAGATGCGCGACCACTCGACGGTGCAGCGCTCCTCCGACGCGAATCGTTCGCTCGCCTGGCGCGCTTCGCGGTACATTGCCGCCAGAACCTGCGCGTCCAGATCGCGCTGATCGAGCGTCGTTTCGCAGCGGCCGACCACCGCGGTGACGATTCCGGGAAACGTTTTCACGCTGCCCATGGTGCACACCGCGTCGGGATGTTTGCCGGCGATCGCGCGAATTTCGAGCGCCAGTTTGGCCGCCGCGGCCAGCGCATCGCGGCGCGATTTCATCGGCGTCGAACCGGAGTGCGCTTCCTGGCCGTGAAACGTAATCGCGTGGCGTTCCACGCCCTTGGTTCCGAGCACCACGCCCAGCGGCAGGTTCATCGATTCGAGAACGGGGCCTTGTTCGATGTGCAATTCCAGATACGCGGCGGCGTTTTTTCGCTCGACCTGCGCCTCCGGAAAGCGGTCGATTTCGACGCCGCAGCGGCGCAGCGCGTCTTCCAGGCGAACGCCGTCGCGATCGGTGCGCCCGCGGTCGGCGTCGATCGTCTCGGTGCCGGCGACGGCCGACGAGCCGAGCAGACTGCGCCCAAAGCGCGCGCCCTCTTCGTCGGCGAAATCGACCAGGCGAATGGTCACCGGCGGACGGCCATTGTATTTCGCGGCGAACCCGCGCAGAGTTTCGAGCGCGGTCATCACGCCGAGGCAGCCGTCGAGCCATCCGCCATTGGGCACCGAATCGAGATGGCTGCCGAGGATCAGCGCTTTTTCCGATTCGCCGCCCAGCGTGATCCAGCGGTTGCCGGCGGCGTCGCGATGATCTTCGACGGGAAGCCCGGCGAGCTTTTCGGTGAACCATTGGCGCGCCTTCAGCCACAGATCGGTCCAGGCGACGCGCTGGGCTCCGTTCTGGTCAGCGGTGAGCGCGCGAAGCTCTTTCAATTCGTCGATGGTTCGGGAGGGGTGGACGGTCATGGTCTAATATTAGAAAGTTTTTGCGGCCGTCAAACAGGTGTCGAGAAGAGTCTCGACACAGCGCGCACGAGTGCGTGCGCCACAACCGGCTAGTAAGAGGGCTCGCGTTTGAGAAATCTGCCGCGGCCGCGTTCGCCGATGAATTTTCCGTCGCGCGCCTGCACTTTTCCGCGCACCGTCACCACCGCCGGCCGGCCTTCAATCTCCATCCCTTCGAATCCGCTGTAATCGCAATTGGAGTGCTGCGCGGCAGCCGTCAAACGGCCGCGATAGGCGTCGTCCCAGATCACCAGGTCGGCATCGGCGCCGAGGGCGATGGTTCCCTTGCGCGGGAACAGCCCGAAAATTTTCGCCGGACGCGTGCTCAGCGCGTCGACGAAACGATCGAGCGGCAGGCCGCGCCGCTTCACTCCGCAGGTGTACATCAGCACCACGCGCTCCTCAATTCCGGGGATGCCGTTGGGAATCGCGGTGAAGTTGTCAAGCCCTAAAAGTTTTTGCGAGGTGTCGAAGGGACAATGATCCGTGCCGACCGTATCGATCAAACCGCCGGCCAGCGCATCCCACAGAATCGAATGATTGCGGCGATCGCGCAGCGGCGGCGACATCACGTGCTTCATTCCTTCGACGCCGGGCCGCTCGGCATAAGTTTTGTCGAGCAGGAAATGCGGCAGCACCGATTCGATGGCGATGCGCACGCCGCGCCGCTTCGCCGACGCCGCGGCATCGAGCGCGCCTTTTGAAGACAGATGCACCACGTAACCCGCCGCGCCGGTCATTTCTAAAAACGTGGCGAAGCGAAACGTGCCTTCGGCTTCAACCGCTTCGGGACGGCTCGGCTCATGCCATTCCGGTCCGCTTTTGCCCTGCGCGAGAAAAAGCTGCTGAAGGCGCGCCACCAGCTCCGCGTTCTCGCAGTGCGCGGTGACGATCACGCCGAGCCTTTTCGCCAGCTCCAGCGTTTGATACATCTCGCCATCGTCGACGCCGAAGAAATTTTTGTACGCCAGAAAAATTTTGAAAGAGGCGATTCCGTCGGCGACGATTTCGCGCAGTTGGGCTTCGGTGTGCGCTTCGAATCGCGTGACGGCCATGTGAAAGGAATAATCGCACGCGCTGGCGCCAGCGGCTTTGCCTTTCCAAAGCTGATAGCCTTCGAGCGCGTCATCGAGACGCGACGGGCAGGCCATTTCGATAAACGTCGTGGTGCCGCCGGCCAGCGCGGCGATGCTCGCGGTTTGGTGCGTGTCCTTGGCGAAGGTCGCCATGAAGGGCAGATAAACGTGAACGTGCGGATCGATGAAGCCGGGAAACACCATGCGTCCGGCGGCGTCGATCACTTCGGCGTCTGGCGGCGCGTCGAGATTCGCGCCGATGCGCGTGATGGTTTCGTCTTCAATCCAGATGTCGCCGCGCGATCGTGAATCGGCGTTGACCATTTCCGCGTTGCGGATCAGCAAAGCCATTTACACCAAGTTTACTGTGTTCCAAGACCGCAGCCGTTTTCGGCCAATCTGCGGTCCAATACAGGTGGGGCAGGCTCCCGGCCTGCCTGGTGGACTCAAGAAGATCCATCCTGCTAGTGAATCTCGATACCCGCGGACTTGCGGTATCTTTCCATCGCTTCCCAATTTTCGGTGACCTCCGGCTGGGTCTTCGCCAGTTGATCCCAGGTGACCGGCTCGCGGCCCGAGGGAAGCTCCACCATTTCGATACATTTTTCCACCGGACAGACGTTATAGCAAAGCCGGCAGCCGACGCAATCGTCTTCGCGCACGCGCGGCTGCGGGCGATTCGCGGCCGCCGCGGCGCGGCCGTTCGAGCGAGTGTCCCAGGCGTACGGCTCGACTGCACGGCCCGACGAATCGATCAGGTCGATACACTGGTGCGCGGTGTCGTGACAGGCGACGTAGCACAGATTGCATTTGATGCAGCGCGCTTCCTCGATGCGCGCGACGGCGCGGAACGACAGATCGAAATCCTTGAAATCGGAGATGCCGGATAACGACCTGCCGCGAAAATCGGCGACCGAGTCGAAACCTTTCGACTCCATCCAATCGGCGAGGCCATCGCACAAATCTTCGATGATGCGATAACCGTAGTGCATCACCGCGGTGCAGACCTGAAGGCTCGCCGCGCCGAGCAGCAGAAATTCCGCGGCGTCTTTCCAGGTCGAAATTCCGCCCATGCCGGAAACCGGCAGCGCAGCCTGGCGAACCGGCTGGTCATTGCACACCGCGGCAAGCATGTTCAGCGCGATCGGTTTCACCGCCGGCCCCGCGTAGCCGCCGTGGCCGCCTTTACCGGCGATGCTCGGCGCAATTTCGAAGGTGTCGAGATCGATTCCGGTGATCGAGTTCAGCGTGTTGATCAGCGAAATGGCGGTGGCGCCGGCGCGCACCGCGGCTCGCGCGGGATAGGCGATATTGGTGATATTCGGCGTCAGCTTCACCATCACCGGAATTTTCGCGGCGTCCATCACCCAGCGCGTGATCTGCTCGCAATACTCAGGCACCTGGCCGACGGCGGAGCCCATGCCGCGCTCGCTCATGCCGTGCGGGCAGCCGTAATTTAATTCGATGCCGTCGGCGCCGGTGTCTTCGATCTGATGCACCATGGTGCGCCACGCTTCCGGTTTCGATTCGACCATCGCCGAAACGATCACCGCGCGATCGGGCCAGGCGCGCTTCACTTCGCGAATTTCGCGCAGGTTGGTTTGAAGCGGACGGTCGGAAATCAGCTCGACATTATTGATGCCGAGCATTTTCTGGCCGCCGTATTCCCACGCTCCGTAGCGATTGGAGACATTTAAAACCGGCGGTCCGATGGTTTTCCAGACCGCGCCGCCCCAACCGGCTTCGAAGGCTCGATGAATCTGCGCGCCCGAATTGGTCGGCGGCGCCGACGCCAGCCAGAACGGATTCGGCGACCGGATTCCGGCAAATTCTATGCTCAAATCAGTCATTGCGTGTCCCCATCAACGTCGCATGAATCGCCGCCGCGGCGAGCTTGCCGTCTTCCACCGCCATCACCGTGGATGCGGCGTTTTTCGCGCGAACGCAATCGCCGCCGGCGAAAACGCCGGGAATGCTGGTTTCAAAATTCGCGGCAACCTTTATATATCCGCGATCGATCACCAGCTCGAGCTGCTCGGCGAGCGACGGCTTTTCCTGGCCGATGGCTTTCACAATTTGATCGGCGGCGATGGTAAATTCAAAACCGTTCACGGGCCGCGTGGCGCGCCGGCCGCCGGCGTCGGGAGGGCCCAGCTCCATGCGCACCGCGCGCAGGCCGGCGACGTGGCCGTCTTCGACCATCACCGCCGTCGGCTGCGTGAGGAATCGCATCTCGACGCCTTCGCCTTTAATGAATTCGTACTCGTGCGCGTAGGCGGTCATTTCGTTGGCGGAGCGGCGATAAATCATGGTGACGCGTTCGGCGCCGAGGCGCCGGGCGATCGTCGCGCAATCGATCGCGGTATTGCCCGCACCGATCACCGCTACGTTGCGCCCGATGTTCATCGCGGCGCCGTTCAGTTTGCTTTGTTCGATATAGGCCAGGCCGTCGAGGAGGTGTTCTTCGCCTTCGATGCCCATCGCCGGAGTCGCGCCCAGGCCGATCCCCAGGAACACGGCGTCGAACTCTGCGCGCAAATCATCCAGAGAAATGTCCGCCCCAAGCTCGCATTGGGTTTCGATGGACACGCCGAGGCGTTCGATCATTTTCACTTCTTCGAGCGAGGCGTGGACCGGCTCGCGCAGGGAAATAATGCCGTAAGTGGAAAGGCCGCCGGCCAGTTCGCGGCGCTCGAAGACGGCGACTTCGTAGCCGCGCCGCGCCAGCTCCCCCGCGCAGGAAAGCCCCGCGGGACCGGAGCCGACCACGGCGATTTTTCGGTGCAGCGGCTCGGCGATTTGCACCGCGTCCACGCCGCTGCGATAAACGTGATCCATCGAATAGCGCTGCAGCCGGCCGATCATCACGGGTTGGTGCTGCGCCCCTAGAACGCAGGCGCCTTCGCACAATTCCTGGACCGGACAGACGCGCGCGCAGGTGGCGCCGAGCAGGTTGGCGTCGAAAATGGTTCGCGCGCTGCCGCGCAGGTTGCCGCTGGCGATTTTCTTGATGAAGCGCGGAATATCGATGTGCGTCGGGCAGGCGTGGGTGCACGGCGCGTCAAAGCAGTACAGACACCGGTTCGCTTCGACCAGCGCTTCCTGCGCCGTCAGCGGCGGAAAACGTTCTTCGAGCGCTTCAGGGTTCATCTCTGAAACTCGCCCCCGCCATTACTGGCATTGCTTCCCGGCGCCGTTACAGCCCCGCCAGTCATGGCGGGGGCAGATGCAGAAGCGAGCGCTCGGCCCGTCAGCGCGAGATACGCAGCGGCGGAGACGCCGAATCCGGCAAACCATGCATAATCGTACAGAAATCGCAGCGCCGGCGAGGCGAGACCGGCCAGCGCGGCCACCACTCCCGCGGCGAAACTCAGCAGCGCGCGCGGATTCACGCCGTTTCGATACTCATATTCGCCGTTGCGGCGATACAGATCGCCGACGTTAAGCCTGGTTCGCCGCACCACAAAATAATCGGCGATCATGATGCCGGCCACCGGCCCCAGCAGCGCGGAATAGCCGACCAGCCAGCCGAAAATGTAGGCGCTGAAATCGCCCAGCAATTTCCACGGCATCATCAGCACGCCCATCACGCCGGTGATCAGCCCGCCGGTGCGGAACGAAATCAGCCGCGGATTGAGATTGGAAAAATCGTTCGAAGGCGAGACGACGTTGGCCGCAACGTTGGTGTTCAGCGTCGCCAGCACGATCGCGATCAGCGCCACCGAGGCGATCAGCGGCTGATGGAAACGGCCGATCAGCGCCACCGGGTCCCACACCGGCTGGCCGAAGAGCACCGCCGAGGCGGAGGTGACCGCGACGCCGATAAACGCATAGAGCGTCATCGCGGTGGGCAAACCTAGCGCTTGTCCGATGGCCTGATCGCGCTGGCTTTTGGCGTAACGCGTGAAGTCAGGGATGTTCAACGCGACCGTCGCCCAAAAGCCGACCATCGCCGTCAGCGAGGGAATGAAGAAGCGCGCGAATTCGCCGGCGGTTTTAAATTTTCCCGGCGCGCTGAGCACCGGACCGAATCCGCCGGCCTTGTGCGTGATCCACAACAGCAGCAGCAATCCCACGCCCAGCATGAACGGCGCGCCGATTCCTTCGAGGTAGCGGATGGTCTCGATCCCTTTCCACACCACGATCATGTTCAGAACCCAGAAAGCGCCGAAACAGACCCACACGGTCCAAGGCTGCGCCGCCGCGGGCCACAGGATTTCGAGCATGGAGTGAATCGCCTGGCCGCCGATCCAGGTTTGAATCCCGAACCATCCGCAGGCGACCAGCGCGCGCAGCACTGCCGGCAGGTTCGCGCCGCGCACGCCGAAAGAGGCGCGCACGAAAACCGGGAACGGAATGCCGTACTTGGCGCCGGCGTGCGCGTTCAGCAGCATCGGCGCGAGCACGATCAGGTTGCCCAGCAGAATGGTCCCGACAGCCTGCCACCAGTTCATTCCTCCGGCGATCAATCCGGAGGCGAGCATGTAGGTGGGAATGCACACGCTCATCGCCACCCACAGTGAGGCGTAGTTGTACAAGCCCCAGGTGCGGCGCGCCAGGGGAATCGGCGCGAGGTCCTCGTTTAAGAGAGACCGGTCCTCCATTCGAGCGATTTTCGCACAAAAAGCAGCGTAAGCCGTCAGGCGGTGACTGGCGGGGCTGAAGGTGCGCGTTACAGCCCCGCCAGTCATGGCGGGGGCTCATCGCGAATCAACGCAGATCTCACGCACTACCCGTCAGGCTCGCGACGGCCGGAGCCGCGACGGCAAGCGAGCATCGCCGCGAAGAGATTAGTGCGAATCGGTCGCCGGCTGGTCCCTTACGTTGATCTCGTTGACCACCTGCTGCACGTTGGCTACGGATTTGGCGGCTTCGTCCGCCTCCCGCCGCTCGGTCCGCGTACGCACATTGCCGGTCAGCGTGACCACTTCGTTCTTCACCGAATAATTCACGTGCCGGTCGACGCGGTCCTTGGTGAAAGCCGCCTTCAGATTGTCTTCGATCCCGTGGTCCATTTCGGAGTTGACCTTCTTGGCGCTGGTGTTCGGCGGCGTCACGGCGATCTCGTCGGCGACCACTTCGCTGCCGCTATCATTTTTAGCGAGCGACTCGGCTTTGGCTTTGTCCTGCTCGCTGGGAACGTTTCCGGTGAGCGTAACCACGCCCTTCTCTCGATTCTGGCTCACCGAAACTTCACTCAGGCCGTTGGCCTTCAGCGACTGCCGGACATTGCCGGCGACATCGGGATAGCTTGCGCCGGAGCTGCACCCGGTCAGCGCCGCCGCGGCAATGGCTGTAATGAAAATGATGGTGTATTTGTTCACGCTTTTACTCCTTAATTCCGCCTGCTAGCGGGCCCGAAAAATCCGGCCCGCAAAAAATCCCACGGCGGCCGCGCCCAGCAGCGCCTTCCCGGGATGGTGGCGCACCCACCAGCGCGCCTCCGAGAGCAATTCCCGGGTATCGTGCTCGGCGAGATAATCCGCGGCGTCGTCGATGCGGTCCGCCGCGGAATGGGCCATGCCGGAGACGGTGGATCCGCCCGGCAGGTTTTCCGCGTTGCGGCGGATGGATTCGGAAGCGCCATGCATGGCGTTAGCGGCTGCGTCGCGCGTTTCCTCAATTTTTTCGGCCACGCGGTTGGTGTTGCTGGTTTCCTGATCGGCCATATCGAGTCCTAACCAGTAGACTCGGGAGGGCCGGGTTTGTTACAAATTCGCCGTAAGCGCAGCGCTGAAAAAGGGGACAGACTACTCTGTCCCCGCCTGTAGGTCATTCATGCCGTGTGCGACCATGGCCGTGGACAGAGCGGTCTGTCCCCTTTTTCAGCACCCTGCTAGAACGTGGCTGGCGGGTTTGGTTGACCGCACGCAAGCCGATCAGCGTGTCGTCCAGAATTCGACCGGGCACGTAGCCGCGTATGCTCCGATTCCGGGACCGCCGAAGGCAAATTTTTTCACTGTGTGCGCGGACGCGCCCGGCGTGAACAGATCGGCCATTTCGCGGAGATTTTCCGGCAGAAAATTTCCCATCACGGGGGACGCCAGCACTTCCGGAATCACTCGCTGCGGCGCGTTGCCGTCGACCGTCATCAAAACTTCCGGGATTCGGAACAGCAGTTTTTCGACGGCGCCCGCGGCGGTCATGCGGCAGTTCATCGACCAGAACACAGCCGAGTCTGAATCCGGAATGGCGAAGCCCTCGGCCGGACGGGCGTCGAAGCGGGATTCGACCTGGAGGCTTTGAAAACGCGGCGCAGCCCGCCGTTCGAGCAGCAGACTGCGCCGCGCGAGCAGGCGCGTGTCGTACCAGCGATAAATTTCCAGCCACATAGCGGGGGTTTCGGCCCACAGCTGGCGCTGGTCGATGCTTTCCCAATCAGCGATCAGATAGCGCGGGCCGCGATCGCGAATCCAGGCGGCGTTGAGGTTGTCGAGATAAGGAGTATAGGCGCCGTCGCGTTTGATCACCGGGTAGAGTTGCAAGTTGAGGCCGTCGAGCTGCGCGGCGTTGAACACCGTACCAAGCGCTGCTACTGGCGATTTCCCGATGGCCGCGACAATCTCTGGCTCAAACCGCGTGCCCGGTCCGAAGCTCGCTTC
>Ga0335074_10011315_pt1 | contig 12473 bp, 10 predicted proteins | sample Lox_Sample_23_FD_206715 | JGI IMG/M metagenome (GOLD analysis project Ga0335074, IMG submission 206715) | Soil microbial communities from Loxahatchee National Wildlife Refuge, Florida, United States - Lox_Sample_2.3 | ecosystem: Environmental > Terrestrial > Soil > Wetlands | place: USA...
AGCGCCTTGGCGTTGACGATCTTGTCGCCGTCTCGGTTTACGACGCGCCGGAGCTCACCCGTACGGTCCGCGTTGAAACCGACGGCACCATTCATCTGCCGCTGCTCAAGAACGGCATCACCGCGACTGGAATTTATCCCGGACAGCTCGAATCCTCCATCGCCACCGAGCTGAAGGATGAAGAAATTCTGGTCGACCCGCTGGTGAAGGTGACCGTGGTCGAATATTACAGCCGCCCGATCGCGGTGATGGGAGCGGTGAAAAAGCCGCTGACGTTCCAGGCCGTGGGAACCGTCACCGTGCTGGACGCGCTCGCCAAAGCGGAAGGACTCACCAGCGACGCCGGCACGGAAATTCTCCTGACGCGGTCCGATCAGATCGAACACATTTCGCTGAAGCGCCTGATGAAGGACGCGGACCCCGCGGTGAATTACCAGCTGCACGGCGGGGAAGAGATTCGCGTGCCGGAAGCCGGGAAAATTTTCGTCGTCGGCAATGTCCACAAGCCGGGAGCCTTCCCGGTGCGCGATCCGGGCGACGAGTCGGTGCTCAAAATGATCGCTCTTTCCGAAGGCTTAACGCCGTACTCCGCGAAAATCGCCTACATCTATCGCCGCGATGCGTCGGGCGTCAAGAAAGAAATTCCCGTCGAGCTGAGCAAAATCATGCAGCGCAAATCTCCGGATATTCAGCTTCAAATTGATGATCTGCTGTACATTCCCGACAACAGCGCGCGCCGCCTCGCCATGACGACCCTCGACCGGCTTTCCTGGTTCGCCGCATCGACGGCCTCGGGGGTGGTGGTGTGGCACTAAGTTGAACATGAGGAAACTGGAAAATCAATTGCCCGCCGTGCCGGAAGCGATCCGCTTCGCCGCCGCGGCGCCCCTTCTCGAAGCGGACTACGAATCCCAGCCCACGCATCTTCCTCTCGCCCACTATCTCTGGATTCTTCGCCGCCACGGCTGGAAGATCGCGGGATTCGTAGCTGCCGCCGTACTGGCGACGCTGATCGTTTCCCTGCGCCTCACGCCAATCTACGAATCGACCGTCACGGTCGATGTGGACCGGCAAATGCCCACCGGCGTGCTCGGCCAGGAAGCGGTGCAGAATACCACGAACGATGCCGACCAGTTTCTGGCTACTCAGGTGAGAATAATCCAGTCCGATTCCGTCCTGCGGCCGGTGGTCGATAAATTTCACCTGCGCCAGGTGGAAAAGGACGCGCTTGAAGAAGCCGTCGATAACTCGCCCATCAGTCTGGAAGCTCCGGTGATTCTTAAAAACCTGAAAGTTACCCGGCCGCCGAACACCTACCTGCTCCTGATCAGTTATCGCTCGGAAAACCGGCAGCTCGCCTCGGACGTCGCCAATGAGATCGCGCTTTCCTACCTTCAGCACATTTACCGCATCCGTTATAAAGCCACCGAAGGATTGAGCGATTTCATGGAGCGCCAGCTCGAAGAGCTGAAGGCGCAGATGGAAAAATCGAGCGAAGCCCTGGCCACATTCGAGCGTGAACTGAACGTCATCAACCCGGAAGAGAAGACCAACATCATTTCCGCGCGGCTGCTCCAGTTGAACGAAGCCTACACCAAGGCGCAGGCCGATCGAGTCAATAAAGAGGCGGCTTACAACGCGGTGCAGGCCGGCACGCTGGCCGCCGCGCAGGTTTCGACGCAAGGCGAGGCGCTCAAAAAACTCACGGAAAATCTGAACGAGGCGCAGCAAAAATTCGCCGAGGTGAAGAATCATTACGGCGTAAACCATCCCGAGTACAAAAAAGCGCAAACCATGGTCACCGAGATTCAGGCGCAGATCCAGGCGACCAGCGAAAGCATCGGCCAGCGTATCCAGGTCGAGTACAACGAAGCCGTCAACCGCGAAAAAATGCTGGAAGCGGCGGTGAAGGACACCAAGGCCGAGTTCGACCGCCTCAACGCCCGCTCCTTCGAATATCAAACGTTGAAGCGCGAGGCGGACAGCGACAAGGGTTTATACGAGGAACTGGTGCGCAAGATCAAGGAAGCGGGCATCAACGCCAGTTTTCAGAACAGCTCGATTCGCGTGGCCGATGCGGCGCGTCCGGGGCTGAAGCCGGTGTTTCCGAAGACCTGGCTGAATGTGCTGCTGGCGTTTCTGTTCGCGACTTTTTTCGGCGTGGGCGCGGCCGTGTTCAGCGACATGCTGGACAACACCATTCGCGATCCCGACCAGGTGGCGCGATTGCTGAATACCGACGTGATCGGCTCGCTGCCCGCGGTGAAGGATTGGCGGCGCCGTCTGAGTCCGATTCATGCCCGGACGCGGGTGTTGAACGGAACGTCAAATGGCAACGGGAACGAGAACGGCCTGCATGAAAGCTCCGGCGCATTGGTTCAAGTGGTCGAGGACGAGCAGATGCTGTCGAATTACGAGGAAGCGATTCGCACTCTGCGCAATTCGATTCTGCTGACCGATTTCGATCGCCGTTTGCGTAGCGTTCTGTTGACCAGTGCGTCGCCCTCCGAAGGAAAGTCGACAGTGGCCGCGCATCTGGCTGCGACGCACGCCGGCCAGAACAAGCGCACTCTGCTGATCGACGGCGACCTTCGCCGCCCGAGTGTGCATCGCCTATTTCAGGTGCCGAACAGCGTCGGGCTGGCGAACGTACTCATGGAGCAGATTTCCTGGCGCGACGCGGTGATCCGGCTGGACGAGCCGAAGGGTTTAGATATTCTGCCGGCAGGTCCGTCGACGCGCCGCGCGTCGGACCTGATGGGCCTGGGGCTAGCGGAACTGATCGAGGAAGCGACGCGCGACTATGACCTAGTGGTGCTCGACGCACCGCCGCTGTTGGGATTTGCGGAGCCTTTGCAGATGGCGACGGCGGTAGATGGAGTGATTGTGGTCGCGCGAGCGGGAGATACCAGCCGCAAGGCTCTGAGTTCGGTGATCACGACGCTCGGCCGGCTGCGAGCGAATTTGGTCGGAGTGGTGTTGAACGAGGTCCATCGTGAGGTCAGTGCCGGGTATTACTACTACTACGGTCACTACAGCAAGTATTACTCCGGACGTGAAGGGACGTGATTATGCATCCATGCGAAACCTATCTCGACAGCACCTACCTAGCTAAGACCGGAGGCACGTGGCACCTTGAAGACGCTCCGTTCAAGGCCTCGCAGGTACTTCGGATGCTGAGGCGAAATCCGGCGATCCAGCCGAAGAGGGTGTGTGATGTCGGATGCGGTGCCGGTGGCGTCTTGTTGGAACTCGAGCGGCTCCTGCCAGAAACGGTGAAATTTACAGGGTTCGAGATCAGCCCGCAAGCTCATGCTCTCAGCCTACGGCTGGGCGTGAGCCGCTCCGAGTTCGCGCTAGGCGATCCCTTTGAAAGCGATGAGAAATTCGATCTCGCACTAGTGCTCGATGTTGTCGAGCACGTGGAAGACATTTTCGCGTTCCTGCGGCAATGTTCGCACAAGGCCAAATGGAAGATGTATCACATTCCCCTCGAAGCCAACGCCTCGATGATCCTACGTGGTGTGAACTGCTGGGATTCGGTGTCGCACTTGCATTTGTTCACGATCGAAACGGCGATTAAGTCGGTGCAACATGCGGACCAGAATGTGATCGATTGGTTTCTGACTCCATCAGCACTTGAACGTCCGAACCGCGCGGCCGCGCGATTGATGAACGTGCCTCGGCGGATGCTCCCTGAGAGGTTGGCGGCTCGGCTCGTCGGCGGTTACTCAATCATGATCCTCGCGAGGTAGCAACGGTGATGCTGCATACACACAGGTTGAGGAACGGCCGCAGCGACGACCACAGCATCTCCCTTCGACGACTTTGTGCGCAGCCCGACTTCAGACGTGAGCCGCTCCGCGCGATTGCACGGCGCGCAATCTGGCATCTGCGCTGGCTGCTGAGGTCGAGCCCCTGGTGTCTGAGGACGTGCGAAAGTATTCAGATTCTAGTACCGCACGGCGGAGCCGGTGCCCTGATCTATTATCGTGGTCACTCCGAGCCGGAGATCGCCAGCTTTCTAAAAATGGCCGTAAAGCCAGGAATGACCTTCTGGGACGTTGGTGCCCACGTCGGTGAGTTCACATTGCTGGCGGCGAAGCTCGCAGGTGAGAACGGCCGCGTCGAAGCGATTGAGCCGCAGGCGAACCTTTGCGACCTCATCCGGATGAGCTTGTCGCGAAATGGTCTACGAAATACAACGGTGCGTTGCGCGGCCGTTACCGACAGCATCGGTTTCGCGAGGCTGGTCCTGCCTCGCGAACCTTCTCTTGCTTACATTCAGCAGGATGGAGAGGGTGCAGCGCCATCGATCGAAATCCAGACGCTGACGCTTGATAGGCTGAAACACGACACTGGACGATGTCCCAATTTCATCAAGGTAGACGTCGAAGGCGCTGAGCGCCTAGTCTTGTGTGGAGCCGAATCGCTCCTCTCGATGCCACCCGGACTCGCTCCGACGTGGATCGTAGAGTTCGAACAAGATAACTGTGCCAGGTTCTCTTATGCGGCATCGGAGCTGCTTTCGAAATTCACCAGCACTGGTCACCGAACGCATTGGCTTCGGGCGGACGGCAGTGCTGTGCCAACTTCGCCCGGGGGCATGCCGGTCGGTCGGAACTTCCTCGCGTTCAAGGTGGATAGCCAATGCTGATCACTCTCGGCGGCGACCCACCCGAAGTCTTCGCCGCTCAGGTGATCTTTTGGATGCTGCTGCCTGTTGCGCTCTTTGCTCCCGGCCGCTGGGCGATTCTGGCTTGGCTACTTATGGGCAACCTTGACACTACAGGGCCAACACAGGAAGCCTCCGCTCAGGTCGGCTGGATGAACGCCGCCAAAGCGATCGCCATACCAATTTGGTTGTGGTGGAGACTCCGCCGCGAACCCAGCCAAGTGCTGTCCACGTTGCCCGCGAAGCTATGGATCAGCTTAGGCGTTTATGCCGCGATTGCTACCCTGTGGTCTCCGTTTCCGATCGCTGCAATCAAGCTGGTCGGCAATATGGCCGGAATCATTCTGATGGTGATTTTGCTCGAAAAATCTGTACGCGGCGGCCTCTTAGGACCAAGAATATTCAGCCTGCTCATCATCGGATCTTTAGCGCTGGGCGTGCTACAAACCTATGTCTATGCAGGCCGGACCTACGGTTTTGATGGAACCGACGAGCCGCTGCGATTCACGAGCTTTGCGTCAGCTCAACAATATGCCGGCTATCTTGTTGCATTTCTTGCCCTGCTGCTAAGTCAGGGAACTTTCGCGAGGGCACGAACGCCCTTATTGGCCGCCGTCTCGGTCGCGCTGATCCTGAATGGGAGTCGTACATGGATCGCCGGAGCCGGTCTCCTACTGATTGCATACGGATGGCTCTCCTTCAGACGGCTGGTTGCGTATATCGCATTTGGATTCGCGACGATGGCTCTCGGAGCACTCTTGTTAGTTAATTTAACCCGTCTTGACGCAGACTCCATCACGGACTCATCCGGACGAGTGACTGCTACTTTAAGCGCGATCCTGGCCGGCCACGATACATCACATAACGCCGGGCTGCGGAACTTAAATTTTCGGCTCGCTATGTATGATGCAGCCCTCAATGAGATCCGCTCCTCAGACGCGCGCGAGTTGCTCTTTGGGCACGGGACCTCCAGTGGCGGAATGGTCGCTCTGCGTGCCTTTCCGGCCAGATACAAACTGGACCATCTGGACCCCAACCGGACCATTCACGATGAATGGCTTCGAGTCTTTTTCGAGTGGGGGCTGCTCGGCCTGGCACTTTTCGTGGGTGTCTTCTTCACGTTAATAGCCGGTCTGGTAATTAAGTGTCGCGGGCGGGCATCGAAGTCACCGGCCGGGGCCGTGCTCGCAGCGCTCCCCGCATTCCTAGCGGCAGTCTCAACCGAGAATGTCATCGCCGGCGCAGGGAATGCGATCATGATGAGCTTCGGGATCGTAATCTCCATCCTTTGGATTTGGCCGCCACGAGCTCACGCAAGGGAGCGCATCGTTTGAAACCGGAACGTATTGCACTGATTACGAACTTTCTACCGCCTTATCGTATGTCAGCACTGAGTGAACTGCGCGATCGGTTCGCTCGACTCTCGATTTTTATCTCTACGCGAACGGATCTAGCTCGCTCATGGGCACCGGAGTGGGGCGACCTTTCTGTTGCCGTACAACACAGTCTTGTTCTGAACACGAAGTGGACGCACCCTCACGGATTCACAGAGCCGATGACTCTTCAAATTCCGTATGACACGATCCCCCGCCTGATAAGATTGCGCCCGGATGTTATCGTAGCAGCCGAAATGGGTGCGCGGACCGTGCAAGCTGCTATATATTGCACTTTGTTTCGCCGCGCCCGGCTTGTGATCTGGGCTACAGTTTCCGAAATCACTGAGCAGGGCCGCGCGCCTTGGCGGATCTTTGTCCGGCGGCTGTTGCTGCGTGCGGCCGATGCCGTCATCGTCAACGGCGAAAGCGGTGCACGCTACATAAGAACCCTCGGCGTAAATGACGATCGCATCTTTCGGGCGGCTCAAACGACGGCGATTGACCATTTCCGGATTCCCGAAGAGCGCCATGAGTCGGTGCGCCACCGGCTCCTTTATTCTGGCCGTCTCGCCGCCGGAAAAGGTCTTAAACAATTCCTGTCAGGTCTAACCGGCTGGTGCGAGTACAATCCCGAAAGGCAAATCGAATTTTGGCTCGTTGGAGATGGTCCCATGCGCCAGGATCTCTCCGCACAGCGTGGCCCTCCAAACCTTCGGGTGCGATTTCTGGGTCACGTCAGCTATGAACGGCTGCCGGAAATTTACGCGCAAGGCGGTATCTTCGCTTTTCCAACTCTAGCGGATGAATGGGGAATGGCCGTTGTCGAAGCGATGGCCGCGGGACTCCCGGTCTTAGGAAGCATCTACAGTCAGGCCGTCGAAGAACTCGTGATTGATGGCGCAAATGGATGGACTTTTTGCCCGGATGACCCCTCAAGCATGAGGAACGCCATCGATCGATCCCTCTCTACCCCCGCGAAGGAGTTGGAGCACATGTCGGATCGCGCTGTCAGGGACACACGTAAGCTGACGCCGGCCGCGATGGCGGATAGCATTGCCGATGCAATTACCTATGCCTTTGCGAACCATTCTTAGCGTTCACAACTCGTATCAGCAGCCAGGCGGAGAAGACGGCGTCTTCGCCGCGGAAGCCGCGCTGCTGAGGAGCAAGGGCCTTCGTGTAGCGCAATATGTAGACTCGAATCAGCGTATCTCGACCGGCGTTGTGGCGGCAGCCAGTGCGATCTGGAACCAGTACTCCTATCGCCGCATCCGTTCCTTCGCGAACGAACAACACCCTGACGTCGCTCATTTTCATAACACCTTTCCTCTCATTTCTCCAGCTGCCTACTATGCCATGCGGCGGCAGCGCATCCCCGCAGTGCAAACGCTCAGTAATTTCCGGCTCATCTGTCCCGGAGGTTTGTTGATGCGTAATGGGGGCCCTTGCGAAGAATGTATCGACGGCAAATCTCTTCACCCCGCGCTCATCCACGGTTGTTATCGTAACAGCCGCCCCGCGACGATTTCAGTCTGCGCCATGATCACCGCCCATCGGGCAGCCCGCACATGGACCCGGGCCGTTGATCTTTACATTGCCCTCAGCCGCTTCGCGCGCGCTAAGTTTGTCGAAGGCGGATTTCCGGAAAGCCGCGTGGTCGTGAAACCCAACTTCGTCGATCCCGACCCGGGCCCAGGCGATGGCAACGGCAATTACGCCTTGTTCGCCGGCCGTCTTTCCCAGGAGAAAGGAATCTGCGTGCTTGCTGAAGCGTGGCGGCAACTTCCTCATATCCCGCTGCTAGTCGCGGGCGATGGACCCATGAACACGATCGCATGGCCGCAAGGAGCTACACCGCTCGGCTATCAGCCGCGCGAGCGCCTTCTCGACTTGATGAAGGGTGCCGCCATCCTTGTATTCCCGTCCATCTGGTATGAATGTGCGCCCCTTACCATCATTGAAGCCCTCGCCACTGGACTCCCAGTGATCGCTTCGAACATTGGCTCTCTTCCGGAGTTCGTCGAGCATCACCGTACCGGACTGCTGTTTCGCGCCGGCGACGCGGACGATCTGGCGCAGCAGGTCCGCTGGGCCTTTGACCACCCCGATCGACTCAAGGAAATGAGCGCCGCCGCCCGCCACGAATTTGAAGCCAAGTACACGGCCGAGATTAATTACCGGCGTCTCGTCGAAATCTACGAGATGGCCATCGAGAACGTTCACTATGCCTGAGCCATGCCGCGAAATACTGGGCGTGCGTGTGGACTGCACAAATTATCCAGCCGCAACACGGGAAATTCTTGAGTGGGCAAAAACCGGTCGATCCCGTTACGTCTGCTGCGCCTGTGTTCACAGCGTCATGGAAGCTCACGACTCAAAGGAGTACCGGACTGTCATTCGGAGCGCCCATCTGGTCACCGCAGATGGAATGCCTGTCGTGTGGTTGCTGCGCCGGCTCGGATTTCCCAGCGCGAGCCGCGTCTATGGTCCGGATCTCATGATCAACGTTCTCGAAGCCGCAACCAAGGCCAGCATCCCGGTCGGCTTTTACGGCGCGAGCGAAGTCGTTCTTCGACAGCTTCTTCGGCGCGTTGCGGCTCGTTTTCCTGCGCTTGATATCGTGTTCGCGGAAGCGCCCCCGTTCCGTTTGCCCACTCCCGCCGAAGATGAGAAGACCACACGTGCGATCAACCAGTCGGGCGCGCGGATTCTCTTCATCGGTCTCGGTACGCCCAAACAGGACCGCTGGATGCACGCGCATCTGGGACGAGTTACTGCGGTGATGCTCGGCGTCGGCGCGGCATTCGATTTTCTTGCTAGAGCAAAGCCGCAGGCTCCGCGCTGGATGCAGGCGAGCGGCCTCGAATGGCTGTTCCGTTTTGCCTGGGAGCCGCGCCGTCTTTGGAGACGCTATCTTCTTCATAATCCGCGGTTCGCGATCCTTGCGATCTCGCAATTGTTGCGACAACGCTGATATGACGACCGCTGCCCAACCGATCGTCGCCAAAGCTGAAACGCGCCGCACTGAGTGGACCCCTTGGGCTATCGCCGCCACCGACGCCGTATCGCTCGAAATCGCATTCCTCCTCGGATTAACCATTCGAAGGACGCTCGGGAGTTGGTTCACGGCTTACATCGGTCACAATCAGTATTTCGCCGTCGCGATCGCGATTCTGCTGCTGCCGCTGATTCATTATCAGCTCGGCCTGTATCCGGGTTACCTGCTCGGACCGGTGGAGCGGCTGCGGCGCCGAACTCTAGCGACGCTTGCCGTGTTCGGCGGCCTGGTCGCCTGGGACAACATCGTCGAGCGCGGGGTACTCTCGCGCGGCGTGCTGCTGGCAACCCTGGTTTTCGCGCTGATTCTGCCACCGCTCGCCGAATCGGCGGCGCGCGCGGCGCTGGTGCGCGCGAAACGATGGGGAATGCGCGTGATTCTTCTCGGCGCCGGCGATACGGGACGCGCCGTGGCACGAACGCTCGCGCGCGAGCCGCAACTCGGGCTGATTCCGGTCGCATTTCTCGATAATCGGCCGGCGGCGTGGAACTCGGCGATCGAGGGTGTGCCAGTCGCTGGGCCGCTGGCGCTGGCGCCGGATTTCGAGCCGCGCGCCGAAGCTGCTATCGTGTCCCTGCGCGACCTCGGACGGGACGATTTTCTGGTGCTGGTGCAGGAGTTGAATTTTCCGCGCGTGATCGTGGTGCCGGATCTGGCCGGGATCGCCGGACTGTGGATCACGGCGCGCGATCTGGGCGGGTCGCTTGGGCTGGAGATCAAGAAAAATCTGCTAATCCGGCGCAACACCGCATTGAAGCGGCTAATGGATCAGGCGGTCGCGCTGCCGCTGTTTCTTTTGGGCCTGCCGCTGATGGCGATCGCCGCCGTGTGGATCAAAGTTGTCAGTCCTGGACCAGCGTTTTACCGCCAGTTTCGCGAAGGCTTCGAGGGACGCCGCATCCCGGTGTGGAAGTTGCGCACCATGCATCTCGATAGCGACCGGCTGCTCGACGAATGGCTGGAAACGCACCCTGAGGATCGCGAGCAATGGTCGCGCTATTTCAAGCTGCGGCACGATCCGCGGGTGCTGCCAGGGATTGGGAAGCTGCTGCGGCTCACCAGCCTCGACGAGTTGCCGCAGCTCTGGGGCATTCTAAAGGGCGAAATGAGCCTGGTCGGCCCACGTCCGCTACCCGATTATCATCTGCATCAATTGCCGGCGGAATTTCGCGCGCTCCGCACGCGCGTGCTGCCGGGGCTCACCGGGTTGTGGCAAGTCTCAACGCGCAGCGATGGCGACGTTGCAGTACAGGAAGCGCTGGATACGTATTACATCCGCAACTGGTCGCCGTGGCTAGACCTTTACATTTTGGCGCGGACGGTATCAGCCGTGTTGCTCGCTCGCGGAGCTTACTAACTCTGAACCGAACAAATGATGCATTCTACGCTCATCATGCATTTAGGGTATCCTCCTCTCGCTATTCTGAAGCATCGAAGACATGGGGCGTTTCGGTTATTATGCTTTTGTTTATCGAGAGAAGATACCCAAAGAGATCGAGGTTACTTGAATGAAATCATCGGGGTCCGGTAGACGGAACTTCACGAAACAATTTAAGAAAGAGATCGCTCAGCGCGTCCAATCGGGCACACCGGCGGCCGACTTGGCCCGGACCTATAATTTACAGCCAGACTTAGTGCGTACGTGGCGGGACGAGTTGTGTGATTTGGGGCGCTATGCATTCCCCGGCAAGGGAATGCGCACGTTCACGAGAGAAGAGAAAGAAAATGCAGTTCGGCTCTTGGAACAAGGTACCCCGTTAAACGAGGTGGCACGCTTATGCAGAGTAACTCAGCACAGCTTGCGGCGATGGCGGCATGAGTTTCAAACCCTCGGTTCCGATGCGTTTGCGAGCCGTGTATGTAAGAAGAAGATGCTGATTTATCGTTTCACGGAAGACGAACACAAGAGGTTAAAGAAGCTCGCCAAATCAGCGGGTGCACGCAGTGTGTCAGTTTTCGTCCGCTCCCGGCTCTTATATGAAACCAGGGAACACAGTTTGCGGCGATGGCGGCATGAGTTTCAAACGTTCAGGTCCGATGCCTTTTCGGGCGGCGCATGTAGGAACAAGATTCTGATTTTTCGTCTCACTGACGACGAAGACAAGTGGTTAAAGAAGCTCGCCAAATCAGCGGGTGCACGCAGGGTGTCAGATTTCGTCCGCTTCCGGCTGCTGTATGAAACAAGCGAACGTTAGTGCGCGGTTCGACAAAAGTGGAGCACCCTCCTGAGCGGGCCCGTTACGCTGCTGATTGTTGTGACCGAGAACGCCCAGATCGCATTTGAGCGGCATGAGTGGGGAGCACGGTTGCGCTCGGCTGTCGAGCTGGATTGATCGGCAGCAGCGTGTTGGATAGATTAACAAATAGGCATGCCGATCGAGATGCGAAGAGTCTCCAAGTATGGAGAGCCGCTCGATCCGCAGACATCCTGATCGGTGTCGGATAGTCATTCGCTGCGCCCAGCTTGTACATTTCGCAGGCGATTTTACTTGTAGACGGGCTGCCTAATCCGCTGGCGCGAATAGACTTGGTCAACTCTCTTTCAGAGCGCGCTTGACCGCGCATCGTGCTGGCACCCATTATTGAAAGTTAGCATCGAAGGCTGGAGATTGCCCGGATCATCGTTGGACCCTTGATTCTCATAAGTTACGCGACCGCGGCTTGTTTGGCAACCGGTTTCCTAGCCGCCTCGGCGGTCATCGAAGAAACCAGCAACGGAATCTGTCGGAAGCCGATGACCTTGCGGAGCTGGCGCTCGGCGACGACGAGACCTGAGCCGACCCAGCGTTCGATGTGGTCACCGTCACGCCAACGCTTCGCGTTGCAGCACACGGTCTCGACGATGGAGAACGCCGACTCGATTACGTTGGTGCAACAGAGCGTGCGGCGAAGCTGATCGGGCACCCGGCGAGTTCGATTCGAGAGCGGATTTATGCGCTGCCCGAGGTCGGTTATGGCGTTCTGCTCTACACGGGAAGTTCAGACGCCGAAGGGACGCTCGGCGGACTGGTGGAAGTCGGCCGCCGCATCGCTGATTCCATTAAAGCCGCGATCGACCTTGGCAAACTGTGCTCGAACGATCCGTTTTGCTCTCAACATGTGCCGGAAAGCCCCCATGAGCGGCGGTTCTTGCAGGGCGCGGCGTGCCACGGCTGCTTGCTGATCGCTGAGACAAGTTGCGAACAACAGAATGATCTCCTGGATCGCGCGCTGGTTGTTCGAACGGTTCACGGCGCCGGCGCAGAGTTCTTTTCAGAGCAATCCTCTCTTGAAGCCACTATTTAACTTAGCGAAGCAGTGATGAATGGCGAGCAACTCATTCCTGAACAGCTTTCGCAACGTGTGCACGAGGTGAAGCCCCACT
>Ga0335074_10011317_pt1 | contig 12473 bp, 11 predicted proteins | sample Lox_Sample_23_FD_206715 | JGI IMG/M metagenome (GOLD analysis project Ga0335074, IMG submission 206715) | Soil microbial communities from Loxahatchee National Wildlife Refuge, Florida, United States - Lox_Sample_2.3 | ecosystem: Environmental > Terrestrial > Soil > Wetlands | place: USA...
ACTTTCGCGGCTGCTTCTTTGTTCAAGCTATCGGACCACGCGGCAAATGGGCTGTATCCACGACGGTCCAGGTATTCGCGTACTTCGATCATGTTCGATGGTAACACAAACGGTACCAATGTCAATGTGCCACGACTCGACCCGCATAAGCTACCATAAGAATCTTATGCTTGACAATATGGACGCTATACATTACACTAACGGGAGTTTCGGGAGGCCCGCATGCCTGCTCAATCCCCGGAGAACCTAACCTACCGCCGTCGAAGTTCGATCTGGCTTTTCTATGGCGCTGCGGTAATTTCGGCACTCGCGATCAGCGCAGTCGGCAAGGTCCCTTCACTTCGTGTCCCGGTCCTCGCCCTTGCTGTCCTGGCAGCAGGGGCCGCGATTCTGTTCCTGCTTCGCTTCCTCCGCTCCAATGATGAGCGCGAGCAACAAATCAACTACCGCGCCCTGACGTTTGCCTTCGCGGGCACACTAATTTTCTCGCTCGCTATAGGCTATTCGCAGGCGGTCGGCTTTCATTCCGTCTCATGGTTGGGAATCCCGGCATTGATGGTCGTGCTGTGGAGCATCGGTCTCGTTTTGTATTCATGGCGGTACCGATGAAGACGCGGCTCCGTGTGTTACGTGCAGAAGTGGAATGGTCCCAGGCCGAGCTCGCGGCGCGTGTCGGGGTAGCTCGCGGGACCATCAATGCCATTGAAACCGGCAAGTACGATCCGAGCTTGCCGCTGGCATTCAAGATCGCGCGAGCGTTCGGAAAGAATGTCGAAGAGGTGTTTCTGTATGCCGAGGACCAGGATCACGCGTCCCGCACCTGAGTCCGAAGGCTAAGTGAAAGGTTCCTATGGACCGGCCTTACAGCATCTCCGATTTCGCTTTGCCGTCCCGTTGGGATTCAGACTCACATCCCAGTGTAATCGAACGGGCGGGCAGGTCCCGACGCGACGAAAGAACACGTACTCAGACAGACCGCGAAAAAGGTTCCAATTCTGGCGCGTCGCGAGGCTCGGATCGGTCCAGAACAATCTACCGTGGGCGCGACCGTGAGTATTCTCTCCGTGATTCGGAAGTCCATACATTGACCGATGTGGGCAAGTTTCGAGTGGTTCCGACCGAAGACTTGGCGCGGTTCGGCTACCAGGGCGATCAGGCTCGCATGGAAGCCGACATCAGGAATCTGCGGAAGCACGGCCTAGTCGAACAGAGGACAATTGAAGGTCATTCCTCCTATTCCATGAAGGTGCTGACGTTAACGAAAGAGGGTCAACGGCTGCTCAAACATGCACAGCTCGTGTCCAGCCGCCAGGCGACGTATCACGGCTTTGCAAAGCCCAAGGAAGCGCGTCACGATGCCGAACTCTATCGACTCTACCGGCAGGTCGCCAAAGAGATCGAACGCTCGGGAGGCAATGTCCGCCGTGTAATTCTCGACTTGGAGCTGAAGAAGGAGCTCTATCAAGCCATCTCAAGAATGCGGCCTGACAAGGACCCAGCCTATGAGCGCATCGCCATCGCCAGCCGCTTTGATTTGAAGGTTGTGAATGACAAGATTCCGATTCCCGACCTACGAATCGAATATGAGGATGAATGCCGAGACGTGCATCGGCTCGATTTAGAAGTAGCCACTCGCGACTACCGACCTCAGGGCCTGGGCGAAAAAGCCAAAGCTGGATTCCACGTTTTTGCTCGGCAGCAGGACCACGACAGATTGCGTCGCGTACTCGATTCACAGGAAATCACGGTAAGGATTTTTGCGCTATGAAATTTCTTCCGATCCACATCGACGCCCTGCGCGGCTTTGGCTATACCGAGGAAGAAGCGCGTTTCCTCTACCTTGTGGCCACGCATTCCGGGTACTTCACCTGCCAGCAGTTTTTGCAGTTCATAGAGACGAAACCCGGCAAGCGCAGCGTGGCCTTCGCGCAGAAGGTTCTCGACAAGAAGCACGCCAGCGCCAAGGAATACCTCCGGCATGGCCGCGTTTTTCACCTTTTCTCCCGCAATCTGTACGAAGCCATCGGCAGAGAGAACATCCGCTTCCGGCGCATCCACTCGACTGAATACGTCCGAACGCGCCTTATTGGCCTCGACTTCATTCTCAGAAACCAGAACTTCACGTACCTCGAAACCGAGGAGCAGAAGCTCACCCTTTTCTGTGAGCAGATGGGGATCAACAAGAAAATCCTTCCCCGCAAGCGGTATTCCGGCGCTATCAAGGGCAACTTCACTGACCGCTATTTTGTGGATAAGTTTCCGATGTTTTACAACCCAGGCGTCTCAGCCTCCCCTATGACTATATTCAGTTTCATTGATCCGGGATTCGAGAGCATGGATAGCTTCAGGACCCACTTGGACGCCTACCTAACGCTCTTTACCAAGCTCCCACAACTCCGCTTCTATTACATCGCGACGCGCGATACCAACTTCGAGCGAGCCAATAGACTTTTCCGTGAGACGTTTCAACGGCTGTGGAACCCGGATTCTCCGTTTGGTCTGCTCCAATATTTTCACACGCGGCGGCTTTGGGATGACAAACAATACGGCAAGCTGAGCAACGGCGATATCGAGTTCCTGAACCAGGCACAAGAGCGATTCAGTGATCCTGGAGTCGAAGAGCTGTATTCGAAGTGGCGTGCGGGAGAGGTTACGGGAAACTTCGTCCGTTCGGAATCCGGGAAGTATCGAAGGCCGGGACAGGCGGCCATGATCTGCGCCACAGTGAACGGACAGGCTGCGATGTTCGAACGGCATCCGCATCGGCCCGTAAAGGTGCCGGTGAAAAGCTCCAGAGAAGGAGTTTTCCAGGGAGATTTCACCTCCGACTTCTCCCCGGCTTGGACATAAGCCTAAGAAAGCGCAAGCAAATGCAGCGGACAAGGCAAAGAAACGGAACGCGGCCAAAACACGACCAGAGGCGGGAGCGACCCCATCGCGCCGCAGAATCGCGGCCCGATCCCTTCGGGCTTCGGGGGTCACTCCCGCCTCTTGCTGCTAGAAAGCGCAGCTCGTGTTTTGGCCGTGGACTATTGGGAAATTCCCACAGCTTTGTAAGACGAATTGTCAGACAAATTCCAAACGAGGATTGAGGGCGAAACATGCCAATCATCAAAGCACCACCCAAACAACCAAAGTCGGTCACGATCCAAGCGAGGGTTGAGGAAGCCATCAAGGATCAATTGGACCACTACGCAGAATTCATCGACTCGACTCCGTCTTACGTGATTACCGAAGCCCTGAAAGACCTCTTCCGTCGAGACAGGGAATTCAAGTCTTGGCAGGACCAACACGCCGGCAACGCAGACGAGGATGCGCCCGCCGAGCATCATCCTTGACACCGATGCTTCTGAATCACAGCGGCGACAAATGCAGGGGACCACAGGGGGAGCGAACAAGAGTTTGTCGAATCCAATTCCGTTCAGGAGTAGCTGCAAGCAATGGCCGTCGAACTACAATTCGAGACCTCAGTGCAAATCGAGCGGCACTACGCCGTTACGGAAATCGCTGAGATGTGGAACCTCAGTCCTGATAAAGTTCGTGAAATTTTCGAGGATGAACCAGGTGTGCTTGTGATCGGGGATCGCAATCCCCGTCACAAGAGGCGCTATGTTACGCTGCGGATTCCGCACTCCGTATTACAGCGGGTCCATCGGCGACTATCGGCGAAAGCCGCTGTTCGCTAGGAGCGTTGCACGATGCTGACCATTTACCGCCGCCACCGAAGGAGCTGCAAGCAGCGCACGAAGGGGCGCAAGCACCGGCATTGCCAGTGCCCTATTTGGGTTGATGGTTTCCTTGGCGGCAAGGAGATACGCGAGTCCCTTAAATTACGCGATTGGCAGCGGGCACAGGAGATGGTCCGGGAATGGGAAGCGGAGGAACGTAGGACACGCCAGACGGAACAGCAAATAACGATTGAGGACGCTCATCGGAAATTCATTGCGGACGCCGAAGCGCGGAAACTGAATCAATCCACGCTGTACAAGTACCGTCTCTTATTCCAAGAGCTTGACGCCTTCGCGGAAGCATACAAGCTGCAATTCCTAATGCAGCTAGACCTGGACACCCTTGCAACATTTCGTGCCACGTGGACACAGGGACCGCGCACGAGTCTCAAGAAGTTGGAGCGCCTGAGGGCATTCATGCGCTTTGCTGAAAAGAGAAAATGGATTGGCGATAATCCTGCCCTTGAGTTGAAGGCACCGAAGGTTCCAAGCAAGCCAACAATGCCTTTTACGCGAGAAGAGATGACTCGGATCATTGCGGCTCTTGGGCCTTATGGCAAGAGCGCCGGCACTCGCAATGCGCAGCGCCTGAGGGCCTTTGTTCTCTTGCTCCGCTACTCGGGGATGCGAATTGGGGATGCAACTCGGCTTGAAGTGAGCCGCCTCAATGGAAACAAGCTGCTCCTTCATACGGAGAAAACTGGGGTGCCCGTCTATTGCGTCCTGCCCGACGCCGTTGTTGAGATCTTGGAAGCAGCCCCGCGTTCAAGCGAGCGATATTTCTTCTGGACAGGCGCATCCACTGTGAGAAGCGCAAAGGGAAAATGGCAGCGCCGTTTACAGCGCCTCTTCGAATTCGCAAAGGTTCCCACCGGCCATCCGCACCGCTTCCGCGATACGTTCGCCGTCGAATTGCTTCTCGCAGGTGTCCCTCTCGATAGAGTTTCGATCCTTCTCGGACACAGTAGCATTCGCATTACAGAACGCCATTACGCGCCGTGGACGCGATCTCGCCAAGAGCAGATCGAAGCCGATCTCCGAGCCGCTTGGAGCAACGATCCGCTGATTAAAGAGGTACACGCCGGGTACACGGCGAAACTCGCCGCCAGAACTCGCGTGTTTTCAAGGAGAAGGATTGGTAGGGGCGGTGGGGATCGAACCCACGACCTTCGGCTTAAAAGGCCGCTGCTCTACCACTGAGCTACGCCCCTGGAGTGGTTCAAACATTCTACACGAGAACGCGCTCACGCCTGCGGGATGGCTGCGGCAGTCTGCGCCTTGGGGGTGAATCAACATTTTACATGAGAAGGGTCGCGAGGCGGCGCCTCTCCGCGCACCGCCGCTGATACAATGGCGCACGGATCGTCCAGAGCCGCCGACGCTGCGCAACTTAAGCGCGGGAGCGGGATCGGGCAATCGCGAGAGCCCCTGATGAACGGGAATTCGTCGCCGCTGCGCGGTGTTTTCAGAATACTGCTGCTTTACGATGTGGCCGAGGCGATCGACTTGGCCAAGGTCCGCGAGCTGCTCGGGCCGCGCGCCGCCTCCGGTGCTCACGGTTTCCCTCGCCGCACGCCGGAGTACGTCCGGTTCGAGCAGCCGCCCGTGATCGAGGCGCGGGTGCCGCTCGCGCTGGCAAGTGGGGAAGAGGTCGCATCGTGGGTGAAGTATTACGCATTTGCTGTGATCGCGGTGGAGATCGAGGTACCTTTTGCCTGCGATTGGGACGAATTGCAAGCGAGTGCGTCGCGATGGATGGATGTCGCCGAACTCGAGCCGCTGGCGAGGGAAATCGTCAGCGGGCGGCTGAACGAAATCGAACCGGCGGTTTCGCGCCGAAACGAGGATTGGCTGAGCGAGAGCTATCTCATGGTGAATTTGCAGGAGGTAGCGCGCGACGGCAACGAACAGTGTATGGCGCTCGATCTGCTCGAAACGTGCGGGCGGCGCATCGTGCAGCTGATTCGCGGGGAGTCGACCCCGCTTGCCGAAAAAAACGTCGAGGAGGCGCTGCGCGCGAGCCTGTCGTACTACGCAACGGACCTCGTGCTGGTGGGCACTTCGGCTGCTCTCGTTTATGACCGCTCCGACGACGCTGCGGCGACCATGCTGGTGCTCGAATTCGCGAAAATGCAATTGCTGGAGTTTCGCTACTACGACAACTTGATGTCTGACCTGCTCACGGGCATCTACTCTGCACTCGACCAGAAACAAAATTTTCTGCTTTCGCGGTGGAGACTGCCGCGTCAGTCACAGCGCCTCAACGCGATACGGCTCGATGTGATGGATTTGACAGAGCGGATCGATAACTCGATCAAGTTTTTCAGCGATGTCTATTACGCGCGCGTTTACAGGCTGGCGGCGCAGCGCCTGGGCGTCGACGAATATCGCGGTCTGGTGGACGAAAAGTTGAGTACGGCGGGCGAGCTGTATGAATTCATGGTGGATCAATTCAACGAAACGCGGTCGTTTGTGCTGGAAGTGATCGTGGGGATTCTTGCGCTGCTCGATGTGATTTTTTGGTTCAAACGCTGACAGCCGTCCCGGCGGACGGAAAGCGATGGGGGTAAAAAGTGTTTGCTTTTTCTTCGCCATGTGCTAATCTGCCTTCCGTTAAAGAAAAAGGCCGCCCCAGCCGCACTTTGGTAAAATCGGGCCGCCTGCGTCCCCACAGGACACTAAACGAGGTGGCGAAATGACCGACGAAAAAACCAAAAATCTTGAGCTTGCAATATCGCAGATTGAAAAGGATTACGGCAAAGGCTCCATTATGCGGCTGGGGAGCCGCGATGTGCTGGTTCCCGTGAACGTGATTCCCACTGGCTCGATCTCAATCGACGCGGCGCTCGGCGTGGGAGGCTTCCCCCGCGGGCGCGTGATCGAAGTATACGGGCCGGAATCGGGCGGCAAGACCACCCTAACGCTGCATGTGATTGCGGAGGCGCAAAGACTGGGAGGACAGGCGGCCTTCATAGATGCCGAGCATGCGCTCGACCCGGTCTATGCGCGCAAACTGGGCGTGGATGTGGATAACCTGCTCGTTTCGCAGCCGGATAACGGCGAACAGGCGCTCTCGATCGCCGAGGCGCTGATCCGGACCAATGCCGTGGACATTATTGTCGTCGACTCGGTGGCCGCGCTTGTTCCCAAGGCCGAGCTCGAAGGTGACATGGGTGAGCCGCAGATGGGCTTGCAGGCGCGGCTGATGTCGCAGGCGCTGCGGAAGCTGACCGCGATCGTGAACAAGTCAAAGACCTGCCTAGTTTTCATCAACCAAATCCGCGAAAAGATCGGCGTGATGTTCGGCAACCCCGAGACGACCACCGGAGGCCGCGCGTTAAAGTTTTATTCTTCGATTCGCGTGGATATTCGGCGCATTCAGTCGATCAAGGAAGGCGACCGGGTGGTCGGTTCTCGCACGCGCGCCAAAGTGGTGAAGAATAAGGTGGCCGCGCCCTTCCGCGAAGCCGAATTCGACATCATTTATGGCGAAGGCGTTTCGCGCGAGGGCGATCTGATCGATCTGGGAGTCACGAAAGGTATTTTGGAAAAGTCCGGCACTTGGCTTTCCTATAAAGGCGAGCGCATCGGGCAGGGACGCGAAAATGCGCGCATTTTTTTGCGTGAGAATGCCGACGTTCGCGACAAGATCGATAATGAACTCCGCAAGGCACTGGGCTTGATTCCCGCCGGCGCCTCGAACGGGGACAAAAAGCCGGCTACCGAGGCCGAAAAGGCCGTAGCGCCGAAAGCAGCGGCGGCACAAGCGGGCAGCAAGGCTCGATAGCTGCCGGAAAAGACGTCGAACCGATTCTGAAAGATGGTTCCCGCAGCGCGCCGCTTCCTGAGGGCGCGCGCGGGAGTCTCATGGCATCCTCCGCACCGGAACCTCGCAATCCGGAAGCTGTCTATAATCGCCGCTTGCAGGAATTGGAAGCGGCGCAGGCCCGGCTTAAAGCTCGCGACGACCGCTTGGCCTACACCATATCCGGCATCATACTCAGCGGGGTCGCGCTGGTCGTCTGGCTTATCTTCACGAAAACCCATTCGGTCTACTGGATCGCGGTTCCACTGATTCTGTTCATCTTTTTCGCGGTCCTCCATTCCCGTGTGATCCGGGCATTGCGAGATTGTCGCCGCGCAATGGCCTTCTACCGGCGCGGTCTTGCGCGCATCGGCAATCGCTGGATGGGCAATGGGCAAGCAGGTGATCGGTTTCTCGATTCGGCGCATCCCTACGCGCGTGACCTGGATATCTTCGGCAAAGGGTCGGTTTTCGAATTGCTGTGCTCGGCGCGCACGCGAGCTGGGGAAGAAACACTCGCCGCCTGGTTACTGAGTCCTGCATCGCGGCAGGAAGTCCAGGCTCGGCAAGCCAGCATAAACGAAATGCGCGACCGGCTTTCGTTCCGCGAGGATCTCGCGGTTTTGAGCGAAGGCATAGACGCGGCCGGACGGCCGGATGCACTGACGGCATGGGCGGAGGACAAATCCTTCCTTGGGCCTTCGTACTTGCGTGTGCTGCTTCCCATGCTCGCGTTCCTCTGGCTCTGTGGAATTGCCGCATGGGGAGCTTGGGGGTATTGGTATATCGGGGTTGTGCTGAGCGTGCTCAATCTATTCCTTTCCGTTCGATTGAAGAAGCGTGCTGCGCCGCAGGTTGCCATCATGGATAGCGCCATTCGCGAGGCTCGTTTGATATCGGAGGTCCTCGGCCGCATCGAAAAAGAGCCGTTATCCGCGGATAAGTCTGGCGGACTTGAAGAGCTGCTGCGCAGGAATGGCATGCCGGCTTCGCGCTGTCTGCTGAGGTTGGCGAAACTCTCGGAAAGTCTTGCATCAGGCCGCAACTACGTTATCGCACTATTGGATAATTTCGTCTTCTGGAAACTGCAATATGCCCTTGCCATCGAAGCGTGGCGCAGACGGTTTGGCGCTGAAGTGCGGGGATGGCTCGCGGCGCTCGGAGAAATGGAAGCGCTTTCGGACCTCGCGAGCTATTGGTATGAGCATCCGGACGATGTGTTTCCCGAGTTTACGACCGAGGTGCCATGTTTTGAGGCGCAAGGATTGGCACACCCACTGATGCCGGAGAAGACGGCCGTGCGAAACGATCTTTCTCTTGGCAAAGAGCTGCGGCTCGTGATCATCAGCGGGCCCAATATGGCGGGGAAAAGCACCTTCGTCCGCGCGGTCGGTGTGAACGCGGTGCTCGCACAGTGTGGCGCGCCTGTTCGCGCACAAAAGCTGAAACTTTCGCCGCTTGCCGTGGCGGCATCTGTGTGCGTGCTGGATTCCTTGCAAGGCGGCATCTCGCGCTTTTACGCAGAGATCACGCGGCTCAAATTAATCATGGATATGGCAGAAAAGCCCGTGCCCGTTCTGTTTTTGCTCGATGAGCTGCTTTCGGGCACCAATTCGCACGACCGGCGTGTCGGCGCCGAAGCAGTCGTCCGCGGGCTTTTTCAACGTAACGCCATTGGCATGCTGACGACGCATGACCTTGCGCTGGCCGAGATCGCCAATCAGTTTGGCGACCGGGCCGTGAACGTCCATTTTGAGGACCACCTGGAAAATGGCGAGCTGCGCTTCGATTACCGTTTGACGCCCGGAATCGTTCAGACCAGCAATGCGCTGGACTTGATGCGTTCCATCGGGCTCGACGTCTGACGGGTTAAACGCGGCTCGACGTGTCAAACCCGCCCCTTACGACGAGTTCGACAGTCCGGACGGCCAGGCAGGGGCCGTTTTGGTCTGGAAAATGGGAACGGGTTTCCGGTTGCGGAGAAACGTCCCGTTTTTTAAACTGCTTTTTGCGTTGGAAGTTGGGGGAATTGAAGGGCCAGCGTATCAGAGATGCCAAATGTCCGTGTGGTTCCTCGCCTAATCGCCGTTCTTTGTCTGATTGCGAATACGTGCGTCGCTGCGCCTGCCGCAGACACACGGGCTAAATCGCCGACGGTGCGCTCACGTACGACGCGGACGAGGCACAGCTATTTCACTCCTTACGATCCCACGAAAGGGGACGTTGTGCTTGCCGACGATCCTGTGGTGCGCCAAGCCGCGATCGACGCGCTGGGGCACGAAAAAGGATCGGTAGTTGCTGTTGACCCAACCGACGGGCGCATCCTGACGATCGTCGGACAAAAAATGGCCTATTCGGCCGGGTTTGAGCCGTGTTCGACGATCAAGCCTTTTATCGCGCTCGCCGCCCTGAAAGAGGGCGTGATCACGCGCGAAACCATGCTGCCCATCGCGCCGCGCCGCTACATGGACCTGACCGAGGCGATGGCGCACTCGAACAACAAATTTTTTGAGGAAGTAGGCACACGGCTCGGATTTGAACGCGAGATCAAATACGATGCCGAGTTTGGCTTGGGGCAGAAAGTCGGTTACGACTTGCCGCTCGAGCAGCCGGGTTCGCTGCCACCTTCGCCGCCGCTATTCGGCGGAGTGGCGCGAATGTCCAGCTTCGGCGAAGGAATCCGCATCACGCCGTTCCAGCTTGCATCGCTGGTCTCGACTTTAGCGAATGGCGGCACCCAATACTATTTGCAGTATCCCCGCAACGAACAGGAAGTGCAGGACTTCCAGCCGCGCGTACGTCAGCAGCTCGATATTGCGCCGATCGCGCCGGACATTCGGCAGGGAATGCTTGCGGCGGTGCTTTATGGCACGGCCAAGCAAAGTTTCGATCCTTACGGCGAACAGGACCTCGGAAAAACCGGCACCTGCAATGACGAGACGCTCGGCGGACGGCTCGGCTGGTTCGCGTCTTATGCGGACCAGGAGCATCCGAAAATCGTGATCGTCGTTCTGCTGCACGGCGGCGCCAGAATCATCAGCGGGCCGCACGCATCCGAGATCGCCGGGCGGATCTACCGCACGCTTTCCGAAAGAAACTATTTTGTCGAGAAAGACGCGGACCCGCAGAGCGGTCCTTCGCCCGTCGCCGCCAGCACGGAACCCTCCGCCATCGACAAACCGGCCAATCCGTAGCTCTGCCAGCCGTTTGCTTTTAGCTATCCCTCTCTCGGCCTTCGGCTTTATGCATTTCTAATCGCAACACTCGTTTACCCCCCTTTCTGACCGCGATTAGAAATTTTTTCGTTCTTTGTTTTCAGCGACTTAGGTCGATTTTTAATTTTATTCATTTGCGATTAGAAATTTCGATTTTTTATGCATTTTTCGGCCTTCGCCAGAAACCGGCTACGGCGCGACAGGCCCGCCTCCGCGAGAGCCTCGCTATGGCGTGGCGTTTCGCGTTTTGTGCGCTTTTGCTCCCTCCAGAGGGGCTGTTTTTCTATCGATTAGAAATTTTCAAGTCGCTCGAAATACGGGAGTTGCGGCGATTTCTAATCGTAATTACTATCGATTAGAAATTAGCCGTCCGCAGAGACCGTTGCCTCCCCGTGACATACCCTCCAAACTGCTATGCAAGACGGCTCGATCATTGTGAAATCCTCGGAGAGGAGTTTATCACAGCGTGTACTCATTTGTCAACCACTATCTCGGTACTAGAACTGCTTTTCCCAATTTGGGAATGGTTCGGTCGTGGTGCGCGGGGACGGCGCTTTGGAGCGGGTGCAAATTGTACGCTTAAAATGGCCTTAAATGTCGCGTTTTGCGCGCTAAATGCGGCTATTTACACGCAATGTTTATCGGGGGGGCGCGGGAAAGCTTGCGCGGGTGGGACGGCGCAAGCGGTTGGCTTCGCGACGGTCCTTTTATGTCGGCACTGAAGTGCCGACCTTCCTGAATACCGGGCGGTTTGGCGGGTTTGCAGGCTGCCGGGCCTGAGCTGGCTGCAAATTGTGCGCTTAAAATGGGCTTAAATGTGGCGTTTTGCACGCTAAATGGGCTTGTTTTGCGGCTATTTCGCGGCTGGCTAATTTGACTGTCGGCGCCGGACCTCCGTGAAGGTGCTCCCTCCGGGACTTTATTTTTCGGGGCGCATGGTTCCCGGCATTCCGCTTCGCTGCATGCCGGGCTAAGTACAATCGCGCCTCCGGCGCTTGTGCGCTTTTGCCCTGGCGCGCCGGCCGGGTTTGCCCAGGGGTGACGAGCTGCTGTGGTGTGTCCACAGGTTCGCATGGCCCGATCCGCATCACTCAGCGCGCTGGGATTATAGTGATCGGCTCGGGCTGGAGCCAGGTGTGCTAAGACGCCCCGCGCAATGGTGCGCATCAGCGGAGCGCGTAGTTTCTGGCGGGGGGCGGCGATGGGGGAAAGCTTGCGCGGGTGAGGCTGCGCGAGCGGTTGGGCGCTTCGCGCCGATTCCTTTATGTCGGCACTGAAGTGCCGACCTTCCTGAAGACCGGGCGGTTTGGCCGGTTTGCGGGGTGGTAGGCTTGAGCTGGCTGCAAATTGTGCGCTTAAACAAGATGTCGGGAAACGTTCCGTCTGAGTTTCGCGGTGCAATGAGACGAGCAGTGGCCTGGAAAAAAGTAACGAGGCCGGAAAAGGCCTGAGCGCAAAGTAACGGAGCCGGTGTCGGAAAAAGCCCCACGCTCATAGACCCAGCGTGGGGCACCCGCAAAATCAGAGGCAGGAAAGGCGGGGCACCCGGCTGATCCATCAGCGCGAGGTCTACCGCGTACCGGCCTTCACCAACGTTGAATCCACCACCCACTGTCGCCGTCAATTGAGGGATTTTCCCTCGGTTGGCGTCCGGCGCAACTTCAAAAGTCTGAGTCAGGTATACAGGTGAGCCTCCCTGAGGGGTCACTCCAAGATAAGCGGTCT
>Ga0335074_10011320_pt1 | contig 12472 bp, 10 predicted proteins | sample Lox_Sample_23_FD_206715 | JGI IMG/M metagenome (GOLD analysis project Ga0335074, IMG submission 206715) | Soil microbial communities from Loxahatchee National Wildlife Refuge, Florida, United States - Lox_Sample_2.3 | ecosystem: Environmental > Terrestrial > Soil > Wetlands | place: USA...
TCTCTTTGCAGCTCAAACCTCATTTGCTGCTCAAGCCTCAATGGTGATGGTGATAGACGTAATGGCCATGCCAATGGCCACCGTGCCATCCCCATCCGGGGGCGTAGTCGTAATAGCCGTTGTAAGCAGGGCTGCCAAAATAGGGCCCGCCATAATAAGGGCCGCCGTAGTAATACGGGCCCGGTACGCCGACACCGACACCGAAGCCACCCGGCCCGGCATAGATGCCAATCTGAGCCATCGCCGGCACGGCAGTTGTTGCGGTCAGCGCGCCCGCGGCAACAACGCCAAGTACGAGTTTTCTCATGATCGTTCTCCTTCGCAATTGCTCCACGACGGGAAAACGCGAAGCGGGCGAACGTCGTTCCGCGCCTATGGTTCTCAGCGCAAGCTTCTCTGCGCAAAAATGTGATGGAACAAATTATCGGGAACGGGGGACACGGCGAAACTCGAACGCAAATCGTCTCAGATTGAATCGAGCGACGAGCGCCGCAATGGTCGGCGCTCCTCACCCATGCCGTTTCGCGGCGAATTCACCGCAACCTTGGAGCCGCGATCTTACAGTATCGCCGAGAACGCCCAATACAGCGTGCCGGAGATCACCATGGCCGCCGGCAGCGTCAGCACCCAGGCGAGCGCAATGTTGCGCACGGTCGAGAGCTGCAGCCCGGAGCCGTTTGCCGCCATGGTGCCGGCGATACCCGACGACAGCACATGTGTGGTTGAAACCGGCAGTCCGTAAACGTCAGCGGCGGCGATGGTCGCGGCCGCCGTGATCTCGGCGCAGGCGCCTTGCGCGTAAGTCAGATGCGTCTTGCCGATCTTTTCGCCGACCGTGACGACAATCCGCTTCCAGCCGACCATCGTTCCGAGCCCAAGCGCGATTGCCACCGAAATTTTCACCCACGTCGGAATGAACTTGGTCGCCCGGTCGAGCGAGGTCTTGTACGCCTTCAGCGTTTCAATCTCCGCCGGCGACAGCTCGCTCTCCTTGTCTTTCATCAGAAAGCGGATCGCCTCCGACGCCAAATACATGTCGTTGCGCGTGTTGCCGACTGTGTTGATCGGCATACGGGCGATCGAGCCGTACTTCGTAACCTGGCCGGAAATATCCCGCACCAGGACGGCCAGTGAAGGATAAGTGCCTTCACTGAGGGTGTGGCTGGAGACATAAGCGGTCACCGCCGGGCGCGGATTGCCGAGCACGTTATATCCCGACGCCTTCTGCTCGATGACGGCGCTGGCGGCTTTCGAATTTGCTGCAAAGCTCGCCAATTGGCTGTTGGGCATGGAACGGTTGAGCGCATAAGCCGTCGGCACGGTGCCGATCAGGATCAGCATGATCAGGCCCATGCCTTTCTGACCGTCGTTGGAGCCGTGGAAGAAGCTAACCAGCGTGCAAGTGAGAATGAGGATGCCGCGGATCCACCATGGCGGCGGGTGATCGCCCTTCGGCTCGGCATAGAGCGCCGGAATGCGGATGATGGACCTGAGCAGCAACAACAGGACGGCGGCGAGCGCGAAGCCGAACAGGGGGGAGACCAGCAACGCTTCGCCCACGTCTTTGGCCTTGCCCCAATCGACGCCGGACGTGCCGCTGCGACCATGCAGCAGAGCGTTGGTGATGCCGACACCGATGACCGACCCGATCAACGTGTGTGAACTCGACGCTGGTAGGCCGAACGCCCAGGTCCCGAGGTTCCAGATGATGGCCGCGATCAATAGCGCGAACACCATGGCGAAACCCGCATGACTGCCGACCTGGAGGATCAACTCGACGGGAAGCAGCGATATGATGCCGAAGGCAACCGCGCCGGAAGACGTCAGAACCCCGGCCAGGTTGAACAGGCCAGACCAGACCACGGCGAAGTTTGCCGGCAGCGATCGCGTGTAGATAACGGTCGCCACCGCGTTGGCGGTATCGTGAAAGCCGTTGACGAATTCGAAGCCGAGCGCGATCAGCAGCGCCACGAACAGCAGCAGGAACGGCGCGTAAGTCGTGATCTTTGCGCCAGTGGCGTCGATGTCGGAATGGATGCTGTAGGCGACAAACAGCAGCACAGCCGCAACAACGCCGCCGAATATGATGGCAGTGAGTGGGTTAAAGGCGCCACTGAGATCCGGGCCCCTGCGGGCTGCGGGTTCTATCGAGCCGGGTAAGATGGCAGCTTCACTCATGAGAGCCCTCGTTCACTCGAATGGGTCTCAACTTTGCGCGGCCTGTGTGACAGCGAAATGAAATCGGCGCCGCAATCGCGAGATCGATACGCAAGATCGCTGCGCGAGACCGGAGCGCAAGACTGCCGCGCGAGATCGCCGAAGGATGAAGGATGCTGAACCGCGTTCCTGGCGGCCGCGCCAGCGCCTTATGCATGCCTTATGCATTATGATTTCGAACTAGAACGCGGCTCCAGTCCGAGCATGATCTTTTCGGAAAATCGCTTTCCACCCCGGATCAAGTCCGGGCAAGCATTTTTCCGGATCTGCTCTAAGCGGCCTGCTGACAGAAATAATCGATTACCGACCACAGCGGCTTAGGTCGATACTGATCGTCCAGCGGTAATGGGCGGTTGGCAAGCCCGTCGGAGCGCTTGTTCCACATCGGCATCCACGTATAGCGGTCGGTGATGCCCCAGCTGGCGATGACCGACGGCCGCATTGCGGCGCATATGGGCGACAGGAAATCGTATGCGCGCGCGGCGGCCAGCACATCGCGCACCGCGATCGGCGCCGGCAAGTCCCGGTCGATGACGTCGAGCTCGGTCACGTGCACCGACAAGCCAAGCGATTTGATTTCGGAGACAAAATCGTAGAGGCCGTCCCGATCGATCCGATGCGTGGCGCGGATGTGGCCCTGCAGTCCAACGCCGTGCAACGGCGTGCCGCGCGCAAGCAAATCGTGAATGAGCGCGAGCAGCGCCTGGCGCCGCGCCGCAGAGCCCTGCTCGACATACTCGATATCGTATTCGTTGAGCAGGAGCTCGGCCGCAGGGTCGACCTCATGCGCTAGGCGAAACGCCGTGTCGATATATTTCGCGCCCAAATATTTCAGCCAGATCGACGCGCGCAGATCGGCCACCGAACCTTTGGCCTCCGCGATCGGCTCGTTGACTACGTGCCACGTTTTGATCTTGCCGCGATACCTGGCAACGACTGTTTCGATGTGCGCTTTGAGCGCGCTCTCGGCTTCGGCCGGACTATCGATCTCTTTCGTCCAATCCGGCATTGCGGCATACCACACCAGCGTATGACCGCGCATGGTCATCTGCCGCGCCTCGGCGAAAGCGAGGACCTGGTCGGCAAAATCGAAATCAAACCGATCGCGGCTCGGCCGCAGATAGTTCCAGAACAAGCCGTATTCCGGCGTCAGTTGCTGGCAGTAAGCCGTGAGCGCGGCGCGGTATTCCGGCTTCTTTTGCAGCGGCGCGAGGTTGACGCATGCGCCGTAAGGAATACGGCGGCTGCGATCTGCCAACGCGGCGTCGGCAAAGGCTGCGCTGGCGCGGTTGAGGCCGAACGTCGCGTTTGCCAGCGCGCCGATAGCGCCGGCACCGCCCCACATCGCTTGTCGGCGTGACAGCATTGGTTTCTGCAAGGCCTACGATTTTCGTCGTCCACTCGATGGTGGCTTACGCGCGAATTTCGCGGTCTTCCAGAAGGGGCGGACGCTCAATCGAGTTAACCTTTATGCCGGCAATCGCTTCGTAACGATCGCCGCATGTGGGACCATGGCGATCGGTTGGGCGTTGGAACCGTTGGCGAGGTGAGTTGTGAATGTCCTGCAGTTGACTCGCCTCGGCGCCAACCACATCCGCAACGCCGTCGCAGAGGAAATTTATCTGCGAACCGGACGCGACATAACGGTGCCGGTGTCGATCTTTGGCGAAGTGATCGAACGCTGCAACTACAAGTGCCGTTATTGCGAATATTGGAGCCGCCCGCATTATAGCGACGATATGTCGATCGCGGATTGGCAGAAGGCGTTGCGCGAACTCAAGGAATTTATCGGTCACTTCCATATCGAATTCTCCGGCGGCGAGCCCTACCTCAAGAAGGGCTTCGTCGACCTCATCACCTTCTGCGGCAAGCAGGGACTCAAATGGGGGGTCACCACGAACGGTGGAGCGTTCCGCAACGAAAAGGTGGTTGACTGGACGGTCGCGGCCAACCCTTTCAACATCAATATCTCGATCGATTCGCACGACGCCAACATCCACGATTATTCGCGCGGCATCGACGGCTCGCTCGACGACATCGTCGCCGGTATCGGTCGGGTGGCGCGGTCGCGAACCAGACACGGCATGGATTTTCCCATCATCGTCAAGGCGGTCGTTCACAAATTGAACTTCCGTCGGCTCCCCGAGCTGGTCGAATGGGCGCGCGACATCGGCGCGACCGCCGTCAATTTCCAACCGGTCGAGCAACACACCGAAGCGGCCAGAGACGAATTTTGGATCGGCGCCGACGAACTGGACGAGTTGATCACGGTGAAAGACCGCCTGATCGAAATGCGCCGAGCCGGCGCGCCGATCCTCAACAGCGAATTGTTGCTCAATCTCTGGCCAAACCATTTCCGGCGCGAAAAGGCGCCGCGCGAAGTCATGCCGTGCCGGATCGGAATGCGGAACTACTTCATCCGCTGCGACGGGCGCGTCGAGGTGTGCTGGAACTTTCCGCCGATCGGCAACGTGCGGACGCAAACAGCGCGCGAGATCTGGCACGGCAAAGACGGCGTCGTGCGCCGCAAGGAGACCGTGGCCTGCGAGACCCTTTGTCTGTTCACCTGCCTATCGCAGAAGAATCTCGGCGACAAGATCGCGATGGGCATGAAGCTGCTCCGCAATTAACGGATTAGAGCGAAATATTGCGCTCCAGTTCGAAAATATAGACCACACTGACGGTGCCGCGTTGTGATCAGTCCCTACGCCCTGATCTACCTCTTCGCCTATGCGGTGCCGGCTTTCATCGGTTTTCTCGCCCTGATCGTCTATACGCACCTGTTATCGCCGGCCGAATACGGCCTTTACGTCGTCGGCGCGGGCGTCGCCGCGCTCGTCACCAATCTATGCTTTACATGGGTTCGGCAATCGATCTCGCGATATCAGGCGAGCTCCCCCGAACTCGATCTGCGTTCTGAAGCCGCCGTCGCCTATGGCGGGACGGTCGCCGTCATCGCCTGTGTAGCGCCGGTTGCGGTGTTCGCGGCGCGGTTTGTGACGCCGCCGAATTTCGGCTTTGCCTTGTTGGCGGCAAGCGTGTTTCTGGCCGTGTCGCTCGGCGCTTTTGAACTCGCTCAGGAATTCAAGCGCGCGCGGCTCAATCCATTTCAGTTCATGGCGATTGCGACGATCCGCAGCCTGTCGAGCCTCGGATTGGGCTACGCCGCCATTAAGCTCGGAAGCGGCGGACTCGGCCTTCTTGCGGCGATCGGCTTAAGTTTCTGGATCGGGAATGTCTTGAGCTTGGCCACCAATGCCGGCGGCCCACTGCGGCGCGTATCGGCTGACCGGCTACGGCAGTTCGCCCGCTACGGCTTGCCGTTCACGTTCGGCGCGCTCGCCTTCGGGCTGCACAGCGTGCTCGACCGATTGGGCGTCGCGTTCATGCTCGGTGAAAGCGGTGCCGGCTACTATGGTCTTGCCGCGGAAATGACCCGCCACCTCATTGCGATTCTCGCGGCGAGCGTCGCGTCGGCGATGTTTCCGATTGCGTTTCGCAGCTTTGCCCAAGGCGGCGTGGCGGCGACGCGCGAGCGCCTCAAGGAAGGCGCCGAACTCTTGGCCGCCGTGATCGTGCCGATTGCCGTCTGGCTCGCGATCTCCGCCGATATCGTCACCGGCACGCTGCTTGGCGCCGAGTTCCGCACGGTGGTCGCCGCGCTGCTGCCGATCCTGGCTGCCGCCGGCGTGTGCGGCGCCGTCAATCAATATTATCTGCAAGTCAGTTTTCAGTTGGCGGAAAAGCCGCTGCTCCAGGTTGCCCACGAAATATTCATTCTGCTCGCCAATGTCGTGTTGCTGTTTCCGCTGACGCACGCCTTCGGCTTGCGCGGCGCCGCGCTGGCCGTCCTCGTCGCCGAAGGCTTCGGCATCGGCGCCGGGATTTGGCTGTCGCGGCGGGCTTTTAAGCTGCCGTTCAGCGGCTGGGGCATGGTGCGCGTATTAGCCTCGACGGCGGTGATGGGGCTATTGACGTACGCCGCGAAAGCGGCATCGAGCGGCCATGGCTTTTCGACGCTCATCATCATGGCCGGTGTCGGCGGGGTCGCCTACGCCTGCGCGGCGCTGCTGCTCGATCTTGCCGGGATTCGCTCAGCCCTCAACGCGTCGGTGTGGCAGCGGCGGGTGGCCGCGGAATAAGCCCGGCCGTGACGACGGCGCGCGGCGGACGCCGCGGCGCTGGTCGATGCACAAGGCGGCGATGAATTTCCGGCGGCAAATGCTCGGGTGCGCGACGATGGCGCGCCGCATTGCAGCGGCTATCCACTGTTGCCGACGCGTTCTAGGCGTGCAATTGCAGCGCGCGAATGAACAGATAAACGAGCTGCGGCCGCAGAATGCTGTCCGGATAGCGCACCGCGCCGACAACGAGACAAGCCAGAAATTCCAGCAGCCGGCCGTTGACATAGGCGTTACGCGCACCAGTCCAAAACGCGTCAATTTCTGCAAGCCGCCGTCTGCGCTTCAAGTCGGGCGGCGAAAACCGCCGTTGCACCGCCGGATTCGAGAACACCGCGTCGATCGCCTTGAAGTTCGGGCGCAGCGGTGAGCTTCGCCAGCGAAAGTTGGTGCTGGTGCTATGCTGTCGATACATCAGCACGATGTCGTCGCGCATGGCTGCGAAATCGCCGAGCAGCGCGAGGCGGCACCAGAATTCCCAGTCCTCTCCCCATGTGAGCGTACGATTGAAGCCGCCGATTAACCGGGCGGCGGCGGTTCTGATACAAATGGCGCCGCAGACGATGAAGTTCTTGGTCATAAGGTGACGCAACGTGTCATCGGCGGGAAACATTTTCAAAGCCAGGTCAGCGCGGCTCGTGCGCTCCAAGCCGTCTTCTGCAACTCTGATGTGATGGGCAAAACAGGCGACGCGTTGCGGCATGCGCTCGAGCACCGCGACCATGCGGGCAAGCGCGTCCGGCAACAGAACGTCGTCGGCATCGAGGAAGAAAATGTACGGCGCGTGGGCGGCCGCGAGGCCGGCGTTTCTTGCTGCGCTCACGCCGCAATTCTTTTGCTGAAACACGGTCAAGCGCGGATCGGCGAAACGTCGCAAAACATCGGGCGTCCGGTCGGTCGAGCCGTCGTCGATGACGATCACCTCGATGTGCTCCAAGCTCTGCGCGAAAACGCTTCGCAATGTTTGCTCGATAAAGCCTTCGGCATTGTAGGCGGCGACCACCACGGTGACTTTGGGGGAGAACGGCCCCTCGACGCGCGGCGGAGCCGGATAGCTTTCGCGGCTCGCATCGACGTTCGCTGTCGAAGCAGCCATGGCTCAGGCCAGCGCGGCGGACGGCCGCCGCCCGTTGGCTGCGCCGCTAATCTGATCAAGGGCGCCGGCGACGGTCGTGACCAGGCATCCGGATAGCGTCGCGGTGCAAATCGCCCAGTCAAGCAAATCTGGAGAGACGCCGAACTTGCTCGGCTCGTCCGCCACGTCATGGCTGAAGAAGATCAGCCAGCCGCGAGTCTGCACCGTTTGGGCGATCAGTTCGGCGATCTTCGCTCGATCGAGCGATGCGTTCTGCAACGGCCAGGCATTGAGCGCGCCAAGATCGGCAACTCCGGCGTTGATGCCGGCATGACCGGAACGGCAAGACGCAAACCGATTTTCAAGATAGCGCTTGGTGCGAACCGATATGTCGCCATAGGGATAGGCGAAATTTCGCACCACGAGGTCGCAACTTATGTCGCGCAGCGCCGCCTGATTGCGGCCGAGCTCGGTGCCGAGCTCGTCGAGGCTCAGGTAGCGCAGCGCCGCATGCGAATAGGTATGGCATCCGATCTCGTGCCCATTCGCCCATACGCGTCGCAGTTGATCGATCGACGCCAACGAGGTTTCACCGGGACCGGCGCCGCCGCAACCGCCTGCGGCGACGTAGAAGGTGCCGCGGCCGCCGCGTTGTTCGAGCGCGCGCGCTCCGACCTCGCACGCCGAAGCGGGCACGTCATCGAAGGTGAACGACACGATGGGCTGGACGTTGCGTAAAACGAGCGGTTTGCTGCGAAGCTGGCGCGCAATAAAGCGCAACGCCATGCCGCTCAGCCGCGTCAGCAACGGGCCGGTGTTGGGGTCTCGTGTTTGCCGGGCAAGCATGCGGGTTATCTGTATTCCTCGTAAAGAATGCCGAATTCCGCGGCGATGCGGCCGGTTCCGCGTGCCGCCAAGAGCAAGCTGCGCATGACGGCGCCGCGGCCGCCGAATGCCGCCACAGGCAAAGATAAAGCTCCGGAAACGATCAGGCCTATGCCCTTGCACCAGCGCCGCACGGCGCCGCCGACATTTCCGGCGAATTTGCGTTCAACGCGCGTGGCTCCGGTTCCCTTGCGGAACATTCGCCGCATGATGTAACGGACCGTAGTACGCGATGGCGGCGTCGTCTCGAAGACGTAGGCCTCGTCGGCCCAAGCGAAAGTGTGCTTATCGCGGCGGCAACGATAGAAGAACTCCTCGTCGCCGCCGCCGGTGTAGGCGAAATCATGCAAAAATGGCTCATCGAGATATTGCTCGAGCGTCTCGCGCCGTATCAGCATGCTTCCCGCGCCGTAAATCATGGAGACCGGTCCGGTGGCGAAGCGGGTCGGGGCGTAAAGGCCGCTTTTGGCTAGCCAATGGTCGGGATTATCGAATACCGGAAAGACCGGACCGCCGACGATTTCGACATTGTAATCCAGCGCCACCCTGACCATTTCGGTGAGCCAATTGGGATCGGGATATTCGTCGTCATCGAGCACGGCGACAAAATCCGGCATTGCCGCGGCCCGACAAGCGAACACGAACGCGTGATCGTAAGCGTAGGTATGGCCGCGCCGCGGCTCGACGTGACAGATCAGCGGAAAGCGGAATGCCGGCGCCATCTGTTCGATAATTGCAGCACCGGCGCAGGTTTCGGCGTCGTTGTCGACGACGATGATGCTCAGATCGCCAGCATAATTCAGTTGCGCGATATGCGACAGCAATTTGCGCAGACCGGCCGGCCGGCGAAACGTCGGCACGCAAAGGCACACGGAGGGCGTCGGGCGCTGGGTCATGACGTAGCCGCGCTCCGTCTCATCGGCTTATGCTCTGTTCGCGCGCGTCCCGCCGCGCCGCGCCCGTCAAGCCGCTGCGCGTGAGCAGCAGAAACAACGCGTGCGGATTGGTCGTGATATAGCGGCCGGCCAGACGGCGCGGTTCGAGATACATGCGATAGGCCCATTCCAGCCCGGCCGCCCGCATCCAGCCGGGCGCGCGCGGGTTTTTGCCGGAGAGAACGTCGAACAGGCCGCCGGCGGTCTTGATCAGCCCGACGCCGCGCAGCCGCTCGCGAAGACGAACGGCGAACTCTTGTTCGGTCGGGACCCCGAGACCGAGCCAGAGAATGTCCGGTCGCGCGGCGTTGATGGCGTCGATGACCCGTTCTTCATCGCCCGCTCGACGCAGATAGCCGCTGGCGTGACCGACGATAGCGAGATCGGGGTAAAGTGCTTGGATGCGCCGCGCGGCTTCGTCGACGACCGGTTGTGTGCCGCCGAGCAGGAACATGCTCGCGCTACGTCGCCGGGCGACGCGAGCGACATCGTGGAAAAAATCCGTCGTGCAAATTCGTTCCGGCAGAGGCGATTTGTGAAACAGCCGTGACACGAAGACCAGCGACATGCCGTCGGCTTGAATGAGATCGACATCGAGAAAAAGATCGCGAATGCGCGGCTGCTGCGCGCAAAGCGAAAGCACTTGGCCGTTGGCGGAGCTGAAGATGAGCGGCGGCAGGGTGTTGTCGCGGCGGTTGAGCGCGACGTCGATCATAAGTCGCGCCGATTGCGCGCGATCGATCACCGCGATCGGCAGGCCACCGAGCCTGACGATTGGAACCGCCCATTGCCGATCAGCAGCCACAGCGAAGGTCTGCAACGTCATGGCTCCGTCCACTCCAGCAAGCGCCGTTTAGCCGCCAAGCCACGGAAAACAAAGCTTAATTGATCATTAGGCTTAAGAGCGCGCGGCCACGCTGCGATGATTGACCGCAAGCGGGTGCCGGCTTGCAACGCGAAACGTTCGCAATTCGCATTCGCGCTCTTGTTTAGGCCGTTAGCCGCAATACCGAGAGAAAACGCAGGCCAAAAGTCGCCGCAATGAGAAAGAGCGGCGCTCCGCCCTCCTCCAGCAGCCTGCTTTCAAAACAGGAACCGTAGGCCGCGAATAGACAGACGCGCAGGAAAAGCATTTCCAACGCGGCCTCGCGTGGCATGTGCGGCGAGCGGTAAAAGTCGACAAGGGGGAGCACGACCAGCCACAGCGCGACCAATATCGCTCCGGGAATGCCGACGGTCACGGCAAGATCGAGATATGCGTTGTGCGCGTGGTTGGCGGTATTGGCCCAAGTCGAAATTCCGCTCAACCCGTAAACCACCTCCGGCGTGCCCCAAAACGCCGCATAACCATATCCGGTGAGCGGTCGTTGCATCATGTGGTCCACGGCGAATTGCCAGACCTCATTGCGTCCGCTGAAGGATGAATCGGTCAGGATCACATCGAGCAGATTGCGCACCGGCGCGAAATACAACGAGCCGACGGAAAAGACATTGAGAGCAACGACAACCGAGACAGCGAATGCGATCCCCAGGGCCGGCCGGCGGAGGCGCGGCATTATGGAGGAAACGACCAACACCATGGGGAGCACGGCGATCGAAGTCCGGGAGTGCGTGAAGAGAAGGAATATCAAGGCAAGCGTGACGATCGTGAAGCCGAGAATGACGCTGCGTACGCGAGCGACAAACAGCCCAATGAAGACGAACGCGACCATCGCCGCGCCGGCGCTGTTCTTGTGCTCGAATACGCCCCGCCAATCGCCGGCAAGATCTTTCTCGCCGAAGTCGCTCGCTTGGTGAATCGAGACAGACGGAGCGAAAATGACGCCGAGGTAACAGAGAACGAGCACAATAAGCACGACCGCCGCCATGATATCGGCGAAGTGCCGAAGGTTCTTCGGCAGCAGCAGCGCCATACCGGCGATGCCGATGACCACGAAGGTAAAGGTCAATCGGCGAGCGGAGAGCGTCGGCTCCCAGGAGGTGGCGACCGACAGCGCAAGCCAAAGCAGCGCCGCCAACAAGATTGGCCGCACGAGAAGCGCCAGCCGAGACGGCTGGTGCAGCATGCACCACGCCGCGAGCAGCACGAACAGCAACGAATAGCCGACTTGGTTGACGACATTGCCGGCCTCGGTGACTTCGTCCGGGTCGGCGAGGCTTTGGAACGGTCGAAACGAAATCCACAGTGCCAGAAACACGGCGCCGAGAAGGACGCTGCGGATCAAGGCGTCAGCGTTGACGCCTTTGCCGGTTGCCAGGTTTCGCGCCGGGATTAGACCAAGTTCTGCCATGCCTTCTCTATCGGAAACGCGCTTGCTGCGGTTTGAAGGTGTCAGGCGGCCTCGGCTCCGGTGAGTACCGCGCCGCGGACTTTCCGGGCGTCGAGACCCAGCCGTGCGATAAATTGCTGCACGGCGCCCGCGTTCTGCTCGTCGGTTCTGGCGACCAGCACGATATGGTCGACCAGACCGGCAAAGAAGTTCGTGCTCGGATTACGTGTTAGCTCGACCGCCGCGACGATGACCATGTCAAAGCGTTTGGTCTGGTCGAACGCCTGTCTGACGTCGGCTGCGCTGAGCGGCCGATTGCGCCGGCTCCCGGGCGAAACGAACGACATCAGGTTGATATTGGTGTCCTGATCGCGAACGACCACGTCGGCGAGCGCCCGGCGTCCGCAGGCGACGTCGATGAGGCCAGCTTCGTTGCGGTCGGCATCGATCGCGGAAAGCGTCCGGCGTTCGAGATCCGAGTCGATCAGTAGCACGCGTTGCGTCGCTGCGGCGGCAGCGGCAAGGGTGAGCGCGACCGAGACGGTGTCATCCTCGTCGTCGGAGGCGACCACCAGAACGCTCGGGCTGCCGCGTGCTTTGTGGCTTGTGCGCAGCGCCTCGAGCACTTTGCGCAGCTCCATCGCGAAACGCGATTTCGGGTCTTCCGCGGCTTCCAGCGCGAACGAAACATCGACATTCGGCAACATGGCGAGCACCGGAATGGCGGATGACGCGGCGGCGGCCGGCCAGAGGTTCTTGACGGATTGCAATAGCCGCCCGCCCAGGCGCACGCCGCCGACCCGATGCGATCCGCGGTGGCGCTCCCTGCGCGTGAAGGCGCCGTCGGCCCGACGCGGTTCGCGGTCGTAACCCTCGCGCATGATGACCAAGCCGGTGCCGGCGGCAATC
>Ga0335074_10011321_pt1 | contig 12472 bp, 7 predicted proteins | sample Lox_Sample_23_FD_206715 | JGI IMG/M metagenome (GOLD analysis project Ga0335074, IMG submission 206715) | Soil microbial communities from Loxahatchee National Wildlife Refuge, Florida, United States - Lox_Sample_2.3 | ecosystem: Environmental > Terrestrial > Soil > Wetlands | place: USA: Florida...
AGGTAGCGGCGGCCTTTCGCGACGCCGGCCACAGTCACCACAGGCTTCGTCGTGTCGACGTCGACCGCGAAGGATGCACTTGCCACGTTCCCTGCCATGTCAGTGCAGGTGGCAGTCATGGTGAGAGGACCCTCGCCGGAGGAGACGCTGGTTTGGGTGCAGTCGTTCGCGTTCAGCAAATCGCTGTCTGTCCAGTTCCACGCCACGGTCACCGGCGAGGTGTACCAGCCTGCAGTACCGGTGGTGCCGGCCGTCACGGCTGGCGCTGCGGCGGGCGGGGTCGTGGCCAGCGGCGTGCTGCAGCCCTCGGGAACGTGGCCGTCAGAATTCGTGTCGTTCGGGCAGATCGTGTTCGAGAAGATGTCTCCGGTCATGACCGCATCGGTCAGGTTGGTGTCGTACAGATTCGCGCCGGTCAGGTTGACATAGCTCATCGCCGCTTCCTGGAACCCGGAGCCGACTGCGTCGACGCCGGTCAGGTTCGAGTCGTTGAGGTTGGTGCCCGGCGTGAGCGTCGCATCGGTGAGCAAGGCTCCCGTCAGGTCGGCGTAGCTGAGGTTCGCTCCGTCGAGAGAGGCGCGGGAAAAGCCTGCCGCCTCCAGGTCGGCACCCTCAAAGTCGGTGCCGCTGAGGTCGAGTTCACTGAACTGCCGGCCGGCTAGGTCATCGCCGGCGAGGTTGGCGCCCGTCAGCGTCGCGTCGGTCAGCGTCGTGCCGGTCAGTTCCGCGCCAGTCAGATTGGCGCTATTGAGGGTCGCCAAGGTCAGGTCCGCCGACTGCAGATTCGCGCCGCTCAGGTCGGCCTCGTAGAAGTCCGCCTGCGCCAGGCTCGCAGCATCCAGGTCCGCTCCTGCGAGTGCCGCCCCGGCCAGGTCACAACCGCTCCAGTCCACCCCTGGCGCGGGAGCCGGAGAAACGGCTCCGCTCACCGGATCAACGGTCGGGCAGATCGGCGCGGCTTGCGCCGACGCCGCGGGCAGTGCGGCCATTCCGGCTGCGACGGCAACACCTGCAATGCCCAGTACTGCAGTGCGCCGGATACTGCCAAACCTCATTGATCCCCCACATGTTGATATGCCTTGATTGCCACAGCTGACACCGTATATATAGAAGTCTGTCTTAGTCGCCTCCGCGGCGATCGACGCAACCGGGGGACACATGACGGCGCGCAGCCGAGTGCTTAGTTCCATCGCGATCCTCGGCCTGACGGCCGGATTTCTGTCGCTGTCACCGCTCGACCTAGCCGCAGCTGCGAGTTGCCCTGTCGTAGCTTCCGGCACGGGCGCCGTGTCACCGGCGCCGTCTGCCGGAGTGGACTGGAGCGGCTGCGACCTGACCGGCGCCGAGCTGGCCGGCGCGGATCTCGCTGGTGCCGACCTCACCAGCAGCACGCTGGTCAGCGCCGATCTCACAGACGCGGATCTGACCGGCGCGAACCTGAACTCCGCCACGATCACCGACGCGATCTTCACCGGGGCGACGATGACCGGCATCCAGTCTGGCGGGATCCCGGGCGGTCCTGCCGGAGTGGTGACACTGCCGGCTAACTGGATGCTCGCCGACGGCTTCCTGCTCGGCCCTGGCGCCAACGCGACCGGCATTGACATGTCAAACGAGACATTCGGCTTCTCGGGAATTGACCTGGTCGGCACCAACCTGACGGACGCCAACCTGAGCAATTCCTGGTTGTGGAGCACCGACTTCGACGACGCGAATCTCACCGGCGCGAACCTCACCGGGATGGAAACCTCGCAAGGCGCGTCCATGTCCGGCGTCACCTTGACCAATGCCAACCTGACCGACGTCCAGCTTCAGGGCGTCAACATGACCGGTGACCTCGTCACCGGCGCCGTCCTGACCGGCGCGGATCTGAGCGATGCCAACCTCACGGGGGCTGACTTCAGCGGGGACACTGTCCCTGGCGGCTTCTCCGGTGCCAACCTGACCGACGCAAACCTCAGCAACACCACCATCGGCAGCGGCGTGAAGAACGTGAACCTCAGCGGTGCCGATTTCACCGGCGCCAGTTTCTCGGCAGGACTCGAGTCCGGCGGCATTGCCGGCCAGCCGACGGCACTGCCCGCGAACTGGGAACTGCTCGACGGCTACCTGATCGGGCCGGCCGCGAACCTGGACGCCGCCAATCTCTCCGACGCCGACCTGTCGGGCGCCGACCTGACCGGAGCCAATCTCACCAGCTCAACTCTCACCGGCGCGAATGTCGCCGGAGCGACGCTTGCCAGCGCCACTCTCACCCTGGTGACGTCCGGGTCATTGTCCGGCACGCCCGCGTCGCTGCCGGCTGACTGGCTGCTCCGGTATGGCTACCTGCTCGGTCCGCAAGCGAACGTTTCGCAGGCTGACTTTTCCGGAGCCGACCTCACCGATGCTGACCTGACGGGCGCGAGCCTCGAAAATGACAATCTTCACGCGGCTACCCTTACCGGAGTCAATCTCACCGGAGCGGTCCTGACCGGCGTGGAGTCCGGCGGGCTGACCACGACGCCGGCGTCCTTGCCCACGAACTGGGTCGAGGAGGCGGGCTACCTCATCGGGCCGGGTGCCGACCTGGACGGCACGAACCTCACCGGCGTCAGCCTGCATGATTCCGACCTTGGCGGTGCGTCGTTTGTGAACGCTGACCTCGCCGGGGACGACATGACCAGCGCCTATACCGGAGAAGCCGACTTCGCGGGCGCTGACATGACCGGCGTGAACCTGACCGGCGACACCCTCGTCGGAACCAACCTGACCGGCACGAAGCTTGCCGGAGCTAACCTGTCCGGCATTCAGTCCGGGCAGATCCAAGGTCAGCCGGCATCACTGCCGGGCAACTGGGAGCTGGCCGGCGGGTTCTTGATCGGCCCCGGCGACGACCTGGTGCGGGCCGAGCTCACTGGTGTCAACCTGACGAGCGCGGACCTAGCCGACGCCAACCTCACGCAGGCTGACCTGACGGGCGCGATCCTGACCGGCGCTGACTTGTCTGGCGCTGATCTGTCTGAGACCACCCTGACCGGCGTTACCTGGTCCAACACCATCTGCCCGGACGGCACTAACTCCAACGCCGACGGCAACTCGTGCATCAGCAATCTCACCCCGGTGCCCTATGCGACGCCGACGCTCAGCGGTGACCTGGGCAACGCGGGCTGGTACACCTCGCCAGTGACGGTGGCCTGGAACTGGGCTGACGCGAACGGTGCCATCGACACGGCGAGCTGCACTTCGAGCACCGAGAGCACCGGGCAGGGCAGCGCGGTAACCATGACCGCAACCTGCGCGGATACTACTGGCGGCGTAGGCACCGCCACCGTTACCGCGAAGATCGACACCACGCCGCCGAGCGTCTCGGTGACTGGCGTCAGGGCCAAGCACCAGTACGTGATCGGCACTGTGCCGGCACCGGGCTGCGCCACCACGGACAGCGTTTCCGGCGTCGCCACCCCTGCCACCGTGAAGGTCACCACCACCGGTTCAGGTGGCGTCGGCTCGTTTACCGCCACCTGCAGCGGAGCCAAAGATGTCGCCGGGAACCGGGCGGGAAACGTCAGCGTCCGCTACACCGTCGTTTACGGGTTCGCCGGATTCACGACCCCGAAGCCGAAGGCCACGCTGGGCAAGTCGGCACGCTCCATCACTGTCGAATTCCGGCTAGCTAACGCAGCGGGCGCGGCCATCGCGCCGGGCGTTGCCGCCGCGCTGGCTAAGGCCGGGAAAGTGAAGGCCACACTCACCGGTCCGGGTATCCGCACGGTCACCGCCACCTGCACCTGGGTATCAGCGAAGAAGCTGTTCCGGTGCTCCATCAAGACGCCCGCCGGGCTGCGCACCGGCAAGTCGCATCGGTACCTCGTGACGGCAACCGAGAATCTCGGCGGTGGTGCAGTGACCGCTCCGGCTACCGGCCATGCTGTCAATCCCGAGTACGTCTACTTCCGCTAAGCGGAAGGTGACGTACGCCGAGTAACTGCCACCTCAGTCGGCGAGGCTGGGCGCGGCCCCGGACGGCGACTCCAGTGACGGCGGCTCGAGCGACACCGACCCGGCAATGCTGCGAGCCCCGGCCAACCCTGCGGCCTCTTCCGCCAGGCGGGCGCCGAGGCGGCCGGGAATGGTACGAGCGGCATCGCGGTCCCGGATCGACAGCGCGCACGGCACCGCGAGCAGGCAGACTGCCGCCGCGACCAGGAACGCGACCCGGTATGCGGTGAGGTTCGCTACGGCATGGCCGCCGACCAAGTGCACCGGTCCGACCAGCACGATCGCCGTGGTCAGTACGGCTACCCCGACGGCACCGCCGAGCTGGCGGACCGCGTTGAACATCGTCGACGCACGGCCGGTCGCGGCCGGCGTGATCGTCGCGAACGCGGCGGCCTGTAGCGGCACGAAGATCTGGCCCATCGACAGTCCCAGCGTGAACATCAGCAGCCGCGCCCACCACAGGCTGGTTGCCGGCCCCATGAGCGACAGCAGCGCGATGGATGCGGCCGTCCCCATCAGGCCGATCGTCACGTGGCGCCGGGGGCCAAGGCGCGGGTACAGCCAGCGGGTGGCCAGCTGGGCGCCGCCCATAACCCCGAAAGCTTCCGGGAACGTGCTGAGTCCGGACTGCAGCGCACTCAGGCCGCGGCCGTCCTGGTAGTAGAGCGAGATCGCATACAGAGTGCCGAGGAACGCGACCGAGGCGAGGACCATGACGCCGTTGCTCGAGCGGAACAGCCTGTTTCCCAGCGACCGCAGGTCCACCATCGGCTGCGCCGTTCGCAGCTCCACGACCACCATGGCGGCCAGCAGCACCACGCCCACCGCGATCGTGGCGAGTACGTCGGATGAGTGCCAGCCCTTCACCGGTCCCTCGGACACGCCATACATCGCCAGCCCGAGGCCGACACCGGAGAGCAGGAAGCCAGGCAGGTCGAAGCTTCCCGGATTGGCCTGCTCGGTCTGGCTCAGGAAGAGCAGCCCGAAGATAAGCGCGGCTGCACCGATCGGCACATTGACGTAGAAGACCCAGCGCCAGGACAGGTCGGTGACGAGCAGCCCGCCCAGCACCGGGCCCAGGGCGGGTGCGAGCGTGGTTGGCACGGTAAGGATCGAGGAAGCCCGGATGCGCTCCTCCGGCGGAAAGGCCCGGAACAGCATGGCCATGCCGACCGGAGCGAGCATGCCGCCGCCGACGCCTTGCAGAACTCGGAAGATCACCAGCTCGCCGAGGCTGGTGGCGAGGCCGCACATCGCGGACGCGACGGTGAAGACGACAATGGCCGCAAGCAGCACGCGCTTGCCGCCGAACCGGTCACCGAGCCATCCCGAGGCCGGGATGAACACCGCCAGGCTGACCAGAAACGAGATCGAGATGCTGTCGACCGCCGTGGGACTGACAGCGAAATCGCGGCCGATGGTCGGCAGAGCTACGTTGACGATCGTGGCGTCCATAATCGACATGAACATGGCCGCGACGAACACGACGCTGACCGCTACCTTCTGGCTGATGCGCGCTTCCACTACGTCCCTGTTCCTGGCGGTCTCTGCGTTGCTGCTTGCGCGAGCAAGCGCCAATTCTGACGGCCTCACGAACTCCGGATGTCACTCAGCTCCAATGGCCGCGAGAACTACAAGCTGACGCGGACGCCGGAAATTCCGGCCGTTACGATGCCAGGGCCGCGTCGAGCAGGACAGCCGCGGCGGAGCGCGCTGCAACGGCCGCTGCGGGGTCGTGGTCCATTCGCGCGGACTGCCCGCTGCCGTCGTAGAGCAGGTGCAACTGGCGGGCCAGGACCTCGGGCTCGGCCGCGCCGGCCTGCGCGGACAATTCGGTCAGCAGCGCGCGCACCCAGCGACGGTAGCGCTCGTTAGCTTGCTCGGCTAGGTCGCCGGGCCGGGATTCCGCGCTGGCACGGGAAAACGCGCAGCCGCGGTAGTCCGGCTGGGCGAACAGCTCCCCCTGGCCTTCGAACACGGCCAGCAGCCGCTCGCGCGGGGTGCTGTAGCGTTCCACCGCCTGGGTAATGCGCTGGGCGACGCTGGCCTGCCGGGACTCCAGGTAGGCGCGGACCAGTTCGTCCTTGCTGCCGAAAGTGTTGTACAACGAGGCCTTGGCCACGCCGGCGTGCTCGATGATGCGGTCAATGCCGACGGTGTGCACACCCTCGTCGTAGAACAGCTCGTTGGCTGCTGCCAGCAGCCGCTCGCGCGCCGAGTGCCGTGCCGGGCTCGCGTCCTTGACAGCCATAGCGATGGCCACCTTCCTAGACAGACTTGTCTATCCTATCTCCCCTGCCGGTGCGGCAGCAGGCTCCACGACACGGCCGGACCGGTTCTTCAGCAGGCCGAACAGGGCCAGCACGGCAAGCGCGACCACCGCGGCGCCGTAGTAGCGGCTGGTACTGACCAGCCCGCCGCCGTCCACCACACCGAACCCGGCCGCCACGGCGGGCACGCCCAGTCCGAGGTAGGACACGACGTAGAGCAGCGAGAGCAGGCCGGCCCGCTCATGCGCCGCGGCCAGCGGGGCCGTCATGCGGATGCCGCCCTGGAAGCCGCTACCAAACCCGGCGCCAGCGATGACGGAGCCTGCGAAGAAGCCCCCAACTGACCCCAGGCTGACGGCGACGACGGTCACGGTCACGCCGGCGATCAGAGCCAGGATGCCGAACAGCATCACCGTCCGGGCCGCCGCCCGCCGCAGCACGATGATGGCAACGACCGCGGAGGCGGCCAGCACGAACAGGCTCAGACTGCCTAGCACGACGTCGCCCGAGCCGGTCAGACCGTCCACCAGCGCCGGGCCGAGCGCGGCGTACAGCCCAGCCAGCGCCCACACTGCAAACAGCATGGGCACGGCGGTCAGCACCGGAGCGCGCAGCGCCCGCGGCAGGGTGATCTCCGGCCGCAGGCTGGCCAGGGCACCTGGCGCCCGGCTGACTGTCTCACGCATCGCGCCGATTGCCGTCGCCTGCAGGGCGAGCACGCCGATCAGTGCCAGGTAGATCAGGTGCGTAGGGTCCGGCAGGAAACGCACTGCCAGGGCGGACAAGATCGCGCCGCTCGCGGTGCCCATGCCTGGCGCCACCGCATTAGCGAAAGTGCCGAGCTCGCGGTCCATGTCCAGCATGGCCGCGCCGATCGCGCCCAGAGCGGCCCCGGTGGACAGGCCCTGAACCACCCGGGCTGATAGCAGCGCAGGCACCCCGGTGGCGGTGGCGAAGATCACCAGCGAGCCCGCGTGCACGACGATCGCGGTCAGCAGCACCGGCCGGCGCCCGACGTGGTCAGAAAGCTTGCCCAGGGTCAGCAGACTGACCAGCACCGCCACCGCGTACACCCCGAACACCACAGTCGTGGTGATCGGCGTGAAGTGCCACTGGGCCTGGTAGATCGCATACAGCGGGGTGGGGGCGGCGGAGGAGGCCAGAAGCGCCACGGTCAGGGAGGCCAGCACGAAGACGGCCGGCCGCCCGCTCAGCTGATGCCAGCGCACGGGCGGGACAGCCGGCAGGTTCCCGGTGGCTTCGCTTGCCGGACAGCGCAGGGCCCGGGCAGTCGCCACCGGAAGCGGGGCTGACGTGCCCTGCGCGCTGTCAGCTCTCGCCCGGGCGCTGCAGTTGGTCGTCATGTCTGGTTACCCACCCTTGATTGAGTAGACAGGTCTGTTCAGAACATATTAGACAGACAGGTCTGTTCAGTCAAGAGCTTTCTCAACAAACCGCTCAGGCGGCGTCGCCGGCTTCGGTTAGCAGTCGGGTACAGCGCGATCGCGGCAGGGCAGCGTGATGTCCAGGGTGGTGCCTTCCCCGGGCGGGCTGTGCAGCTCAAGGTGGCCGCCGAGGGCTTCGGCGCGGTCCCTCAGCCCGACCAGCCCGGAGCCGTCGCTGGCGTTCGCGCCGCCGCAGCCGTTGTCGCGGACGCACAGGTGCAAGACGCCACTGCTTTCGGTCACCTCGATGTCGGCGGTGGTAGCGCGGGCGTGCTTGGCAGTGTTGGTCAGGGCTTCCGCGACGGTGTAATAAGCGGCGGTCTCGACCGGCTCGGGCAGCCGTCGGCCGACCTGGATGTCGAGGTGGACCGGGACGGCACATCGCCGGGCCAGCGTTTTGAGGGCCGGGGACAGGCCGCCCTCGGCCAGGACGGCCGGGTGGAGGCCGCCGGCGATCTCGCGCAGCTCCGCGAGTACGTCGTCCAGCCCGGCAGCTACCTCATCCAGTTGGTGCACGTGCTCCCGTGCGCCAGGGGGTGCGGTCGCCTCGGCAGCGCGCAGGTTCAGGGCGAGGGAGACCAGGCGCTGCTGGGCGCCGTCGTGCAGGTTCCGCTCGATGCGGCGCCGGGTGGCATCGGCGGCCGCCACGATCCGTGCCCTGGAGGCTGTCAGCGCGGCCCGGGCCTCGGCGTTGGCGATCGCGGTGGCGGCCAGTTCGGTGAACCCGGCCAGCCGCGCCTCGGTGCCAGCCGGCAGCGACTCTGAGCAGGATGCCACGATCATGACACCCCACAGCTGCCCCTCCACGCGCACCGGGACGCCGACCGCCGCACGGAGGCCAAACTTGCGGACGGTCTCGGCGACCTGGCCCGTGGCCCTGGCGTAGTTGTCGATTCGGGCCGGCAAGCCGGTCTGGAACACCATCGTGTGCAGATCCTGCCCGCCGAGTGTTTCCTGAACGCCGACGGGCAACGATGCGCCGGCGCTCACCCAGGTCGCAACCACCGTCACCATGCCGTCGGCGCCATACCGCTTCATGGTCGCGCGATCGGCGTGCAGCAGCCGACCCGCTTCCTCGGTAACGGCGGCGAGCACCTCGGTCGGCGCGGTGGCGTGGGCCACAAGCGTCGCCACCCGTCGTAGCGCGCCCTGTTCCTCAGCGAACCCGCGCAGCTCCACGCGAGCCTGGGCATTGGCGATCGCGGTGGCGGCCAGCTGGGTGAACCCGGCCAGCCGCGCCTCGGTCCCGGCTGGCAACGGCCCCGCACGGGATCCGACGGCCATGACTCCCCACAGCGCGCCCTCGACGCTCACCGGGACGCCCACGGTCGCGCGGATGCCCAGCTCGTGGCCGATGCCCGAGCTCGGCCCGGAGGCGCCGGAGTAATCATCGAGGCGTACCGCCCGGCCGGTCTGGAACACCAGGGTGGCCACGTTCCGCCCGCCAAGCTCCACCCGGGCGCCGACGTCGAAGGCATAGCCAGTGCTGCTCCACGCGCCGACCAGCGTTCTCGTTTCGTCCGGACCGTACCGGCTCATCAACGCCAGGTGCGCGCCCAGCAGCCGCCCGGCCTCCTCGGTGACGACGGCGAACACCTCTTCCGGCGCCGCGACACGGGCCACCAGCGTCGCCACCCGCCGCAGCGCCGCCTGCTCCCCCGCGAACCGGTCATCGTCGGTTCGGCCAGGCAAGGCCGCCATCTTGTGGAGTTTATCCGGTCGGCATTATCCCTGGTCAGGGGCCAGATTGTGGAGTGCGCGGCAGGCAGGGAAGGCCTGCCCGCTGTACGGAAGCGGTTACTCTGGCGGATCAAGCCGCCACTGTACGTGCCTGGTCAGCGCAGACCAGCACCCATGCCCCAGGACAGCCGATCTCGGACAGCGCGCTGCCGGCACGGCCGCCCGGGCAGGGCGTTTGAGTCGTTGCAGCCCCGAGTTCCGGGAGAAGACCACATGATGACAGCTGACGTGCCCACGGGGGCCCCTGAGCGCCGTCGCGCGCAGGTCGATGACTTGCTGCCGCTGGGTGACTGGCTCCGGCATCACACCCTGCGCAGCTGGACGGTGTGGCTGTTCCTGTTGCTCATCTGCGTGCCGGCGATGGCGCTGGTCATCCTGGGCACAAGGGCGACCATCAGCACCTTCGATCAGGTGGCCTGGATTTTCGCAGCCTACTTCGCCGTCGCCTGGATGCTGCTGCTCGGGGTGATCATCCGCCCCGAGCACGTCACCCGGCCGATGCTAGTCGTGCTGACCGGGATCGCGCTGGTCACGCAGGTGCCACTGGCCGTCGCACTGGAAATCGCGCTGCACGACAGGACCACCGACCTGGCTCACAGCATTTTCACGGTCGGCCTCCCCGAAGAGCTCGCCAAGGCTATCCCGGTCCTCGCCGTCACGCTGATCTACTGGCGCCGCCGCCACGACCTCGTGCCCCGCGACTACCTGTTCCTCGGCGCCGTCAGCGGCCTTGTCTTCGGCGCCAGTGAGGTGGTCCACTATTTCACCGTCAACGGAGTCGACGCGTTCTACGCGTCGGTGCGGTCCGCCGGGCCGTCCATCACTCAGCTGGTCAATAGCGGGCACTCCCCTGCGAGCTCGGTATTCTCCGAACTGATCGGCCCGGTGCTGTACTTCATCCTCGAATTCGTCTGGCGGTTCGTCACTGACCCCATCAGCCACGCCTGCTGGTCGGGCCTGACCGGCTACTTCATCGGCCTGGCCGCCACCGGCCGGCACAAGTGGTACAAGGTCGCCTGGATCGGCGTCGCCATCGCCGCCATCTTGCACGGCCTCAACGACTGGAGCAGCGTCAACGGCCACCCATGGTGGATCGTCGTCGTCGGAGTCAGCGGCATTCTCTTCCTGGGCTACGCCAAGATCGGATCCCGCGGGGACCTGCATCTTGACGCTGGCAGCCTGTCGGCCCATCTGCACCGGACGCCGGCCTTGCCAGCACATCTGCTGCACGGAACCCTGGCTAGGCACGCAGTCGCATCGGCGGCCGGGAGAGCCGACGGAACGGAAGACCCAGACTCGCAGGCAACGACGATCCTGCCTGTCCCGGCCGGGGCAGGCAGCAGCGCGAGCGTCCGGCCCTGGTGGGAGCACTAGCCGTCGGCTGTCCGCAACGACAGCGACCGAATCTCCGGCACGCAGCGCCGTATGGCGCGTCGGCTCGCGGGTAAAACGGCCTGCGGGGCGAGGCCTGGGCGCGCCCGATTCCCGCGGATTAGACCGGAGGAGATCGGCCGATGAACACCACGATGCGGGCAGTACAGGTCAGCGAGGCCAATGCGCCGCTCCGCGTTGTAGAACTGCCGACGCCCAGCGCTGGCCCTGGACACGTCCGCATCGCCGTCGAGGCGTGCGGAGTCTGCGCGACCGACGCGAACATGGTCCAGGGCCTCTTCGGCGACCGGCTGTTCCCGCTTACTCCGGGGCATGAGATCGCGGGCCGCATCGACATGCTCGGTGAGGGCGTCGAGGGCTGGGAACTAGGCGAGCGGGTGGCGGTCGGCTGGTTCGGCGGCAACGACGGCACGTGCGAGGCCTGCCGCGAGGGCGATGCCATCAACTGCGAGCACCTGCAGGTGCCAGGGCTGGCGTACCCGGGCGGGTACGCCGAATCGGTTGTGGTCCCCGTCAGCGCGCTTGCCCGTATCCCCGAAGAGCTGAGTTTCATTGAAGCTGCCCCCATGGGCTGCGCGGGCGTGACCACCTTCAACGGGCTGCGCCGCACGTCCGCTCAGCCGGGCGATGTCGTGGCTGTACTCGGGATCGGCGGCCTCGGACACCTCGCTATCCAGTTCGCCGACAAGATGGGCTTCGACACCGTCGCCATCGGCCGTGGCCGCGACAAGGAACAATCCGCGCGGCAGCTCGGTGCGCGCCACTACATCGACGATGCTGAGCAGGACATGGCCCAGGCGCTGCAAGCCCTGGGCGGCGCCAAGGTTGTCATGGCGACCGTCGGTGCCCCGGCGGCGATGTCGGCGGCGATCGACGGACTCCGTGCCAGGGGCGAGCTCGTCACCATCGGTGTCTCGCCGAAGAAGATCGAAGTCAGCCCGCAGCAGCTGATCACCGGCGAGAAGACGCTGCACGGCCACGCCTCCGGCACAGCGCAGGAGGTCGAGGAGACGATGCGGTTCGCGGTGCAGTCCGGGGTCCGGTCCATCAGCGAAGTGGCGCCGCTGCAGGACGCGGCGAAGGCCTACGAGAACATGACGGCCGGAACCGTCCGGTACCGCGGCGTCCTCACCCCGGCCGGCGCGACCGCCATATCCTGACGGCCTTCTTGCCGGCCGCGGCGGCCGGAGCCGGCCACCGGAGGCTGTGGCCGCTAACACACTGTGGCCGCTAACACACTGTGCATCTGACGCTCAGCCTCGCGCTGCTCGCGGCCTCGCGTGGCCGGCGCAGGCGCGACACGGTCAAACTGAACTGGCAGGTGCCTCGGCCCGCGCAGCAGCGGATTCGGGCGGTACGGCGGCGGATCGCTGACCAGCCGGAGATTCTCCAGCCGCCGGACAAGTTCGGGTAGGGCAATCTGTGCTTCAGCCCGGGCTAGCGGAGCGCCGAAACAGTAATGGATCCCGCCGCCGAAGCCAAGATGCTCATTTTCCGGCCGGTCCGGGTCAAACACATCGGGGTGCGGAACGTGGTCGGGGTCGCGACTGCCGGCGGCCAGAACCAGCACGATCGGCGTACCCCCGGGGATGGTCGTTCCCGCGACGTCAATGTCATCGAGGGCAACCCGGCTAGTGAGGAAAT
>Ga0335074_10011322_pt1 | contig 12472 bp, 7 predicted proteins | sample Lox_Sample_23_FD_206715 | JGI IMG/M metagenome (GOLD analysis project Ga0335074, IMG submission 206715) | Soil microbial communities from Loxahatchee National Wildlife Refuge, Florida, United States - Lox_Sample_2.3 | ecosystem: Environmental > Terrestrial > Soil > Wetlands | place: USA: Florida...
CACGATGATGTGAATCGAAGGCAAAGCCTGGTAGCCGTAGCGCATACCGATCCCCGGCGCGCCGTAAATGGCCCGCGCCTCCGCCCGGCGGATTTGCCAGTCCATGGGAGATAGCGGCAGCAGCTTTATGTTGTTTACCACTTGTGTGACTCCGGGCACCTCCTTGACCGCGCGTTCCGCCGCGGACTTGATGTCATTGGGCGGTTCCGGAGGGCAGGCTCCTTCCAATGTGACAACGCTTCCGTCAATGCGGAAAGCCAGGTCGTCAAAAATTGTGTAATACGGCAACGTCAACAGTTTGTGACGGATCTGCTTTGCCAGTTGAGATTCGTTTTCCGGTCCCGGAAGGAAAGCGTCGTTGTGGTCTCTCTGACTGTTCGGTCTCTCGGCGAACCCCGGGGCTACGAACAAAGCAGCGACAAGTATGGGTCCAATCACCTTTCGCATAGTCATTCCCCCTTGCACATGAGATGCACGGGATGGACCAACGTTACACGTCGAGTAGGAGCCCGGCCATCCGCGGCAGCTCCGGCCGGATCCTATCCAACCACGCTTCGAACTCAGGCGCCAGACGCAGCCCGAACAAGCCGCGCAAATACAGCGCATCATGAAACGAAGTGCTTTGATAATTCAGCATCACATCGTCGGCGCCCGGCACTCCCATGATGTAGTTGACGCCGGCGGCGCCGAGCATGGTCAGCAGCGCATCCATATCGTCTTGATCGGCCTCGGCATGATTGGTGTAGCAGATGTCGCAGCCCATCGGCAACCCGAGCAACTTGCCGCAGAAATGATCCTCCAAACCCGCGCGCAGGATCTGTTTGCCGTCGTACAAATATTCCGGGCCGATAAATCCGACCACCGTGTTCACCAGCAGCGGCTCAAAACATCGCGCAACGGCGTACGCTCGCGCCTCGCACGTCTGCTGATCCACGTCGTGATGCGCATTCGCCGAGAGCGCGCTGCCCTGCCCCGTTTCGAAATACATCACATTCGCGCCCACCGTCCCGCGCCGCAGCTCCCGTGCCTGCTCGCGCGCCTCGCGCAGCATCGCGATGTTCACCCCGAAGGACGCGTTGGCCGCCTCCGTCCCGGCGATCGATTGAAACACCAGATCCACCGGTGCGCCCCGCCGCATCGCCTCCATGGTTGTCGTCACGTGAGCGAGCACGCAGCTCTGTGTTGGGATGCGATAGGACTCGCGCACATGATCCACCAATCGCAGCAGCGTTTCCACGCTCGCCAAGTTGTCCGATACCGGATTGATCCCGATTACCGCATCTCCACTCCCATACCTCAGCCCATCGATGATGCTGGCGGCGATTCCTTTGGGATCGTCGATCGGATGATTGGGCTGCAATCGTGTGGAAAGCCGTCCCGCCAAGCCCAGGGTATTGCGAAAGCGCGTGACTACTCGAATCTTGGCCGCCACCGTCACCAGATCCTGCAGCCGCATGATTTTCGACACCGCAGCCGCCATCTCCGGTGTCAGCCCTGGCGCCAGCGACGTCAGAACCTCGCCAGCCACTTGCTCGCTGAGCAGCCAGTCGCGGAAATCGCCGACCGTGAAGTGGGCAACAGGCGCGAAGGCCTCGGGATCGTGCCGATCAATAATCAGCCGCGTGACTTCGTCGGCTTCGTACGGGATTACCGGTTCATCAAGGAACGTTTTCAGCGGGATGTCGCTGAGCGCCATCTGGGCAGCCACGCGCTCCTCCCCGCTGCGGGCGGAAATTCCGGCCAGATCGTCTCCGGACCGCGCGGGCGATGCCTTGGCGAGCAACGTCGTCAAATCATCAAAGCAATAGACGATATTGCCAATCGTGCTACGGTATCCGCTCACGGCTCGTGCAACCAGTTTAGACCAGGCTCGGAGCCGGGATCGTCATTTGTTGTGTTCGGGCCGGTTCGATTCATCGGCTCGAAGGTTGATGTCGATGCTGCAGGTCTCGCTAATGGGACGAGCGGCTCGGATCTCTTCCGTCGATTTTAAGCTGGATTCAATCGTTGTTGACACCTGCCCGCGGGAAGGCGTGCGCGTTGCCTAATCTTACGCGATTGATTTGTGGGATCTTTCCAGGCTGCCCGTGTTGGGCAATGGACAAGCCTCTCTTCGGATGGGCGCGGCCGACCACTCAGGCGCAGGTCCCCAGAGCGAAATCTACCGGACCAACGCCGCCCGAATAAATTGATCGAGCGTTCCTAGTCGCGATCGCGCCGCTGCCAGCTTCGGTCGAGCAATAACCGCGAAGAATGCTGTTTTGTTGCTTATGTATGACGATATCCGCGGCGCCGCTGTCACTGGTGATGCGAGCCGATTGAGTTACCCTCTCGCGGGAGCAACAACCTCATACGGCCGCATCATTTCATTGTCCTCGTGCTCCAGGATATGACAGTGCCAGACATAACGGCCGATGTAGCCGTCGAATTTCACGATGATCCGGGTGCTGGCTCCGGGCGTGCATCTCACCGTGTCTTTCCAGCCAGCCTCATTTGCATCGGGCTCCACGGCCTCTCCGATGTAAACAACCTTCTTGTCGTAAACCCGCGCGTCGATATCGATCGGGCGGCGGTCCAGGATCTGGAATCGAACCAGGTGCAGGTGGATGGGGTGCGCGTCATCCGTAAGGTTCAGTAGCTCCCAGATCTCGGTCTCTCCCAGCACGGGCTTTTCCGAAACAGGGTCGTGCCAGTGTTTGTCGTCCAGCAGGTGAACCAGGGGATCGCCCAGAACGTTGTCCACTTCTTGGAGCGTGAGTTGGCGAGTCCGAATCGCATCGCGCGCGGCCATCCGCGGGACCGGGCGAAGCACGGGGGGCACCGCACTGGGGTCCGCCACGCTCTCAGACCCCACGCGGAACTGCATGAGCGGGGCGGAAAGATTGTTCAGCAAAATGCGCTGGCCGCGATTTTCGGCGAAATCCACCACGACGTCGGCTCGCTCGCCAGGCGCCATCGCTAGGCGGGACACGGCTACCGGAGCAGACAAGAGCCCCTGGTCACTTCCGATCTGCTGAAACGGCCGGTTATTGCCAAGCGACAGGAAATAGAACCGCGAATTGGCGGCGTTCAGTATGCGCACCCGATATTTGCGCGGTTGCACGTCAAGATAAGGCAGGAGCTTTCCGTTGATGAGCGTGGCGTTCCCGCTGTATTCCGGTATCCAGGGAGCATCGGGAAACTGGCTGACCGGATAGTAGATTTGCCCGTCAGTCCCGATCATGCGGTCCATCAGCACCAGCGGAATTTCATGCTCGCCTTTGGGAAGATTCAGCGCGTCTTCGAACGAATCGCGGATCACGTAGAGCCCGGCCATGCCGGCGCAAATGTTCAGCCGGTTGATTCCCATGGCGTGGTCGTGATACCAGAGCAGCGCGGCGTCCTGCTGGTTCGGATAATGATACGTGGCCGACTTGCCAGGCGCATACCAACCCTCGGGCCAGCCGTCGCTCTCCGGCGGGACTCTTCCGCCATGAACGTGCACCACTGTGCGCGAGTCCGGAAGGCCTTTTTCGGCGCCCATAATCGTGTGATCGATCGGAAGAAAATGCTTCGCGGGCAGTTGGTTCGGCCATTCGATCAGAATTTCCTCGCCGCTGCGAGCTTCGATGGTGGGTCCGGGCATGCTGTTTGCGTAGCCCCAGAAGCGCGTGGGCGGGACATCCCGGTGAATCTTCGAGAAGAACTCGTGGATGGGAATCCGGTAAAAGGGAACGTGTGCCTTCCGCGTAGGACTGAGCCTCTTGCCGAGCGGCGTCGCGATTTCGGGGAGAGGAAGGCGATCCACGAACGGCATCATGCGTTGGGGATCGATGAGTGGCGGGGCGGGCTTCATCTTCGGCAGATGCACCATCTGCGCCGTCCCAAAACGAGCGGCGGCAGTCAGGAAACCGCCGCCAGCGAGGAATTTACGCCGTGTAATGTGATACGCCTTGTTCAGCTTATTATCAGGAAGGGTCTGTGACCGCTCAGGCTTTTTTGCGCAGCCGGGCAGAACCGAAGATTGCCAGGCAACCGCCGATCAGAAACAGCAAGGAAGAAGGCTCCGGTGTATACTCGACTTCGGTGAGCGCCAGCCCGGACCCGTAAGTCACATCGCTTTGGATAATCTCAAGACCATATATGCCGGCCCCCGTCGAGTCCTCGGCGACAAAATAGGCGTTGCCGGACGCATTCTCGATATCTGTCGACGCATCTAGCGTACCGATAACGTTGCCGCTCTGATCCAGCGCGTCTATCGTGAGAGCGAGCGGATCGTCCGAATCCGCTATGCCAACGGCAAGATCCTCTACACCGAAGGCGAGACTTATGTCTATGTCGGCGGTGCCATCACAGGAATAAGTCGAGGTACAGGTGGAAGGATCCGTCGCGCCCGGGTCGTATAGCTCCACCCCGCCGGCAGTCTGGGTGCTGAATGGATAAATGAGGAGACCGTCCGGGCTGGAGATCGTGGCTCCCCGTGAAGCATAGGTCGAGGAACTGAATGTGGGGCAATCCATTCCGGAGCTTTGGCAAGTTGAATTCGTTTGGCTGTAGAGGCCTGAGAAGTTAATTACAGTGGAGAAGCCTGGCGACGCGGCAGTCGGCGGCAAACTGTATACGTCGCCCGGAGTGCCTGGCACGATCTGCACCGTGTCGGCTTTCAAGAGCAGGGGCATCACCAGTATCAGTGACGCGTAAAGCAGCGGTTTCAGCTTCAAGCAGTTATTCTCCTGAGTAAATACAAACTTAGTAAGCATCTGAGGGTAGCAGCCATATGTCACAGTCACATGACACTTCCGTGTCGTTGAAAAAAACGGCAGCAAACTTGGTACTAGCCGCAACTGCTCTGCCTGGCACGTGCGCCTCGGCACACAATGAACCACCCTTCTCAGCGGCGCCAGTACGCCTGTAGCGCATTTGTCACCAGATCCTAATGGAGACGTTAGAAGGGAGGTATAAGGTAATGCTTGCGTCTTCACGCGAACTACGATCCGCAATAGCACGGCGCGCTGAGTTTGTGGTTTCACCGAAGAACGAGAAGAGGAGCAATGCGTCAAATACTTTCATTTTCGATCCCAGTAGGAATCTTTCTGGCCCTGTCCGGAGTCGCGGAGGCCCAGCCCACGCCCACGACGCCCATCCAGCACGTGGTTGTAATTTTCGACGAGAACATTTCTTTTGATCATTATTTCGGAGTTTACCCAAAAGCCGTAAATCCTCCGGGGCAGCCGCGTTTTATCGCACTTCCCAACACCCCGAGTGTCAATGGCTTCAACCCCGGCCTACAGACCAATAACCCGAATCTGAATCCGGCGAATGGCACAGGCGCATCGAACCCGTTCCGGCTGAACCGGCCCCAGGCTCTCACCGCGGACCAGAATCATAGTTACGCGCCCGAACAGGCGGCATTCGACCATGGTCTGATGGATCTGTTCCCAAAAAATACAGGAACGGCCGGCTCTTCGAGCAGCATGTCGGTGCTGGTTCCGGCGGTGGTCACCACCAAAGGCTTGGTGATGGGCTATTACGATGGCAACACCGTGACAGCCATGTGGGAGTACGCGCAGCACTTTGCGCTGAACGACAACTCGTTCGATACTCAGTTCGGCCCATCGTCGCCGGGAGCCGTGGATCTGGTCTCCGGCCAGACCAACGGCATCAATCAGACAACGGCCACGAATAAGCCCAGTAGCGATGAAATTGCCGACGGACAGGGCGGATACACGCTGATCGGCGATGCCGAACCTCTCGGCGATGTCTGCTCGAAGACCACCTCATTCAACGCCCAGCTTACTGGAAAAAATGTCGGCGATTTACTCAATGCGGCCGGGCTTACCTGGGGATGGTTTCAAGGCGGATTTAATCTTTCGATCGTCAACCCGAACGGAACCACACTCTGCGGCAGGAACACCGTATCACCGATCACCGGGCTGACTGAAACGGATTACGTGGAGCACCACGAGCCTTTCCAGTTTTACGCCAGCACCAGCAATCCTACCCACGCACGGCCAAGTAGTGTGGCGAATATCGGGTTTACAGATGCGGCAAATCATCAATACGACATCAACGATTGGTTCACGGCTCTCGCGGATGGGAATCTTCCAGCGGTCAGCTACCTGAAGCCGCCCGCTTACCAGAACGCTCATCCGGGCAATTCCAATCCTCTGGATGAACAGGCCTTTGTCGTCAACGTCATCAACACACTGCAACAGTCTTCGTTCTGGAATTCAACCGCCGTGATCATCGCATACGATGATTCGGACGGCTGGTATGATCACCAGATGGGCCCGCTGGTGAACGGTTCCTTCACCACTTCGGATTCGTTGACTGGTCCGAGCGCTTGCGGAACCTCAGGCATCACACCCCAGCTTTCCGGACCGAACTCCGGTACCAATCCAGTCAACGGTCGCTGCGGCTATGGGACGCGTCAACCGCTTCTCGTCATCTCGCCCTGGGCCAAGCCGAACTATGTCGATCACACCCTCACCGATCAGACTTCCATCCTGCGCTTCATTGAGGACAACTGGAGCCTGGGAAGAATCGGCGGAGGCTCGTTCGATGCGATCGCCAATTCCCTCGACAGCATGTTCGACTTCAGTCAACCGACTCCGCAGAATACGAACCTTCTCATTCTGTCCCCTACTACCGGATTACCGTAGTAAGGCACGAAGCACCAACGTTTCCCTTTGGCGAGGGCTGCCGCAAGGCTCCCCTCGCTTTTGGCGTTTCAGAGAGGAGACGCCGCTATAAACAGGCGCGATTTTTTGCTCAACGGCGGACTTCTGTCCGCGATGGCTGCGGCAGCGAATGGCCAAAGGCGGCATCGGCAGCCGGATCTGTCAGGACTGTCGCTAAGTGCGGCGGCACTTACAAAGTATGTGGACGCGTTGCCTGTTCCCGAACAAGCGCGCCCACTGCACAAAAGACATTACCGCGTAGCCATGCGCGAGTTTCAATCGAAGGTTCATCGCGATCTGCCGCCCACGACATTTTGGGGATATGATGGCGTGTCGCCCGGTCCCACCTTCGACATTCGTTCCGGGGAGGCTATCACCGTCGAATGGGTCAACAACCTGCCGGCCAAGCATCTGCTGCCCATCGACCACGCGGTCCCCGGGGCTGGCAGTAACCTTCCGGACGTACGCGCAGTGGTGCATCTCCATGGAGGCAAAGTGCCGCCGGAAAGCGACGGCAATCCGGAGGGCTGGATAGTGCCGGGACAATCGAAAACTTGTGTCTATCCGAATCATCAGGAAGCCGCCGGGCTTTTCTATCACGATCACGCCATGGGAATCACGCGGCTGAACGCCGTGGCGGGACTATTCGGCCAGTATCTGATTCGTGACGCGGTGGAAGACTCACTGCGCCTGCCTGCAGGCCCCTACGAAATACCGCTCTGCATCTATGACCGGCTGTTTCAGGTGAACGGGCAACTGCAATATCCCGGGCCGCGCTGGACCGATGACTACGCCGGCAATGGCACATTGTTGAACGGCAAACTTTTTCCGTTCTTGGCGGTTGAGCCGAGGACTTACCGCTTTCGGATATTGAACTGTTCCAACGGGAGCTTCTTTACGTTATCGTTCTCGAAGGATAGTTTCAGCCTGGTGGCAGGCAGCGAACCTTTCCAGATGGTTGGTTCGGATCAGGGATTCCTGCCGGCGCCGCTGGAGATGAAGAGGCTGGCCCTTACCCCGGCTGAGCGGGCCGACATCGTGATGGACTTCAGCGCTTACGCGGGCAAGACCATCTATCTGAAGAGCTCGACTTTTCCGATCATGCAGATTCGCGTGTCGGCGGCTACCACCAGCAAAACCATATCTTTGCCCGTCAAGCTGCGCAGCATCGAGCGTACGAGCGAGAGTGCCGCTACCAAGACGCGCGAACTCACGCTGATGGATTATAAAGATGCGAACGGCACAATCACGCACATGTTGCTGAACGGCGCGCATTACGGAATGCCGGTAACTGAAAACCCGGCCTTGAATTCAACCGAGATCTGGACGCTCGTCAACCTGACGGACGAGGCCCATCCGATCCATCTTCATCTGGTGCGCTTCCAGATTCTGGACCGGCGCCGCTTCGATGTGGAGGCGCACATGGGAACCGGCAAACTCGTTTACACCGCACCCGCAGTTCCGCCGGAAGCACATGAAGCGGGGTGGAAGGACACTGTGCGGGCAGATCCGTTTTTCGCTACGCGCATCATCGTCAAATTCGAAGGCTACAAGGGCCGCTATGTCTGGCATTGCCACGTGCTCGAGCACGAGGACAACGAGATGATGCGGCCCTACGAAGTAATTTAGTTACCTTCGCCGGGGCGACTTACTGCGCCGTAACAACCGTGCCATCGCTGTCCTTGAGAATCAACTCACGGCCCGGGCGTGGCGTGTCCGTGAAGTCAAAGAGACCATCCAGAGTACCCGCGAGCGCATCGAACGATTGATTGCCGAGGCGGCCCAGGTTCCAGTTGTCCTCGATGAAGCGCAGGACGGACGAGGTATCGGTGAGCGCGTGATCGACGTAATTCTGTTTGGCGTAGGGGCTGATCACCAACAAGGGAAGACGCGTTCCGTAACCGCAGCGATCCAGAAAGGCGCCCGCTTGCGGTGTGCCGCAAAGCAGTGTTGATCCGGCCAGCGTGTCATTGGAGGAATCGTTCGATTGATTCACAATCGGCGGCATCACGTGGTCATACCAGCCGTCGGAATCGTCGTAGGTGATAAAGATCGCCATCTGGCTCCATAAAGGCGATTGCTGCAGCATGTTGATGGTGTCCACCAGAAAGGTTTGCTCTTCGAGCGGAGTGGAGTTGGAAGGATGTCCGGTCTCCGTGGTGGGGGCTTTCAAAAAAGTCACCGCAGGCAAGTTTCCGTTGGTCAGCGCGTTCTGGAAATCAGCGAGGGCGTAGTTGTGGTTCGCCGCATCGCCACTGGTGCCGATGGCGGCGACGGAACTGGGGGGAAGGTGACCAGGATTGGAAGTCGTTTGGTAGTACATGAACGGCGCATAGTGGCTGTTATAGGTGTTGCCACTGGGAGTGGAAAGGCAGCCGGCGCTGGTGATGGGGGTTAAAGTACCGTATGGCCCCGATTGCGGAAAATCGCCGTAGAACCAGCCCCAGGTTACTCCGGCCGCAGTCAGCAGGTCGCCAACATTCGTGTTAGTCATCACGACTGGGGTCTTCGAGGTACTGCTGACGCAATCGTCGACACCCGCTTCCACGTTGGCGATGATGCTACCGTTCGCTATTTTGCCGCTAATCGTGGCGACGCTGGCCGTGTGAGTGCTCCCGGCTATTAAATTCTGATGGCCTTCTTCTGTTACGCCGAACTCGGTATCGAAGTAGTTGTCGCTCATGGCGAAATACTGCGCGTAGTTCCAAAGGGCCGTAACAGTATTGCCGTCGTAATAACCCATGAGCAGATCGGTCGTGCAGGGCGTCGGCGGGCCCGTGGCGAGGCCGGCGTTATTCGGGAAGAGATTCACGGCGCCTGAATTATAAGCATTCTGCTCTACGGTATAGGCGTTGCTGTTATCGCAAGTAAGTGCCTGGGAGCGATCCAGACGGAAGGGCGCAACCGCGCTGGCATTGCTTACAGCTGGAGTAATGCCATTAACAGAAGGCGTGTTTGGCAGCGGAACAAACGGGGATTCGCCCGATGCCGGGTACTCGGAGCAGATCGCCGGTGTGCTGGCTGTACCGAGAGGGCACAGGGCATTGGGATAAGTCCCGAAGTAATGATCGAACGAGTTGTTCTCCTGGAAGATCACGACCACATACTTAATAGGGGTTGTTGTTGTGGTCGCGGGCGACGACGCCCAAAGGGTAGGGAGAATGGATGCTGCGGCTATCAATCCAGCAGTTCTGCAAAGGTGCTTAAGCATTTGTTGGCGGCTCCTGATAACGTGTGAATCGTAGACAGTCCACAAGAACAAACAGGATACTCGCGCGCGGTTACAGAGGAATGAATGCCAGAAGGCCAGGCCATGACAGAGGATCTTTCCGACAAGCATTAATCGGACCGGTCCACCTTGTTTAAGGTCGATCCGCGCCCCTTGCAGACCGTGCTCGATCAGCGGCCGGATTAAATCTCTCGCACGCCCTGCGCAGCGAGCGCCTTGCTTTGGTCCAGGTTCACAGCGCGCTCGGCGGCGGCCGGAATTAGCAATAACAGGCGAACGCCTCTAGCGCGCCGTCAGCTTATCGAAATAAGACTGGAAGAACGCAAGCTGCGCCTCGCCCGGGGACTGCGCGCCCTCCGGCGGGTTGCCAAACACCATCACGCTTTGGCTCTTCCCGTTATAGACGCGCCACTTACTCAACCCTTTCCCGTTCGGGTCGCCGGTCCTTGCGAAGTTTACCCAGTAGGACGACATCTCGTCGGCGACCTTGCGGTCAGCGTCGGTCCACGGCCGGCTCGCATCCAGATGGCCGAACACGTAGAGGATCTCCGAGACATGCGTGGCGCTGCCATGCGGCCCGGGTGCGAACGGCCCTCGCGCGTTTGGTAATCGCGGCGGCTGCTCGGTGAAATAATATACGAACGCTTTCGACTTGCCGGGTTTTTCCTCCAGCCGCGCCCAATTGCGCATGATGAACGCCATCTCGTCGCGTCCGGAATAAAACGCCGATTCGCGCGCCTGATCGTCGGAAGTTGCCGGATAGAGTTTCAGGAATGCATCCGAGAGGTCGCCGAACCGCATCCGGGCTTGTTCCACAAACTCCGCCGCCGATTTCGGATTGCCCCCGAATGACTCGTCGCGGTTCGATCCGGTCAGCACCGGCACGTCGATCTGCTTGCCCGCGGCAAAGACCTTCCCCGGATCCTCCTTAATCAGGTAACCATCCACCACCGGACCCATTCCACGCCCGGCCTTCTGAATCGCTTCGGCCGGCTGGGCACGCAACTCCGCCAGCGACTTCGCGCCCAGAGCGTCGGCCAGTTTCAGGCCTGCCTGCTCGGCAACCGACAGCGTATCCAATGGAGCGATCCTCGCGGTAGACCAGGCGCTGCTCTCGCCGATGGCACGAACGAACAGACCCTTGGCCGAAGGAATGGTCATCAGGTTCGACACCATGCCGGCGCCGGCCGATTCGCCGAAGATGGTCACGCGATTCGGGTCGCCACCAAATCGGGCGATGTTCCGTTTCACCCACTGCAGGGCCGCGATTGAATCCATCACGCCGAAGTTCGCCGCTTCCCGACGGTCCGATTCTTTGGTCAGTTCCGGGTGGGAGAAGAAACCGAAGGCGCCCAGCCGGTAGTTGAACGTGACCACCACCGCGCCCTTTTTCGCCAGCGCCTCGCCATCGTACATGGGCTGCGACCCGGAGCCGGTGTAGTAACCACCGCCGTAGATCCACACCATGACCGGGCGTTTGTCACTGGGGGTCTTCGCGCCGGTCCAGACGTTGAGGTACAGGCAATCCTCACTCATCTTCTGTCTGCCGAACTGCATGCACACAGGGCTGAACTCATCCGCCGCGCGGGTGCCTTCCCAATGCGCGGCTGGCCGCGGTCCTCGCCAACGGAGATCGCCCACGGGCGGCGCCGCGTAAGGAATGCCCTTGAATGCGCGCACCTCCGGGGTCGCGGTTGTGGCGCCGGAGATCAAGCCGGTGTCGAGTTGCACCGGATCGTCAATGGCCGCGCTGGCCGTGCTGATGGCGAATATTGTAATTGCGATAAATGCTGCTCGGTTCATGTTGTTCTCCGCGTCCAAGCAAGTATATCGGAATCGGGGACGGGAATGGCGACGGAAGGCGTTCACAGGAGTGTGAACGCGGCACGCCCGAGTGCGTGCGCCACGGGGGCAGGTGGGACAGGGGTGGGCGGCATGTGGAAGAGGACGTGTTCGATGTGGCGCGAGTGGTTGAGGCGAGTGAGACGTTGGGCGTAGGCTTCGATTTGGTCTTTTGAAAAAACGAAGCCATCCTGCGCAGGGTCGTAGGGGAGTCCTTTGTGTTTATGGAGTTCGAGAAGGGCGGCGGCACGCTTGAGGTCGCGCTCCTGCTGAAGGCGGCGTTCGGCTTGGATTTCGCGGAGCTGGTGGAGTGCCTTTTGGAACTGGCGGGAGAGCCGCTCGGAGTGCATGCCGAGGGTGGCGAGGGCGCGATGGGCGTCGACGATATCAAAGGTGACGGCGGCTTGCTCAGTGGGCGGGTTGGCGGCGCGGTCAAGCAGGGCGGCTTCGAGCAGGGGGACGCGGTTGAGGCGCCAGGCGGTGTCGGCGAGTTGCTGGGTGAGCTGCGATTCGGTGGGAGTGGCGGGCTGATACTCGTCGAAGAACTGGCGACAGTGCTGCTGGTAGGCGGCGGGGTCCTCAGCAGCGAGGACGGGGGAGCGGCCGGTGAGTCCGTGGGTGACGGCGTTGCGGGAGGAGCGCTGTTTGCCGGCGGCGGTGCGGGGCCCGGTGGAGAGGCGGGCGTTGGCGCGATTTACGACGGCGCGATGGCGAGTGGGTTGGTTTGTCATGTGAAGGCCTC
>Ga0335074_10011324_pt1 | contig 12471 bp, 9 predicted proteins | sample Lox_Sample_23_FD_206715 | JGI IMG/M metagenome (GOLD analysis project Ga0335074, IMG submission 206715) | Soil microbial communities from Loxahatchee National Wildlife Refuge, Florida, United States - Lox_Sample_2.3 | ecosystem: Environmental > Terrestrial > Soil > Wetlands | place: USA: Florida...
CGATTGATGGATCGGTAGAGCCGATAGACCGAAACGCCACATCGCCACCGATGCCGGCAATAATTCTTTCCCCACGCCAGAAGTTGTTGCGCCCCTTCTTGCCCAGGCTGCGGAACCATGTATCGGCGTTCCGACCCGCATAATGAACTCCGAAGCATCGCTGCTCCCGGCTCTGGCGGGCAAATCCCGACGAACTGTTCCAATCCTTATCGATGCAGCGGCGTGCAGTTGCGTCGGGTCGGATCTGGCCGAGGCTCACAAGGTCGAAGCCGCCCGCATTCCACACCGCGTTCCAGAGTGGTACGATGCTTGCCATTGCTCCAGGCGTGGCCAGGGCGTCGCAATAATCGCTCATTGCCTGGGCTGACCATTCCAATACTCGTAGCCCCAGGCGTCGCACGACCGCGAGTGGGATCGCCGCGACGATCTCTCCCTCGCGCCATTGGATGGCGATGCACGGTCTGGCGGAGGGGTACGATGCCTCCAACCACGCGGCGATCCACCTATGGTGCTGAAAGATATATCCGTTGCAGCGCTCCCAGAGCCTGTCCCAATACGGCTGCAGATCTGCGAACCGCTTCAGGTCACTCACGATTTCGGTCTGATCTGTCATGAGGGCGCCTGCATGTTACGGGTAGCGAGAGGTTTGGCATCGGCGCACGCTGTCCCATGGCGATAAACGAGCAAGGCGATCTTCTTCAGCGGCAGCAGGTGCAACCGAGTGAGTGACTGGTACTCCGCAGCCTCCCCGCCGGGCAGGCCGAACGTGAATTCTTCATCCGGTGCTGGCACTACCAGCGTACCGAACATTCGATCCCATATCGACAGCGTCAGACCGAAATTCTTGTCCCAGTGCTGCCGCGCAACGCTATGGTGCAATTGATGGAAGTGTGGGCAAAGCAGCAAACAATTTACCCACTGCCCGTACGAGAGCTTGAGATGGGTGTGCCGTACGAAGTCCATCATCAAAACGGTGTTGCTCAGGAAGTAGATGTTCAAGCCGAACACCGTGAGTTCAACTGGATCCAGCGCGAAGTACAGCCAGACGCCGTACGCAAGGCCAGGAATGATGCCGTTCCACCATCGGTTCATGATCTCATCGATGGGGTGTACACGGTCTTTCGTCACGCCGACCATGACCTCGGCCGAGTGATGTACTTTGTGCAGTTCCCAAAGCAAAGGTATGCGGTGCTGAAGATAGTGGTAAACGTAATAGGAAAGATCGTACGCGAGGAACATCGTGACGGTGAACGCCAACAATGTCCACAGCCCGGCTGGTTCAGGCGGATGAGCGCGATGGCCGATCAGCCAACCCAGCAGGCGATAGGCCACATGGCCGGCGGTCACGGTGGACAACGCCGTGGGCAGGACCAGAAGCGGCATAAACACCCGCCGTGACAACCAAAAGAGGAAGTCGGCCCGCGCTGAGGGATGACGCAATGAAGCTTGCGGCAAAATATGCGCGATCAGCCCCCTGACCGAGTGCGGCCCAGGTAACCGTAGGAAAGTGACCGCCGCGGCGAACACGAGCACGCCCCAAAAGATTAGAATCATCGCTCCATTTACGCCGGAGACGTGGGACCATGCCTGCTGCGCGAGGTCTTGCCAAAGCTCGGAGCTTGCGAGGTACTGGTGCTTCATAATGGACTCGCTGCCTCCGCTATCAGTCCAGGCTGCGCAGTCCGCTTGTGCAAAGGTATTGGTACAGGGGCGGCCGGATGAGCATGAATCTTCACGATGCGGGCTGCTTCCGCCTGGAGGTGGCGTGCAAGTCGGATGGTCAGAGCTACAATCGTCAGTGTGGGATTGGCCTGTCCCGACGTGGGAAAAACGGCGCTGCTCGCCACGTAGAGATTCGGAACGCCGAACACACGGCAATGTTCGTCAACGACTCCATCCGCTGGATTACGACCCATGCGGATAGTCCCGATATGGTGGCCGCCATAGGCACCGTCTCGCCGAATAACTGCCTCGATGTCGCTCTCGTCCGGATCAAGGCTCAGTTCGCCGAGACCGGATCGCGCGATCTCCCCCTGCAAAAGTCCGAAGGCTGTTGCCACCGTCCGAACATCCGTTTCCGCATACCGCCAGTCGATGTGGAGACGAGGCATGCCGAACCGATCGGTTTGATGCCCCAGCCGGATGCGGCTGTCCCAATTCGGTACTTGCTCGGCATTGAAATCGAGGCTGAACAGGTTCGTGCGCGGCCGGACAACAATTGTCGGAAATTTGCGTTCTGCCAGAAGCCGATCCCGAACCCAATGACTCAGAAACCGCGAGGTCCCGAGCACGTCCACGCCGGCATTCGCAAGATGCTGCGCCAGAATGCGAAGGCCAGGCGGCTTCTGCGTGGCAAGTCGTTTCCCATATTCATAGCTGATGAACCTGCGGGCGAGGAATATGGCCGACAGCGCCCCCGTGCGATGCCGAGGATCCGGAATGCGCGGGTGGTGCAGGCGGAACACCGCATTGCCCACGGCCTCGCGACGCTGTGCATCTGCCGTTAAAGAGATGCGCCTGCGGCAATAGACGCCGTCCTCGGCACGCTGGTAGTCGTGTGACAGATGATCGTTCGGGCGATCGACGCGTAGAGTTCCGATCGTGCCCGCGATGTGGCACATGTAATAGCGTCCGACCAGGCCACGTCCGTTGCCGATTCCAGCGGCATGAACGTCTCTGGATGCCAGCAAGAGCCGTGTCGCTTCCAACGCCCCGGTCGCCAGAACGAATCTTGGGGCCGCTACGGTGAATTGCGTGTTGGCAAATGTCTGCACAACCGCGCGCTCGACGCGCGATCCTTCGGGCGACGTGAGGAGCTGAGTGCAATTCGCATGGAGCAGAACCCGCACCGAGGACGACGAGGCCAGGCGCGCTTGGTAACGTTTACCGAAGTCAGTCGGGCAACTGAACCGCTCAAGGCTGGTCGTGGTGAAGTCCTGCGGCATGAAGTCGCGCAGCAAGGGACGCATACCACCCGGGATCGCCTGGTCAGCGTGATATGCGAAGTCGCCCGCTTCGCACAGTGAGTTGGCCCGTGGATAATGGGCGGCGACATCCGCATAGGAAATCGGCCACCCACTATGGGGTATCCACGACCGATACTCGAAGTCGATCGGATCAAGTGGTACGCAACGGCCGCCCCAAATCGTGGTCGATCCACCAAACCGGCGCTGACGATATTTGTCGGGCAGGCTGTGCAATAAAGGGTCGGCGACTTCGCCAGTGTAGAGCGCCTGTACCTCGGGATCCTCGGCCACACCGCCGGCCTCCAGGAGAACGACGCGCATACCCGACTCAATCAATTCAAGGGCGAGCGTTATGCCAGCGGCCCCTGCGCCGATAATGCAAAGGTCGGCCGTTATCGTCGCTCCATGTACGATGGTCCGGGCATCGCCGATCATCGCTGTGCCTCCTCGTGGGAGGAGAACGGGGGTCCGCCACGATCGGTGTATATCGCAATGGGTGTACTCGAGGCACCGGCAGGCCTTGAGGATTGCGATCTCCACCAGTGCGCCGTCGCGTTCATCGCCTGCTCGAAGGGCTGATACGCGAGGCCAAAGCAGGTTGCGGCTTTGGTGGAGCTGATGGTGATATCCTGCCGGAATAGACGCAGGAGTGACGGCGTTATCGCATCGGGGACCGATGAGGTAAGCCCGACACGCCCGGCCACCAAGCTGGCCGCTCTGAGGATCGGCGTGAGGATCTCGACTTCCACCCGCAACCGCCGCGCGGAGAACCGCTGTACGGGTGTAGCACCAATTGCACGCGCAAAGCGGATCAAGAACTCGTTCCAGGTCAATTGCGGCCAATCAGCGCAGGCGTTGAAGGTCTCTCCTGATATGTCGGGTGCCGAGAGCATTGCCATGATCGTTGCAACAAGATCATCAACACCGATCAGGTTACAAATGCCGTCGCCCAGCGGGCCCAAATCGCCGAGCCGGCGGGATTCAAGCAATCGAGCGATGCGGCCGCTCCAGGCGTCGCTTCCTGGCCCAAATACGCAGGTTGGACGAACAATTGCGGCGTCTCCGCCGTCGGCTACGTATTCGCGGGCGATGTTCTCGCACTCGATCCTGGCTTTGGCATATGGATTGAGTGGCGGCTCTGATCGGGTCTTTTCATCAACCAGCCCCGTAGCACCACCGTACACTGCCATGCTGCTCAGATGAATGATGCGACGTGGCGGTGTTCGGCGCGCCAAGTCGAATAAGGCTTTCGTTGCTGCGAGAACCTTTCGTGGATTACCTGCAATGCAGTTCACCACAAGGTCGGTATTATTCAAGATAATCGTGCGCGGGGAGACTCCTCCCCCATCGGCAGCCAGTGCAAAAGGATCAAACCAAACTGGTTCGTAGAGTGGACTGCGGGCGAGCATCGCCATCAGCGCCCGATCCGTGATCTCGTTCCCGCTGACCACGAATACCCGTTGTCGTCCATGGCAAGTCATCACGGTACTACCCAGCTATGGCTATTGCAGGAACAACGGATGGCCTGCGCAGCGATCGCAAAAGGGGCCGTTCGATGCAGAGGTAGCTCAGTCTGCCAGTGGCGGCGCTGACAATCAGACTGCCGACAATCGTCATCGGAAGCCACAGGAAAGCAGGAGCAACTATCGAGACACAACCATAAACCACAGGGACAAGGAAAAGATGCGTTAGATAAATAGAGTATGATGCGTCACCCGTGTCTAGCAGCCACCGGGGGAGAGCATGAGACAGTGGCCCTTCAAGCGCTACGGCGCCAGCAACAATGCAAGCCGATGGTACGCCCCACGTGATCGGGCGCCATTGGCCCGACACCACCGGACCTATCAGGATGACGGTCAGCCCAAGCAAGAGCAAAATACTGGCCAGCCACGGGGGGATGCCTATCCGGCGCTTCATCGCTGCACCGAGCAGGACACCAAAAATAAACTCAACGACGATCGTGTTGGCGAACCCAGCGCCTCCGTTCATTACGCCGACGACCGCTATGATAGCAAGAACTGGTCCGGCGATGGTTATCACCGGCAACCGGCATAGCAAGCCCAATGCCACCAGGCCGTAAAACAGCATTTCGTAATTCAGCGTCCAGCCCACCGGGAGCACGGGGAACAAATCGCCCGTCGCGTCATGTACTGGTAAGAACAGATAGGACCCGGCCACGTAGCGGGGATTCAGGTCTGTATGCAGGGCGAGTGCTGGTAACGCCAGCACAGTCGCCACCTTCACCGTCGTCATGATCCAATACAGTGGGACGACGCGAACCAGTCGCTGCCGCAGGAAAATGCGCCAAGCCCCTGGCTTGCCCGCGACCCGGTCGGCGGAGATCACCATGACCAGCCCACTGATAACGAAGAATATGTCAACGCCGCCCGACCCATTCGGCCAATATGCGTCGGCGGGCTGGCCATGAACATGCAAGCTCCAACTATTGACCGCGTGAAATGCGACCACCAGAAGGGCGGCGACTGCACGCAACGCCTGGATCGTCTGCAGGTCCCCGCGCCGTGGAGTAGGCATGACCGTGCTACCCCGGTATGACCAGGATGGTCGAACCCGCCAGCGACTTGTGGTCTGGCACAACGGTAAGAACCGCGAGCCCGGTGTCCACCTCCAGCGCTTCCGGCCGCAGATAAGCGCCGCGGAAGAAGCCCGACATCAGGGTCACGAGTGTGCTTAGAATAAGGCCGCTTATACCGCCGATAAGCACGATATCCCGGCGAATCGGTTCAGGCGTGTCGGGGATATTCGGCGCTTCGACAATGCGGACCGATGGCTGCCGATTCTCATCGACGCTTTCGATCATTTGTCGATCGGTCGCGACTTTGGCCACCGCCCGGTAGCTCTCCTCGAGCACGTCGCGCACCGTTTCCAAAGCGTGGAGCTGACCTTCGTCGGCGTCGATCGACGCAAGATCATTCCTGACGCTCTCCAGTTGCGCCTTGATCGCCTCGCGAGACGCGGAATTTGCTCTCAGATCCGCTTCAGTCTTGTCCAGATCCTGCTGGACTCCGAAAGCCTGCGTCGACCGCATCGTCGCAATTTGCTCTTGCGCCTTCATCCTGGCCGTGCGTGCCAGGTCATAGGCAGGAGAACCGCGATAGGTCGTAAGCGCGCGTTCCTCACTATCCCGGTATTCCCGGACCATGTTTTGCAGGGCATTTGCAGCGTCGGCGCTCTTGCCGTTTGGCTGGCCGCCGGCCATCTTGAGCTGCTGCGAGAGAACGCCGATTCGGGCGTTCATTCCGGCTATCGCGCTCTGCACCTTTTCAAGGTCGTCCTCGAGCGCCCCTTGTTCGGCCAGGAGTACCCTCTGACGTTCGGCAAAATTGGAAATATTATGGGTGCGACGGAAATCATCCAGCCGCGCATTCGCGGCAGCCAGCTGGGCGCGGACGTGTTTCTCCTGCGCCTCGATGATCAAAAACTGCTTGTCAGAGAACAGTTTGGTCCGCAACTCGAGGTAACGCGCTTCCAACACACTCAGCACCTTCGCGGCAAGCACCGGGTTCGGGTGCTGAAAGTACAACTCGATGATATCGGACTTCTGGTCGACACTTGCTCCGAAGTTGCTCTCGAACAACCTTGTTGCCCGATCCAACGGTGACGACTCGTTGCCGTGCTTCACAGTCGGGAGGCCAAAGAACCTCCTTACGTCGGATTTGACCGTATTGATATATTGGGTCACCGGTCCGGGTGATTTAAGCAAATCCGGATAAAGATTCTCCAAGCCGACCTCTTCTATGACGCTTCGATGCAGGTCGTTGCTGTCCAGGATCCCTGCTTCTGTATGCAGAACTTCTTCGGGTTGCACGTTGAAGCTGGTCATATTCTGCTGACCAGCGGCTTGTCGGACCCCATATTCCGGACCAAGCAGTACCAGGACGGATGACTTCGACTGATATCGTGGTTGGAACTGCAAGGCGATGAAAACCGCTGCAGCTACTGCCACGGTCATGATCAGGACGATGCGCCTGCGACTGAACCATACAGACAGGAGGAGGTCGCGTATAACGATGCTTGACGGCAGACTGACGGTTCCATTCATGGCCTGCATCCCCGCCTATTTAGGTCGATTCGCCCGAAAGATCCCGGACATACGACGTTGCACTGTGATTCGGGTTGCGGTTTCATATTTCAATCGCCCGTACCGTGGTGCATGGGACAAGGCGGCTGAAAACGTCCATGTACGCATCGCTACAGGCTTTATTGGTGAATTCGGCAGCCCGCGCCTTCAGAGCCTCTGGCATGAAACGACGACAGATCTCATCCGCCCTATCAAGCGCCGCTGCCAGCGCGGCCGGATCGCCAGGCGGGACCAGGACCCCATATTTGCCGCCTGCAAGAATCTCTCTGGGGCCATGCCCGCAATCAGTCGAGATCACGCGCGTGCCGCAGCCCATTGCCTCGGCAAGCGCGATACCAAACCCCTCGTTCCGGGAGGACAGCACGAAGAGATCGGCGTTGCGGAACCAAGGTAGCGGGTTAGCCTGAAAACCGACGAAGTCGATGGCATTCTCAATATTCAACTGATGCACAAGATCCTCGGCGCTTTCTCGCAACGATCCCGTCCCCAGCACCAGCAGCCGTCCCTGCCCGCCATTTTGCCGATACAGGGCCATCGCGCGGATCAGCGTTTCTGGATCCTTCTGCGGTTCCAGGCGCATGGCCGTGACGAACACGGGCGACGTGCGCTCCACGAACCACGGATGCGTGACAGACATACCGGCCCGCTCTTCAAAGTCAGGAAACACAACCGCATTGTAGATACGAAAGACCTTCTTTTTTGCAATGCCGCCTCGTGTTACCAATTCCCGCGCAATCCCGTCCGATACGGCGATCGCAGCATCGATGAATGGCGCCAGGACCCGATACATCGGGGCAATCAGGCGAAACTGCTGCCCTTCTACCGTGAAGTCTCTCAAGAGAGGATTGTGTTGTATGATAACGACCTTCGTTGCCGCTCTCGAAAGGACTCGAGCCAACGTGCCAGCGATGTTCATGTGGTCAACATTGGTCAAAAGTATGTCCGGTGCATTTTGCCGAATATGCCGTGCAAGCGGCACAATGCACTCTCGTGTTCTTAGGCATTTCAGGTCCACCACATCAACGCCGGGCGGAATCTGATCAACCAGTTCCCCACGCAGCTGGTGCACGACCAGCTTCACGACCATGTCCTTGGCCTGGAAGTCGCGCATGATCGCCAGGCATTGCCTTTCTGCGCCGCCGCCCCGTAAGTCATTGAGGTAAACCAAGACGTTCAGCCGCCGCTGGGGCAGACTGCTCGGAACGATCGGCGCCGTGTAATGGCGGAGCCGTCTACGATCCTGGTAAATGGTCATTCGAAGACATCCTTCGCGGAGGCGTCGTTGCGCTTGAAGCGCCGTATCAGCTTTCTGCGGAGGCCAGCCAGGTCAAAGACAAACCGTTTGCCGTCAACCCAAATACGTCCCTGATGGGAAGCTATCGTGTGAAGCCCATGAGGAAATGGGCCATCCGGGTCGGGGCGGAGCCGCGCCACGACCGTTTCTCGGTAATGCTCTGGGGACAATGCGTCGACCCGATGAATGACCACCGACCCACCGTACGTCCGTGCGCAATCCTGGCCGGGACGAAACAAGTGTGGTCCCAGGCTGAACAAGGGGCCTGCTGGCCGCGCCCCGCAGACGTCGATTTTCACCGGCGCGCAGCGATGAGGCTGCCAAGGTCCAACCGGCTTTTCTGCATGGAGCAGGCAAAGATTGTTGTCCAAACCAATATCAATGTCAGTGCAGGCGATCCAATAGCGGCCGCCATGCTTGAACAAGGTCGGATCGGCCAGTCGCCGGCCGGGAGCCACCGGACAGAGAGGCGTCGGCTTGTGGTCGGGCGAGAGATCATACAGGACTGTCTCGCCCCGGAGCGGTGCCTCAGGCAGGAAATAGGTGTGGTCGCCATCCTTCATGGTGCAGGGGTAGGAATGATGGCGTCCGTTTTCCAGCACGACTCCGGACATGCGCCATGAACCGCTTTGCCCTGGTTCAAGCGCGATGATACGTCCAGCTCCTCCGTCAAATGGCATCTGCTCGCAAAGTAGTCGATCGGTTCCCGGCCAAGGAAACGGATCGGCAAGATAGGCATCCCCTTGGTTTGGGTATAACCATTCGATCGCACCTGCTTCGCCCCGCTCCACGATCTCCGGCAGCGGCCTTGCGGTCATACCAACGCTCCACCACTCCGAGAACAGTCGCATGTGCCATTTAGAGATCATCCGATCGATCGAGGCGGGCCGCAGACGCGAATGCTCGCCTACCGCGATCTTATCGAAGGACAAGCTCGTCCGTCCTCGATGGTTGCCGGAGACCGCGTCGCGTACCAAGAGGGCGATTGTCCGTTCCAGGCCACCAAGAAACTCCGGAAACTTGCCGCGCGTTCCGATCACCGCAGTGTCGAGCACCTCCGCTTTTTCCGACATGGGCGCGTAACGCACCAAGCGAAACGGAAGCGCGTAGGGAGGGCGATGCCAGAATGTGCGGGCGGGCTTGCGGCTCAGAGGCAGTCCGTCCAGGTCTTCAATGCGCAGCAGTTCGTTTGGATAGGGCGGTCCGCCACCAGCATCATGACGTACGAGCATCCGGTGCTGCATCCCTGCTCTGTGCAAACCGTCTCGCAGACCACCATTCAGGGCAAAGCCGGCAACCGAGACCACGCGCCACCCTTTGGGCACATGTTGTACACCGTCGGCTGAACTCACCAGCTCGTCTCCATCGCGTGCATTTTGAACTCCGCTCATAGTCATGCCATCATCGTGCCTGGTTGAAAGGAACAGCCTTCCTGCTAAGCGCCCCGCGCTCACGATTGAGCACGATGCCAATCGGCTGGCCCCCGAGTTGCCGGATCCTCTTGCAGGCAGCGTCCATTTGCAGATGTGATGTAACGCCCGCCTCAAGAACCAACAGGGACCCGTCGCAGTAGCGCGACAGAGCCGCGGCTTCCGGGCAATCGATACTGGCGCTGTCGAATATGCTGAGCTGATGTCTGGTCCCGAGCAACGTAAACAGATCCTGCAGGCGCTCACCACCGATGGCCAAGAGATCATCCGGATGATCGCACAGGCGCGACCACATCAGGTTCTCGGTATTTCGGGCGGGAAGCATGGCTTCGCTCAAGCCGATGCCGCGTTCGAAAGCCTCAATGAGGGTCGGAACTTCCGCTGCCGTAAGTGGCTTTTTGTCCGGCCGGCAGGCCGCGTCAACGAACAATACAGGTGATGACCGTCCTGCTGCGGCGACACGTGCGTACCCGGATGCCACCGTACTGACACCGGCCCCAGGGGACGGAGAGACGAATTGAACGGCCATGGGCAGGCTGGGCGATGTACGCCGCGCTTCCAGAGCGTAGTAGAGATGCAGAAATGATGGATGATGCGGTGTGTTGAGACCGGACCGGAACCGTACGATGGAACGTGACTTAGACCGACTCTCTAACTCTACAAGCCCCACAGGGAAGGTCCTTTGCACCCGAGACTGGCTCACGGTCATATCTCCTCGTTACTCTACTTTGGAATGGCACGGCAGCACTAGAAGTACCGTGTTTACGGGCCAGCGACGCGAGGCGTGAAGGATGCCATCCTGCGGTGCGTGACATTCACCGCCCGCCAGCGATCTTGGTTTGGTCCCAAGCCGCAAAGCCGCTTCGACGATAGGCGGCATCAGAATGCATTCTCATCATTATAGAGCAGAGCAATCGTGAGACAGACAATTCTCAGGTCCAGCAGAAGTGACCAGTCTCGAATGTATTCGAGGTCCAGCGTCACCCGATCCACAATCTTGTCGCGGGTGTGGATGGGTCCGCGATTGCCATTGACCTGTGCCCAGCCGGTCAAGCCCGGCCGGACGCGATATCGTAGCGAATAATTCGGTGTTGCCTCCTCAAGCGGCAGTCCGTCGAATGCGGTCATCCCAATTGGATGAGGACGCGGGCCTACCATGGACATATCACCGCGCAGCACATTGAGTATCTGTGGCAATTCATCGAGGCTTCTGCGCCGAAGCCAGGCACCAAACCGGGTCACTCGTGCATCGCCGCGGGCCGTCTGCCTGGCGCCGGTAGCGTCTGCGACGTCCACGTACATCGTCCGGAATTTGAGCGCCTCGAAAACCTGCCCCTTGTAACCAATGCGTTTCTGACGAAAAAGAATTGGGCCAGGAGACGTCAGTCGCACCAAAGTGGCAATGGTCATGAGTGCCGGTGCTGTGAGAAACACGATGAACCCGGCTATAACGATATCCTCGGCGCGCTTTACAAACGCCTGCCAGCCGAGAAGCGGTGGATGGATTGCCCGCCACAACGAAACGCCCACGGGGGCGACGTTAGGCGTCGATGGCAATCCCAGCGAGTCAAAGTCCGAGGAAAGCAGCACATCGATGGGGGCACTGGCCAGGCGATGCACAAGGTCCCGAATACTGGTATGCTCAGACCACGGTGACGCAACGATGATGGTGTCAACGCGCCCATCATGCGCCATTTTTATCAGTTCGTTGGGTGAATCCAATACGGGCAGGTTACAAGGCCTCTCGGCCGTAACGGCGATGGCCGCTCCGGGTACATGATGGAGGAGACCGACAATTTTGGTCAATTGCCGTGCAGAGCGCTCAAGGCTGTTCATCAGAGCGTTGCAGTGGGCGAGTTGTCCAACCAGCACGATCCGCCGTGGATGCGCAAGTGGTGCCGATGCAGCCCGCCTGACCACGCGCTCGCCAAGGATCGACGAGTAAGCAACGCCCAGGAATATGAATTCCAGAGTAAACAAGGCCGAGGGCGCCATGCCACTGATCTGAAACGGGTCTGGCGACGAGCTAAGCCACTGTTTCGTAACGATGATCGCGGGGAACGCCAGAAGAATCACTGCTCCAACTGTCTGGAGACAAGCCTTGGCGAGCATCCACGGGCGAATTCGGCGCTCCACCAGAACCGCGGCACCGTAGTCGCCTTGCTCTGCAATGCTCGCAATCATGGTAATAAGAACCAATGCACCGAACCATGTTCGAGGCGGATGGAAGTCGGGAACCAAAATTCCGCAAATCACATACGACAGGCAGAAGGCGCAAAGGATCGCAATCAGGTCGCCAACGAGCGCAATTATCGTCAAGGCAACGAGGTGCGGTGGTTCCAGGAAGTCGGCTCCTGCCGCCGCTGGCCCTGGGGTAAAGTCGGTGGCGGTACCAAGACCCAGAGACGAAAAACCCTGCTGCGCCGCTCCCGACATATCCACCCCCGAAGTGCCGTCGGTCCAGTCTGTCCGGTAGCCCCGCGGCTCGCTCATCCGCCAGTTGGCGCCTGATCGTCAGGTATTCCGACCTAAGCGGAGGCATCGTATGGCGACAAAGTTGCATTGTGGAATAAAATTGGTGTGTACCTATCGACAATTCAAATAAAATAGAAATATAATGAGGGGCGGGATAAAGGCCCATTGCCGACAAACTCTTATGTTCTATCCTCATATATAGCC
>Ga0335074_10011326_pt1 | contig 12469 bp, 10 predicted proteins | sample Lox_Sample_23_FD_206715 | JGI IMG/M metagenome (GOLD analysis project Ga0335074, IMG submission 206715) | Soil microbial communities from Loxahatchee National Wildlife Refuge, Florida, United States - Lox_Sample_2.3 | ecosystem: Environmental > Terrestrial > Soil > Wetlands | place: USA...
AGAAGTAAAACCTACCTTGAAGAGGCGGCCGGTAGTATTGCAGATAGCTTAAAACAACTCAATCGGCTTGACCTAACAAAGTACCTGCCTATTAGTGTATGTATATATTTACTTTCTAAGTTGTGTACTGATCCAGTAGCATTTCCGTAGGATAGCATATGTTTCACTTCTCCCGGTCCCACATATCCTGAACGGCAAGCTGGCAACGACGCAGCTGCATAAGGCGCGGAAACAGAGATGACTCAAAGTCTACATAGAGAAAATGAATATGTTGCAATCATGATGTCAAGTTTTACAGGCGGAGCACATGAACATGAGGATTATTGAATGTATTGATTCTAGGTTATCTCATGGAAGAGGGACCAGCCCATAGACTTATAGTGGTGCTCAACCCTCTCAGCAAGGATTAGGGGTGAGCCAGCTATCAAACAACCCCTTGACAGGGTTATATCGTGACACATGATATAACGGCACAGATGAGCTGTCAGAGATTATTGCGTGCATGATTAATTATGTGAGCTTGGACCAGCCGGTACAACAACCTCAACGCACTACCGCAGATAAAAGCGTTTCATCACAGCCTTACAAGGATCAACCGGCATTGTCTACCGCCCCATTATATGCCATGCTCACCAAAGCATTGTGCACCGCCAACGACTGAGGCGGTGCCTTGCCGCAACAGCTAAACCTGTTGTTGGAATTACGAGAATAGAGTAGTGATTGTGTACGCAGCATGGAATAGAATTAATTGATGATGATACACAATTCTGTGGGATGCAAGTCCCCTATATATACCGTGGTGCGGTTCCGTGGTCCCTTATAAAAATCACATGATCAGGCCCGCACTAGGGTATTGATGTATTTAGCTAGCTCGTAGACTACCTTTGAGCGTCATCATCTATATAGTTATCATTTACGGGTCGCACAGGTCGGACAGTTTATTTTTACAGGAGGTTTACAGACGCAGATCAGTTTTACGGATTTTAATAGGAAGCTTTACAGATATGGAATACAGCCTTTTCTTTTGTGTGTTTTGAGCATTGCGTCGAGCGTTGCCTCCGCCCCTATTGCCAGCTATTCTGTGGCTTCGAGCTTGTACGCTACCCTACCTGTTGCCGTGACGATCGTGCACTTTGACGGCGCATCCCATTCATTCCCTCCACAATACACATACTAGGTTCTCCGAGGACTTCGGGGTCTCCGAATTGCCACTAGATCTGGACCTGTTGATCCCTAAAAAAAAACTCTTCTAAAGGTCGACAGTCTAGGCCCGTCGACCTTACACCCGGGAAGGGTCAATTTCCAGGCGACTGTGACTTTCCTATTGTGCCCCAGTGGCGAAACACGACCACAACCCGTTTTCCAATGTATCGAATTACAATGGGTGGTACAAATGAAATTGGAATTTCCATGCCGAGGCTGAAAGAGGCGATCGCGAAGATCAGCATGCCGGAAACGGAACAAGTGGCATCTAACAATGCGGGACAACCACGAATGCTAATGTCATTTCGCCTACTTCCTTACTGCCCACTACAGATGGCTTCATCAACCAGATGCAGCCGATGAGTGTCGATAGTGAAAACATGTGGGCGATGATCTGGGCTTGCCACTAGACTTCGGCTCCTTTGAGATAGCTGAACCAGAGGAAGGGAAAATGGAATTTAAACGATGCAGTATGGTCCAACGGAATATTTCGCATAAGTGTATAAGAGTATTACCGACAGAGGTGATAATCTTGAAGTATGTAATAGATTTTTAATTGATATGTCTGAGATCTACAGGTTCTGATTAGAAAACCCTTGAAGAATATCAAAGTGACTGTCCAGGAACCTCATCCTTCGACCAATGTTTAAGACAACCTGTACCTTGTTGAAGTCCATCTGGCATATCCTCCCTCTCAAAAGCATGGGAACATTATTAGACCATATTGTGCGCCTTCTTTCCTGCTCCTCGTTCTGATGCGCCTTTTACAATATGGCTGAGATCGCCAACCGGAAGTTGGATGGGGAAATCGACGATTGCGAACATCTCAGCCAGGAACAAGTACCAGCCGAACATAGATGCGCCGAATGCGAATCCTCCCCCGACCTATCATTAAAAAAACCAAATCAGTCTCCTATCCGAAAAGTATAAATAGAGCTATATCTTACATGCATATACTGGAGATAGTGATCGAAGTCTCCCGTAGAGCCGTAGAAGTCGCTGGCGGTGATGAAGCAAAAGGTGCATTCAAGACACACGAAGGCAAGGAGAAAGACGACGTTGGTCCGAATAGAGCAGAGGAGCATGACGAAGTTGAAGACGCCCATGAACAAGACAAGGTAAGCTATAAAATACTGTGATTAGTAGATGCTCTAAATGACGGGTCTTCATTTCATCGTACCAATGCTGGACAAAAAGCCTGGAGAAATCGGAGCAGCCGCAGGGTCTGTAGGATCCGCATATGCTGTAAAGGCATCAAAAAAAGGCGTAAGAGTTGCTCCATATGCCAAGAAGAATCCGCCATAGGTGCCGAACATAACGATTGAGAAGGAATTGCCCAAGATGAATTCACCAATGGCGCATAAGAGGGCTACCACGCCGCCAAGGAAGTAGAAGGCACCACTACAGGTTCAAACATGTTAACATCTAACTCAAATAAAATAGAAATTGAAGCTTACACTGAAGCAGCTCCGTTACCACCTGCGCCGCGCCATTGCATGAGGTCGCAGGACAGTGGTGTCAATGCAAGCAAGAAACCGGCCAAACCTCTGTGAGATAACACGATCAGCCTTTGCAGCAAACCGTCACCGCCAATTATAAGCTTACAAGGGTGTTGGGTTGCCAAATGTCTTGCGAAGATTTCCAGCCACATTGCTTTGCGGGGAGAGGTAGAGTTTTTCAAAGAGCTCTTTGGTCATCACCACGCTTCCGGCAGTGTCCAATTTCGCGAGCTCTCTCTCCCTGAGAGAATCAGCTTCCATTGGTGTAGACATGACGTTGTAGGCGGTGCTGATGGCTGTGATTATGTTTTAGAAATATGGTACAAGTAAATATGGGTTTCAATAGTAAAGTAGTGTCGGATGGGAGGAGGTCCTAAACTATATAGCCTTGAGAGGTGATAAACCATCTTATATGCCTGTAGCCACGCGCGTGCCCGAGCGCCCTTGCATAGCTATTTTATGAGGTCAGGCACGACTGTGATACCTGAGAGATTGCATCAAGGAAATTTCTTGCGACAACCCTTTCCGTGTTTCAAACCTTGCCGGCCAATGGTAGGTTCGTTCTACGAAGTAGACGAGGCTGTGATGACTAACAACCTTTTCGAACAACCAATACCAATCATGACCTCGGAGATTCGCATGGAGCCTCGCGACCTCGGCCCTAGCCAGAAATGGCCTCGGCTCGCTCGGCATTCCATAATTGGTACTACAATAGCCGCAATAACAAGGAAGCGTGTCTATTCTGTTCTTTTATCGACTTTATAGATGAGAAAAGCGACGCGCACGCTTAATTTTACTTTTTATTCGTAAAAAACCTTGACACCAATTAAACTTCAAACGAATGCGGGCGTCTAAGAGGCTTCGAGAAAGAAAAGTCAAGACTCCAAGTAACCCAATTCTTCATCGAAACTCATTTTGATCGCCCAGTTTAGACTGTAAACAACGAGAAGCAAAATAGGCTTAAAGGATTTCTGGGTAAATCGAAAGTCCGAGGCCCTCGGGTGTGTCTCGCCTCGAGATCCTCCAAACCATAGCGCAGGTTGAGTTAGCATCTACACCGATGACATGCATTAAATGGCGTCGAATCATGAAATGTTGAAGTAGTTGGTCTGAGGTCTGAGAGTTCAAGTTCTACAAATCCTTACTTCTTTGTGCTAATGCTGTGTTTCAAAGTTTCTATACCTTGTAAGGTAGATTCAATTGAAGCTAACGGTCCTTCGAAAAGTGAGAGCCCGAGATTACCTTAACATATCTGCGATCCTATCTCCCTACGGTCATGGGCATGCTAGACTCCTAGTACAACCTCCGTGAGATGTGCAAGCATTGTGACAATTTGTCTAGTATTGCACTCGACCGTGCAATCATTTACAATGATAGGTTCAAAATAGTTCTATATAAATCCATCTCTCTCAAGAAATTATGATGGTCTTTCCATTTACGCAACGATCAAATAACCATTAATCCTCCATCCCTAATCCGTCAGACGCTCTCTTGTAGGCGACGCATGTAGTTTGGCTTCATCATGAGCTTAGGCAGAGGTGGTAGGTCATTACAAATTAGCTGTGCATCGCATTATCGATATCCTTTCGACCGATAGGCATTTTAAATGCTAGAAAGAGACTCTAGTGGTCAGTCAGCCGAAGTTGGTTGTCTTTATTGAGTGGTGTTGGCTCCTTAAACCCTTTGAACAGACATATATCAAGGATTGCTGTCAGGCAGCGACCAGTGCACATATTCAGCGAATTGCACTCTCCGTTCATCCGCGACCATATACAGGTTATGCTCTTATTCTCGGCTAAAATTCTGCGCCGTATCAATCTTGATTTCATACCGAGCAGCACGATCTCTCTCAGTCGCTGCGGACTGAACCCAGTGCTCAGCAAGGCGCCCGGGACGCCACCAAAACCACACAGATCAGGCATAACAGCCATTCATGCTCATTGAGGACGACTCTTTTGGCTGAATCTGGAAATAGGCCCGACACAGGATATAGCGGATATTTCTGTCCAATTCAGACATAGTCGTGAGCGCTCGGAGCATAGGGCGACGAGTCTTTAAGATAATGCGCCATTTTTTGTATTCTCGAGGATTGGGCGTACCTTGAGATAGCACTAAACCCTTCACTCTGCTAGGCCTGCACTATGATGCCTTATGTTCTGATCTAAGATACAGAGTCTATGCCCCGTTAGGAGTGACAATACCATATCAAAAAGTGGAGCTGGACATTCGTCATGATCACACCATATCTCAAGTCTATTCAGATGTTGCGCGTATATTATCCAGGGGGCTAGGCGACTTGAAATTCTTCACTTCGCCAGAGAGTATAGCGACCATGACAGTCTCTTTTTACCCTCTTGGGTCCCAGATTGGACGAATTATCCGTTTGAACGTGAAACCACTTCTGGAGATCGGAATCGAATGGGAGATATCTTTATTGAACTTTCATCTGATATAGACGGTGGATTGCCCCGGTTCATAATGGGTGAAGAATCGCTGACCCTCAATTATTCGATAATATCGGAGATATTTCCAAGGACGCTCGCCAACCACGTCATTTAAAATAGAATTTCAGTTGAATAAATGGCTTTACTTTTCTTTGCAGGCGTCACGGCCTCCAACAGGGAAGCAGATGCTGAACTGGATATCTTGTCTGATATCCTGGGGGCCTGTCTTGGGGGGAGCAAGTAACATCTATTACTTGTGACTTATATTTGGCCACATTCTTTAGCTGCCCTGATTGCGAAAAAGCTGTTGGTAGCCCGTTGATATGTTCATGAATCACTACTTCGACGCCTTCACTAAATGCAATTATCCAGATATTTGTGGCAAAGTGTCAATCACTACTGTAATCGAACTTTCTCCTAGCATGCAAATAATGATTAGAAAAGGACTTGATAAAAGACGAAGTCTATGTACCATCGAAGTTTCTCTCATGCTCTTGCATGTCGATACTCGAGTAAGATTGGGCATCTGTTCATCTTGAGCACTGTCTAGTGATATTGTTGCGCTCGTTCGTGGCTGTAGACATCCTGTTAGTTTATATAGATCTGCTGACACTACGTGCTTGTCGGACAAGCATAAATTGGCGGAGAACTTCCCAAAAATGGACCTGCAGAGGTGATCACGCTAGTTTAATGATCATTGAAAGTTGAACAGGTCATATATCCAAGGCCGCAGAAGGGCTTCCTGGTCAACTCAGCATTCAAGCTTCGATACCGACATCACCAACCCCAGTGCCTTAGCCGCCTTTAGCCTTTTAAAACATACCGCATAAACAGGCCTATAAGGTCCATGTTTTGGTCCGAGCTTTGACCTTTTTGGCGGATTTGGGACTGCCTTATACCAAAGGGGGCCTTATAGCCAAAAGAGTACCCCCAAATCTGGCAAATAATACACTAAGACGGGTATTTAAGGGCCGGGTTGACATAGTTGACCTACTTTACCAACCTCCAACACCCCTGCATCAAATTACTCAATATCACCTAAAACCCCCTCTAAAATACCACTGTTTTACTTAGGTCTTATAGAATAGTCCACCATTGGTTACGGAAAATCCAAAGAACTGGACTTACATTCGCAAGGGGTCGTATGGTGGGGGCCAGGGCTTATATGCCAGTTTATGCTGGTATTCCGCGGCTTTCATAGATCTGAACACGAATGACTCTTTCCGGTAACTCCTCAACCTCCATGGACTTCTTCTAAGGTTATTGGAGTGGCGGGCTGTTGCGTTGAGGACCGCACCGCAGTCGCATGTGATGTTCAACATGGAGGCGTTGAGGTGGTAGTAGCCGTGTGCCATCATGAGAGATAGCGACAGCTTTCGGAGAGCGCCGATCGACCTTCTAACGAACTTAAGAACTCAATCGATACATGTAGCAAGATGGGTTACCTTTGCATCAGACTGATCATTATAGGACAGCTGAGAACATTAATATGCTTCCGTTTTAAGAGATAAATACTTAATCGAGAAATCAGATGAAGATAAAAAAGACGGAATCAGACCGCCGCAATCGGACAAATTCCGCACGATCTTAGGAGACCGCCGTCCTCCGTCATACTTAAGGACAGTGATGGGGCTCGCTGCCTTTCACAATCTGGCCTTATCATGAATATATGTCCGCAGGGCTTATCTCTCTCTTCATTTTGGCTTGCATCATGCTCTTAGAATCCAATCGTCCGAGATGATAGCTCAGCGACCACATATGTTCCGGTTCAATCATGAGCCAGTCGATTCATGAATTACGCCAGTTGGTCCAGGAAATTGCCCTCTTACTGTCACAACTAATTGATTCATGAATGTACAGTATTCAAAATTGGACCAAAACACATTCCATGACCAGTAGTTGCAACTGCCTTTAGATTCTTTGGGTGAGTGCAACTTGTCTCCTTAGATATCACCTTGTCTGATGACATACATCCCACCGGCATCGACTGTAGTTCCCCTCCCTTTATCAGTTGGTGACCTTATCCCCGCCTTGTGTAATGGTAGGCGGTCAATTCGCTGCTGCAAAGATAGTCTCGTGTCCACATATGAAGTCTTGACTTTCTCTAAGGTCCCGGACTTGCTAGATTTGGTTTCCACGATCGTAGAGCGCGGGGCCCACGCAGGTCGATTAAGAAACGCCTGAGCTATTTCAATATCATTGATGGCGCTAAGCATGGCCGCTTCAGCCTGGACATCGTCCGTATCAATTTTTTCCTTACTCTGTAGATCTGGAAGCTGGTCGGATGGCCGGATGAAGCCCATGATTTGGACCTCGACTTGCATGTCGAGTAGTATAGGTTCTTCGTCGTCCTGCACAAGATAGATAGCAAGGCTCTCCTTGCCTATCTCAGCAATCCTGGCTTGATGTAGCGTTTCTGGATCATATGGAATAACGGAAACTATAGCTTTGTGCCATTCAGCCTCACGTTCAGTGGTAGCTTGTTTCTCGCTGTTTGTCTGGCTATGATTTCTTATCCACCCAAAATAATAGCCTTCTAGACGGCACAAGATATCTTCAGGTACTGCAGTGAGATAAGCAATAGGAACATCGAACTGTTCAGCAATATTGGACCTATAATCAACGCACCCCACAAAATCGATCGGAAATGGCGGCTTAGGACCATCATCCGGCAAGTCCTCCAAACGAACCGTCCCAAGTTCCTCGCTGCGCTTCTGATCGTACGTCTGGTTTGCAACTTGAACATTCGAGTCAACCCTCTTAGCCAAACCACTAAGATTATATGCTGCCCTTGCCGCCGTTTGTGTCGCCCAAGACGGTTTATAAGGCTGGATCTGCTGCTGCACAGCCGCCGCAATTGGGGCAACCGCGTTCCCGATCCCCGTCTTCGCAGACGCTCTGGCTGTCGAACTCAACACTTTAGCACCAATCTCCAACGGCAAAGTACTCAAACTAGCACCTCTGATAGAAGCCGGCCTCATCGAAGTCGACAGCACACGGAAAACAGGGCTCGGACACAGGACTTTCTTCTTCTCGCCCGCGCACAATACGAGGCGATAATAGCCGTCTCCAGCCTCAACGGGAATGCGAACAATCGCTGTCTCCCGAAGCTTATGCTTCGCTGCCACAGAGCCTGCTGTCCGTTTTAGGAAGCTAGCAATATCCCGCTGCCACGCCCGCTCATCGCTCGGATTCAACTGCTCGACATCCACAGGCGTCAAAGGCGTCACGTCGATCCAGCTTCCGTTCCAGCCCGCCAGGGCACGAGCGCGCATCCCCGCCTGCCCAGTCCATCCTTTGCTCTGAAGCCAGATGGTGCGGTCGGCTGGTAAAGGCGCATCGGCGAAGATGGAGATTGCTAAGGAGGTGGTGGGGCCTTGGTAGAAGACGAGGCCGTGGGAGTGGCGCAGGATCGAGAAATTCTTGGTGCTTTGGGATGGGTGGCGGACGAGGCCACCGGCGAAGTGGCGGATTTCGCGGTAGGCCTTCTGCGTGTAGACTGAGGCGGTGGAGAGGCTTGAGGCTGGGGATAGGACTATATTTGGTGCTGAAGTACCGGCCGAGAGTGATATTGCTGTAGTTGCTGCCTCGCCGGAGTCCTTGCAAGTTAGAGTATTGTTGACCATGGGGACTGCAGTATCAATTAAACGATGCGGTCGAGGAGGTAGGACCGGCGTCTTGCTATCCAGATCAAGGCTCTCGAGGCTTTTTATCAGGTGGTCAGGTACATCCTTGCTATATTCAGAGGAACTATCCGTTGGCTCTTTTAATAGCGTCTCTTCTGGAGCCTGGATGGGTATCGGCTTGCGGGGGATCTGAAGGCGTTTATGCTTTCCATTGCGGATGCATGTCTGGCTATCCCCTACTTTCTGGGAACCTGCCTGCGAGACCTGCTCCATACGCAGCGTATATTACCACTTTCGTACATTCCAGCCCAGCGATACTTACGATGATATTGCACCATATGACCTTAATTCTCGTGGCGCTCTAGAAACGTGGAGTACGCAGTGACGTAATTCCGAATCGTCCGATCATGTTGTTTACTGCTAATATCCAGCTCAAAGGTGACATAGTCATACCAACACTAGTGTTCGCAAAACGGTATAGTTCTAAGTAAAGAGAGAACTATTTGCACGACGACAGCTCTTGACCTCTGATGTCACGTAATTAACACGATGCGATAATAGAGAGCATTCTAATCACGTGTGGTGGGAGGAGTTCTTCGCTTAGCGATGTGAGCTGTTCCTACGGTGGGCGATAACGAGCTTAGGGACACATCAATTTTTCGCGAAATCAAAATCGTAAAACCTATATTGCAATACAAAAAATTTATTTTTGATTAACTCCACCGACTGCCTTAGACTGTATTATATTAATTTGTGTATTTAGCAGGTGCTTTGGTTGTACGACTAGAACGAGTAGTTATAGTCTTTTCCTCTTTTTAAAGAGGTAGTAGGTCATCTTGGGTTGCTAAACTACAATAACTAGCATGGTCCTTTCTTTTGCAATTTCTATATGTATCACTATAATTTGTTAGATCGTACGAACAGTAATAAGTTTATTTACTTACTGCCAATATCCTTCTAGAACAATGCAATCTTTATAGACCCCCTTTCCTTTTACACATTTTTCGCATTAAATTGATAGTGTGCTGCTATCATACAATCTAATTAGTATGGTGTTTCTTAAGGATTTTAATGGTTACTCACCGACTTTGTATTAAGAGACTTTCAACTTAATAGAGGTCTAATTTTCCAGTTATTAGATCGTACGAAATAGTTTGACCTTCACGTAATTGGACATCTTTGCTAGGCATCTAAAGAATATCGCAGTAGCTGAAATGAGTTGTAAATAAGAGGAGTTAGTTGCTGCTAACTTGTACGACATAATCGTCATTTACAATTAATTAAGCTATAATATTCTGCTTAACTAGTTAGCTATATGTCCTAAATTGATTTTATAATTCTTATTTTAATATATAAAGTTTTAGAAATTGTTTAAAGTTGTATATTAATTTTTTTGAAAAGATTTATCCTTATACAACATTAAAAAATAAATATTACTAGTTATAGAAATTCTTTAATTAAGTTATAAACTATTAAAGTTTAAGAAATAATAAATGTAAATTTAATATATGCTATCTTATTTTAAGACCTTCTCTCCTCTCATACGATATATTAAAAGAGACTCTGCTAAAGATTAAAACTTATTTGTAAGACTTTAAGATTTTAAAGTTTGAGGCTGCTATAACTCTATCTACAAATATTTAGTATTATAACATGTTTGTATAATAGTAAAAATACCTTAATTTAAAGAGTATGTTCTTCTTCTTTGACTTTTACCTTTTTTAAGGCAGGCCTGCCCCTCTTTATTTCCTTTTTAACAATAACGTTATCTTTAACTTAATCAACCTTTAATGTTATTAGTATAAAAGATTCTAGATTATATAATAATATAATAGATTTGTTTTTACGAGGAAAGACTAAATGCACAATATAAGTATCCTTTTTACAAGTTAAATATAGTAGAAAGCCTTAAATATTAATAAGAGTATTTAATATTATAAGGTTTAAAGTTAAAACAGTTTTTCCTTAAGCAGCTAATAGTCTAACTCTAAATCGAAGTAACTTAATGTGTTATACAAAGAGCAAGTAGCATTTAACATTAATTAAAAGATGAAGATGGGTTTTAATAAAGTAATTAATAGATTTAAAAGGATAGTTAGGAATTTTAGAGGAAATAACACCTTATTAAGATTAAAATATGTTATATAATACAAAGCAAATATAAATATAATAATATACTATAAACTTTCTAATAAATAACTGTTTGCAATTTAGCTACTTTATCCTTAAAGGTTAAATAGCAAAACTCTTCTAAGATAAAGATAACACTAAAAGAAAAGAGCTGTTATATTATACAACTTAAATTCTAACTGCTTAATGCGTTTAAGCTAGTATGAGGATATAAACTAGCATTTTAGATTTAGGTATTAACAGTTTCTTGTTTTATAGCTGTAACAGGAAGAATCCGAGTAGATTGTGTTATACGAGTAAGTGGAAAATTAAGTGGAAGTAAGGAATTAAAATTAACAATTTCCAGCCCTAATTTACAAATAGGACAATATGTAAGAGTAGGAGAATAAGGTTTTCTTGTAGTTGAATAGAATTGTAATATACTATTACAATTATACGACATAATAATAAAGCTTGTATTTAAAAAACTAGAAATTCAACTTATATTTATATGCTTAAAGTCTTTAAACATGTTCAGATTTTCCTGCTTTATTACAAGTATCCCTTCCACATTTTAAATATAATCCTAGTTTTCTTGCAATCATACGAACTCTACATTGTCTTACATAAAATCTTAAAGCGCTTTATCTTGCATTTGCACACTTTTATACCTACTAATTGGCTTTGCTAATTCTAACAACAAAGGAGCTATACTACTTATAATATGCTCTTATACAATATGTTGCAAGCAAATATAAGTTTAAATATGTGCTCTAAAACCATCTGCTACTATATTACTACTTTGCAAATTTGTAATATTAATTTTCTGTATATTAAGTTGTTAAATGTACTACTTATTTGTTTCTTGTAGTAGGTATTTGTTAATATTTATACTGCTATTTAGCTACAAGCTACTTGTACAATAAAAAAATCAATAAAAAGTATATACCTTATTCTTTTATATTTTATTGTAGCTAGGAAATCCAGTTTTAATTAATAGGGACTTTGTACGATTAAACGCCATCTAGTAGGTAATAGTAAAATATGTATAGTTGACTAGTAATAGCATTTAGTTGATTTAGCTGTTTTTAGATGTTGTAGTAATTTTAAAGCTTAACGTATATATGTATAACGTCTTATACGAGTAGCATGTAAATAGTAAGTATTACAATTTAGTTAGCTAAACTGTTTTTATTAAATTGTCTAGTTTGAGAAAGGTATTCAAAGTATTCTTATATATAGTTAGCTTGTACAAGCAGATTAAGTAATAAAAACATACCTTCTATTAATATAGCTAAGATTTTTCGATTTAAGACTATTAAGACTTAATTTGTTAATTGCTAGTACTTGTTCTATAAAACCAGCAACTTCCAAGCTTAAAATTAGGATTGTCTTGTATTATACAAGCAAATGCAAAATAAACTTCTATACAAAGTAATATTTTCTTGCTACAATTAAAGCGAATAATCTTTAATTGAAATCTAATAGTAGAATATACATTTAAGTATTATTAAAGAACAAATTGTGCTATACGATTTAAAGTCCCTATATACATCTAAATGATATTCTATAAATAAGCATTAATGCT
>Ga0335074_10011327_pt1 | contig 12469 bp, 15 predicted proteins | sample Lox_Sample_23_FD_206715 | JGI IMG/M metagenome (GOLD analysis project Ga0335074, IMG submission 206715) | Soil microbial communities from Loxahatchee National Wildlife Refuge, Florida, United States - Lox_Sample_2.3 | ecosystem: Environmental > Terrestrial > Soil > Wetlands | place: USA...
TCATGTTGGTGTGTCACGCCGGCCGGGAAGCGCCAGCGACAGGCCCCCCGTCTGGACGGCCGCCTTCATGCCGCCCGCCGGCTTGTATCCCTTCCGGGCCCACTCGATCCGGTCGGGATAGATCACAACCCTGGCATTGGCGCCGGCCACATGCGAGGTGAACTCCTTTAACGGCTGACCGGTCATTTCATCTTTGTCCTTCCCTCAGGTGTGTGACGCCCTTCAGGCCCGGGCGGGTTACGCCCTGCGGCCCCCGGACAGCGCCGAGACGGGGCCGGAAAACGTCAGCAGAGCAACTACAGGTGATGCCCGACCCGGAAGCCTCCAGGGAGCCTGATGGTGCCGTACGTACCGCGGCCGAGGCTCCAGTACAGGTGGGGATCCAGGCCGTGAGCTTTGCGGTAGCGGTGGTGGGTGTGCCCGGCGCCGATATGGAGCGCGACGTAGAGCGCGGCACTCCGGCACCGGCTCTGCCGACACGGAGCCGGCCGATCGAGGGGGAGGACTTCGCCGCCATGCGCCGCGAGCAGGGTGCGTCGGATCTGCTCCGCGCGGCCGAGGCTGCGGTGGCCGAGACCCGGCCGGACGATGACCAACTCGGTTTGGTGCACGGCGACTTGTGGTGCGGCAGTACATTGTGGGACGGCGACAAGCTGACCGCGGTGCTGGACTGGGACTGCGCCGGCGTCGGGCCGGCCGGCATCGACCTCGGTTCGCTGCGGTGCGATGCGGCTTGGCGCCATGGCGTTAAATCCGCCGAGCACATCTTGCCCGGCTGGGAGGCCGAAGCGGGCAGGCCCGCCCGCGATCTCCCTTACTGCGACGCCGTAGCGGCGCTGGCCTCTCCGCCGGACATGGGCTGGTTCCAGATGGAGATGACCGGTCAGGGCCGCACCGATTTGACCTGCGAGGTCATGCTTGAGCGCCGCGACGCCTTCCTCGACGCTGCGCTCAGCCGGCTAAGCGTTAGCCGCTAGGCACGGCCCCGGTACCGGCGATCTCCCGAAGCTGCGCCAGGGCATCCCTGGCGATTTGCTGGAACGGCCGGGCGCTCGGATCGTTGACCCACTGCTCGAAGGCGACGTGCATGATCGTGACACCCGTGTGAGCAGCGAGCGTGGCAGCGGTGTCCCTGAGCCCCCGGTCCTGAAGTGCCCGTGCCATGGCGGCGGTCAAGGAGGCGGCCTTGATCAGCTCGCGTTCCTGCAGCTCGGGGCTGGAGACTATGATGCGGTGCCGCGCACCGGCGAACTCGCGGACCTCTTCGAACCGGACGGCGGCGGCGTCCAGCGCCGCACCGATCATGCCAAGAGCCGGGGCGCCGGCCGGGGCGGCCTCGATGGCGGCTACCATCCGCTGCTCTAGCAGTTCCGAGCCCCAGAACAGTACCTCGCGCTTGTCCGCGAAGTACCGGAAGAACGTTCGCTTCGTCAGCCCCGCCCGCTCCGCGATCTCCGCAACGGTTGTTTCGTCGTATCCGCGCTCGCCGTAAAGGGCCAGCGCCGCCTCCTGCAACCGCGTGCGCGCGTCCGGCGGCCATCGACCCATGCGGCAAGATTAGCTGATGTCACCTGGTGTCATAGTTGTGTTATCGTGATGGCACCGGGTGACATCACCACACTATGACGGAGGGCTTCCATGCGGGTTTTCGTGACTGGCGCGTCCGGGCACATCGGCTCGGCGGTCGTGCCCGAGCTCCTTCAGGCCGGGCATCAGGTCGTGGGGCTGGCGCGTTCGGACGGCTCGGCTGATGCGCTCGCGGCAGCTGGCGCCGAGGTCTGGCGCGGCGACCTGGACGATCTCCAGGGGTTGCGCGAGGCCGCTGGGGCCGCCGACGGCGTCATCCACCTCGCCTTCAAGCACGACTTGATGCGCGCCGGCGACTTCCCCGGCGCGGTCGGCGCCGACTTCGCCGCCATCGAGGCGCTCGCCTCGGCGCTCGAAGGGACGGGCAAGCCGTTCGTTATCTCCTCCGGCACGCTGATGCTCACTTTGGCGGGCATCACCGGACGGCCGGGCACCGAGGCCGACTCTGCTCCCGGCGGCCCGCGGGTCGACGCGGAAAACTTCGTGACAGGGCTCGCCGCACATGGCGTGCGGTCGTCCGTCGTCCGGCTGCCTCCGATAGTGCATAGCTCTCTCGATCACCACGGCTTCGCGCACATCCTGATCGGCATTGCCCGCCAGGCGGGCGAGTCGGCATATGTAGGGGACGGAGCCAACCGGTGGCCGTCAGTGCACACGCTCGACGCGGCGCGGGTGTACCGGCTGGCCTTGGAGGACGCCGCTGCCGGGAGCCGGTTGCACGCGGTCGCTGACGAGGGCATCCCCTTCCGTGACATTGCGGCCGCCATCGGACGCAGGGCTGGCGTGCCGCTGGCGAGCATCTCCCCGGCGGACGCTGGCGAGCGCTTCGCATTCCTCGGCGCGTTCGTCGGCGTGGACAACCCGACCTCAAGTGAGGTGACGCGAAAGGTACTCGGGTGGGAGCCCGCGTATCCAGGACTCATCGAGGATCTGGAGCACGGGCACTACTTCGGGCAGGGCTGACCAGACCCGGGGTGCCGGCGTCCAGTCCCCGTACTAGTTCCCCGTGACTCGCATCACCTCTATGGGTGCCAGGACAGGCCGCATTCCTGGTGTCCGATTTGCCACCTATGTTTGCATCTAGCCGCCCGGCCAGCTTCCGCGGCTAGCTGTTGACCCCGCTGCCTTGCTATAGCCTTCGGCGAGATCGACCCGACCGACGGGAGGCAGCGCAGGTGCGGACGATCCTGGTCTCAGCCTTCGTGTCGCTGCTGCTTGCGCTCCTCGGTACGCCGCTCGCTATCAAGATCTTCACCAGGCGTGGCTACGGCCAGCTGATCAGGGAAGATGGCCCGGCGGCGCACGCGACCAAGCGGGGAACGCCCACGATGGGCGGCGCGGTAATAGTCATCGCCGCTGTTGCCGGGTACTTCGTTGCCCACTCGGCCACTGAGTTCCCGCTGTCCGCATCAGGCCTGCTGGTGCTCGGGCTGATGGCCGGGCTCGGATGTGTGGGCTTCATCGACGACTTCCTGAAGATCTACCACCAGACCAGCCTCGGCCTGCGCAGCCGGGCCAAACTGGCCGGCCAGGCCGCGATCGGCGTGCTGTTCGCCCTCGAGGTGCTGCGTCATCCGAACGCTTATGACTTGACCCCGGCTAGCGCGTCGATCTCGTTCCTCCGCGATATCGGCCCCACAATCGGGGTGCTGCCGTTCGCGCTCTGGCTGGTGATCCTCATCCAGGGCTCGTCCAACATGGTGAACCTGACCGACGGGCTGGACGGGCTGGCAACTGGCGCCGAAATCCTGGTGCTCGCCGCATACGTACTCATCGCGAACTGGCAGTCGCGCAATCCGTGCGCGGGGGTGCCAGTGACGGCACGGTGCTACCCCATCCGTGACCCGACGGATCTGGCGGTGGTAGCAGCGGCAGCACTCGGTGCCTGTGTTGGCTTCCTCTGGTGGAATGCGCCGCCAGCGCGCATATTCATGGGCGATACCGGGTCGCTAGCACTCGGTGGCGTACTCGCCGGGCTTGCGGTGTGCACAGAGACGCAGCTACTGCTGGGCGTACTCGGTGGCTTGTTTGTCATCATCACGCTCTCGGTCATCATTCAGGTTGGTTTTTTCAAAATGACGGGCCGGCGTGTTTTCCGGATGGCTCCGCTGCAGCATCACTTCGAACTGCTGGGCTGGAAAGAGTCGACGATCGTCATCAGGTTCTGGCTGGTCGCCGCCCTGTTCGTCGCGCTCGGCCTCGGCATCTTCTGGCTAGAATGGCTACCCGGCTAAGATTCCGTAACACGGCGAGTCGAATTTACGAATCAAACTCTGTGGACGGAGACAACCTGGCCGAATCAGGCCTGCCAGTGGAGCCTTCACAAAGCCCCGGCCAGAGTGCGAGCGAAAACGTAGCCATGGCCGCATCGGCTGTTGCCATGCTCGAGGTGCTGCTCGAAGGCCTCAAAGCCGGCACACGCAGCTGGGCCGACTGGGATGAGTCCCTGGCGTACACACCTAACCGCACCGATGTCGCTATCGGCCGCTGCGAAGCCGAGCTGGCGAGAGCGCGCGCGGAGCTTCGCGCCCTGACTCGGTCGGCGGGCGCTGACGGGGGGCCGGGCACCGAGTTACAGCAGGCACGACACCGCTAACACTCGGCCGGTCCGGCTTCCCGTCGCTGGCCAACGGCGGCGTCCGGGCGTCCGCCGCTCAGCCGAGGATTCGCAGCGATCGAGCGGCGAACCTGGTGATCAAATTTGAGTAGTCGTGTTTTACTAGTGGTATGAATCCGACTCGCCTGTTCATCCTCGGCGCGCTCGCGAAGCACGGTCCGATGTACGGGCACCAGCTGCGCCGGGACGCGCGTATCGACCGGACAGAGATGTGGTCCGAAGTTCAGCCCGGCTCGCTGTATAGCGCGCTGCACCGGCTGGCAGCCGAGGGGCTGATCGAGGCGCTGCGGACCGAGCAGGACGGCCAGTTTCCGGCGCGGACCGTGTACGGCATCACCCCGGAGGGTCACCGCGAGCTGCGCGTACTGCGAGCCGAGGCACTTCAGGAGATCCGGCTTCAGCCCGATCCTGTCGACCTTGCCCTGGCCATGAGTGGCGACCTCAGCGAAGACGCGCTCCGCGGCTACATCGAGGACAGGATCCGGGTGCTCTCGGCGCATGCGAGCCAGCTTGACCATCAGCGCGAGCGCGCCTGGCCAGACCAGACCGTCGCCGACGACCTGGTGGCCGAGCACGCCCGGCTGCGGGTGCACGCCGAAATCACCTGGCACCAGCTGGTGGCTGACCAGCTCGGGAAGCTGACCGCCGACAGCGAGCAGCGCGAGCGCGGAGCATGAGCGTCCGGCCGCTGCGCTACCTGGGTGACCCGGTGCTGAGGACACCGAGCGACCCGGTGGTGCGCTTCGACGACGCCCTGGCCCGCCTCATCGAGGATCTCCTGGACACCGTGCAGGAGCCGGGACGGGCCGGGCTCGCGGCGAACCAGATCGGCTCCAGCCTGGCTGCCTTCGCCTATAACGTGGACGGCCAGCTCGGCTACCTGATCAATCCCCGGATCATCGAACGCGGCGAGGATAACTACGGGCCTGAAGCCTGCTTGTCGATTCCCGGCATCAGCGCGCTCCGCCACCGGCCAGCGACAGTCACGGCTGCCGGCGTAAACCTTGAGCAGGAGCCGGTTGTCGTGACAGGCACCGGGGAACTCGCCAGGGCGCTCGAACACGAGACCGGCCATCTGCACGGCGAACTCTTCATCGACGGCCTCGAGCAGAACGAGCGCCGGCGCGTGATGCGGCTGATCGGCGGTCAGCTCGTCGCCCGCTCACCGGCCGACGTCGCCGGTCAATCCAGCGACCTGCGGTAACGTACCTCGCGGAGCGGCAATCCGTGGCCGTGGTCGACCTTGACCGCGCCATCGGGCCGGAGTCCGGCAGCCTCGTAGAATCGCCTGGCGCGGACATTCGTGTCCAGGACCCAGAGCGTGACCTCGCCATAGCCGAGGCTCGCCAGATGCGCGAGCGCGGCAGCCATGAGCTCGCGGCCGAGACCTTTGCCCCAGGAGTCAGGCGTCAGGTAGATCGCCCGCACCTCGCCGACGTCGCCAGACTCTGCGTCGTCGTCACGAGCCCGGCCGGTATCAGCGAATCCGGCCAGCACACCAGCGTCGTCAACCACGACCAGGCACCCGCCGCGGGTCGGGTCACCGTCTCGCAGCCACTGAATCCGGCGCGGGAGCCGGTCTGCGGGATCGAGACTGTCGAGATAGTCCTGCGGGATCAGGCCCCGGTAACCGCCTTGCCAGCCCAGGACGTGAATCTCCGCGATCCTGGCCGCATCGTCAATGTGCGCGGGCCTGACTTCCATGGCCAGATCCTCGCGTGCTCGCGGTTTCCCGGCAAACTGATTTCCGGGCGACCGCCACTGATCCGGCCTGTGCCGCCCGCTTAGCTGATCCGCCGGCGACCCGCGAAGCCGTGCGGCAGCTTGTGGTACCAGTCAAGGTCACGCTCGCCCTCGAGCCAGCAAAGCAGCACTGGCTCGCCATCCAGCTCAGACGGGAAGTCGAGGAGCAGCGGCGCGATGCCCTTGAGCTCGAGGCCCTCTTCGCTGAACCAGCTGACCAGCTCACTGAGCCTGGCCTGGTATGCCTTCGCCTCAGGCAGCCCGCCGAGCGGCGACGGCTCGCCGCTGGCCAGGGCCGCCTGAACCTCGACCAGGCTGGCACGCACTTCGATCAGCTCGTCGGCGCGGGCCAGCAAGGCGGGCATCAGCTCGCGCGCCTCCGCCAGCGTGAATGCCCGATCCATAGGGGTAAGCCTGCCTGATTCGCCGATCAGCGTCCAACCCGATCCCGCGCGCGGATGATCCGGCGCCGACGCGGTCAACGTGCCTAGGACGCCGGGCTTGCCGCCAGCGTCGGCGCCAGCAACTCCGCGATCTGGGCCGCATTGAGCGCCGCGCCCTTGCGCAGGTTGTCGCCGGACACGAACAGCTCAAGTGCCCGCGGATCGTCCTGGTTCTGCCTGATGCGCCCGACGAAGGTCGGATCCAGGCCCGCGACATCCGCAGGAGTCGGGTACTTGCCGCGGGCCGGGTCGTCGACCAGCACCACGCCAGGCGACTCGCTCAGCACCCGCTGCGCTTCTTCGCGGCTCACTTCGCGATCAAATACCGTGTGCAGCGCCAGTGAGTGCCCGGTCATCACCGGCACTCGCACGCAGGTCGAGGTGACCTTGAGGTCCGGCATACCGAGAATCTTGCGGGTCTCGTTCCGGATCTTCAGCTCCTCCGACGACCAGCCTTCATCCCGGATAGAGCCCGCCCACGGCACCACGTTGAGCGCGAGCGGGGCGCCGAACGGCCCGCTGTCCGGAATCGCCGCCCGCACATCACCCGGACGCTGGCCCAGCGTGCGGTTCCCGCCCACCTTGGCTAGCTGGTCATACAGAGAATCAATCCCTGCCTGGCCAGCCCCGGACGCTGCCTGGTACGACGATGCGACCAGCTCGCACAGGCCGAAAGCGCGATGCAGTGCGCCCAGCACGACGATGAGCGAGAGCGTCGTGCAGTTAGGCACCGCGATGATCCCGCGGGGCCGGTCAAAGGCGGCATCCGGGTTGACTTCAGGCACCACGAGCGGCACCTGCGGATCCATCCGGAATGCTCCCGACTTGTCGATCACCACGACGCCGCGCTCGGCGGCGACCGGCGCCCACTCCGCCGACACCTCGTCAGGAACGTCAAACATCGCAATGTCCACGCCGTCGAAGACCTCGGGCGCGAGCGCGAGCACCTCGACGTCCTCGCCGCGTACAGGCAGCATGCGGCCCGCTGACCGGGCCGAGGCAACCAGCCGGACCTCACCCCAGATGTCAGCGCGCTCGGTGACGATGTCGCGCATCACGGTGCCGACGGCGCCGGTCGCGCCGACGATCGCCAGCACGGGCCGCCCGCTGACGGCGGTCACCGGCCGGTCCCGCCGTAGACGACGGCCTGCGAGCCATCGCCCAGGTCGAACGCCTCGTGAGCCGCCGTCACCGCCATGTCCACATCGTTCTGGTCTACGACGACCGAGATCCTGATCTCCGAGGTGGAGATCATCTCGATGTTCACCCCAGCCTCTGCCAGCGCGCCGAAGAAGGTCGCGCTGACGCCGGGGTGCGACCGCATGCCTGCACCGATCACCGAGACCTTGCCGATCCGGTCGTCATAAAGCAGCGAGTCGAAGCCGACCTCGGCCTGCAACTGCCCGAGCCTGGTCATTGCCGCGTGACCGTCCTCTCGCGGCAGGGTGAAGGAGATGTCCGTCCGGCCAGTCGCAGCCGCCGAGATGTTCTGGACGATCATGTCGATGTTGATGCCGGAGTCGGCGATCGCGCGGAATATCCGGGCAGCCTCGCCGACCTTGTCCGGCACGCCGACAACGGTGATCTTGGCTTCGCCGCGGTCCTGCGCCACGCCGGAGATGATCGCCTGCTCCATCGCCTCGCCTTCCGTTACCGCGCCTGCGTCGACGACCCAGGTGCCTTCCTTATTGCTGAATGAGGAGCGCACGTGAATCGGCATCTGGTACCTGCGGGCGTACTCGACGCACCTGAGCATCAGCACCTTGGCACCGCAGGCCGCCATCTCCAGCATCTCCTCGTAGGAGATGCGGGGAATCCGCCGCGCCGTGGGCACGATCCGCGGGTCGGCGGTGAAGACGCCGTCGACATCTGTGTAGATCTCGCAGATATCGGCGTCGAGCGCAGACGCGAGCGCGACTGCCGTGGTGTCAGTCGCTCCCCGCCCGAGCGTGGTGATGTCCTTGGTGTCATGCGACACGCCCTGAAACCCGGCCACGATCGGGATCGCGCCATCGTCCAGTGCTGCCTGGATCCGGCCCGGTGTGATGTTGATGATCCTGGCCTTGCCGTGCGTGGAGTCGGTGATGACCCCGGCCTGCGACCCGGTGAATGAGCGGCCGTCGAGCCCGAGGTTCGCAATCGCCATTGCGAGCAGCGACACCGAAATTCGCTCACCAGCCGTCAGCAGCATGTCCAGCTCGCGGCCCGGCGGCAGCGGACTGATTTGCCTGGCCAGATCCAGCAATTCGTCGGTGGTGTCTCCCATCGCTGACACCACGACGACGACGCTGTTACCTGCCTTCCGGGTGGCGACGATGCGCTGCGCTACCCGCTTAATTCCATCCGCGTCGGCGACCGACGATCCACCGTATTTCTGCACGACCAAGGCCACGGCTGCGCGCGCTCCTCCGTATCGGCGTAGCTGACCGCCAGGTCCGACCGGGCCTCCCGCAGGGGCCGGCTCATGTCTGGCCGGAACCCGAGTCTATCGAGAGGATCGCCTGCTAGCGCGCGGCTGGCTCCTCGGCTACGTCCAGCCTGGCGTGGGCAACCACCGAGTGCAGCGCGCGCAGCGCAGCGCCGCCGTGCGTGCCCCAGTGGTTGACATAGGAAAACTGCCACCACCAGAGCGCTTCGGCCACTCGTCCTGCCTCGTAATGCTTGAGCCCGTGGACAAGGTCGGCCGCCACCGCCGCAAGATCATCAGAGAGCCGGAACGGGGTCGCCTGGGTATCGGCGAACGGATCGAAAATCTCTGCATAGTCATCAAAACCGACAAGCCTCGCAGCCAGGCCGGTGCGCAGCACGTCCAGGTCGACGTCCGGGTCGGCGCCGACGTCGGGCTCCCAGTTACTCGGCAGGATCACGTCCTTACTCGCGCCAAGCTGCGCCCCCGCGAGCATCACCTGCGCCGTCTCGAGCAGCAGCAGCGGAACGGTCTCCTCATCGCCCTCTCCGCGCGCTACCGCCGTAAGGCCATCGAGGAAGTCGCGTGCGTTCCCGGCCACCCGGTCGGCCAGAGGCCGCCACTCGGCGGCTGGCTGGCCAGGTGCGAGGTCGGCGCCTGCGGTTGCTCCTGCGTTTGCTCCTGCGATAGCCCCCTCGGTAGCAAACACAGCGCCAGCCGATACGGGGCGGCCGTCGGCTGGCCGCTCCGGCGAGTCAGACATCTAGCTGCCTCCGTCCCTCGAATGCCCGGCCCAGAGTTACCTCGTCGGCGTACTCGAGCTCGCCGCCGACCGGCAGCCCGCTGGCCGGCCTGGTGACGCGTAGCCCGATCGGCTTGATCATCCGCGCCAGGTACGTCGCGGTCGCCTCGCCTTCCAGATTGGGGTCGGTAGCCAGGATGATCTCAGTCACCGCACCATCCGCGAGCCTGGTCATCAGCTCCCTGATGCGGAGGTCGTCTGGCCCGACGCCGTCGATCGGGCTGATCGCTCCGCCCAGCACGTGGTAGCGCCCGCGGAACTCACGGATCTTCTCGATCGCCGCGACGTCTTTCGGCTCCTCGACGACGCAGATCACCGACGGATCCCGGCGCGCGTCCCTGCAGATGCGGCACTCGTCTTCCTCGGCCACGTTGAAGCAGACGCGGCAGAACTTGACCCGCTCGGTGACCTCGATCAGCACAGTCGCGAGTCGCTTGAGGTCCACCGGATCGGCAGACAGCAGGTAAAACGCGATTCGCTGCGCGCCCTTCGGGCCGACACCCGGTAGCTGGCCGAGCTCGTCGATCAGATCCTGGACAACGCCCTCGTACACCGCGGGCCTGCCTAGCGCTCGCTGGCAGGCGGGTCTTCGGACGGCGGCCCGGGTTCGGCTGCCGGCCCGGACCGCCCGGGCGCACCGGATGCACCGCCACCAGGAAAGCCGGGCAGGCTACCTAGATCTGGCAATCCACCCAGGCCCTGGCCCCCTCCTTCGCCAGCACCGAAACCTGCGGCGAACGGGGCCATCGTTTCTTGCTGGAGGTCGTCGACCGCCCGGCAGGCATCCCGGTAAGCCGCCAGCACCAGGTCAGAGATAGTTTGCGCGGACTCCTGCGGGTCGGCCGCATCGATGGCGGCCGCGTCGATCGAGAGATCAACCAGCTCGCCCTGGCCATTGACAGTGGCCCGGACCAGCCCCCCGCCTGCGGTCCCCTCAATCTCGGCCTCGGCAAGCTCTTGCTGAGCGCTCATGAGCTGGCTCTGCATCGCTGCGGCCGCTGCAAGGAGTTGCTGCATATCGAGCTGCCCACCCGGCTCCACGCGACCTCCCAAGTCCGATCGGCTAGATAACCCGAGCCTACGGCCTTCGCTTCGGCGCGGCACGTAGCGGCCGGCCGCGATGGCATGTCCCGCCAAAACGAGGCCGCAAGACCGAGCCAATCAGGTCGGGTACAGCCGATCAGGATCCGTCGAGCTCCTGGATTATGCGGCCGCCGAGTTCGCGCTCGATGAGGTCGGTGCCAGTCAGTACGTCCGGTGCGGGGAGGTCCGAGGGCTGCGGGTCGCCGCCTGTCATGGCCGATGCCTGACTCGGCGGATAATCCTGCCGCTTGCTCGTCGTCGCCCGCGGCCGGCTTGCGGAGCGCGACTGGCTCGCCCCGCTCGCACCAGGTCGCTCGCCCCCGGCATCCCGGTTGTCGCTCCGCTCGACCCCGCGCTCTCCCTGATGCAGCGGCGGTGCCGAGGACGGCGCAGTTCCCGCGGCCACGTCGGACCGCGGACCGCCAGCCGCTAGTCCACCGCTAGCAGGCCCGCCGCCAGCGAGCACGGTGGCCTTAATCTGCGGAGATTTCCCGAACATCGCCGCCAGCACCTGGCTCAGATCCTGGTCGTAGCCACCGGTCTGAAAGCCGTGGGCGAATCCTGGCTGGGCGAACGCCAGTGTCAGCACACCGTCGGTGTACGACTCCACGCTGGCGTTGCTCAGCTGAATCCAGGCGACCTTTCTCTTGCTCTGGACCGCCGCCAGGATGTCGGGCCAGCGCGCCCGGATTGCATCAGCGTCGGCCGGTGCGCCGGAGGGCGCAGGGACTGGGCTGGCAGGCTGAGCTGTGCTGGCTTCCTGAGCGGGCGCGGGTGACGGTGCAGCCGGCCGGGCTGCCGACCGGCGGACGGCGGCGCGTGCCGGATCTGGCACTTCAGCGGCCTGGCGCGGTTGCGTCCGCTCAACGGCGCGAGTTGGGTCCTGTCGTGGCTCCGGGGATAGCGGCCCTGAACCGAGCCTGCGCTCCAGCCGGTCAAGCCGTTCCGCTAGCCCTGCGTAACCGGTACCAGCTGACAGCAGCACCTGAGCGCACATGAGTTCAAGCAGCAGCCGCGGCGAGGTAGCGCCGCGCATTTCGAGCAGTCCGGCACTGATGATCTCAGCAGCCCTGGTCAGGCCTGCCTGGCCGAAAGCGGCCGCCTGGGCGCTCATCTGCTCCAGCCGGTCAGCCGGGGCTTCTATCAGCCCTGTCGACGCCGCGTCGGGCACTGCCGAGAGCACGATCAGGTCACGCAGCCGGTCGAGCAGGTCGGCGGCGAAGCGGCGAGTGTCGTGACCGGCCTCGACCACATGGTCGACGGCGTGGAACACGGCCGCGCCGTCACCGGCAGAGAAGGCGCCGACGACCTCGTCCAGCAACCGGTCGTCGGTATAGCCGAGCAGCGCGACAGCCCGGTCGTAGCGCAGGCCGTCGGAGTCTGACCCGGCGATCAGCTGATCGAGCACGGACAGTGCATCCCGCACCGAGCCAGCCCCGGCCCTGACCACGATCGGGAGCACCGACGGTTCGCAGCGCACCTGCTCGGCGGCAAGGATCTGCTCCAGGTGCTCCCGCAGCACGGCCGGCGGGACCAGCCGGAACGGATAGTGGTGCGTGCGCGACCTGATAGTCGCGATGACCTTCTCCGGCTCTGTGGTGGCGAAGACGAACTTCAGGTGCGGCGGCGGCTCCTCGACTAGCTTGAGCAGCGCGTTGAAGCCCTCCCTGGTCACCATGTGCGCTTCATCGATGATGTAGATCTTGAAGCGGCCGGAGACTGGCGCGTAAAAGGCGCGTTCCCGGAGGTCCCTGGCATCGTCCACGCCGCCGTGTGACGCGGCGTCG
>Ga0335074_10011328_pt1 | contig 12469 bp, 12 predicted proteins | sample Lox_Sample_23_FD_206715 | JGI IMG/M metagenome (GOLD analysis project Ga0335074, IMG submission 206715) | Soil microbial communities from Loxahatchee National Wildlife Refuge, Florida, United States - Lox_Sample_2.3 | ecosystem: Environmental > Terrestrial > Soil > Wetlands | place: USA...
CTGGTATCGCCCCAGGACGGGGCGGAGGGAGGAACAATGCAAAAGATCCTGGCGATGGCCGCGCTCGCGGCCGCCTTGGGCCTGAGTTTCAGCGCGCAGGCACAGATCATCCTTAGCGGCAACGACGAGAAGGTGCTGTTCGATGACAACGGCAAGCCCGTCGTCAGCCCGCCAGGCAAAGACACGCTGTCGATCCTCGACATCCGCGACCGCATCCACCCACGCCTCGTTGCGACGCTGCCGATGATCAACTCGGTCGTGGGGCCGCCGACCAACCTTGCTGTTACCCCGGATCAGAAGCTGGCGTTGGTGGCCAACTCGCTAAACTCTGTGCCGAACGGCGCCAAATGGCAACTAGTGCCGGATGATAGGCTGTTCGTTGTCGACCTGACCACGAACCCTCCGGCGGTGATCGCGACCCTCAAGGTGGGCAAGCAGCCCTCCGGCATGGCGGTGAACCACGCGGGCAATCTCGCGCTGATTGCCAATCGTGCAGACAACACCGTGAGTGTGCTGACCATCGACGGCAACGACGTCAAGGTTGCCGGTGCTGTCACGCTGGCACCCGAAGGCGCACCGAGCCAGCAGCTTTCGGCGGTGGCCATCACACCCGACGGCAAACGCGCGCTGGTGGCCAAGGCGGCGGCGAACAAGGTCGCGCTGCTCGATATCGATGGCACCAAGGTGACGTACGACGGCTATGACATGACCACCGGCGTCTTTCCCTACAACGTGCAGATCACGCCGGACGGCGCACTGGGCCTCGTCAACAACAACGGCAACGGCGGCGCGTCGGACGGTCAGGTGGACACGGTGGCGGTGATCGACATGCAGATGAACCCGCCGCGCGTAATTGACCAAGTCGTGGTCGGAGATGGGCCCGAGGGGCTCGCGATAAGCCCGACCGGCCAGTACGCCGCGTCGATCATCCTCAACGGCGTGGGCAACGTTCCCAGGACCGCCTTTTTCCACAAAGAGTACTCCTACGTGTCGCTGCTGAGGATCGATGGCAAGCAAGTGCGCAAGGTGTCGCAAGCCGATGTCGGCGCGCTGGCCGAAGGCGCTGCCTTCAGTCCTGACGGAGGATATCTCTACGTTGGCAACTATCTTAACTCCGACATCGACATCCTGCACTTTGAGGGCGGGAAGCTGGTGCGAGTGAGCTCACTAAAGCTCGATGGCCATCCCGCGTCGATGCGGGGCAGCACGCCTTGACCGTACGGCGGGCTAGCGAAGCGTGTCCTACGAGCCGCACAGTTTTTTCAGTTATCGCTTCGCCAGGGCCTAGGAGGGGGCCCAGGTGGTGTTCAGTGGCCGCTCGCAGGCATCGGCTCCCCACCGGCCGCAACCGGCTCTGTTGCAATCTGTTGGCAAGGGTACCCGGAGGGCGGCGATCGAGGAGGCGGTTCGGTCAGGCTGCTTCGAGTTCGAGCCGCTCGCGGAGGAATCGAACGGCCTCCGAGAGAGCGCAGTCGCCGAGCCCGAAGGCGCGCTCGACGATGCGCGCCTCACCGCAGATGTCGCGCCTGATGTTGAAGGCCCGGCTTGGCCTTTGCGTAGCGCGCGCATCACCTCGAAGCCCTTGATCGTGGCGTAGGCTGTCTTCAGCGTCTTGAAGCCACGGACCGAGCGGATCAGCTGCTTCAGCTTGCCATGGTCGGCCTCGACCACGTTGTTCAAGTACTTGGCCTGTCGATGGACAGGTGTCCTCAGGGCATGTACCCTCCTTCTTCAACTCAGCAAGCGCCGCAGCGTAGGTCGGCGCCTTGTCGGTGTTGATGACGTGCGGCAGTTCCCAGTGCTTGAGCCCTTTCAGGGCCTTGCCGAGGAACCGCTTCGCGGCCGCAGTGTTGCGCGTCGGCGAAAGGTAGAGGTCGATTGTATTGCCGAACTTGTCGACAGCCCGATAGAGATAGGCCCACTTGCTACGGACTTTGATGTAGGTCGCGCCAGCTTGTCGATTTCGGCTGGCGCCATTGCCAACGCAGGCGTCTCTCGATCTCCGGCGCATAATTCTGGACCCAGCGGCAGATCGTGCTGTGGTCGACCGAGACGCCGCGCTCACCCATTATCTGCTCGAGGTCGCGGTAGCTCACGCCGTAGCGGCAATACCACCGGACTGCCCAGAGCGCGATCTCACCCTCGAAGTGACGACCTTTGAAGTCCGACATGGTCCCGCCCCAACCCCGCTCGGCCCCATCACGCCCGGCGAAAACAAGGTTTGCAACAGAGCCCTCCCGGCTACAACCGTTACGAGCCAGCGCGAGCCTTCTCGCTCGACGGCGGTCACGTTCAGGTATGGCGCAGATGACCAAGTTGCCAGAGCTTCCATGTCGGGGCCTCCTTTCCCCCGACCACGATGCCACCGAGACCATCTTGCACCGAAAGTGAGTCAGACCGGCGGATTGTGCAACATCCGTTTGGAGGAAGGCGGGCAACATGGTGCACAAAACATCCGCAAAATGACGCTTAGCCCAGGAGTCATCCGTTGCTGGGCGTCTAATCCCCTGCCCTGCATTTCGAGCCGCCGGATTCCACCATTACAGCCGAAGAGGTCCGTCCGACGGGACGTCCAACTTCGAGGAGTGGCACCATTCGACTGAATGGCGATTATGGGCGCTGAGGGAACATCAGCGCGATTGGACGGTAGAAAAATCTATCAAGCGCTTCGGACCGCCCCGTGTGCCGCGCCCGTCTCAGCCGACGCCCACGGCCGTCGGCGCGACCGGCGCGCCGGCCGGCCGGTGCACCGACACCGCGGTCCATGCCTCGCCCTGGTCGAGCCGCAGCGCGCCGTTGCGGGCCAGCTCGAGGCCGGCGACCAGGGTGCTGGCGACCGCGGTGCGGTATTGCCGGTCACTTTGCATGGTCGCCGCATCGATCGGCGGCAGGAACGCCGGCAGCACGCTGCCGTCGGGCAGCACCGGCAACAGCGCGCCGATGCGGCGCAGCGCGTCGGTGACGCGCCAGAGCGGGGGCGCGGGCGGGCGGATCCCTTCCGCCTCGTCCTCTGACACGCGCAGCGCGACCAGGCAGGCGCGCAGCAGATCGGTGATGTCGCCGACGCGGCCCAGCCCGCGGATCTCCGGCCATCCGCGCGCGAAGGCGTCGCGGCCGAGCTGCGGGCGCCGCGCGAGCCAGTCGGCGGCGGCGCGGCCGTGGGCGCGATCGAGCAGCTGCCGGCGCAGGGCTTCCGCTTCGGTCACCGCGGCCTTGGCGTCGGGCTCGTCGCCGCGCAGCAGCAGCCGCGAGCGCAGCCAGGCCAGGGTCGCCGCCATCACCAACCAGTCGCCCCAGCGGGCGAGCGGCGGCGCCGGCGGGCCGTCGCCGCGCGCGAGGGCGGCCTCCAGGGCGGCGGCGAAGCTCGCGATCAGCGCCGCGACCGGCAGCCGGGCGAGATCGATCTTGCGCGCCCGCGCCATCTCCAAGAGCCAGTCGAGCGGCGCGGCGAACCCGTCGGCCGCCAGCACCGGCGCCGCGTCCGGGTCCATCCGGCGCGGCGGCTCGTCCCAGGCGGCGTCCGGCGACGGGGCGGACGGCGGGCAGAGCACGCTGTCTGCGGTTTCGGTCACGAGTCGTAGGTCGGGCGCACGGTGAAGCGCAGCGCCGGCCACCGTGCGGTCAGGGTCGCCAGGGCGCGCCACGGGGTCCAATCCGCGGACCAGAAGGTCAGGCGAAACGCCGCCTCACCGTCGTCCGGGAACGGGTCCCGACCCGGCTCCGCCGGGGTGTCCTCGGCGACGTGGCGCAACGCCTCGGTGGTTCCCCACTGCGTCCAGAGCCAGGCGAGCGCGGCCGGATCATCGCGGCCCAGCCCCAGGACGTCGTCCGGCACCGGGATCAGGGAATAGAGATCGAACGGACAGGCCCGGCTTCGCGCCACCTGCGCGCGGGCGAACTCGTGCCGGCGCCGCACGGCGTCGCGCAGCTGGCGGGCGAGGATGCGGGCGCCGGCGAGCGACAGCGTGCGCTGCTGCGGCGCGGGTGGGGCGACGAGCCGGTAAAAGCAGTCCTCTTCGATTCGGTCGAGGTCGAGTTGCCAGGGAATGAGGCCGGCGCCGGCGGCGGCCTCCCGGAATGCCGTCACCGCGCGCGCCGGCCCGGTGATCGCCAGGCGGTGGTGCAGCCAGTCGGTGTGGACGAGCCGCAACGAGGCGTCGCCCCTCTGCGCCACCCTGGAGGCGCCGTCCCCGGGCGCATCGGCGTCGGAAGCGGGGCAGCGGAAGCCCGGTGCCGATTCGGGCGGCGCGGCGCCGGCGATCGACGTGTCCGCGCCCACACCGATCTCCGGCGGCCCCGATGGCGCCGCGGTCTCCGCCGCGTCGGCAGGCGCGGCCGGCCCGGCGGGCGGGCCCGCCCGCCGCCGCGCGGAGGGCTGATCACCCAGCCACGCGAGCAGAGCCTCGGCGGCGGCGTTGGCCTGCTCGGCGGCAGTGCGCCTCATGCGGGCGCGGGCCGCCGGGGATGCCGGGGCGGCGCGCGGCGGCGCCGCGTGCGGCGGGCCAGAATCCGGCGGAGCGCGTCGGGGCCGAGGCGGCGGTGCTCGACATTGCCCCAGCGGTCGACCTTGCGGAACACCGGACCGAACTTGGTGTCGGCGGCATCGAGCCAGTCCCTGAGCGCCTGCACCGGCGACGTCCGCGGGGTCGCGCCGGCCAGGATGGTGCGGTGACGCCCCTCCCCGTCTGCGTCCGGCAGGGTGAGCGCGACCCCGCTCGCGCCGAAGCGGAGATGCTCGACGTCGAGGCCGACCAGCGCGGCGCGGGACAGACCGGCGGCGGCCAGCAGCAGCAGGGCGCGGTCGCGGAGCCCGGCGAGGTCGCCCGGGCACGCGGCGGCCAGGCGGATCAGCCGGCCGGGCGGCGGGGGCGGCCGGCGGCGGGGCCCCGCGGCGCGGCGGGCCGCCGCCAGGACCGCCCGCACGGCGGGATCGGCGGCGGGCGAGGCGAGGCCGCGCGCATGATGCTGCTGGCCGATGGCGGCGGCGCGGCGGCCGAGCGCCCCGGTGTCGTACTGCCCGACCGAGTGCAGTGGGCCGCGTGCGAAATCAATTGGTTAGGCCTTTGCGGTTGCAGTTTGGTTCCGGCGTTAGCAGTGCAGAGTTTGGCATATTTCGGCTTTATCGTTGCGCAATGTGGATGGTGGCCGGGAGAATTCTGCACGGTCATCGCGTTTTGGAGTTGCCGGACTCGGCAGCGTTTTCGGATGACGGGGCGATGGAGCACCGAATCGCCCCAGGAGCCGTGGTCGAGCATGCCGGCAAGCGCTGGCGGGTGGAGCAGGTGCTCGGTGCCGATTCGGTGCTGTTGCGAGGCGGGGACGGTCCGCCTGTGGCGGTTGACCCTGCCCGGGTGACGTTTCCCGACCAGGCGGAGAGCGCTACCTCGCTGCGCCGCGTGGCTGCGATGCAATGCACAGAGGCGGACTGGGCGGAAGCGATGCGGCGAAGGGATCTCGTGCTGCGTCTGGCGCAGCAGCAGGACCACCCGACCGCTGAGATCGACGCGGTCGCAAAGGAGCTACGCCTCAAACCCCGGCGTGTCTGGCAGTTGCTGCGCCTGATCCGGACGCGCGGTCCGGACACCGCCAATTTCCTCCCGGCGCGGCGGCAGCCGCGGACGAAGCGTCTCGCCCCTGATGTGGAGGCCGTGATTGCTCAGGCGATCGCACAACACTACGCCAAGCCCTCGCGACCCAGCCTCCTCAGCCTCTCGCGTGAGGTGGATCGGCAATGCACGGCCGCCGGCCTGGCCCCGCCCTCCTACGACGCAGTTCAGGCGCGTGTGCGGCAAAGCGACCGTCAGTGGCTGACGCGCCGGCGCGCGGGAGAGGGCAAGGCCAGATCAATGCGCTTGCTGACCGGCGCCCACCCTGCGGCGGAGGCGCCGTGGGCACGTGTGCAGATCGACAGCACGCCCTGCGATCTTTGTCTCGTTCGCGAGGCTGATCGCACCGCGATTGGCCGGCCGACCGTTACCTTCGCGCTCGATCTCTACAGCCGTACGGTGCTTGGGTTCGCCGTCTCGCTGGAGGGTGCCTCCACCGCCACGACCGCACGCTGCCTGGAGCACGCCTGCTTGCCGAAGGATGACTGGCTGGCCGCACGGGGCCTCGCACAGGTGCGCTGGCCGGTCTGGGGCAAGCCAGCGATGCTCGAATACGACCAGGGACCGGAGAACGAGGCGGCCGGCATCCAACGCGGCCTCCGCCAGTACGGGATCGAGGGCAAGCGGCGTCCGGTGGGTCATCCTGAGATGCACGGCACGATCGAGCGCCTGATCGGCACCATGATGACTCAGATCCACGAGCGCCGCGGCACCACTTTCAGCAATGTGGGCCAGCGCGGTGACGCGAAGCCCGCCCAGCTGGCTTGTCTGACACTCCCCGAGCTCGAGCAGATTCTGGCCCTGGTGGTCGACACGTATCATCACTCGGTTCATGCGGTGACCGGCGAGCGACCGATCGAGCGTTATCTTGCCTATTATCGCCGTCCCGATCTGTCCGATGCGGAACGTGTGCCGCCGCGTTTGCCGGCCCGGCGTTTCCTGCTCGACTTTCTTCCCTATCAGCGACGGGCGCTGACGCGCTGCGGCTTTCGGCTGTTCCGCATCGATTACAGCTCGCGAGATCTCTTGGGCATGTGGCGGCGCGACAACGGACGCCGGGTGATGCGGGTCATCGCGTACGACCCCCGCAGCCTGGCGACCATTTGGGCCCTGGACGAGATCACGGGCGATTACATCGCGGTACCCTACCGCGTGCCGCATCCGGACATGACGCTCGCCGAAAGCGAGGAAGCGCGTCGTCGGCTGCTCGCGTTGAAGGCCGCGGATCGGACCGAGCGGCGACTGTTTGAGAACATCGCGGCGATTCGCGCCATCGAGGCGCAGGCGAAGACCACGACAGCACGCCGCAAGGCCGAGCGCACACGGCAAGCACAACGCGGGGCCGGGGAAGCTGCCACCCGACTGCCGCAGCCGGGCGCATCGGCCGTCCCCACTTTGGATGACACCGGACCATCCGAGGCGACCGACGCACCCTCGTGTGCTGTCGTCATCGAGCCCTTCACCGATGTCGCGGTCCTCTGAGATGCTCGGGGGGGCGGCGGCGCACCTCGACGAGAGTGCGCGGCGCATTCTGCGGCTCAACGATGAGCAGCGGATCGCGCACATCGACCGCGATCTCTGGATTGGCTACAGCCGGGCGCGCGACGCGCAGGCGCGGCTGGAGCGGATCCTCCGATCGGAGCGACGCATGCGCCCCGATAATTTGTTGATCATCGGCGCATCCAATAACGGCAAAACCGCGATTGCGCGCCGTTTTCAGGCGCAACAAACGCTGCCCGAAGACCCGGCGGCGGAGCGGTCCCACATCCCGGTGGCGTTGATCCAGGCGCCAAACGGGCCGCGCATTCCGCAGCTGCTGACAGCGATCATCGCCGCATTGGGACGCGATGTGGCCGCGCGACGAACAACGGCGCAGCTCAGAAACGAGACCTATAAGGCCATGCGCGACGTCGGGCTGCGCCTCCTGTTAATCGACGATCTACAAAACATCAAAGGCGCCGGCGTCGCCGCCATGCTGGTCGAGCTGCGCGAGATCGGTTCGATGACGGGGGTCTCGCTCGGCTGCTTTGCCACCAGGGAGATCGCTTACGTCCTGAGGCAGGACGAGCAGCTCACCAACCGGCTCGAACCCTTTATCCTGCCGCGTTGGCGCATCGACGAGCCGGACTATCTGCGGCTCTTAGCGACGTTCGAGCGACACTTGCCGCTCCGGCAACGGTCTGATCTAACCGAACCCGACATCGCCGCCCGCATTCTCGCCCTGGCGGATGGCCTGATCGGTGGGATTGCAGGCGTGCTGCGTCGGGCCGCGGCGGAAGCGGTGCGCAGCGGCTATGAGCGTATCGATGCTGATATGCTGGATCGCGTCCGGCCCCTCTCGCCGGCTGCGCTCGACGATCTGGCAGAAACTGCGGGTCTGTAGATGACAGACTCCGACGTCGCGCCGAGACAGGATGCGCGCCTTATCGAGGACGCAAGGAACTGGCTGCCGACCGATGACGCCGAAGCGCGCCGCTCCATTGTCGGTTTGCTGGCAATGACCGCTCAGGTTGGCGTCGATCCGATCGCCGCCTTGCGCGAGGCCCTGCACCGCTGGTTCGGCGCGGCCGCCGCGGATTTGTTGCGGCCGCCAACGGTGGCGGAGCCGGCGACACCGCTCGCACCGGGCTTCGTTGCATTTGAACCCTTGCCGCCATTGCGTCGTCCGACATTGTGGCCGCAACGGCCGAAGCGGTTCGTCGACGAGCTGTTCAGCAGCTGGCTGTGGCGCGCGAGCGCTGCGGCTGGAGCGCCGCCGGACCGATTTGCCGCCGATGCGTTCCGGGCATGCTTCGTCGACCCCGATACCGAGGTCTCGGAGGCGACGCTGCGCCGGCTTGCCTTGCTCAGCGGGCAACCCGCTTTTCCTCTCGCAGCGGGAACGCTGACCGTGACGGAACCGATCACCCGCGCCGACGTGCTGCTCGATGCCCTTCTCCGCCATGGTGGGTTCCTGCTGAGTTCCGCGCCGTGTGCCGGCCGGCTGCGTCCCGTACTGCAATACTGCCCGCGCTGTCTGGCCACCGATCCGCGACCGTATTTTCGTCGCCGCTGGCGGTTCGCCACCGAGGCTGTTTGTGTGCAGCATCGGTGCCGTCTCCATGATGCCTGCTGGCGCTGCGACGCGTCCGTCGAACTTCTTGGCCGAAGCATCGCCTCCCCCCAGCCGGTCTGCGCGAGCTGTGAGGCGATCTTATCCCATGCTACGGCCGCGCCGGCGTCTGACGCGGCGCAAGGTCAGCGCGGTCTGACATGTGTGCTGTATTACGCAGCGGTGTGCCTCGAGCCCGAGGCGTTGCGGGCCCACCTTGGGACCCTGGCCAGAGAGTTTCCATCGGGCAACCGGGTGGTGGAGCGGGAGCGGGCGATCGCGCATTTCCGCCCCACCAACCTTGATCGCTGGTTCGGGCCCGTCACTGACCCTGATCACCGCGACCTCATGCGGCAGCACGCAGGCGGAAAGGTGTACGGCGCCTGGTTCGGGTCGGCCGGGGTGCGGACCACGGCGGCCATCCCGGATGTGCCGCCTTTGGGACGTAGCCGGCCCCTGTCGCGCTGCAAAAGACCGCGTGGCCCGTGGTTTACCGCTCGGCCACCGCGGCCGGTCCGACCAGCCGACCCGCGGGAGGACGGTCGTTGTCCCCCGCCGGCCTAGCTCAGTCGGAGGCGCCCTCAACTTCGGAGTCCGCCGGGCTGGCGTCCGGGCCGGAGCCAGATGGAGCGGCATCCGAGGTCATGCGGGTGCAGCTCAATGGATTTGAAGGCCCGCTCGACCTGCTGCTCGATCTCGCTCGGCGACAAGAGGTGGATCTGGCCCGGATTTCGGTGCTCACGCTGGTCGACCAGTACGTCCTCGCCGTAGAGCGGCTCGGCCTCGCTGCTACGCGGCTCGAGCGTGCGGCCGACTGGCTGGTGATGGCGGCATGGCTGACCTGGCTCAAATCGCGCCTGCTTCTGCCGAAGGACAGTAAAGAAGCAAACGACGCCGAGCGGGCGGCTGGCGTTCTCATTGACCGACTGGCTCAGATGGAGCGGCTCCGGACGCAGGTCGCCTGGCTCGAAGCGCGTCCACAACTCGGCCGCGATACGCATGCGCGGGGGGCGCCGGAGAGGATGGCGACGACCTGCACGCTGGCCGCCGCCGACATCTCCGAGCTGTTGCGGGCGTGCCTCGTTGGACTGCGGCGGCCCTTGCGACAGACCTATGTGCCGCCGCGCCCGATCCTGTGGCGCGTGCCCGATGCGGTCACGCGGCTGCGGTCGCTGCTCGGCTCCGTCCCCGACGGCGCCACGCTGGTGCGGTTTCTACCGCGGCATTTATTTGCGGTGCCGATACCTGCTTCCTTGTCCGGCCGCACGGACCTGCCCCTGCAACGCCGTGGTGCCCTGGCCAGCACGCTGGTCGGTGCTCTCGAGCTGGTGCGCGAGGCACGCCTCCACCTGCGCCAGGATGAGCCGTTCGGCCCGATCCTGGTTCATCCCACACCGGGCAGTGAGGACGTTGCCTCACCAGAGACCGCCCCGCCGGCGCAAGCCGCGTGAGCTGGCAAGTTGGCCGGCATCATCACGGCCGCGGCGCACCGGGCGATGCCGATGGTGGTCCGTTCACGCGCCCCGCAGCGGTGTCTCAGGGGCCGCGCGTGGCGATTCGTAGTCGGGCTGCAGTTTGAAACGGAGCGCGGGCCAACTGACGCGAATCGTCCGAAAAGCGGCCCAGGGCGACCAGTCCGCGGCATGAAACCGGAAATCGAGCCGTCCGCAGCCGCCCCGCCCCGCCTCGGGGCTTCCCCGGGCAGTCACATGCCTGAACGGCCAGGTCGTGCCCCAGTTTTCCCACAGCCAGGCGAGGGTGGCCGGATCGTGCGGCCCGCGCTTGAGCATGGCCGGCGGCACCGGGACCAGTGCGTGCAGATCGAGCGGCGAGATCCGCGCGCGCCCCTCATCGAACGTCGACGCCCATTTTGCTTCCACCGCGTCGCGCAGCTGATCGGTCAGCCGATGGGCGCCGACAACGCTGATGACGCGCTCCTGCACCGGTACTGCCACCAGGCGGTTGAACCACCTCTCCGCCAGCTCAGCCACGCTCAGACGCCAGGGGATGACGCCGGGCCCGGCCGCCGCGTCCTGAAACGTGGCGAGCTCCGCACTCGGCCCGGTCACGGTGAGCCGGTGCTTGAGCCAGTCGGGGCTCGCCAGGCACAGCACGTCCGCCGCGGCGCCGGCAGCCCCCTCGCCGTCCCCGCCTGCTTCATCAGCACGGACAAGCACCGCCGGTCGCAGCGCCGCCGGGAGCGGCATGGTCGAAGACGATGCTTGCGTCTTCGGACGACCGCGTTTGCGCCTGTCCGCTGCCGCGGTGAACCGCCGCCCTCTCCGCTTCGCCATCGCTCAGAGCCCCAGGAGCTTCGCCGGGCTGTCGAGGCCGAGCCTGGCACGCCGAACATAACCCCGCATCGTCTTGAGATCGCGGTGGCGGGTGTGCGCCATGATCTGCTCGTCGCGTGCCCCCGCCGCATAGGCCTCGGTGACGAAGCCCGCGCGCAGCCCGTGCGGCGACAGCCGCTCCACGTCCGGGACGGTCAGCCCGGCCGCCGCCGCGCGCTTCAGCAGAATCTGCCGGATCGCGTCGGGGTGCAGCGCCTCCACACCCAGGTGACCCCAACAGTCGATCTTGCGGAACACCGGGCCATCGCTGCATCCGGAGGCCGTCCGCCACGCCTCCAGGGCTCGCACCGGGCAGGTATCGCGGCGTTCGCCGCGCGGGAGGCCGATCCAGGCCCCCTCGCCTTCCGGGTCGCCCTTGCCGCGCGGGATCAAGAGGCGCAGCCCGCCGTCGGCGGTGAAGACCAGACGCTCCCAGGTCACGGCGGCGAGCTCGGCGCGCCTGAGTGCCGCGGCATAGCCAAGGAGCAGCAACGCGCGGTCGCGCAAGGCGGCGAGTCGCGCCGGCGCCCGCGGCACCCGGCGACGTCGCCGGCGCTCAGCGTCCTTGCCCCGGGCGGCGGCTATTGGGGCGACGCTCCCCCTGCCCTCTTGCTCGCCGGTCTGGCCCGCGCCACAGGCGGCGATCAGGCGGCGGATTTCTGCCGTGCCGAGGGCCGCGGCGCGCCGCGCCGGCGCCCCATGCTTGCGCAGCATGCCGCGGAGCGGTGCGCGGACTTCGGGGTGCGAGGACACCCACTCGTAGCCGTGCAGCAGCTGCATCTGACCAATCGCGGCGAGCCGGCGACGCAGCGAGGCGCGGGCATGCGTCGGCGCCAATGCGGCCAGATACGCCCCGACGGTCGCCGGGGCGGCCGGTAATGCCGAGAAGCCCGCTTCCGCGCACCAGGCAAAGAAATGCGTCCAGTCGGCTTGGTAGGCGCGGCAGGTGGCCGGCGCGAGGGCGAGCCGCGCGTAGGCCTTGGCGGCTTCGAGCGCCGCCTCGCCGAGCGCGGTGGGGGTGGCGGGCGCGGCAGCGGCTCCCGCTGGCAGAGCCGATGGGACCGGGACCAGAGCCCTGCTTGGGGCGGGGGGCGAATCGGGCGGGGTGGAATCGGGCGGCATGGCGGGAGGCTGCCGGGGGGAATTGTGGCAGGGCAAGGGAGAAATGCGGCACACGCGAGAAGCCGGCATTATCGCGTGTGCCAAAAGCCACACAAAATCGCCCCCGAGCAGGCGCGCCCACCCAAAGACGGTCGGAAATCGACGCTCCGGCGGCATTCGGCCGCCCTCAGCCCGTGTCCCGGCGCTCAGTCCCGCCAGAATCGGCCCGGCCAGGGGCCGAGGCCGCTACGGCTCGAACGCCAGCATGCCGACACCTGGCACGTCGCGGATCGATGAGAGGCCAAAGTGCGCCAGAAACGCCGCCGTGGTCACCCACA
>Ga0335074_10011329_pt1 | contig 12469 bp, 16 predicted proteins | sample Lox_Sample_23_FD_206715 | JGI IMG/M metagenome (GOLD analysis project Ga0335074, IMG submission 206715) | Soil microbial communities from Loxahatchee National Wildlife Refuge, Florida, United States - Lox_Sample_2.3 | ecosystem: Environmental > Terrestrial > Soil > Wetlands | place: USA...
CTGAGCACGGCGAACGCCGCCCACAGGAAGAACAAGACGATGACGTGCGGGATGACGAGGACCCACTTGACCAGGCACAGCCATCTGAACAGCGGCTGGTCCATGCGCGCCGCCACGCGCGCCGGATATGCCGGATAGGCCGCCACGCTGCTCATCGGTGCTCACCCCCGCGTCACGGCTTGCTGTCACGTTCAGCGTGGCCATGGCCGGCGGCGATCCGGTACGACCGTAAGACCCGGATGCCACCGGGCATTGGTCACCGGCTGCGGCAGTCAGCCGCGCCCGTTCTGAAAGATCAAAGGCAGCGGCTACGCGGTTTTACTTTCTCGGCCCGGTGGCGGTCTGCAGCACGGCGGCGATGGCGTCGACGGCGTCGAGTTGCCCGGATGCGACGCTGATGATCAGGTCGTAGGCGGCATCGTTGGTGAGGGTGAGGCGGCGGCCGTTGAGACCGTAGAAGGCGATGACCGCGGCCAGCGCCAGCCGCTTGTTGCCGTCGATGAGCGCGTGGTTGCGGGCGATGGAGTGCAGCAGGGCGGGCGCCTTGGCGTCTAGGTCCGGGTAGGCGTCCTTGCCGAAGGCTGTCGCCTGCGGCCGCGCGAGGGCCGCTTCGAGCAGGCCGTAGTCGCGAACCGAGTAGCCGGGCCCGAGGGTGCGCTCAGCAACGTGCAGCAGCTCGGGCAGCGTCAGGTAGATCACTGGGCGAGGCGCTGCAGGGCCTCGGCGTACCGGGGCAGCTCCTCGTCGAGCACCTGGTCCAGCAGTTCCGCGCGGCTGTGGTTCTCGACGTACTCGCGGATCGCCTGCCGGGCCACTTCCTGCATGGACCGGTGCTCCAGCTCGGCGCGGCGGCGCAGCGCCTCAGTCTCGTCGTCGGCCAGCCGCAATGTCATCGCCACGCTCACATGGTATCACCGATGATACCATCATGCGAGTCCTCGAGATGGGCGCGGCGTTTCCGCGGAAACCACACCCGGTAGCGCGGATGCGGCCGCTCGCCTGATAAGGCATAGTTCGTTAAGGTCAAGCAAGTACCCGTTGGGGTCTCAGGGGGGAGCAGCGCGGCCGATGGCGGTTAACTCCGAAGTGGCAGGGGCATCTGTGGGGGCCGGGCGTCCGCTCGGGCCGCACTACAAGTGGATCGCGCTGTCGAACACCACGCTGGGCATGCTGATGGCGACGATCAACCAGTCGATCGTGCTGATCGCGCTGCCGGACATCTTCCGCGGCATCGGGCTGAACCCGCTGAGCCCCGGAAACACGAGCTACCTGCTGTGGATGTTCATGGGCTTCCTGGTGGTGTCCGCGGTGCTGGTGGTGTCGTTCGGCCGCCTGGGAGACATGTTCGGCCGGGTGCGGATGTACACCCTGGGCTTCGCGATCTTCAGCGTCGCCTCGATCTTCCTGACCGTGACCTGGATGCACGGCGCGCAGGGAGCCATGTGGCTGATCGTCTGGCGGGTGGTGCAGGGCATCGGAGGCGCGTTCCTGTTCGCCAACTCCGCCGCCATCGTCACAGACGCCTTCCCGGCCAACCAGCGCGGCACCGCCCTCAGCGTGAACTCGATCGCGGCCATCGCCGGGTCGTTCATCGGGCTGGTCCTCGGCGGCGCGCTCGCCCCGGTGAACTGGCACCTGATCTTCCTGGTCTCCGCGCCGATCGGCGTGTTCGGGACCGTGTGGGCGTACTTCATGCTGCACGACATCGGAATCCGCAAGCACGCGCAGATGGACTGGTGGGGGAACGCGCTGTTCGCCGCCGGACTGATCGCCATCCTGGTCGGCATCACCTACGGCCTGCTGCCGTACGGCGGGCACCCGATGGGCTGGACCAATCCGTGGGTGCTGACCGCCCTTTTCGGCGGGCTGGCGCTGCTGCTTGTTTTCGTCTTCGTCGAGACCAAGGTCGCCGAGCCGCTGTTCCGCATCTCGCTGTTCAGGATCCGGGCGTTCACCGCCGGGAACATCGCGAGCCTGATGCTGGCGATGGGCCGCGGCGGCATGCAGTTCATGCTGATCATCTGGCTGCAGGGCATCTGGCTGCCGCTGCACGGCTACAGCTTCGACCGGACCCCGCTGTGGGCGGGCATCTACCTGGTGCCGCTCACGGTGGGCTTCCTGCTGGCGGCGCCGCTGTCCGGCATCCTGTCGGACAAGTTCGGCGCCAAGCCATTCACCGTAGGCGGGGCTCTGCTGACGGGCGCGACCTTCCTGGCGCTGATATTCGTCCCGGTGGACTTCGCCTACTGGGAGTTCGCGCTCGTCATCGCCCTCAACGGCTTCGGCTCAGGCCTGTTCTTCTCGCCGAACTGGGCGGAGATGATGAACTCCGTGCCGGCCAGCCAGCGCGGCGCCGCGGGCGGCATGATCGCCACCTTCCAGAACTCGGCGTTCGTGCTGTCGATCGGCATCTTCTTCACGCTGATGGTGGCGGGCCTGGCCAGCCAGCTGCCGGCAGCGATGCTGAACGGGCTCACCGCGCAGGGCGTCCCGGCCGCGACCGCCGCGCCGATCTCGCACCTGCCCCCGATCGGCGTGCTGTTCGCCTCCTTCCTCGGCTACAACCCGATGCAGCAGCTGCTCGGCCCGCTGCTGCATCAGCTCAACCCGGTGAACGCCGCCTACGTGGCCGGGCGGGAATTCTTCCCGCACCTGATCACGGCGCCGTTCCACGACGGTCTCCGCGTGGCCTTCGGGTTCGCGATCGCGGCCTGCGTGATCGCGGCCATCGCCTCGGCGCTGACTGGCCGTCGCCCGTCGGCGCCTGCCGCGCCAGAATCGCTCGGTTACGAACTGGCCGCGGTGTCCGGCGAGGGCGGCTTCGAACCCAGCGAACTCGTTGTGCCCGACGTCGTTCCCGACGTCCCAGGAGAAGGTGCTGAGCTGCCCGGCAAGCCAGCCGACCCCGACTAAGACGCCCGGCCGCGCGCCGCCTTGGCAGCCCGCCAGGCCGGTGGCTACCGGTCACCGCTGCGCCGCGACCCGCGATGGCAGGGGTGTCCGTCACGACCTTCCACGCGTAATCCGCTAATGATCAGCCGCTGGCAGCTCCGGCGTCGAGCCGGCCGGGCCGATCTGGGCCTTGAGCGCGGCGAGTTCGCGGTCCACGTCGGCCGCCGATCCGGCCTCGTCGAGCTCCTTCTGGATGTCGTCGGTGTCGCCACCGACATCCTCAAGCACGCCGGACTGGAGCAGTTCGTCCAGCGCGCCGGCCCGCGCCTGCATGTTGGCGATCTTGTCCTGCGCCCGCTGCAACGCCGCGCCCGAATCACCGAGCGTGCTGGAGATTCCGGCGACGCTCTCGTTCACTGAGGCCTCCGCGTTGGCCGCGGTGTACTGGGCCTTCAGCGTCTCCTTCTGCGTCCGGAACTGGTTGACCCTCTCTTGCAGCGCCGCCAGCGTCTGCTCGAGTTTCTCCTCTTCCTCGCTGAGCTGCTGGTGCTGCGATTCCATGCCGTCGATCTGCGCCTGGGCCGCCGCCTTGCGCTGCAGGGCCTCCCGTGCCAGATCGTCCCGGCCAAGCCCCAGCGCCGCCTTGGCCTGCTCCTGCAGGTGATCAGCCGAATGCTGCAGCTGCTGTTCCTGCAGCTCTATCTGCTTGCGCGAGGCGGCGACGGTAACCAGGGCCTGGCGGACCTTGGTGAGATGATCGAGCATCTGCTCGTAGGACAGGTCCAGCATCTCGTCGGGCTGCTCCGCGGCGTCGAGCGTCTTGTTGGCCTTGGCTGCGAGTATGTCGTGCGCTCTTTGGAAAAGGGTCATGGCGGTGGCTTCCAATCGACGACGAGCGGAGCTTTCCTCACCTATGGACCGGCACCCACGGGTAGCTGTCCTTGTCCACAGATGCTATCGGTCGCATCCCGTCGCCTCGGCGCCAATCCGGCCGCGCAGTGAACGCATGCCTATGCGGTCCGGGTCGGGGTGTGCGTGCGTCTGCGGGCGCTCAGTCGGGTGGACTGATCGCCATCAGGCGCGGAGCTCGTGTGCGGCCAGGGCGGCCCGCAGGTCAGCATCGTTGACATGGCCGGAATGGATGGGCAGCGATGCTGCGATGTATCCGTCTGGCCGGATCAGGTAGAGCCGGTCCTTCTGCAGCTGGCCTTTTTGGTCGGCGGGGAAGTGGTGCGGGCCTTCCATCCAGGCGGGCAGGTCAGGCCGCGTGGCCTCGGTGCCGTAGGCGTGCACCTGCCAGGCCAGCGTGCGCAGCGGTACGTGATTGTCGTGCACGGGCGGCAGCCGCAGGCCCACGACCGGGTCGACCGCCCAGGTGGGCGTGCGGGCGTCCTTGGCGGCGAAGCGGTAGCGGATCCGGTATTGGCCCAGGTAGCCGCCGATGCGCCTGCCGAACCGGGTGCTCAGTAGCCGGGGCGCGAGATGCGCGCCGATTCCGCTCACCCGGCGGCGCAATAGTGCCGTCCGCCGGTTTCGCGTGCCGATGAAGCCGAACAACCGGTCGGTGACTTTGACGAGCATGACGGCGACCGGACGGCGTTCTCGCTCATACCGATCGAGTGCGGCGGTGTTCAGCCGTCCCTGCCTGACATCGGCGAGCAGTAGCGCGAGGTTGTGAGCATCTTGCAGGCCAGTGTTCATTCCCTGACCGCCAACCGGGGAATGCACGTGACCAGCGTCGCCAGCCAGAAAGACCGGGCCCTTGCGGAACGCCGCGGCGACGCGGTGGTGCACCCGGTAGCCGGAGAACCAGTCCACCCCGTCGTAGGCCAGCCCGAGGTCAGCACGGGCCGCCGCAAGAGCCTCCTCCTGGCCGATGTCGTTTCGCGGGGCCAGAGCTACCAGCCGGGTGTGACCGGCCGGGCCAAGAGGGAATGCGACGGCGAACGTGGCATCGCCGAACCGGGCAGCCATCGATTTGTCCGGCAGCCCGCGCACGCCGCGCAGATCCGCAACCCAGAAGGTGGCGTCGTCCGTAACGCCCTCAAATGGAATATCCAGCTCACGACGGACGGCCGACCGGGCCCCGTCGGCGCCGATGCACCATCGCGTCCGGACGCGGACCAGTCCCGCGGGTCCGTCGAGCAGCGCCACGACCTGGCCATCTGTCTGGCCGACGTCATCGATCAGGTCGATGAGCCGGTGCCGCCAGAGCACATCAGTGCCTGCCACCGCTAGCGAGCGGGACAGGAGTTGTTCATTGGCGCTCTGCTCGAAGATCTGAATGCCCGGGTACCTGGTTTCGCCCTGCTGCAAATCCGCGATGCTGACCCCGCCAAGCGGCGGGTCGGTGCCGATCTGCATCCGTAGTGCGGGGTAGGCGCCGGTCAGTACCTGGTCGGCGAGCCCGAGCTGGTCGTAGATTTCCATGGTGCGCGCCTGCACGGCAAGAGCCCTCGACTCGCGGGTCGGTCCCTCCTTCTGGTCAACCACCACCACTGGCACGCCGCGGCGGGTCAGCACCAGCCCGGCCATCAGGCCAGTCGGGCCTGCGCCCACGACTAGGACGTCGGTGCCGGTTGTCGGCAGGTCGGTCATCCGCACTGCGGCCATAACCCTCTCCTTCGCTTCGGCTGAGCTAGTCCGTGGTGACCTCGATTCGTGGCAGGAAGACGCCGCGGACACCGAGCTGCTGCGCACCCGCCCGTCCGGTACCGGGCGTTCTTCGAGTTGCTCACAAAGGTGTAGGGGGGTTGTCCGGTACGTAGTGGCGGCTCTCGTCTGACGGGTCGATCCAGACCCGCATGATCACGCCGCTGGACGGATCGCGGAACCGCTCAGCAGTCGGCACCCAGCCCGGCTCGGGCTTGCGCGTCTGGGCGTGCCGCCCGCGGGGATCCCTGCCGGACCGGGCGCCCGGTGTATCGGGGATACCGGCGGGCGGGAGGTCGGCCAGGGCCGCCGCGGCCTCCTCGGCATAGGCGGCGGTCAGCACGACACCGACCCGGTGCCGGAAGCCGTCCAGGTCCAGCCGGCCCGCGGCGTAGTGCTCGCGCAGCAACACAATGAGGCGCTCGCGGTCGGCGTCCCCGAGCAGCGAGCGCCGCCCAGCCGGCGCACCGCCCCCGGGCTCGCTCATGCCGACGGGGTGACGACCACCGCGCTGCCATAGGCGACCACTTCGGCGCGTGCCTTGCCAATCTCGGAGGAGTCGAAGCGCATCGCGATCACCGCGTTGGCGCCGAGCAGCTTCGCGTTCTCGATCATCCGGTCTATCGCATGCCTGCGGGCGTCTTCGAGAACCGTTGTGAACTGCGAAACCTCGCCTTGGCGCAGCGACGAAATCCCGCCGGCGACGGTCTTGCTGAAGCCCATCGCCCGCACCACCAGACCAAACGTGATGCCGAGATTCCGTTCCACCACCATGCCCGGCAGGTCGAACGCAGTGGTAACAGGAAAAGCAGCCGTGGACTCCGGTAGGCCTGCCGCACTCGTTGTATCCGTCATGCCCGGCAGTAGACCGCGCCGCGCACGCCGTGTCAAAGAGCCGCGCCCCGGACGTCGGCCGTCGGCCCTACAGGTCGGCAGAAGCTCCGGGGCCAACGGCGCGCGTAGCCGCGTCCGCACTGCATTAGGTTGCCCGGATGAAGTCCGCGATGATCCCGCCGAGTTCTTCTCCCGCATCCTCCTGGAGGAAGTGGCCGGCTCCTTCGAGCACCGGGTGATGCCTGCCTGCCGCGCCCGGCACGGTGCGCTTGAGTACCGGCGCCATCGACCCTGTAATGGGGTCGCGGTCGCTGAAGGCCACCAGGAAGGGCTTGTCCCACTTGGCGAGCTGCCGCCAGGCCGCGCGGTTGGCCGCGGACGCGGGGTCATCGGGCGCAGCCGGGACAAGACCGGGCATCGCCCGGACCGCCGCGGCGTAGGACGGGTCCGGGAACGGCGCGTCGTAGGCGGCCAGGACGGCGGGCGGCAGCGCGGCCTGGCAGCCCGATTGCACGAGCCGGGACACGCTCAGCGCGGCAGCGGTGCGGACCACCTCGCGGAATCGCAGCCACACCTCTGGCATCGGCTGGTCACCGGTCGGCAGCCCGGTGTTCGCGGCCACCACCCGGGCGAACCTGTCCGGATGCTCGGCCACCAGCCGCAGCCCGATCAGGCCGCCCCAGTCCTGCCCGACCAGGGTCACGTCGCGCAGGCCGAGCGCGTCGAACGCGAACACGCGGATCCACTCCACGTGCCTGGCATAGCTGTGGTCAGCGATCTGGGCCGGCTTGTCTGACCGCCCGAAGCCGATCAGGTCGGCCGCGATGACCCGCAGCCCGGCTGCGGCCAGCACCGGGATGACCTTCCGGTACAGGAACGACCAGCTCGGCTCCCCGTGCAGCAGCAGCACGGGTTCCCCGGCCGGCGGGCCCGCCTCGACGTAGGCCAGCCGCAGCCCGCCGGCGTCGGCGTACCGCGGCTCGTAGCCGAAGTCCGGCAAGCCCGCAAAGCGCTCCTCGGCCGTCCGCAGCACCCTCATCCCGCGCCTCGCACGTTCGCAGTGGCATTGATTTTCACCCGAGTCAGTCCGAGCCCGCCCGAATCGCCCGTCCGCCCGCCTGGGACCGTCTCGTCCGCTCAGCCTGGGCTATCCGGCGCCCGAGTATTCCAAGCGTGCGGCGCTGACGGACTGTTTGAGCTGGATGAAGCAACGCGGCATACTCCCAGGCGCGCCTTCTCATCGCGCGTGCCTGAGCCACGTCACCCTTTCCCAAAGCAGCCACTGCGCCTGTGATGGCATCGTTGAGCGCCATCGCCGCGTCGGCCTCCGGGATGGGACTCGTACGGGCCGGCCGACTGGCCCTGTTTGGGGTCCTCAGATCCCAGGTGGGACCGCCGCCAGTAAGCCGCGCCGGGCGTGACGTGCGCATGACCGACCCTCCCTCTGCTTCCGGAGAGTAACCCAGCGTTTCGGGCTTGGCCAGCCAAGCTGGCGCGGGTGCGCACGAAGCGAGGGGAAAGTCGATTGCCGGCGGCCCGCGGCCTGGGTAGGTTCCGCGCATGCTGCCCGTTGTGCGTACGGATGCGGAGTGGCAGGCCGTCGTCTTCGCCGAGGAGATCGTCCGGCCCGCCGCGGAAGATCTCGCCGCCCGCCTCGGGCTGGCGGGCGCCTGGTTCGGCACCGCCTAGACCTGCCTACGGCGAGCTGTGACGGGAGCCTTTCCGCTCGGGGTCCTGCCATGGGAAGGGTGCGAGGTCGGGTTCGGCCCAGCCGGTCTTCGCCTGAGGGCTGGCCAGCGTGGCGGGGCGGTAGAAACGGGTGAGCAGCCGCTTGTCCAGCAGGACGCGGTGATGATCGGCGAAAGCGGCGAAATCGTCTTCGCTGCTGTCGGCTGCGTGGTAGCCGACCAGTTCCACCCAGGCCCGGCTGACGGTCGCGTGGTATTTCTGCGGTGCGCCGGCGTAGCGGGCGGTGCGCTGAATGCCGTCGCTGACCACGCCGACCGCTGCCGCGACGCCGCAGCGGCGCACGGCCAGCCACGTCAGGTGGATGTGTTCACGGTGGCCGAACCGGCTGGCGCCCGCCATCACCTCGGCCATCAGCGCATCGAACAGGGCGCCGCTGCCAGCGCGCGGTGCGGGGCCGGATGGTGTCACGGCGCCGCCTCGGTGAGGGCTTGCAGCGCGACGTGCAGGCCGGCGACCGCCTCGGCGGGCAAGGCGCCGAGCGCGCGGCGTTCCAGGCCGGTGATCGCCTGCCGGATCGTTGCCGCGGCCTGCCGGCCGGAAGGGGTGAGCTGGACGAGCACCGCCCGGCGGTCTCCCGGGCGGCTGCCGCGCGTGATATGGCCGCGTCGTTCCAGGCGGTCCAGCACGCTGGTGAGCGTGGTAGGGCGGGTGCCGGTGGCCGCGGCCAGCTCAGACACGGTCCGGCTGCGGCCGTCGGCGAGGTTGGCGAGGGCGTTGATCTCGGAGGCGGTCAGGTCAAGGCCGGCCAGCTCGGCGGCCAGCACGTGGACGGTGGCGTGGGCTGCGCGGTGCAGTGCGAGCAGGGCCGACCATTCAGAAGGAACGATTTCGGACTTCACGAAATCAGACTATACGAAATCGGAGTATCTTCACGGAACGCCGGCCCGCGATGGACCCAAGGCGGGCGGCCGTGGATGCTGGCTGTTATGGACAGGAGCCCCAGCGGTCACGGCAACGGTCCCCCCGCCGTGCCAGCCGTGTACCGCGGAACAGAGGGAAGTCCCCGGCCCGTGCTGCTCACCCTCGACGTCGACGGCGAACGGTTCGCCATTCGCCGGGCTGAAGACGGCGGCACCGCCTACGACTGGCTGAGCGGGCCCAACGAGGGCTACGGATTCGGGTCGAGCAGGACACCGAACCGGCCGGTGGAGGAGCACCGGGACAGCATCCGTGCCTTCCTCGCCATGATCGATCCCGATACGGGCTACATCGGCGACGACTGACGGGGAGCGTGTAATGGTGACCGGCGGCGGAGCCCCACCCGCGAGGACGCCGAGAATGCCGACCGCCGCGACCGGGGCCGGGTCGCGGTCAAGGATGGATCCCGTCGCCTGCGGAGCCAACTGCCAGGGCAGCCAGCTCGCGCCGCTGCCAGCGGCGTGGCGGCTCGCCGTGGTGTCGGCGGAATGCCGTCGCGAAGGCGTAGACGGTTGAGTAGCCGGTCTGGGCGGCGATCTCGTCTGTGGGCGCTTCCTGGGCGAGCAGCAGGTCGCGGGCGAGGGTCATCCGCCAGTCGGTGAGGTACTGCATGGGTGCCTGGCCGAGGGCCTGGTGGAAGACGCGGGCGAAGGTGGCGCGGGACATGTTGCACAGCCGGGCCAGGTCCTCGACGGTCCACGGTTTGGCGGCGCTGGCGTGCACCGCCTCCAGGGCGGGGGCCAGCCTGGGGTCGGCGGCCGCGCGGAACCAGGGCGGGGCGGTCTCGCTTCGGGTCAGCCCGGCCCGCAGGCCGAGGACTACGAGGACGTCGAGCAGCCGGTCCAGGACGGTCTGCTTGCCCGGTTCGGCCAGCAGCATCTCGCGTGACAGCAGCGTGACCACCCGGTGGATCGGGTCGTCGACGCTCGCGGGCAGTGACAGCACCGGGGGAAGCGCCGCCACCAGCCCGCGGCCGATGTCGCCAGCGAAGCGATAGGCGCCGCACAGGAACACCGCGCCGCCGGGAGCCGACAGGGCGGCGTCGTCGGCGGACAGCGAGCGGAACTCACCCGGCAGGACGCAGCGGGCGCCCGGCTCGTGGGCGATGCAGTGATCGGGTCCGCCCCGGACCAGGGCCAGGTCGCCGGGCGCCAGTTCCAGGGGATCGCCGCCGTGACCGGTCCACAGCCAGGCGCGGCCCCGGACCACTGCATGGACGGCGAGCTGGATCGTCCCGGGGAACCGAATGCCCCACGGGGGGACTGCGGCCGACCGCGCGAAGACCCCGCCCGATGCGCGGGCGCGGATCAGATGTTCCTGCAAGATGTCCACTAGGTGAGTGTCTTACGCAAAATAATGAGCGTCAAGATCATTGAAGCTCTCACTCTTCCTGGCCACCATGAATGCATGAACCGCACGGATACTAATCAGGTTCTCGTCCTCGGAGCGACCGGCAAGACCGGCTCGCGCGTCGCGGAGCGGCTGTCCGCGTACGGGATCAGCGTCCGGACCGCTGCCCGGTCCGGGGCCGACGCAAGCTTCGACTGGGACAACCAAGCCACGTGGGAGCAGACGCTACGCGGGGCCACGGGGCTGTACCTCGTCTCGCCCATCCTCCGCATCGATTTCGCCGGTCTGGTGGGCCGGTTCCTCGACCAGGCCGAGCGGGCCGGGGTCCGTCAGGTCACCTACCTCAGCGCCTACGGCATGGAACATGCCCCGGCCGAGGTGGCGCAGCGCGCGGTCGAGCTCGACCTGGCGGCGCGCGGCTCCTTGACCAGCGCGGTCATCCGCCCGGCGTGGTTCATGGAAGACTTCAGCGAAACGTTCCTCCAGCCGGTGAATGACGAGATCGTCGTGCCCGCCGGGGACGGGGCCGAGGCCTTCGTCAGCGTTGAGGACATCGCTGCTGTCGCCGCCGTGACCTTGACCGAGCCCGGGACGCACGCCGGGCGCGCCTACGCCCCGACCGGCCCGCAGGCGCTCACCATGGCCGAGGCAGCCGCGATGATCTCCGCGGCAGCGGGACGCACTATCACCTACCGGGACACCGACCGCGAACAGTGGATCGGCGCCATGGTCAGCACCGGGATCCCGGCCGAGTACGCCGCGGTCCTGCGTCCCCTGACCGCCACCGTGGCCAGCGGCGACGGCGCCCGCCCGAACAGCGACGTCCTCAAGGTAACCGGCACTGCACCGGTTACCTTCGCCGAGTTCGCCGCCAGGACCGCTCCGGCCTGGAAGTAACGGAGGAGAGGAAAAGCCCTCATGAAGACGCCCATCGCCAGCCTTGACGACTTCGCCGCACTCGACCCGTTCTTCCGCATCATCGAACGCGGCCTAGAAGGCCTGGCCGGGCCCGGCCACTTCTTCGACCTGCTCGCCGAGGACGCCGTTTTCGAGTACGTGATCACGGTCCCGGGCTACCCGCGGCGGGTCGAGGGCCGCACCGCGGTCGCCGAGCTGTACCGGCCCTACGGCGACGCGCTCGTCCTGGACCGCTGCTACGACCTGGCCGTGCACCACGACCCAGCCCAGGGCACGGTCGTCCTGGAATACGCCTCCGCGGGCAAGGTCGTGGCCACCGGCGCCCCCTACGGCAACCGCTACATCTCCGTCATCACCCTCCGCGACCGCGAGGTCGTTCACTGGCGGGACTACCTCGACCCGATCGCCGTCTTCGACGCACTCGGCTGGCCGCCTCACTGAACTCGTGAAACACCGTCCCGTTCGGTCTTCAAAAGATTTTTATCCCGAACGGGACGGCGGTGACTGCACCTGGCCGGCAGCCTGCTAGCGGTCGGTTTGCCGGGCGTTTACACCGCGTCATCAGCCGGGGCGACGTGCGCGATGCTCGGCGGCGGCGGGATCGGCGAGCACGAGGCTAGCGCGGTCACCGGCGGCGGCGGGATCGAGGAGCAGGTCACCGCCGTCGCCGGCGGCGGCGGCACGGACGAGCAGGACGCCAGCGCGGTCACCGGCGGCGGCGGGATCGCCGAGCACGAAGCCAGCGCGGTCACCGGCGGCGGCGGGATCGCCGAGCACGAAGCCAGCGCGGTCACCGGGGCCGGCGGGATCGCCGAGCACGAGGCCAGCGCGGTCACCGGCGGCGGCGGTATTGACGAACGGCCCTGCGCCGTACTCGGTGGCGGCGGGATATCTGATCCCGAACGGGCCCGGCGGCGAACCAGGCCCGACGCGGCTTGGCTCGCACCGGACTCCATATCCCTATAGTGCAGCTAACAGCCCGTCCGGTCACTGCCCCGGCAGCCAGAAACCACCGTCCTCGCACCGGCCCTTCCCGCCCCCGCGCCCCTCCGCCCGAGGTCCGGGACTGGCTCGACAGCCTCAGCGAGAGCGACTGCAAGCGCACCGCGGCGAATTGAGCCGCACGCCGGAATTCTGGTACTGCCGGGACAGATGC
>Ga0335074_10011331_pt1 | contig 12468 bp, 9 predicted proteins | sample Lox_Sample_23_FD_206715 | JGI IMG/M metagenome (GOLD analysis project Ga0335074, IMG submission 206715) | Soil microbial communities from Loxahatchee National Wildlife Refuge, Florida, United States - Lox_Sample_2.3 | ecosystem: Environmental > Terrestrial > Soil > Wetlands | place: USA: Florida...
TAGATGAACAGCATCAGGACCAGGCCGCCGACGAACGCGGAGAAGCTCGAGATGTGGAACGGGTTGAACCAGGAGATCGACGGCGTCAGCGAGCCCGCCGGGTGGTTCCCGGTGCCCACGCGCGTAAGCGCCGTTATCGAGAACACCAGCAGCATGACGATCTCGACGCCGAGCAGCACCCGCTGGAACCTCGCGGAGACCTCGATGCCCCGGTAGCAGATGTAGGTCATCGCGACGATCCACATCACGCCCACGAACAGCACCCAGCCGTTCGTCGGGTTGCTGCCGATGCCGTCAGCGCCGAACAGCAGGAAGACGTACTGTCCGGCGACCTGCGCCAGGCTGGCCATGACCAGGATGTCGGCGGCGACGATCGCCCAGCCGCCCGCCCAGCCGGTGCGCGGGCCGAACGCCCGGGCCGCCCAGGTGAACGTGGTGCCGCAGTCCGGGTCGGCCTTGTTCAGCTCGCTGTACCCGATCGACGTCAGGAATATCGGGACGAAGGCGAGCAGCGCGGTGACCGGGGCGCCGAGACCCACCACGGCGACGATGAACCCGAGGGTGGCCGCCAGGCTGTAGGCCGGCGCCGTCGAGGCGACGCCCATGACGACGCTGGACACGAGGCCGAGCGCACCAGACTTAAGGCCTTTGTCCACCTGCTGTTCGACGATCGTCGGCGCTCCCTCTGCGGTCGCCATGCGGCACCCCTCTCTCCGAGTTAGCTACGGTTTTAGCACAAAATGTCCGCAAAAACGGGGTATTCCGTGGGAACAGGGTAGTCCAACTTCGGAAATAGCAGAACCACCCTGGGCCTCAGTTTGATCAACCTCTCTAGCAGCAGTAGGAACACTGTTCCTTCCAAAAGGCGGCCTGACCTGCAATAAGGGGGTCTGGTGCTGCCTCCGGTAGCCGTTCTACGGTGATGTCACGCGCATCTGCCACGGCAAGGAGGCCGTATGAAGATTACCGTGAACGTCGACGGCGTGCGTTACGACGACGACGTCGAACCCCGCTTGCTCCTCGTGCACTACCTGAGAGAGCAAGCGGGACGTACCGGCACGCCCATCGGCTGCGACACCTCTAACTGCGGTACCTGCACCGTGCTGATGAACGGGGTGTCGGTGAAGAGTTGCTCCGTGCTCGCCGTGCAAGCCGACGGGGCGGAGATCACCACGATCCAAGGGCTGGGCAACGGGTCGGCGCATCCGCTGCAGGATGCGTTCCACGAGGAGCACGCGCTGCAGTGCGGGTATTGCACCCCAGGAATGATCATGGCCGCGGCCGACCTGCTGCGGGATAACCCGAACCCGACCGAGCAGGAGGTCAGGGACGGCCTCGAAGGCAACCTGTGCCGCTGCACCGGGTACCAGAACATCGTCCGGGCGGTAATGAAGGCCGCCGCCCGCGCGGAGGTGACCGCATGACCACCGCGGAAACCGCCGCGCGTGAGGTCGGCAAGGCCCGCGCCAGGAAAGAGGACGCCCGGCTGATCACCGGGCAGACCAACTGGACAGACAACATCACCCTGCCCGGCCTGACTCACGTCGCGTTCGTGCGCAGCCCGTACGCGCACGCGCGGATTACCGGGGTGGACCTGTCGGCGGCCCGCGGGGCGTCCGGCGTGATCGCAGTCTTCTCCGGCGCCGACTTCGCCGCCGAGCAGGGCAGCCTGCCGTGCGCCTGGCCGGTCACCGAGGACATCGTGCTGCCGGACCACCCGGCGATGGCCGTCGACACCGTGCGGTACGCCGGCGAGATCGTCGCCGCTGTCGTAGCAAGGGACCGGTACGCCGCCGCGGACGCGCTTGAGCTGATTGACGTGAGCTACGAACCGCTCGAGCCCGTGCTCGACATGGAGGCCGCGCTGCGGCCCGGCTCGCCGAAGGTGCACGAGGCGGGCAACAAGTCCTACACCTGGACGCTGGTCAACGGCGACATGGACGCGGCGTTCCGCGACGCGCCCGTCGTCCTGGAGCGCGTGTACCGGCAGCAGCGGCTGATCCCGGAGGCGATGGAGCCGCGCGCCGTGGTCTGCGCGCCGGTCGGCGGGGAGTACACGATGTGGAGCTCCACCCAGATCCCGCACGTGCTCAGGGTCATGCTGGCCCTGGTCACGGGCATCCCCGAGCAGCAGATCCGGGTGATCGCTCCGGACGTGGGCGGCGGCTTCGGCTCCAAGCTTCAGGTCACGGCCGAAGAGGTGCTCGGGCTGCTGCTCGCCCGCAAGCTCGGCCGGCCGGTGAAGTGGACCGAGTCCCGGTCCGAGGGCAACGTTGCGGTGCACCACGGCAGGGACCAGATTCAGCGGATCAGGATCGCCGCGGAATCCGACGGGCGGCTGCGCGGGCTCGACGTCGACCTGCTCGCGGACATGGGCGCGTACCTGATGCTGGTCACGCCCGGCATACCGCTGCTTGGCGCGTTCATGTACAACGCGATCTACAAGATGGACGCGCTCCGGTTCAACTGCACCGGCGTGTTCACCACGAAGACGCCGACCGACGCCTACCGCGGCGCCGGCCGCCCCGAGGCGACGTACGCCATCGAGCACATCATGGACGACCTGGCCGCCGAGCTCGGCATGGACCCGCTCGAGGTGCGCGAGCTGAACTGGATCAAGCACGAGGAGTTCCCTTACACCACGATCGCCGGGCTGACCTACGACTCGGGGAACTACGAGGCGGCGACCGCGGCGGCGAAAGAGCTGTTCCGCTACGAAGAGCTCCGGGCCGAACAGTCCGCCCGCAACGGCGACTCCGCCCAGGTCCGCCTGGGTATCGGCGTATCGACGTTTACCGAGATGTGCGGTCTGGCGCCCTCCCGGGTGCTTGGCTCCCTCCGGTACGCGGCCGGCGGCTGGGAGAACGCCTCCATCCGGATGCTTCCTACCGGCAAGGTGGAGGTCGTCACCGGCTCGAGCGCGCACGGTCAGGGGCACGAGACCGCGTGGTCGCAGATCGTCGCCGATGAGCTCGGCGTGCCGTTCGAGGACATCCGGGTGCTGCACGGTGACACGCAGGTCTCGCCCCGCGGGATGGACACCTACGGGTCTCGGTCGCTGGTGGTCGGCGGTACCGCTCTCGTCGTGGCCTGCGGCAAGGTGCGGGAGAAGGCCAGGATCATCGCGGCGGGCATGCTCGAGGTGTCGCCCGAGGACCTGGAATGGACGGACGGACGGTGGTCGGTGCGCGGCGACCCGGACCAGGGCAAGACGATCGGCGAGATCGCGTTCGCCGCGTTCGCGGCGCACGACCTGCCGGACGGCGTGGAGCCGTCGCTGGACTCCGACGCGACCTACGACCCGGACAACTTCTCGTTCCCGCACGGCACTCACCTGTGCGCGGTGGAGATCGACACCGAGACAGGGTGGGTCCAGATCAGGTCCTACGTGGCGGTCGACGACGTGGGTGTCGTGGTGAACCCGCAGATCGTCGAGGGCCAGGTACACGGCGGCATCGCCCAGGGCATCGCCCAGGCGCTGTACGAAGAGGCCGCGTACGACTCCTCTGGCAACCTGATCACGGCGACGCTGGCGGACTACCTGGTCCCGTCGGCCGCCGACCTGCCGTCGATTACGACGGCGCGGACGACCACGCCTTCCACGCTCAACCCGCTGGGTGTCAAGGGCGTCGGCGAGGCCGGCACGATCGCGTCCACGCCGGCCGTGGTGAACGCGATCATCGACGCCCTGCGCCCGCTGGGCGTGACCGACGTGCCGATGCCGTGCACGCCGGAACGCGTATGGCGCGCCATCCAGGAAGCTCGCGGAGGTGCCCGGTGATCCCGGCGAAGTTCGACTACGTACGGCCTTCTTCTGTCGACGAGGCGGTGCGAGCGCTCGCCTCAGGCGGCGACGACGCCAAGGTGATCGCGGGCGGCCAGTCGCTGCTGCCGCTGCTCCGCCTGCGGCTCGCCTACCCGGAGCGGCTCGTCGACCTGGGCGGCCTCGACGAGCTGCGCGGCGTGCGGGATGCCGGGGACGCCCTGGAGATCGGCGCGATGACCACGCACTACGAGCTGACCAGGAACCCGCTGGTAAAGGAGCACTGCGGCCTGCTCGCCGAGACCGCGGCGCTGATCGCGGACCCGGCGGTCCGGCACCGCGGCACGCTCGGCGGCTCGCTGGCGCACGCCGACCCGGCCGGGGACCTGCCCGCGGTCATCGCGGCGCTCGACGCGACACTGATCGCCCGCGGGCCCTCGGGTTCGCGGACGATCAAGCCGGCGGACTTCTTCGCCGACTACCTGACCACCACGCTGGCGCCCGGGGAGATCCTCGCCGCGATCCGGGTGCCCAAGCTCGACGGCTGGGGCTACCGCTACGAGAAGTTCCACGTCACCGCCCAGGCGTGGGCGATCGTCGGGGTCGCCGCGGTGGCGCGCCGCTCCAACGGGCACGTCGCGGAGGCGCGGGTCGGGCTCACCAACATGGGCTCGGTGCCGGTACGTGCCGCGGCCGTCGAGGCCGCGGCGTCAGGCGCCGAGGCGTCGGCCGCCGCTCTCGCGGCGGCGGCGGCGCACGCCGACGAGGGCACCAACCCGCCGAGCGACCTGCGGGGCGCCGCGGACTACCGCAGGCACCTGGCCCGGGTCCTCACCGGCCGGGCGCTCGCCGCGGCGGCTGGCGCGTCCTGACCTGGTGTTGTTCGTTAGTCCGGGCTGCGGCCTGCCGGCAGGCCGCAGCCCGGACCGGTCGTACACATAGAATGCTGAACTAGCAGCGGACCAGGCAGAAAGTAGTGACGAATGGCCATTGAGCTTGACAACTCGTTCACCGTCCCCGTGCCGCCCGAGCAGGCCTGGGATGTCCTGCTTGACGTCGAGCGGATCGCGCCGTGCATGCCGGGTGCCAGCGTTACCTCGGTCGAGGGAGATGAGATCGCTGGCCAGGTCAAGGTCAAGCTGGGTCCGCTCTCGCTGAGCTACAAGGGCACCGCCAAGTTCACCGAGAAGGACCACGCCAGCCACACGATCGCCATCGAGGCGACGGGCAAGGAGACCCGCGGGGCGGGCACCGCCTCGGCGACCGTGCACGCCAGCCTGAAGCCAGACGACGCCGAGGGCCAGACGACGGTGTCGATCCACACATCGCTGAACGTTACCGGCCGCCCCGCTCAGTTCGGCCGGAGCCTGCTGCCCGAGGTGAGCGGCAAGCTCATCGACCAGTTCGCCGCCAACCTGGCGGCGCTGATCGACAGCTCGAGCCGCTCGGCCGAGACCGGTGCCGGGGCCGAGGCTGCGCCAGCCCAGGACGCGGCGGCGGGCGATGCCGCCAGCGCGACGACGGCAGCAGGAACCGCGGCCGCGACGCAGACCACCGCGGCGCCGGCCCAGCCCGTGGCACAGCTGCAGCAGGAGGACTCGCTCAACCTGATCAAGCTGGTCGGCGGCCCAGTACTGAAGCGGGTCCTCCCGGTCGTGCTGGGGGCCGCGCTGATCGCCATCTTCCTTCGCCCCATCCGCAGCCTGTTCAGCCGCTCGAAGTCCTAACCGCTCAGCGCCGCCGGCCGCCAGCCAACGCAAGTGACTGATGTGAACGCCCGGCCGCGACTTTGCCTACGGGATGCCACTTTGCGTACAGCATGACCACGCGTGACCAGTCACGCGAATGAAAAAGTGGTTACGGCGTACGCAAAGTCCGCGGAAGTGGATGGCGTGATCAGTGGTGAGTCGCGTCGGCGCTCCAGCATGGATACCTAGGACCACTTTGTAGACGCCATGACCACAATCAGGGGGTCCAAGGGCGGCAAAAGTGGTCACCACGTCTACAAAGTGAACGGGGGAGGCTGGTGTGACCAATGGGGTTCGCCGGAGATGATCGTGCTGCCGTCCGGGCCTGGGACGGCAGCCCCGGTACGACTGGTCAGCGCAGCAGGTCCTTGCGCATCACTATCGCGTCCACCCCGGACGGCTGGTAGTAGCCGCGGCGTACGCCGATCTCCTCGAACCCGCGCCGCAGGTACAGGCCGCGGGCCCGCGGGTTGTCCTCGCGTACCTCGAGGAAGACCTCGGCGCAACCGCGCTCGGCGGCCGCGGCGATCAGCGCTCCGAGCAGCGCGGAGCCGATGCCACGACCCCAGTACTCCTGGGCAACCGCGATGGTCAGCACGTCGGCCTGGGTGCCGCCGGGAACGAACATCAGTCCGGCGTATCCGGCCATGGCGTGCGCGCCCGCCGCGGGCGGCGGGCCGTCAGCCTCGGCGATCAGGTACAGCCGGTTCTGCGGCGGCTGGCCGACCTCTTCGGCGAACATCCGCGCGGTCCACGGGTCGTCAGGGAACAGGTCGTGTTCCAGGGCGAGCACGTCAACCAGGTCCGCGGGCACCATGCGGCGCAGCCGGATCCCTGACCCGACGGCGGGGCCAGGCTGTCCGCCAGGACCGCCAGGACCGCCAGGGCCGCCAGGGCCGACCGGGTCGGCCGAGCCTGGCGCCCGGGCCATCCCGAGCCTGTCGCGCCACCTGCTGGTCGTCACCGCGCTACCAATCTGAGCAGCAGCACGACCTTGAGGGTAGCCGACGCGGGGCCGCCATGGCGGCTCAGTGCACGAGCAGCCCGGTCACCTGATTGGCGACCGTCTCCGCCGCCGCGCTGAGCTGGCTCGGCGACGCCGGGCCGTAGTTGCCCTTATTGGCGTGGTCCAGCCCGTTCATCACCACGGTGACGATGACGTTGCGGTACCGGACGTAGACGGTTGTCACGTCCGTGGTTGCCCCGTTGACGTTGAAGACCTGCGCGGCCTCGAACGCCACCGTGTCGTTGCCGCCCGGCATGCCGGTCAGGTCGGTGATCGTCGCCTTCGGCTGCCCGCTCTTCGGGCCGGGATCCTGCTTGGCGCTCTCGTCCTGGGCGTAGGCATACTCGGCGGCGAACGTGGCGCTGCCGTCGCCAGGAGCCAGCCCGCTCGGCGAATACGCCTGCATGTTCACTTCGAGCACCCGGTAGACCGGCGGCTTGTCGAGTGTCCAGGTGCATTCGCTCTGCGGCCCGGTGTTCAACGGCGGCGCCGCCACCTTCAACTGGCCCGGCAGGTACTGGGTGAGCGTGCCGCCAGGCACCGACTGGCAGGCGTTGGGAACCTTCTGGAGCTCGCCGGGCAGGAACGTGGTGACCAGCGATCCGAAGCCGAGGTTCGCTGAGCCGCTGCCGCCCGCGGTGAGGAAGTACACCACCACCGCGATCACCACGGCCAGCGCACCGCCGCCGACGGCGAACAGCAGCCTGCGGCGCTTGCGGCGGTCGGCGCGCCGCTCCCCGCGGGAGTCGCTGCCGCGCCGGCGCCACCGCTCGGAAAACGCTCCCATGTGATCCGCCTCGGCCGAGGCGTCCATGGCGTCCGGGCCGGCCCAGTCGGGCCGGACCGCCTGCTGCTGGGCGTATTGCCCGTGCGGCGGCTGTCCTAGCGGCGGCCGCGGCGGCTGGAACGCACCGCCCTGCCCTGGGGTGCCTGGACCGGCTGGGGCACCAGGAGCCGGGGCGCCTGGCTGGTAGCCGACGCCAGGCTGCGGGTAGCCAGGACCGGCCGGCGGGTACCCGCCGCCCCGCCAGTCGCCCGGTCCGCCCCGTGCGCCCGGCGCGCCCGGCACCGGGTTGCCCTGGCCCCAGCCGCCTTGACCCTGGTCACCTTGCATCCAGTCACCCTGCACTCGGCCATCGCGCTCGCGGGCGTCCCTCGGCCGGATCGGCGCCAGGTCAGGAAACTCTCGCTGATCCTGCGGCACAGCGTCATAACCCGCCCATTCAGGCACGTCGTTGTCGGGACGTGCCCGGCGACCACGCGGCCGTCCGGGGGATGACTCATGATGAGCCACGGTGCTCCTCCGGTGAGGGTTTTAGCGGTGCAGAACGAGACTTTCGGTACCTGGCGGACGTGCGAAGGGGACCGGTACAACGCCGAACTATAGACGATTAGTGAGGTCCCGCGGGTGGGATCTGGCTGTCCTGCCAGCTCCCACCAGCAGCAAGTCTCACGAGTACGATCTTGGCACCCTGTTGCCGATCCCGGTGACGATCTCGTAAGAGATGGTGCCCAGCGTGTCGCCCCATTCCTGAGCGGTGGCCTCCCCGTCATCCCCCGGCCCGAACAGCACCACCTCATCGCCGACGGCCACTGGCTCGTCGCCGAAGTCGACGACCAGCTGGTCCATGCACACCGTCCCGGCGATCGGCCACCGCCGGCCGCGTGCGAACAGCAGCGGCAGCCCCGTCGCCGTCCGCGGCACCCCGTCGGCGTAACCCAGCGGCACCAGGCCGAGGGTCGTCTCGCGCGGCGTGACGTACCGGTGTCCGTAGGACACGCCGGTCCCCGCGGGCACCCGCTTGACGAGCACCAGTCGGGTGCGCAGCGTCATCGCCGGGCGCAGCCACCGCGGCGGCCCGCCGGGCAGGGTGGACAGCCCATAGATCCCGCCGCCGACCCGCACCAGGTCGTAGCGCGCCTCCGGCACCTCGAGCGTGGCGGCCGTGTTCGCGATGTGCCGCATCTCCGGGGTGATCCCGCGCTCCTTCGCGACATCGAGCGCCGCCTCGAACGCGTCCAGCTGTGCCGCGACGGACGTATTGCCCGGCTCGTCAGAGGAGGCGAAGTGGGACCACAGCCCCGCCACGCTGAGCAGCCCGGCGGCTCCTGCCTCGAGCGCGGCGTCCAGCACCCGGGGCCAGTCCGCCACGGTCGCTCCGCCACGGCCCATCCCGGTGTCTGCCTTCAAGTGCACCCGGGCCGGGCGGCCCGTCTCCGCCGCGGCGGTCGCGAGACGCCGCACCATGTCGGCCGAGCCAGCGCTGAGATCCACCCCCGCGGCGATCGCCGCGGGGTGGTCGTCGGAGGCGATCGCCATCAGGCAGAGCAGCGGGCTGTCAATGCCGGCCGCGCGCAGCTCCAGTGCCTCGGCGACGTGCACCACGCCAAGCCAGTCCGCGCCGCCGCGCACCGCCGCGCGGGCCGCGGGGACCGCCCCGTGCCCGTAGCCGCCGGCCTTCACCACCGCCATGACGGGAGTCGGCGCCACGCGCTCGCGCACCGCCGCCACGTTGCCGGCGATCACGTCAAGGTCGATGCTGGCCTGCGCAGGGCTTTCCATGGCTGCCAATGTATAAGCCCACTGCCTCGGCGACGACCGCGCGGAAGGCAGTCTGAATCGCCCTGACGAGGTCGGAGGCGCCGATAGGCGCCTCTCCTCCGCGTTCGTCTCCTCCGCGCTCCTCGGGGCCTGCCGCGGCGAACCGGCCCGCGAGCCCGTGCAGGTAGGCGGCCGCGATCCCGGCCTGCCGCGGCAGCAGGCCCTGTGCCAGCAGCGCGCCCGCCAGCCCGGACAGGACGTCGCCGCTGCCCGCGGTGGCGAGCCACGACGTTCCCGTCGTGTTGACGAACACCGGGTGCAGCCCGTCCGGCGGCGCGACCACGGTCGTGGAGCCCTTGAGCAGCACGCAGGCGCCGAACTCGGTCGCGGCCAGCCGCGCGTGCTCGAGCCGCCGTGCCTCCACGTCCGCCGGGTCCTTGCCGAGCAGCCGCCCGAGTTCGCCCGCGTGCGGCGTGAGCAGCGTCGGCGCCGCGCGCGGCAGCAGGTCCTTGTGCTGCGCCAGCAGCGTCAGCCCGTCCGCGTCTACCAGCACGGGCAGGCTGGTGGCCAGCACCGCCGCCAGCCGCGCCGCCGCGGTGTCCGTGGTGCCCATGCCCGGCCCGGCGACCCACGCCTGCACCCGCCCCACGTCGCCGGGGAACTGGCTTTTTTGTCCTGAACGGTCCCGGCCGTCTCCGGACAGCTCCGTGATCACCACCTCGGGCCAGACCTGTCGCACGGCTGCCGCCGCGGCCGGCGCGGTAACCAGCCGGACCATGCCCGCGCCGCCGTGGACCGCGCCACCGGTCGAGAGCAGGGCCGCGCCCGTAAACCGGTCGCTGCCCGCGAGCAGCCCGAGGACGCCGCGCCGGTACTTGTCCGACTCGGCGCCCGGGCGCGGGAGCAGCGCCCCGATGTCGGCCCGCTGCGGCGCGCTCACGTCGGGCCCGCCCTCCAGGTGGGGCCCGAGCCCGATGTCGACCAGCTCGACGACCCCGGCGTGTCCGGCCGCGGGGTCGATCAGCAGCCCCGGCTTGATCGCGCCGAATGTCACGGTCACGTCCGCGCGAACCGCGGGCCCGTCAACGGCGCCGGTGTCGGCGTCGATGCCGCTTGGCAGGTCGACCGCTACGGTGGTCACGCCGCGCTCGCTCGCCGCGAGGTGGGCCAGCGTCGCGTACGGCTCGCGCAGGCCGCCGCTGCCGCCGATGCCGAGCATCCCGTCGATGATCAGGTCCGCGCGGCCGATCGCCTGCCGCGCGTCGTGTCCCGCGTCGTACCTGGCGCCTACCTCCGGGCGCGTGTCGTCGGGGCCGCGGGGCGGCGTGACCGTGACGATGCGGCCGCCGCGCGCCCTGAGGGCCGCCGCGCCGCCGGGATGGATCTTATGGCCGGCCTGGATCGCGGTCACCGCGGCGCCGCGGGCAGCGAGCAGCGCGCCAGCGTACAGCGCGTCCCCGCCGTTGTCCCCGGTGCCCGCGAGCACCGTGACCCGCGCGCCATAGACCCCGCCGGGGCCGCCTGGACCGCTGCTCAGCAGCTCCGCGCACACCGATGCCAGTCCCGCGGCCGCGCGCTGCATGAGCGCGCCATCGGGGACCAGCGCCATCAGCGCGGCTTCCGCCGCGCGGACCTTGGCTACCTGGTAAGCGTCACGCACGCTGCCTAGTCTGCCCCGCCTTCGGCGATGACAACAGCGGTGGCCACGCCGCCGTCGTGACTGAGCGATACGGGCCAGCGCGTCACCCCGGCCAGCGACCGCGGCGGAAGGTCGCGTTCTCTCTCGGTGAACAGCCTAATGGCAAGACGTTGCGTCCGGGACTCGTCCCAGCCCGGACGCAAGGCGGGCGGTCTCGACGACGTCGATGCCGACACCGACGATCATGCCATCGCCAGGCGTACCGCCTCCGCGAGCTGGGCCGCGACGTGCTCGGCCAATTCGCCCTCCCGCGCCTCGACCATCACCCTGATGGCCGGCTCGGTGCCGCTCGGCCGCAGCAGGACCCGCCCCTTGGTGCCCACCGCGGCCTCGGCGGTGCTGACCGCGCGCTCGAGCGCCGGGTCGGCCATCGCACGGACCTTGTCGCCGCGCACGTTGATCAGCACCTGCGGGTACCTGGTCATCGCCTTCGCGGCGGCGGAGACGGGGACGCCGCTGCTGTTCACCGCGGCGAGCAGGTGCAGCCCGGTCAGCACGCCGTCGCCGGTGGTGGCGTGGCCCATCTGGATGATGTGCCCGGACTGCTCGCCGCCGAGCACGTAGCCGCCGTCCCGCATGGCGGCATACACGTACTTGTCACCAACCGGGGTCTGGACCACGGTGATGCCGGCGTCCCGCATCGCGTCATGGAAGCCGAGGTTGGACATCACGGTCACGACCACTGCGTCGCCCGCGAGCTGACCGCTGCGCTTGAGCTGCGACGCGAGCACGGTGAGGATCTGGTCGCCGTCGAGCGGCGCGCCGTCGGCGTCCACGGCCAGGCAGCGGTCGGCGTCGCCGTCGAAGGCCAGGCCCGCGTCCGCGTCGTGCTCGGCGACCGCGGCGGCCACCGCGTCCAGGTGAGTCGATCCGACGCCGGCGTTGATGTTCTCGCCGTCCGGCGCGGCCCCGATGGCGATGACCTCGGCGCCGGCCCGGCGCAGCGCCCGCGGGCCGATGCTGTACGCCGCGCCGTGCGCGCAGTCCACGACGACGCGCAGCCCTTGCAGCGGGGGACGCCCGTCGGCCGCCACCGGCAGCGTGGCGAGCAGGTGATCGAGGTACACCTCGTGCTTGGAGTAGGCATCGGTGACCCGGCCGAACACGGCCGGGTCAGCCGCGGTGTCCTGGACGGCGGTCTTGTCCGGCGGCGTCGCCCGCAGCCGGGCCTCGATCTCGTCCTCGGTCTCGTCGGGAAGCTTGACCCCGCCGGGACCGAAGAACTTGATCCCGTTGTCCGGCGCCGGATTGTGGCTCGCGGACAGCACCACGCCGAAGTCCGCCTGCAGTGCGCCGGTGAGGTAGGCGACGCCAGGCGTGGGGATGACCCCCAGCCTGAGCACGTCGACGCCGACGCTGGCCAGCCCGGCGACGACCGCTGCTTCGAGGAAATCGCCGGACGCGCGCGAGTCACGGCCGATTACCGCCACCGGGCGGCCTGGGCGCTCGGGGCGCTGAGGGCGGCCGGCGCGAGCAGCGAGCACCGGCACCGCCGCCACGGCCAGTTCCATGGCGAGCTGCGCCGTCAGCTCACGCCCGGCCACTCCTCGAACGCCGTCAGTACCGAAGATCCGGCCCATGTCAGGTATCCGGGGGTCGAGGTGACGGTTAGCGCTTGGAGTACTGCGGAGCCTTGCGGGCCTTCTTGAGGCCGTACTTCTTCCGCTCCGTCACCCGGGCGTCCCTGGTGAGGAAACCGGCCTTCTTGAG
>Ga0335074_10011332_pt1 | contig 12468 bp, 11 predicted proteins | sample Lox_Sample_23_FD_206715 | JGI IMG/M metagenome (GOLD analysis project Ga0335074, IMG submission 206715) | Soil microbial communities from Loxahatchee National Wildlife Refuge, Florida, United States - Lox_Sample_2.3 | ecosystem: Environmental > Terrestrial > Soil > Wetlands | place: USA...
GAAGACCGCCGAGGCGCATCGGGAAAATCTGAAAAACAAGCTCAACCTGAGCTCGACCGCCGCGATGGTTCGTTACGCACTGAAGCACAAGCTGATTCGCGATGATTAGCTAATCCTCGCGCGCTCGATTTTGGCCGAGATCGAAATCGTGCTACAGATGAGGCTGATTCCGGATCGAAATCCGCGGAGGAAATTACGATGAAGCGTGCTGGTGTTCATCATTTGGGGCTAGTGACGCTCGATGTTGAGCGGACGATCGATTTCTACAGCAACAAAATGGGCTGGAAGATCGCCTGGTGCGATATGCTGGAGCCGCGCGACGGCGGGCTCATCAAGCACGTCTTCTTCGACACTGGCGACGGCAGCTATATCTCCTTCATGTCGCCGCAGAAGATGCCGGGCGTGCCGGCTGAGTTTTCAACCGATATGAACAGCGCGCAGCATCTGCCGGGATTCTTCTACCACTTCGCGTTCTGGGTCGATTCGGTCGAGGAACTCCAGGCAAAGCGCGAGCGGCTCCTGGAGCAGGACGTAGAGGTCACCGCGATCGCCGACCATGAGTGGTGCAAATCGATCTACTTCCGCGATCCCAATGGCATGCTGCTCGAGTATTGTGCCACGGTCCGCCAACTCGGCGATGAAGACCAGGTAATGCGGGACCGCTCTGCAACCAATGTCATGTTCGGCGATGACCCCGACAAGGAACGCTGGTTCAAGATACTGTCGGGAACGGCCGGAAAATAATGACCGTTAGCTGGAGGCTGCTCGACGAGTTCGATCCCGTCGGGCCGCCCGCTCGGCGAGGTGGCGCTCCGCGACACTTGGGGAAAATCCTGGGTCAGTTAGAGCGCTGATGAGTGCAGGGGTTGTGGCGGGGCGGCACCGAATTCAATCGTGCCGCCCGCCGGATGGGTTGTGTGGTGGAATTAACCGAGCTGGTGCTTGAAAAACGAAACGACCTTGCCCCAGGCGTCCTTCGCAGCCTCGGGATGATACGACGGGCGATCATCGCACATGAATCCGTGCTCGGCGTCCGCGTAAAGTACCACTTCCGGATCCTTGCCGGCCTTCTTGAGCGCATCGCGGAACTTGTCGACATCGGCCAGCGGGATGAAGCTATCCTTGCCGCCGAAAAACGCCATCACTTTCGCTTTGAGATTGCCGGCATAGTCGATGGGCGCCTTGCCGCCAGGGCGCGCCGCGGTCATCCCGCCGCCGTAGAATGGCGCGCTCGCCTTGACCTCGCTATTGCGCGCTGCGGTGAGGAACGCGACCCGGCCGCCCATGCAAAAGCCGATGGTGCCAACCGCGGGCTTCGCCTCCTTGAGAGTCTTGAGATAACTGATCGTCGCGTTCATATCACCAACGACCTGCTCGTCATCCAGCTTGCCCATCAGGCTGATAGCGTGCGGCAGGTCGCTATACGGCACCACATTGTCGGGGAAACGAAAATAGAGGTTCGGCGCGATCGCGACGAAGCCCTCGGCCGCGAAGCGATCGGTCAGATTCTTGATGTTGCTGTTGAGTCCAAAAGCCTCCATGACGACCACCAGCGCCGGATGGGGGCCTCCAGATGCGGGCCGCGCGATATGGCACGGCATCTGTTCGCCTCCGGTCTGGATCGTGATGTCCTGTTTGACGATCTCCATAATTCTTTGCCTCCTGTGCGCCGCCTCCGGGTTTCGATGCCGAAGCATCGCCCGGTTCACGACGCCTGTGGGTTCACGCGAGCGGCTCGCCGTCCTGCCATGCCCAACCAATGTTCGAGGACGACGATCGAATGCTTTTGCACACTACTCCGCGACTCTCAAGCGCTCCGCGCCTCGCATCTGTAATGAAGCGGATACGGGTAATGCCCGGGGCCGGTCAAAGCCGATGATACCGCTCTATGACCACGCCGCGCGTCATCGCGTCACCGACACTAACACTACACTGGTCGTCACCAACCTGCTGATCTTTCCAGTCGAGGTTTACTCCGGTCACTTCGTCGGAATTCTCGAACGCCTTGGGATGGTACCGTACTTCGTCCTGCACCCGCTCGCCGCATCGAACGGCGACGGACTCTGGGTTTTCGGGACGCTGCTGACCTCGATGTTCCTGCACGCCGGCTATATCCACGTACTGCTGAACATGTATGTCCTCATGATCTTCGGTCCCGCGCTCGAAGATTACCTGGGCCATCTTCGGTACTTGGTCTTTTACGGATTCTGCGGAATCTTCGCTGGATTGGTGGCGGCTTATCTTTCGCCTGGCTCCACGATCCCGATCGTCGGGGCGAGCGGCGCGATCGCCGGGGTGCTCGGCGCTCATCTAATCCTGTTTCCGCGCGCGCAGCTGAGAACCGTGCTACCGTTGCTGGTGACCGTCAAATTCTTCGACGTTCCATCGGTCCTGTACCTAATGCTGTGGTTCGGCCTGCAACTGGCCGAGCTGCTGAAGAACAGCTTGCCGGGTTCGGGAATGAGCGGGGTGGCATGGGCGCCGCACGTCGCCGGCTTCATGTTCGGCGTAATGATGGGTCCACTGATGGCACGGGTTTATACTTCGCGGCGTCTGCAAACCAGCTAGCTGTGGAAAGACGGCGACGATTCTGGATGCGCGCGCATGGGGGCCCTTGCCGATTCCGCGGCGGCGCGGATACTTGAAGATCCTATCTCGGTTTGGGGGGTTGGTGTGGCGGTGGCGGCGGCGGTACAGGACATTTTAAGGCGCGTTCCGCCGCAGAATCTGGAGGCCGAGCAATCGGTGCTCGGGGCCATCCTGCTCGATAACGAGGCCGTCAACCAGGCGCTCGAGATTCTGAGCAGCGATGATTTCTATCGCGAAGCGCATCGCGAAATCTTCCGCGCGATGGTCGAGCTGGCCGACCGCAGCCAGCCGGTCGACGCGATCACGCTGACCGACGCGCTGCGCTCCAAGGGCGCGCTCGAAACCATCGGCGGCGCCGCCTACGTTGCTGAGTTGGCGGCCTGCGTGCCGACCGCGGCCAATATCGCCCATTACGCCCGCATCGTGCGCGAGAAAGCGGTGCTGCGCAGCCTCGCCTCGATCGCCACCGATATCGCGGGCAGCGCCTATGACGCGCCGGCCAACGTCGACGAATTCCTCGACGAGGCCGAGCATCGCATCTTCGAGATTTCCGAGCAGCGCATCCGGCCCTCGTTCCATTCCATGAATGAGCTGACTCGCGACTCACTCAAGATCATCGAGCGGCTGTACGAAAACCGCGAGATGGTGACCGGGGTGCCGAGCGGCTTTCTCGATCTCGATCGCATCACCGCGGGTTTCCAGGCCTCCGATCTCGTTATAATCGCGGCACGGCCCTCGATGGGCAAAACCGCGCTGGCGTTGAATATCGCCGCATACGCGGCGCTTGAGGCGCAACCCAAGCTCGGCGTCGCGTTCTTCTCGCTCGAAATGTCCAAGGAGCAGTTGGTGCTCCGGATGCTTTGTTCGGAGGCGCGGGTCGATAGCTCCAAGGCCCGCTCGGGCTTTCTCAGGGCCGACGATTTCCCCAAGCTCGCACAGGCCGCCGCGCGGCTCGCCGAAGCTGGAATCTTTATCGACGATTCCTCCGATATCACGCCGATCACGCTCAAGGCCAAATGCCGTCGCCTCAAGCGCGAACGCGCCAACAACCTCGGCCTGATCATCGTCGACTACCTGCAATTGATGCGCGCCGCGCGGCATGGCGAATCGCGCGAGAAGGAGATCGCGGAAATTTCACGTTCGCTCAAGGCGCTCGCCAAAGAGCTGAAGGTTCCGGTGGTCGCGCTTTCGCAGCTCAATCGCCAGGTCGAGACCCGGCCCGACCGCCGCCCACTGCTCGCTGATCTGCGCGAATCGGGCGCGATCGAGCAGGACGCCGACGTGATCGCGTTCATCTATCGCGACGAAATGTACCATCGCGACAGCAAAGAGCCCGGGGTCGCGGAAGTGATCGTCGCCAAGCAGCGCAACGGTCCGACCGATACCGCCCGCCTCACTTACCTGAGCCAGTTCACGCGGTTTGAGAACTATGCCCCCGAGGCCGACTACTTTGAGGGCGTCGAGGGCTAGCGCCGTACAGTTCCCGAACCGCACCTCTCGTCGATAAGATCACTGGCAGCTTTGTTTGGAGGTGATCAGATGGCCGTGCGGAAGCTAATGCCGCCCGCGATTGATCCTGCTTCATTACCCGAGAGCAAGGGTGTTACCAGCTATCCGGAACCATTCAGGGCAATGGTGGCTGGACGCATGCGACGCGTTCTCGGCGAGACCCTCGGCCTCAAGAATTTCGGCGTGAATTTGAGTCGCCTCGATCCGGGGGCTTACTCCTCGGCGCGTCATTGGCACTCGCTCGAAGACGAGTTTGTCTACGTCTTGGAGGGCGAAGTGACGCTGATTACCGATGAGGGCGAGCAGACGCTGACTGCCGGAATGGCGGCCGGATTCCCGGCCGGCAAGCCGAATGGTCATCACCTGGTTAATCGCGGCAGCAGGATTGCCACCTATCTCGAAATTGGCGATCGCCGACCGGGCGACGAAGTGACCTACCCGGATATCGACCTCGAGTTGCGCTGGGCGCGCCGTTTCAGACACAAGGACGGACGCCCCTACTGATACGCGGTCAACAGCGATTCGGCTGGCTAGTCGCGCGACGAATTATCGTCCGAGCGATCCGGAAACACGGGCTGGTCTTCTGACGCGGGAGCTGACACCGAATCGTCGCCCGCCGCAGGTTGCGGTTCAGGTGATTCCGATCCTGCCGATTCATCGGGGGCGCGGACGGTCGGATCGTCAACCGCGAGCTCCTCGCTCTCCGCGATTTCACCTACCGTCTGGAGCGCGCGAAACTCGTCAAGATCGGGAAGGCTCGCCAGGTCTTTCAGACTGAACACTTCGAGAAACTCGGGCGTGGTGGCGTAAACGATCGGGCGGCCCGGCGCCTCCTTGCGTCCCGCGATTCGGATGAGTCCGCGCTCGATCAGCGTCTCGAGCACACCTCCGCTGTCGACACCACGTAGCTGTTCGATTTCCGGGCGCGTCACCGGCTGGCGATAGGCAATGATAGCCACCGTCTCGAGCAATGGACGGCTAAGCCGTGGCGGCTTGGCGGCGAGGAGCTTGCGTACATAGTAAGCGTGCTCGCGCGGAGTGCGAAGCTGGTAACCGCCGGCGACTTCCTCGAGCACGATGCCGCGCGAGCCGTTCGCATAGGTCAGCGACAAGTCGGCCAGCGCCTTGCGGATCTCGTCGCGCGGCACACTCTCGAGCACCGCCTGCAGACGCGCCATCGTAATTGGCTCTCCGGCCACGAACAGCAGGCTCTCGAGAATCGCCCTGAGCCGTTCTTCTTCCACCTGCGCCGCCGTCCTATTCGCTGTTGTGCGGCGCGATTGCGGTTGCGGCAGGATCGGAATCCATTTCGCCGCGTTCCAGCCAGATTGGTCCAAATCGGACTTCTTGAAAGGCCCGCACCCGACGCTGGCGGATAAGTTCGAGCAGCGCGATAAAGGTTGCGATCACGATCGGCCGCTCGCCCAAGTCTCCGAATAGCGTGCTGAACTCGATCCGGCCGCTCTGCCGGATCGCTTCAATCACCCGCGGGATACATTGCGCGATCGGAATATCGCGCAGCTCCAACTCGCGCGGCTGCCGGTCGGTAAGCTTCTTCAGCACCGCCGCCATCGCCTGCATCAGATCGAACACCGAAACCTTGAGCGGCGCTTCAAGCCGCTCGGTTTCGGGAATCGTCTCGCCGGCGGTCGCGAACACGTCGCGGCCCAAGAGCGGCCGCTCGCCGAGCTTGGCGCCGGCCTCGCGATAGCGCTGATACTCGAGCAATCTCTCGACCAGATCGCGCTTCAGCTCGTCGGCTTCTTCGGCATCGGCCGCCTCCGGATGAGGCAGCATCGAGAAGGACTTGATCAGCAACAACGTCGAAGCCATCACCAGGTATTCGCCCGCGACGTCGAGATTCAGTGCCTCGAGCACTTCGAGATAATCGAGGTATTGTTCGGTGATGATGCTGGCGGTGACGTCGTGCGGGTCGAGTTCGGCGCGCTTGATGAGATGCAGCAGCAGATCGAGCGGCCCCTCGTAGACCGGCAACCGGAAGCGCAGCGGTGCACCCGCTTCAGGCTTGTCGATCGATTCGCCAGGGTCTCCGCTCACAGCAGTATCCGCGCGATGGCATTGATTACCGGATCAATCACCGCGGTGATCGAGTTCGTATACAGCAGCAGTAACAATATCAGAAATCCGTAGGGCTCAAGACGGGCGAAAACCCGCGCCGCAGGCAGCGGCAACAACCCGGCGATGACCCGGCCTCCATCGAGCGGCAGCAGCGGCAAGAGATTAAAGACCGCCAGCATCACGTTGATTATGACGGAGGCATCCATCATATCGAAGAGCGGCAGGGCTATCGGATGAGGCCCCGGGCCGGCCTGCAGCGGCATCAGGATACGCAGCGCGACCGCGCTTGCGATCGCGAGCGCCAAATTCGTCAGCGGGCCGGCGGCGGCGACCTCGATCATCCCGGTGCGGCCGTTACGCAGGCGCGAGAAGTTGACCGGTACCGGCTTCGCATAGCCGAAAACCGGCAAGCGCAGGAACAGCAGGAAGGCCGGCAGGATGATGGTGCCGAAGGGATCGATGTGCGAGACCGGGTTGAGCGTAAGGCGTCCGGCGCGCGCCGCGGTATCGTCACCGAGCCAGCGCGCGACCACGCCGTGCATGACCTCATGCGCGATGATCGCGAAGATGGTCGGTACCGCCCAGATCGAAATATCGCGGATAAACTCGGCGGCGGTGTTCAAATTTCCTGATCCAGTTCCGGCCGAGTCTTGGGCAGGGTGGCGCGCGGATGGAACGTGCGATGGACCTTGCGCAAATGACTCTTCGACAGATGTGTATAAATTTGCGTGGTTGCGATATTGCTGTGGCCGAGCATCTCCTGCACCGCCCGCAGATCGGCGCCGCCTTCCACCAGATGAGTCGCGAAACAATGGCGTAGCGTATGCGGACTGAGCCAGTCCAGCCGCGGATTGTTTATCGCCCATTGCTTGAGCGCCTTGAAAAAGCCCTGGCGTGTCATCGGCCGCTCAAGCCGCGTGATGAAGACTGACGACGACGGCTTCGCAAGCCCAGCAGCACTGCGTCGGCGGCGCGCACCCACGGTTTTGATCGCGGCCAGCCGCGCCAGCCGCTCGGCCTCGAGTGCCTTACGGTAGGCGCGCAGGGCCTTGATCGCGGCCGAACCGATCGGCACCAGCCGTTCCTTGCTGCCCTTGCCCATCACCGTTACCAGCCCCTGCCCCAAATCGAGTTGATGAAGCTCCAATCCGACCAGCTCCGAAACCCGCAGACCCGAGCCGTATGCCAACTCGACCATCGCGCGGTCGCGGAGCCCGCGCACGCTGCTGCCGTCAATGGCATCGAGCAGCGCATCGATGTCCCGGCGCGAAAGCGTCCGCGGCAGCGGCCGCGAATAGGGGCGAAGCTTGACCGCCGGGCGCGGGTCGCGTTCCAAGATTCCGCTTTCGCAGAGCTCACGGACCAGCCCGCGCACGGTGGAAAGCGCCCGCCGCTGACTGCTGATTGCAAGCCCGCGCGCAGCCAGGCTTTCGAGGTAGGTGGTGATCGCCCCCGCGTCGAGCGCGCAGGGAGCGATCTCGCGGTGGCGGCAGAAATCCTGGAAGTCACGTAGGTCGCGACCGTAGGCTTCCAGCGAGTTGCGGCTCAGCCCCCGTTCGACCGACTGACGCCTCAAGTGGCGGTCGATCAGCTCGTCCCATCCCGCCTGCTTCAACCGCCAGCCCCGCTCGCGTTCTCGGTCAGTTTGGCAGACAGCGTCTCGCGCAGATTTCGCATCGCCTCGACGTCGACGATTTTCCGTCCGCCGGCATCGCTCACATAGAAGACGTCGAGTGCCTGGTCAGCATTGGTCGAAATCCTCGCCAGGTGAATCCTCAGCCCCAGCTCGAACATCGTATGCGTGATCGTAAAGAGCAGCCCGAGCCGATCCTGCGTGAAAACATCGACCACCGTGAACTGTTCGGAGCTGCGATTGTCGACGGTAACCTCGGTCGGCACCCGGCGCACGAAGCGGCGACGCCGGGGCGCCGACTCGCGATGGGCCGTGGCGACCAGCTCCACCACATCGCGGTGGCCGCGCAATACCTGTTCCAGCTCGGCCTCGACCTTGAGCCAGCGGTCTTCTTCCAGCGCAACGCCGCCGGCGCCGATGGTATGTGAAACGCGGAAGCTGTCGAGCGCCACGCCGTCATCGCGGGTGATGATGCGAGCTGAGACGATGTTCAGGTTGTTGGCGGTGAGTACTCCCGCGATCTTCGAGAACAGTCCCGGCTGATCGGGCGTGGCGACCAGAAATTCGCTGTACTCGAGCTCCGGGAAATGCCGATGACGGGATACCAGCGCAAATCCGTCGGTCTTCGCGAGCGCCTGCATCAACTCGAAGTGCAGCGCGAGGTCGCCTTCGGGCACCGTCAGGAAATAGCGGTCCGGCATCCGCTCGAGGAACTGCTCGATAGGCTCGACCTGCGCATGATGCCCTGCCAGTTGCTGGCGGACCGCGCTCTTGACCTCGGCCAGGCGGCGCGCCGGGTCGACTGCCTCTCGATCACCCTGCTCGAGAATCTTGAGCGCACGCATATAGAGGTCGCCGAGCAGCATGTCGCGCCAGTTGTTGTATACATTCGGCGCGACCGCCCGCATGTCCGCGAAGGTCAGCAGGTAGAGTGCCTTGAGTCGTTCGATCGAGCCGGCCAGCCGTGCGAAGTCGGCCACGATCTGCTGGTCGTCGACATCGCCTTTCTGCGCCACCTGAGACATCAGTAGATGATTGCGGACCAAAAAGACGACCGCGTCGATTTGCTCGCCGCCGAGCCCCAGCCGCCTGCAAACATCGGCCGTGAGCAGCGCACCGCGCTCATGATGGTCATGGCCATGGCCCTTGCCAATATCGTGCAGCAACAGGGCCAGGAAGATCAGCGGCAGGCAATCGATCGCGCGAGCGACCTCGGTCAAAAGTGGGGTGCTTTCCTTGAACTCGCCCGCGCGCAGCCGCTCGAGCTCACGCACAGCGACCAGCGAATGCCGATCGACGGTATAGATATGGTAGAGGTCGTGCAGCACGCGCGCGTACAGATTTCCGAACTCCGGGATGAGCGCACCCAAGACGCCCGCGCGATGCATCGCCTCCAGAGTCTCGGCCACCCGTTCGGGCGCGCCGAGGATCGCCATCAGGGCCGCGCCCAGGCGCGGGTCGGCGCGCGTGCGCTCATCGATCAATGCCAGGTTGTCGCGCAGTATCTGGTAGGTGGAACCCGACAGCTCGACCCGGTGCGCCTGGCAATCGGCGAAAATCGTGACCAGGTTCAGAGGGTCGCGCCGGAAGAAATCGTCCGCCTCGATGCCGAGCACGCGATTCTGGATCACCACGCCCGGGCGAATCTGGCGCGGTGTGTTGCGGCGCAGGAAGCGGCCGGGCGTAATTTCCTCGGTGGCGCGCGCGATCAGGCTCTCGGCGAAGCGATGAATCGTGCTGGCATGGCGGTAATAGGCGCGCATCAGCGAGGCATCGGCGCCGAGGCTGTCCTCGGCCTTGAAGCCGAGCATCGGTGCGATGCGCTCCTGATACTCGAAGGTCAACTGATCGAAGTGACGTCCGCTTAGAAAGTGAAGCGAATTGCGCACCCGCCACAGGAAATCGCGCGCGCTCTCGACTTCCGCCAGCTCCGCCTCGCCGATGATCGCCTTGTGCATCAGCTCGTCGAGCGAATGGATCTTGTATTTTACCTTGGCGATCCAGAGCGCCGTGTGCAGGTCGCGCAGGCCGCCCTCGCCTTCCTTGAGATGCGGTTCGAGCAGGTAGACCGAGTCGCCGAAGCGGGCGTGGCGCTCGCGGCTCTCCTTGAGCTTGGCGCGGAAGAACTTGGGCTGAGTGCGGTTCAGGACTTCGCCCGGCAAGAGCTTCTCGAGCTCCTCGAACAGGTTGCGGTCGCCCGCCAGGTAGCGAGCGTCCAGGATGGCGGTCTCCTCGATCAGATCGTCGTTCGCCATCTTGAGCGTACTTTTCAAATTGCGTACGGCGTGGCCGACCGTCAGGCCCGCATCCCATAGCGCGTGCAAAATAGTCTCGGCGACGATTTCCAGGTACGGACCCGGCTTCCAGTCATGCAGGAACAGGAGGTCGATGTCGGAAAACGGATTGAGCTCGCCGCGTCCATAGCCGCCACGCGCGAGCACTGCCAGACGCTGCTCCAAACGCGTCAGGCGTCGCGCCTGACCCGCGGCGGCGTGTTGGTAGAGCGCGCGCAGCAGGACGTCGACGGCAGCCGTAAGAGCGTACACGATCTCGGCGCCACTGGCGCCGGCAAAATGGCGCGCCGCGAGTTCCGTGCGCACCGATTGCAGGTAGGCGCGCGCGACGGTGCCCGGACGATCGGCCGCCGCGAGCGCTGCCACTAACCCCGCTTCGTCGCGCGGCACTGCCGGCGCCGCTCCGCTGATGATGGGTTCTTCGCCGAGCACGCCAGCCGGTCTCACAAGTTGCCCGCCGCGGCATCGGAATTGAAATATTGCATCACCGCCCTGGCAATCGCGTCTGCCAGGACTTGCTGATAGCGCTCATCCACGAGGTTCGATGTCTCAGCACGGTTCGACAGAAAGCCGCATTCGACCAGCACCGCCGGCATTCGCGCACCGACCAAGACATAGAACGGCCCCTGCTTTGCGCCGAGTTCATTCACTCTGATACCAAGGTTTGACTCCAGTTCTGCCACGGTTTGCGCCTCGATCATGCCCGCCAGCGAAGCCGACTCGGCGGCCTTATAACTCTGGCGCAGGTCACTCAGGATGTAGTTTAGGTCGACCGCCGTGGATGCGCCATAGTTGGCGTCGCCAGCCGCGTTTTCCATCCGCGCCAGACGAATTGTCGCGCGATCGGTAGTGTTGTTCAGATAGTAGGTTTCGATTCCGGCCGTGTTCGGATCGGAACTGGAGTTCAAATGGATTGAGACGAACAGATCGGCACCGGCCAGGTTCGCCAGCCGGGTTCGGTCAGGCAACGTCACGAAGTAATCCTGGTCGCGCGTCAGCCGCGCATCGATACCGCGGGCCGCAAGCGCGCGCGCCAGGCGGAGGGAGATCTGAAGTGCGACGGTTTTTTCCAGCACCGGGGCGCCGACCTCGGTGCCTGGATCGAAGCCGCCATGGCCCGGGTCGATCATTACGATCGGGCGCGCCGCGACCGGCGATCTCTCTTCCGGCTGCACCGTCTCCGGGATCGGCAGCGCGGGCGGATGGAGCGCCGCGAGCTCGGTATCGGCGTGCGGTGAGAGTGCGCGGGAAGTGGTCTGATGCGGTAGCGATCGGTAAGCCGCCGACGCTGGGCGAGTGTCATCGCTTCGGTTCATGGCCGGCGAAACGAGGTTCGGGATCGATCCGCCGGGCGTCAGCCGGACCAGCAACCCATCCGCGGTCCGCGCGATCGCATAATCGCATCGCTGGTCGACCTCGATCACCAGCCGTGCCGTGCCGTCGCCGGCCGCCATGATCCGCACCGAATCGACCGGTGAAGCCTCGCGCCCAGCCAACGGTTGCTGCGGCAGATCGATGCGCGTTGAGCCGAGATCGATCCAGAGCTGGCTGCCGTGGGCGCTCAGGGCGGGTCGGCGCAGAACGCCGCTCAGTGCAAAGCGCAACTCGACGATTCTGCCGAAACGTTTGACCGAGGCGCCGATCAGAGCCGCGGTCTCGTTGGATGAAGCGTCGGCGACGCCAACCGCCATGAGTAAAATACTGACAACGCTCGCGACGAAAAGCCTCGAGGCCAAATTTTCCGTTCCGCCGCGCCGCTGCATAAGAGTCTTAGCCGCGGCTCTCCTCGCGCAGGCGTGAGGCCAACCGGGCGAGCAGATTGAGCGCTTCGACCGGGGTCAGACGGTCAACGTCGATCGTCCGCAACTCCGCAATCGCACGGCTCTCAGCCGGCGCGAACAGCCCCATCTGGAGCGCCTGGCCAGCTTGCGAGGCGAGCGAATCGTTAAGTTCGCCACGTTCGAGCTGAGACAGAATTTCGCGCGCCCGCGCAACGATCGAGTCCGGCAGCCCCGCCAGCCGCGCCACCTCGATCCCGTAGCTCTGGCTCGCCGGACCCTCAATCACGCGGCGCAGGAACAGCACCTCGCCGCCCCACTCCCTCACCGCCATGCTGAGATTCTTGACCCTCGGACGCTCCCTCGCAAGCTCAGTCAGCTCGTGGAAATGGGTCGCGAACAGTACTCGAGCGCGGGTCGCGTCGTGCAGATACTCGGCCACTGCCCACGCAATCGCGAGCCCGTCGAAGGTGCTGGTGCCGCGTCCGACCTCGTCAAGCAGCAGCAGGCTGCGGTCGCCCAGCCCGCTAAGCAGCCGCGCCGTTTCGCGCATCTCGACCATGAAAGTGGATTCGCCGCGGCGCAG